>Ga0190314_1000001_pt1 | contig 189985 bp, 145 predicted proteins | sample 4870071112_MG_FD_165055 | JGI IMG/M metagenome (GOLD analysis project Ga0190314, IMG submission 165055) | Hydrothermal vent sediment bacterial communities from Southern Trench, Guaymas Basin, Mexico - 4870-07-11-12_MG | ecosystem: Environmental > Aquatic > Marine > Hydrothermal vents >...
CCACCACGCACCTGTCCCCCCCTGCGAACCGCTCTCCGCCCGCTCCCGCCTGATTTTTTTGAAAAAAGGCCCGCCTCTCTCTCCCCTCTCATCGCCTCTATTCTCTTATAAAGACCCCCGGCTCGCTCCAGAAGACCGGTCTCTTTTCCGTACTCCCATTCCTCCGCCATAAGAAAAGCCTTTCTGGCGTGGGAAAAAGCCGCGGATAGGTTGCCCGCCCTTGAGTAGGAGATGGCACGCCCCATCTCTTCCTGTATCTCAAACGACCGGACAAAACAATCCCTGCAAATAGGCACCCTAAAATCATAGTTAAAAACAACCGATGAATAAACCATCGGCCGCGAAAAATCGCCACACCGCTCACAGATGGGACGTCCACACACCGAACAGATTCCCGTTCGGAGGCCAGCAAGAGAACTGCCACACGTGGGACAGGCCCGGCGCCCCACGTCTCCAACTGCATCTTTTCTTATTTCCCCACGCCTCACAGACCTCTTTTTCACATCCCCTCCCCCAGACGGCCCGGGGGCGTTTTCCATCTCAAACAGAGCAGCGTATGCGTCTGCGTAATCTGCGTCGCCGCCCCTCTCAGAGCGAACCTGGACATATGCTCTGAGATGGTCCATCAACACCGACCGTCCGCCACTGTTCCCCCTGGTTCCGCTGTTCCCGCCGTCTTTTTTCATGCAGACAACCATATTCAGGTGGATAGATAAAATTATCTGATTTGAATGCCAGTGTTTTGTGAGCGGACGAAAAAAACTCCCAGGCGACGGACCAGACTGACAGGAGAAGAGACCTCTTCCATCGGCCCGACCACATCGCTCACCACCCTGGCACGCCAGTCCAGGATGACCGCCACCCCCCTGTCGTTCTCAGACCGTATGAGCCGGCCCACCGCCTGCGCCGTCTTTCTCTTCATGGGAGTTGAAACGATGTACTCCCACCCCCTCCCATACCGCATGTCATAGTACCTGACAAGGGCCCTCTGGCGTGCAGAGGGGCGGGAATATGGGAGACCGCATATCACAACCATCTCCAGCGCTTCACCGGGAAAGTCCATTCCCTCGCTCACCCGCCCGCCGGTGACAGAAAACAGCACGCCGCCGTCTCTGACAAAACTGGAAACCATGTCCATCAGGTCTCTCTGCGACAGACCACGCTCGTCCACAAAAAAGCCGCTGCCATCACCCCCAGCAGTACCTCCCGTGGTGCCTCCTGCCATGGCTCCTCTTTTTGCGGCGGCAAGATCCTCCATGGCCAGAACGTCGTGGAGGATAGAATAGCTGGGAAAAAAGAAGATAGTGTTGCGGGAGTTTTCTACGGCAAAATTGTACAGGGCGCCCACGTACTCTGCCATCCTGTTTTTTGTCTCCTCTTTTTTCCACTCCTCATAGCGTGTGGTTGTATCCCCCGCAAACAAAACCAGCCGGTTTTCAGGGGGAAAGGGCCAGGGTGAGATATGGACGAGGGGGTTTTCCAGCCCCACGCTCTCAGAGTACTCCTCAACCGGCGCCAGGGTCCCGGACATGTGAACGGACCACCTGGTCCTGTTGAGATCCGATGTGGCAACAGAGGGGTCAAGGCAGAAAGCCTCAATCCGTGGATTCTTTCCATCTCCTTCTCTGACCACCAGGTGCGCATATCTCTCCGGGTCAACACCGCCCCACAGATAAAGAAAAGAGGCCATGGAATGGAGATAAGATCGGGGGAGTTTTCCCCTCTCAAGTTTCTCTCTGCGGACGGCCTCTCCCATGGCCAGCAGCGACTCAATTATGGCGGAGAGGCGGGGAGAGGATACCCCCAGAGAGGACAGGATTTCAACGCTGAACTCGCCCGCTGGCAGGAGAGCGTCCTCTTCCTCTCCACAGTACGTGTCCGCAAGCCGATGGATCACATCGCTCACAGCATCGCAAACATCCGAAGCCCTCAACCCCTCAAAAACCACCGGGTCTCCGAGCTTTTCCACCTCCGCCCTGGCCATCCTCACCGTGTGAACAGAGAGCTCTATGGAGGATATCTCCCTGGCAAAGTCCGGGAGGTTGTGCGCCTCGTCAACCACCACGACCAGGTCTCCCAGAGAGACACGCATGGCCTCCAAGAGCCCATTCCGTATCAGCGGGTTGAAAAAATAGATGTAGGGGGCGACGACGACATCGGCCTCGGCCAGAACCTCTTTTGTGGCCTCATACGGGCACACACCCATCTCACCCAGGACGTCAGCCATCTCTTCCGGCGTGGGAGTGTTCTCCCTGAACCACTTCGTAAACCACCCCCTGTCCATGGACCTGAAACCGGCATAGAAACGACAGCCCCCCTTTTTTCCCTCAAGGGTCTTCTTTTTTCTATGAGAACACCACCGTGAGAGCTCCTCGGGCGAACCGGACGCCAGGGAGGGGTCCTCATGTGACATCTCCCGGAGCAGGGGACACATCTTCTCACGTCCCTGGACGCCGCAAACAACTATGCCGCTCCCAACGGCCCTGTTTATCTCCCGGACCTCTCTTATAGCCTGCAGCTGCTGGCTGTTTGTCCTCGTCAAAAAAAGCACTTTCCCATAACCGCTCCCGGAGCCGCCACTTTTAAAACCAGCCGCCTCCTCACCTGGAAAAAGCAGGTTTGCCGCCCCCAGAGCGCCCCAGAGAGCACAGACTGTTTTCCCGGAGCCGGTAGGGGCGTGTAAAACAAACGGCCGACCGGCCCTGGCTGCGGCTACCATCTTTCGCAACAGGTCAACCTGAAAAACCTTGGGGCGATACGGGAAACCCCTGAACTCCTCTCCGCTTCCACCGGGACCTTCAACGGAAAAACGGGTCTCGTTCATAGACGAAGAAAAAACAGGATATAATAAATCACTTTCCGGCGGGGGGCGGCGAAAAGGTCAAAGTGTCAGAGGCGGCAGCGAGCCAGCCAACGGAAACCATCATAGCTCTTCTCTGCTGAACCAGACGTCGTCGGGCAGCTCTTCGTATATCCTGCTCTCGTCGTCCTCTTCCGCCTCTTTTTTCCTCTGCTCCTCTGCCATCTCAAAAATCTTTTCCTTTTTGAACAGCCAGTAGTGTATCCTCCACTCCCTCCCATCGTAGAGGGTCGTCTCCTCCCTCTCAGTCGTCAAAAGACCAGAGTCCTCAAGTATGTAAAAAGCGTCCCTGTCCTCCGGCTCAAGCATGTTATCAATAATCCTCTCACTGTACCCGAAAAAGTTCATCACATGCTGGGCTATAGCCCTCGCCTCCTCATCATGCATGGCTCCATTGCTGACACTGTGCTTTATCGCTTTGGCCAGGTCGTCAACCGTGACAACGGACTCCTCAACCTTTTTCAGTTTCAACACGTTCACCATGGCCATTCCTCCACTCCACTTTTCATGCTTCACAGCACATCACGTCCACGGGCTCCAACCTCGTCGTGGATATGAAGTATTTCTAACACGCCCTATTTAAATGTTGCCGTCAAAAAAGGGTGGCGCGGGGAGGGAGATTTGAACTCCCGAGACGCAGTGCGTCAACGGATTAGCAATCCGTCGCCGTACCGGGCTGGGCCATCCCCGCACAGACACCACAGCCACAGCATGGGAAATTAACGCGGCTGTCTATTTATTTTTTTGCCCGCCAGAGCCCCTCTCCACCAGCCCACTTATAAACCCTGCCACGCTCTTCTTTAACCACCTCCTCTTTAATCTTCTTTTCTCTCTGCTCTTTATGTTTCTCCTATAAGCCCTATAAGTACGGGAAAAAGTGCTCCCCATGTCCTGAAAGCCCGGGAATCAGTCCAGGGCACTTTCATAAAAAAAAACACCGTGACAATAGTCATATCAACCATCGGGATAATAGTTATTATAAAGAAATGGAACTCCGTCAATCTCTTTTTAAACCTCTTGGTGTTTAGAAGTATAACCATGGGCACAGCCGTGAACATGCAAACAAGCGTCCAATAAAACAAAAAACCAAGAACCCACCACATAAGAGAACCCATTAGGCCGCCACCCCACCGGTTTTTTGAGACACCACACAACCCAGACCGGACAGAGAAAACCAGGGAGGCGGTCAACTCGCTGTTATACAACGGACACCCAGGCAAGCCACAGAGATAAACAGCCGGGGGATAACAAACCAGCAACAGAACGTGGGGAGAAAAAGGTTGCGACAAAGTGCCGTCCATCATTTCGCTGATAAAAATTTGTCGTATCCACCCTCAAAAAAATGTGAAAAGCCGGGCAACATCTTTTTACCACCTGCATTCTAACATCCGGAGGGGAAAATACCCCACCTTTCACCCCATTTCACCCACTAACTTTAAATACGAGTATGGCCTCTATGTTTAGTGCAGAAAACTCATTCCCTCACAATCACGCTCAACGTATCATCCACATCACGTGTCCAGCATGCGGATGTGAGACAACGGAGTTTGTATGAGAGCGGCTGTGGGGGGAGTTTTCTGCATAAAAACACGACGAGAGAAGGTGATATATATGGGAATGGACCCGACAGCGATGAAATACAAGATAAGAGCGACGATCACAACAGATGGGGTGGTGGAAAAACCAGACGTCATAGGCGCCATATTCGGACAGAGCGAGGGCCTGCTTGGAGAGGAACTGGACCTCCGGGACCTCCAGAAGAGCGGGAGAATAGGCCGCATAGAGGTGGAAATATCGTCCCAGAAGGGGAAATCCGAGGGGACCATAGAGATACCCTCCAGCCTGGACCAGGTGGAAACCGCCATACTGGCCGCCGCTCTTGAAACCATAGAGAGAGTTGGCCCGTGCAAAGCAGAAATAAAGGTTGAGGCAATAGAGGACGTGCGGATGAAAAAACGCCTGTTCATCGTTGAGCGGGCGAAAAAACTCCTTGAAAAACTCCTTGAAGAGAGCAAGAACGTTTCCGCAGACCTCACAGAGTCTGTGAGGGAGGCGATACACGAAGAAGAGATAATCAGCTATGGGCCCGAAAAGCTCCCGGCGGGGCCCAACGTGGAAACAAGCGACTCAATCATTGTGGTAGAAGGAAGAAGCGATGTTCTCAACCTCTTGAAGCACGGGATAAAAAACGCCATAGCGGTTGAGGGAACCAGCATACCTGAGACGATACAGAAGCTCTCAGAGGAAAAAACGGTCATAGCGTTTGTGGACGGAGACAGGGGCGGAGAGCTCATCCTGAAGGAACTCCTGCAGGTGGCCGACGTTGATTTCATAGCGAGGGCTCCCCGGGCCCACGAAGTTGAAGAGCTGACCTACAAGCAGATTCAGAAAGCCCTCAGGAACAAGATACCCGCAGACCAGTTCATAGAGATGTATTCCATTGACATAGGCGACAGAAAGAAAAACCACCGCCACGAAGAAAAGAGAGAGGAGAAGAAGACGAGGGACAAAAACGGGGAAAACAGCCATGCATCTGAAAGGTCCGGGGCGGACAAAAACGGTGTGAAAAAAGAAGAAGAAAAAAAGGATGAGGAAATGAAAACAGGCGGCGAAAAGAAAGCGAACAAAAAACTGGAGAAAAACCTGTCGCCTGAACAGGAAAAACTGAAAGAGCACATGGACAAAATCATGGGAAAACACACCGTTCGCCTGCTTGACGAAAACTTCAACGTAGTCGCAGAAACACCTATAAAAGAGATGTTTAATATAATCAAAAAGAACGAGGGAAAGTTCAAAAAGATAGTGATGGACGGCATAGTAACCCAGAAGCTGGTTGACACAGCGGTTGCAACGGGCGCCGACGCCGTGGTCGGACTGAAAATGGGCAACATCTCCAAAATGCCAGCCAGCCTGAAAGTGTGGACAAAAAAAGACCTGTACTAAACCGGTGGCCACAAGATGCCAGAAAGAGAAAAACCACGCCTGGACCCGCTGCGGGGCTTTGACCTGGAAGACATGGAAACAACAGAGGACATCATCATACCACACGACCCCCTAGACAGGGTCATAGGACAGGACGAGGCAATAGAACTCGCAAGGATAGCAGCGGCCCAGCACAGACACCTGCTCTTGGTGGGCCCCCCCGGAACGGGAAAGTCAATGATAGGCCAGGCACTGGCACTACATCTCCCACCGCCGCAGGAGGAAATACACGTTGTCCACAACCCGGAAAACCCCGAGCGGCCCGTCGTGGAAATAAAAACCCGGGAGGAGGTGGAAAAAGCCCAGAGAGAAAAAGAGAGCGCTGCCGGAGAGCTGATAGACCCGCGCGAGGCGCCCATAAATGTGGCCGAAAAGCTCGGGTTCAGGTGTATGCACTGCGGCACGTATTCGTCCCCCCGCGAGACGGTCTGCCCGAAGTGTGGAAGACCAAAGATGGTCCACCCCGCAAGCCAGAACCTGCCCTTCGGAGACATTTTCAGCGAGATGATAAGCGCCATAAACCTGGGCAGAACAGAGCGTGTGACCACAACACGAAAACGGTTTGGAAAAGAAGAGGTGGTCGTCTACGAGCGGGCAGGAGAAATGATACGTATGCTGGACCAGGAGGCACTTGAGAGGCGGCGAGAGCTGGAAAAGATGAGCCCCCGAAAGGTGCTGGTTCCCATTGACAGAAAACCCTTCGTCCTGGCCACGGGTGCGAGTGAGACAGAACTCCTGGGAGACGTGCGCCACGACCCCTACGGGGGCCATCCACAGCTCGGGACGTATCCCTATGAGAGGGTGTTGCCGGGCAGCATACACGAGGCACACGAGGGAGTACTTTTCATAGACGAGCTACCACACCTCGGACACCTCCAGAGGTACATACTCACCGCCATGCAGGAGAAAAAGTTCCCGATAACGGGTCGCAATCCACAGAGCGCCGGAGCCAGCGTGAGAGTTGACGACGTGCCATGTGATTTCATATTTGTGGGAGCGTGCAACATACAGGACCTGCCAGAGGTTCTTTCACCCCTGCGCTCAAGGATAATAGGCTCGGGGTACGAAATACTCGTGGAGACAACCATGCCAGACACCCCGGAGAACAGGTCCAAACTAGCACAGTTTGTTGCCCAGGAGATATCCATGGACGGGAGGATACCCCACGCCACCCGCGGGGCCGTGAAAGCCATCATAGAGGAGGCAAAAAAACGTGCCAGGGTCTATGACAAAAAAGACCGTGCCCTGACACTCCGCCTGCGAGAACTCGGGGGGCTTGTCAGGGCGGCGGGAGACCTGGCCAGAAGAGAGGGAGCGGGGTACATAACAGAAAAACACGTGCGCATGGGACTCCGGATAAGCAAAACAGTTGAAGAGCAGATAAAAGAAAGGTACGGTTCCTATTATAGCGGCGTGGCAGCCGATGTTTCCGGCGCACAGAAAGAGACGAGTCCATACCACTACTGGAACGTTACCATGCAAGACGACAAAAGAGGATACTGGTAGACCCCGGAGGCGTATTTGTGGGGGATTGTTTAGAAAGGCTGGGTTTTTGTTAGAAGAAGGGTTTTCTCACCATTTTATAGGCCGGAGAACCGTCCGTGTAGTAGCCGGGCAGGATTTCCACTATCTCAAACCCCCTCTTTCTGTAAAAATCTATGGCCCCGGAGTTGTTCGTCCTCACCTCAAGGGTTATGCCAGAGAGGTTTCTGTTGGAAAAACGGCACAGCAACTCATCAAACAGTGCGGACCCGACACCCCGGCAGCGGTATCTCTCATCAACAGCCAGCATGAGGATCCTGAGCATCCGGTCCTCTTCCACTCCAAGGACGAAACCAACCACTTCTCCCCCGTCAACAGCGACAATGAACCCTTCGGGGGAAAGGGCGTATATGGTGGTGAACAGCGAGGGATCGTAGGGCTCTCTTAGAGTGTTATCTGATAGACGTTTGACCTTTTCAAGGTCCGAGGGCCTGAAAGAACGTATAACCAACATGACCGCACAGTCATATCACGCTGTGCCAGCGCTGAGAGCCTCCAGCCTGCTTATTATGTTCCATATTATGGTACGTCCATGGAGAGGGATATTGGGATCATTTGCCAGCTCATCAAGTATACTTATGGCGCTGGCCGCTCTCACATCCAGGTCTTCGTCTTTTTTCAAAAGAATGTTCTTCGCTTCTGCCGCTCCACGCCTTATGTTCCTCGGGACGCTGGTGTCTTCTGCCAGCTGGTCAAGGACGTCAAGTATCTGTCTGAGTTTTTCATCCACATCTGCCATGGTATCACACCTCCCGTGGTTATTCTCCTTCACCAGATGCTTCGCCCTCTTCTTTTCCCTCGCCCCCACGCTCTTTTTCTTCAGGGAGCTTAACCATCACTCTGCCGTTTTCTTTGTAAACCGTCACAACCATCATGGTGCGGGTTTCCTTCACACCACTTATCTTTCCAAGCCTGTCCACCACGAAGTGTTTCATCTCCGGGTAGTTCCCAAAACGCACCTTTGCGATTATATCCGTTTCGCCTGTGACCAGAAACACGTCGTCCACGTGTTCAAACTGGGAGATCGTCGTAGCAACATTGTCCGCCTCTTTTGTGTCTATTTTCAGCATTATTATCGCAAGCACCTGGTCTTCGTCCACATAATAGGACGAAAGAGCGTTTTCCAGTTCTCTCTCCTCTTTTTCCGACATTCCGATACCTCCGTCTAGTTATGGAACCTATATATCACAGCGGAAACGATTTTCCGTTGGAACCTCACCCGGGGATATACCGGCGATGGATATAACACTTTCCAACCACACCGGTCCCCCTCCCACCCTCTACCCGCCCATCCTCCACGGTCTCAAAACCAAAAAAACGTTTTTAAACAACGAGAAAGTTGTGGTCCCGGGTGGTAGAAACATGGAATATTTCAGAGACACCGACACGATAGACGAGGCTCTTAAAAAAGCGGCGGATGTGGCGATAAAAGACGTTCTGGGCGTCAAAGAAGGCGAAAAGGTTCTCATAATCACCAACCCCCCCGGGGACGCGAAGAAGATATCAGAGGCGCTCTACGACTCCTGTCTGGACGCGGGAGCAGACCCCGCCCTTATATTCCAGCCGGTCAAAACACAGCTGGACTTCGCAGAGCCATCTGTCATAGGAGCACTAAGGATGAACCCGGACGTGGCCATATCAATAAGCCACCAGAAACTGGGAAAAGATCCCTTTGCTATGAAAGAGCCCATAGTCGTGGGAGAAAAGAGATACAACCACGTCTTCAACTACCTCCTGGGCGAAAAAAAGATGAGAAGCTTCTGGAGCCCCACAATAACGGTGCCCATGTTCGTTGAGACCGTGCCCATAGACTACAAACAGCTGAGAGATGACTGTGAAAGGGTCAAAAAGGTCCTGGACTGGGCCGACGAGGTGCACATAACCGCCCCCTCGGGTACAGACATAACCATCGGCGTGAAAAACAGGGAAGCAATGAAAGACGACGGAAATTTCACATTCCCAGGGGCCGGTGGAAACCTCCCCGCAGGAGAGGTCTTCATATCCCCCGCCCTTGGGACCAGCCACGGAGTCATAGCGTACGATGGGAGCATATCCAGCGACAGGGGAGAAATAATCATCAGGGAGCCGATAATCTGCGAGGTGGCCGACAACCACGTGGTCAGCATAAAAGGAGGCGAAGAAGCAGCAAGGCTGTCTGAGACGATAAAACGCGCCGAACAGAAGCCCTTTGAGATGGCAAAAGAGGGACAGATAACACAGAAAGACGCCGAGGAATACTCACGCAACGCCAGAAACCTCGGAGAACTGGGAATAGGACTCAACAGAAAGGCCCGCATCGTGGGAAACATGCTGGAGGACGAAAAGGTCTACGGGACATGTCACATAGCCATCGGCTCAAACTACGACGAAGACGCAGAGGCACTCATACACCTGGACGGGCTGATAAAAAACCCCACCATAGTCGCCATAAAAGGCAGAGAAGAGCGAAAGATAATGGTGGACGGAAAACTCGTTGTGTGAACCCCGGAATGTTCAACCAGTTCATCTCACATGTTCATCTCACATATAGCTCTCAAACTCTTCCTGGATGTCTATCATGACCTGTTCCAGGACCTCTTCAAGGGACTCGCTCCGGTATTCTCTCAGACCGCCGAGGTCGCTCTGAATCTTTGCGACAAACGTGCTGTTGTCTCTCAGAAATTCCACGCTGCACAGGGGCTCTTCCATATCCAATACCTCCTTTTCTCTTTTCTTTTTCCTTCTTCTACATCTCTTTTTCCTTTTTCCATCGCTCTCTTCCGGCTCTTTCAGGGGTAAAAAGGTGGTGTATTTAACCTTTACCGATAGCGTTTGCTCCCGGTTTAGGCGTTTGTTACAGATCACAGCAAAAAACAGACAGAATTGTATGCAGCAATGAGCCGGCGCCGTGCCGGTGTGCGTTCGTCGGGCGCATGAAAACTCTTATATCCTCTCTTATTGTGGGCTGGTTGAATGGAGCAGAAACTCGCTGAAGAGGAGAGGCGGAAAAACCTTGAAAAGGCCCGTTATGATTTCAAAAGGGCGCTTGAGGAGTTGAGACAGTATTCGGGGCGGGGGACAGAGCTCATCTCACTCTATATACCGCCAACGAGACAGATACACGAGGTCATGGCATACCTGCGAAACGAGTACTCTCAGAGCAGCAACATAAAATCAAAGAGCACCAGGAAAAACGTTATGGCGGCGATAGAGTCCATAATGAGCCGGCTCAAAGCGTACAAAACGCCTCCGCCAAACGGCCTGGTCTTCTTTGTGGGCCACGTCCCGAAAGCGGGGGACCAGACGGAAATGGTGGCATACGTCCTGGAGCCGCCGGAGCCAATTTCCACCTATCTCTACAGGTGTGACTCCCGGTTCTATCTTGAGCCCCTTGAGGATATGCTGGTTGAAAAGAAATCGTATGGTCTCATAGTCATAGACCGAAACGAGGCCACCATTGGTCTCCTGCGAGGGAAAAGGATACAGGTCATAAGGAACATCCAGAGCAGGGTCATGGGAAAACACCGCCAGGGGGGACAGTCCAGCGTCCGTTTTGAACGTCTGATAGAGATCGCCGTGCACGAGTATTTCAAAAAGGTGGGAGACGCCGCCAACGAAGCATTTCTGCAGGAACCCGAGCTCCAAGGTATCCTGATAGGCGGGCCGGGGTCCACAAAGAGGGTTTTCGCCGAGAAAGACTATTTGCACCACGAGCTGAAAAAAAAGATAATAGACCTGATAGACACAGGCTACACCGATGAGTACGGGTTGCGGGAGCTCGTCCAGAACGCGGAAAGGGTGCTGGCGGACATTGAGATGGTGAAGGAAAAAAGACTCATGCAGAGGTTTCTACGTGAGGTGCGGAAGCCCAACGGCGGGCTGGCCGCTTATGGAGAGGAGGAGGTGAGACGGGCCCTGGAACTCGGGGCGGTGGACACCCTTCTGATATCGGAAGACCTCCGCGAGTACCGGCTGAAGTTCAGGTGTCCTTCCTGTGGAAAAGAGGTGTCTCTCAAAGAAAAGGAAAAAATAGTGGCACCCACGTGTCCAGAGTGCGGTTCTACCATGGAAATCGTTGAGAAGGTTGATCTGGTAGACGAGTACTATGACCTCGGAGAGATGGGGGGAGCAAAGGTGGTCCTGGTCTCCACGGACACAGAGGAGGGGGAGATGTTAAAAAGGGCTTTTGGGGGGGTGGCTGCCATATTGCGCTACAAGGTTGACACCACCACGTAGGGGGAGAGAGCGTTGTGTGAAAAAAAGAGCACGTCTACCAGCCACGCCGGAATAATTTACAACCCCTTCGGCCACCTCCAGGAAGCTATAAAAGAAAACGTCCTCCTTGCTGTCGGAGAGACCACCGGCGGCGACATCGGGTGGGACGCAACGGTGGAGACCCCCCCGCAGGAAATGGGAGACCTGGCCGTCCCCGTGTTCTCACTGTCCAGGTTCCTCAAAAAGTCTCCCCGGGACATAGCGGAAGAGATAGCAGAGAAAACCGCCATTAAAATGAGAGAAAAAGGGTTACTTGGGGAGGTAATAAGTGAGATAAAACCCGTGGGTGGTTATATAAACTTCAGAGTCAAGGGCGACTGGCTTGCATATGTCACCCTCCGGGCCATATCCGTTCTGGGAGAAAGGTACGGGACTGCCGGACGTACAAAAGATGGCGGGGGGGGACAGAGGGTTGTCCTGGAGCACACCAGCGCCAACCCGACAGACGACCTCCACGTGGGCCGGGCCAGGAACCCCATAATCGGAGACACTCTCGCCAGGGTTCTCCGCCACTATGGAAATCTTGTGGAGACCCAGTACTATGTTGATGACATGGGCAAACAGGCGGTTTTGCTGGCCTACGGAGAATATCTCTGGGAAAAGCTGGGGGACGAGGAGAAAAAAGGCCATCTTGGGCCCTACCAGTACGCTGTCTCCGTCCTGGAAAAAGACCCTGGTGCCAGAGAAGAAGTGGAAAAATGGGTCAGAGCCATTGAACACGGTACCCCCCTGGTGGTTGGTGGGAAAGACGTGGCAGAGAGGGTGGGGGAGAGCTGTAAAAGAGTGCTTGAAGAAAAGATACTTGAAACGCTCAAAACCGCTAATATAAAAGTTGATTCTCTGGTTTATGAATCCTCTTTTGTCAAAGATGGCAGCGTCAAAAAAGTGATTGAACGCCTCCAAAAACTCCCGCAGGCACAGCAGGACGCCACAGGGGCATGGTACATAGACATGGCACCCTTCGGTGTCAGGGGCAGAGACACAAAGTTCTATTTCACACGCAGCGACGGCACCAGCCTGTACGCCACCCGGGACATAGCATACCACATCTGGAAACTGGAGAGATATGATAGAGCGATAAATGTCCTGGGCGAAGACCACCGGCTTGAGGCAAAACAGGTCGCTGTGGCCCTCCAACTCCTGGGATATAAAAAACTGCCAGAGGTGGTCTTTTACGCTTTTGTCGGGCTCCCGGGCGGAAGGATGTCAACCAGACGCGGCCAGGTCGTGTATTTCAGAGATCTATTGGAGGAGGCCGTTGAAAGGGCGCTGGCAGAGGTAAAAAGGAGACGCACGGACCTGGACATAAACAAACAGGTGGAGATAGCAAGGGCCGTTGGAATAGGCGCCGTGCGGTACAACATAATACGTGTCCAGCCGGAAAAAAAGATGGTCTTCAGATGGGAAGACGCTCTGAACTTTGAGGGAGAAAGCGCCCCTTTTATCCAGTACTCCCATGCCAGGGCGTGTAGCATCATGCGAAAGGCGAAAGAGGATGGAGCGGTGGGAGACGTTATAGATGAGGACATGCACACATATGCGGGCCTGCTGTCGCACCCGTCCGAGAGACGCCTGATAAAAGACCTGGCATATTTCCCCTCTGCCATATCAAGGGTCGCTCATGAAAAAAGACCACACCACCTCGCTGACATCACCTACGCCGTGGCAAAGGATTTCAACCAGTTTTACAGGGACTGCCCCGTCCTGTCATCCCCTGAAAAGAATCTGAGAGAAGCCAGGTTGCTGCTTGTCCTCTCCACGAAGACAGTTCTGGCAACCGGGCTGAGACTGCTTGGAATAGAAGCCCCAGAGGAAATGTGACGCACCCGCTGTTATCCAAGAATATGAGAAAAACGGCGAATGTAAAGACGATAATGAAAAGTTTATATCAGAGCAAGGGTATGCTATGCTTTGCCACACGCAAGGGAGGAGAACATATGCGAGTTAAAAAAACCGCCTTAAGGGGTTTCACGAAAAAATCTGTTTCTATGGGGGTTCTCTTTTTTGTCGTGTCCACTGGTTTTTACGGGCTTTTTTACACCTGTGAAAAAATCACCGGAACCACCGTGGGAGAGGACGTGGGAGAGCAGCCATTCGCCTCCGTAACACCCAATCCGGACAACGCGGACATCAACGACATATACACTTTTTCCTGGGACCCGGAGGTGGCCATAGCCGCCTGTTCCGGTGGACACATATACCTCCTCCATATACCAACCGAAACATGGTTTAACTATTCCTATACTGAGAGCGCCCAGAATTTTTACTCGGCAGGTGTGGCATATTTTCTGGGATTGGTGGTGGGCGGTGACCTAAACTCAGAAGGAAAAAACCTCTACTTTTTGAACGGAGACACAAACGGTTTTAGAGCACTGCCAAACAGTATAGGTACTGGCATAACAGACCTGGCCGGTTACACCAATTTCATAGCGTCAACGGGGACAGACGTATACAAATACGAGTGGGACTCGGGCAGGATAATACCAGCAGGAGACCACGCCCTTCCAACAGAGGCGCCGGTAGCGGTGAGTTTGTCCAACGGAGACGCTTTTGTCTATGGCGGTGGACTGGAGGAAGGCTCAGACGAGCTCAACAGGGTGTGGATATACAACCACACGCTCATGACATGGCAGCAAAAGGGACAGATGGACCCAGGCAGGATGTGGGCGGCAGCAGTCCACCTGCCAGACAACAGAATCGCTGTTATTGGGGGGACAAACAAAACAAAGGGGGTGTTGGGTGACATCCTTCTCTATGACCCCACAACGGAGACATATACCACGGGAGCGAATATGTCTGAAAAAAGAATGCAACACCAGGCGGTTTTGTTGAGAAACGGGACTATTTTCGTATTCGGAGGATATGATGGAAATAACGCCCTGAGCACAGGAGAGATATACGACCCTGCGGCAGACAAATGGTACACCATCCCCCCTCTCCCCGGAGACCCCAGAACCCTGTTTTGCATGGAACTGCTCCCGGATGGAAACGTTTTGGTGACCGGAGGAGAAAACGATTCTGGAACGCCACTCAACGACAGCTGGGTATACAACACCGCGTCCAACGCATGGGAAGGACCATATTATATGAACGAGGCCCGGAGAGCAGCGGATTCTGCGGTGCTTTCCAACGGGACTGTTCTCATCGCCGGAGGAATAAACGAGACGCTTGTTAGCACGAATACCGCTGAGCTCTTTGACCCCCACACCAGAAACTGGACGTACGTCCACCCCATGGCATATCCACGTGCTTTCCACCGCCTCGTTTCATTGTATGGAGGAACGGTGCTGGCCATCGGTGGAGAAAACAATTCGGGCACCAATAGATATCTGGTTGAACACACAGAAGAATACAGCGAAGGACACTGGTCAGTCAATGGCGATGAGTGGAGCGGAGAGGCCTTTGCTACCGCCTTTGTGTGCGATAGAAAGGTACTGATCGTCGGTGGAGTCAATTACTCAGGCAGCGCTGTTGGAACCGTGCATGATGCCATGTACGACAGGGGATATGGAAAGATGTTCTCCGCCCAGCCATACTATGGGTGGGGGGATACGATAACCGATGTTGAAACAGACTGGGCAAATGGCATATATTACATTCTCAACGTTGACAGCACAAACGGAACCTCTACCCTCTATGCAATGAGCCCTGAGGGCACAGAGCCCTATTACGTTGACAGCTATCCGAGGACTTTTCACAATCTAGCCGTTAACCCAAAGAGCGGCAGCATACTCCTACAAGGGAACAACGGGTATATGCTGTATCTCAACGTTACGGGAACCGTCTATGCAGACGCTCTGGATAGGATACCAATCACAGGCGCCAGGCCAACGGCCCGTGAGAAATTTTCAATGGAAAGCACCGACGGAGGGGCCATCCTTTTCGGAGGGCGGAACACATCCGTGGGCTATCTTGACGACACATGGGTCTGGATTCCTGACTCAGACATGTGGATAAATATAACCCCCACACTAGCTGTCTCACCGCCGCCCAGAGAGGGAGGAGCCGTCACGTTTATTTCTTCAACCGATTCCTTCCTTTTGTTCGGAGGAAAAAACAGTGGCGGATACCTTGATGACACATGGATTTTCAACACAACAAGCATGCAGTGGGAGCAGGTCACCTCCGCCCTTTTCCCGCCTGCAAGAGAAGGAGCCATGATGGCCTATTTCCCACCAGACAACTCTGTGTACCTATTCGGCGGAGAAGGGACCGATGGAAAAAAACAGGACATGTGGAGGTTTGACCCTGAAACAAAAGAGTGGAACAAGATAACAGGCATAACCTTCCCTCCGGGCAGAGCGTGGGGTGCCATGGAATACGACTCTTACAACAGCACCATCGTACTTTTTGGAGGGGAGGGGGAGACAGGAGCACTCAACGATATATGGGTGTTTGATGGGAGCACGTGGTCGGAAAGAACCCCCTCTGGGGATATACCGTGTCCGAGATATGGCGTGGCTTCCATATATGATCGCGACAACAACAGAATGATAATATACGGTGGAACAGATGGGACAAGCACGTACAACGAAACATACGCCTATTACGGAGACACTAACACCTGGGAGAACATCACAGCGATAAACGCCCCCCGAATCAGGTTCGCCTCTATTGGCAGCGGATGGAACACATTTTATGTATTCGGCGGCTCAGACGAAAATAACAACCCAAAGAACACGGTGTATAGACACGTTACCCGCGTTTATCCCATCATCACAGATAGAACCGAAATAGACGGGTTGCCCTCATCTGCTGTTATAAACGACATGGCATGGAACAGAGACGGTACAAAGTGCATGCTGGTGGGAGACGGCGGCGCCATCTACAGCTATGTGCCAGGACACTGGCGTGTAGCAAATCACACCGATCCCGCCGTAACCAGCTCAAACCTGCTATGCGTTGACTACAAACCACAAAGCAGCCCGGGGCTGTTTTTGATAGGGGGACGTTTTGGAACCACCCTCAAAGCATACGACACACAGGTAACATCAGAGGTACGAGCAAGTGTTTACCGCCCACATGTCAACAGCGTGGAGATCCTATCGTCACACAACACGGGAACAGAAGCAAACGACGTCTCTGTTTTAAACAGGAGAATAGATGTTGATTCCGGAGACAGGACCACATCGTACTGGATAAAAATAAACGTGAGCGACAGAAACGGTCTCGGCGACCTCAAAAACCTCACACTGCGACTCTGGGACGATTTCGGTAACACGGGTACAACGAGCGTTTTCCCCGGCGGAACCATGAACAACACCAAAGTGGAACTGTTCTGCGACATAAGCGGTGGACACGTGTGGAGCATTAACAACGACAGCGGATACGGAGAATTTGAGATATGGGACACCGACGTGGTCTCAATAAATTCCACCACAGAGATAATCTATGTTGAACTATACTTTGGCCCCCAGGTCCGGGCCACAAATGGAACATTCACAGAAGCGGCCGGCACCACGTCTCCAGATCAGAACGATAAAACAGCCGCTCTAAACGACCCCTACACGTGGGACATAGAAGCAGTCCTCTACGACAGCAGTGAAAACTCGGACAGAGGCTACGACGAGTTCGGAATATACTCCTTTGTCGGGCTCTACCAGTCTGGCCTGCCAGGAGACCAAAGCGGGAGCGGCCCCCCAGGAGCGCCGATGGTGTTATCCCCGGCGGGCAACGTGACGTTCTACGCCAACTGCCCATACCGCCTCAATGTGAGCGTCACAGATCTCACACCCCTTGGGTCTTCCCCGGACATAATACCCGCCTCTGCGATAGGAATAAAAGGCGGAGACCTCAGCGGGACCGGCTACCTCCAGACCAGCAACTTCACAGGGGCCAACATACCACAGGTCCTCCTCGGAACCCCCACGGGATTCGTAAAACCGAACGACTATGGCACTGAGACAAATACCAGCAGCGCCAGAAACGGAGCAGCGAGCGTGGGAACTGTCGTGTGGGTGTGCCACACACCAAACGTGGCCGAGGACACATATGTGGGAACCGCCACGTGGAGCCTATACCGGGCATAAAACACAAAAAGAAACACAGAAACAGCGGAAGCCCGACCACCGTAGAGGTTCACCACGGAGGGGGAGAAAAATCCCCGGAAAAAATAGGCGCCAGAACCACCATCAAGGGGATGAAACGAAAACTCCCCTCCACCCAAAGCCCCCACGCCTTTTTTTGAGAGATGCGAACATCGCAGTCCAGAAATTCCACCTCGTCGGCCCCTCTGTCTCGCCTTCCATATTTAACGTCCATCAACACCAGGCCCTCGGGTGGAACGGGCGGCGGCAGAGCTCTTTGAGATGAGCGGGAAGGCCTTTGCAAAAGCGCCTCTATGTCCCCAATGTCCAGGTCTCCCCTTCCGACCATGACCAGCGCCCCGGTTATACGCCGCACCATCTGCCACAAAAAGCTCTCGCCCCGTATATCAACGACTAGAAAAGTCCTGGGAAAAGATTCCATCCCAACATCGCCCCCATCAAAACACAGCCTCCCGGTATCAACGGAAAAGACCTCCCGGACAGGGTTCCTTTCGTCTCCTTTTGAAAAACAAGAAAAGTCATGTCTGCCCACAAACAGCCTGGCCGCTTTCTCAACGGCGGAAAAATCAAAGCCCTCAGCGACCCGGGGATGGATGGGAAAAAAATACCTGTACCAGCGCTCCGAGGCACGGCGCGGGTCAAAACCTTCGCCCACCCCGGCGACTCCCCTCACAAAAACACCCCTCATCTCGGCGTTCAAAGCGTTGGCCAGAGAAAAAAGGTCTGCGTCCCCGCGGACAATAAAAGAAAAAACGTTTCCCAGGGCGCTCACACCCCTGTCCGTCCTTCCAGCGGCTCTGAAACCACAGCCATCCCTGCCTTCGGCGAAGCCCGTGCGACGCAGCGCCCTGAGAATCTCTCCCTCAACAGTCGGAACGCCTGGTTGCACCTGGGAGCCGTGGAACAACCACCCGAGATAGACGGTTTTTATGGCCACACGTCGCATATCGTTTTTTTGCAGAGCGTTTTCATGCATGGCACGTCCTCTCACCAGAAAAAAGGCGGGTGGAGAAAAAGATTTATCCCCTTTATCTCGTTGGGTGTGTCAATGACGCACGCAAAAAAGATTGTTGCCGTCGTCTTTGTGCTCTCACTTCTTTTTCCACCGGCGACCGTGTCGACGGGAGACACCGGCAAAAACCCGAACGGAGAGGTGGAAAAGGGTGTGGATGTGGAGATGCCCTTTGACTCAAACTTCACCGCCTATTTCACCTACGAGACGTTCACAGAGGCGGTCTTCCAGTTGCAGGCACAGTATCCGGAGATCGTCCACGTATATGACCTCACCACAGCAACGCCCATGGGCTCCACCTGGCAGGGAAGACACGTGTGGGGCATAAAGATAAGCGACAACGTTGAAACAGTGGAAAACGAGAGCAGGGTGCTGATCATAGGAAACCACCATGCCAGGGAGTGGATGAGCTACGAGGTCCCGCTCTACTATGCCTATTTTCTGGCGACCTATTATGGTATGCCGGCCACCGACAACGATGGCGACGGCCAGATAAACGAGGATCCAATGAACGGGATTGACGACGACGGCGACGGACTCTTGGATGAGGACTGGGACGAGGCACGGATAACATTTCTTGTGAACCACAGGGAGATATGGATCGTCCCCATGCTTAACCCGGACGGGACGGCCTACGACCACACCATATCATCCCCCGGGGACGTGAACAGCGGGTGGCGCAAAAACTGCAGAGACAACAACATGAACGGAGAATTTGATTCCTCGTGGGATGGCGTGGACCTCAACAGGAACTACCCCTACATGTGGGCCCACAACAGGAACCCGGCGGAGGGCGAGGGGGTCAGCATTTCTCAGGATACAAGCAACCCCCGCTCGCCTGTGTACCATGGGCCCGATGACAACCACGACGACGACGGCGACGCAACGGTGCCCACTCCTGACTGGTGGAACCAGCGCTTTGGCGACTACAACGGCATAGACGAAGACCCCGTAAATGGGATAGACGACGACGGCGACGGACTCGTGGACGAGGACAAAGAAGGCGGGTTCAGCGAGCCGGAGACGCAGGCCATAGAACACCTGGTGAAAACCTTTGACGACGAACCCAACGCAGACGAGGGTTACGAGTTCAGCACGTCCATATCATATCACAGCTACAGTGCCCTTGTGATGTGGCCCTGGGCGTACACAACCGAGCCGGCCCCGGACCAGGGCATTCTCTCTGAGATGGGAAACAGGTGTGCGGAGATGTGCGGCTACGCCGCAATGCAAGAAGCGTCCCTCTACCCCACCAGCGGCGACCTTGATGACTGGCTTTACGCATCAGCACGCATCCTACCACTGACCATAGAGCTGAACACAGCGGAGGAAGGGGGTTTCCACCCACCCGTTGATATGATAATACCCACATGCCGGCTCATGCTCCCCGTGAATCTCTATGTCACAGAAATAGCGCCCATCGCCCACACAGCCAGAAAGATAAATTCTCCATCTCTGGACATCTCCCCTCCGAAAATAAAAGTGGAAGAGCCGCCAACGGTGTGGTATGAGAAAACCCCCCTCAAAGTGTCCCTGTCCGTGGAAAACGAGACACATCTGGACCCGGCGACCCTGAAGCTCTACTACACGTCAAACAGAGGCACAGCGGGCTGTGTCAATTTCACCAGATCAGACGGCGGAAAATACGTGGCAACGATTCCCCCCATGGAAGCCGAAACAGAGTTAAGGTTCTGGGTCAGCGCCAGGGACATATACGGGACAGAGGTGTACGCCCCCACTTACGCGGAAGCCAACGCCTATGTCGTTTTCATAGACTATGACATAGGCCGCGGGCCGGGGAGTCTGCTGGCTATGGCGATAATGATCCTGCTCATATACGGCATCATATGGGGCGGGTTTTACAGGATGCTCCGGATAGCCATAGCCGCAGAGAAAAGAAAAACGGGTGCAAACACATCAGAGGTCGCAAAGAGGGAAAGGAGCAAAAAAACATCGGCCACAGGAGAGGGGGTGTGAGCGCTTGGTAAAAGAGCATTTCACATCAAGATGGGGGTTCGTCCTCACGGCCATGGGGGCGGCGGTGGGAACCGGCAACATCTGGCGTTTCCCCAGAGAGACAGCGCTGTACGGCGGCGGCTCTTTTCTCGTAGCATGGGTCATATTTCTTTTCTTATGGAGCATCCCCCTGCTAATAACCGAGTTCGCAATAGGAAAAACAACACGGCTCGGCACCATAGGGTCTTTCAGAACGTTTGTGGGAGAAAAATACACGTGGATGGGGGCGTGGATGGTCTGGGTCTCAACCGCCATCAACTTTTACTACGCTGTGGTCATGGGATGGACGATAAGATACTTCTGGGTTTCCGCCACGGGCCAGATAGCCCGCACAGACACCGCAACGCTCTGGTATTCTTTCATAAACTCACCGCACCAGGTCGTTCTTTTCCAGATAATCGCCCTCGCCATAGGCGGTTACGTCGTTTACAGGGGAATAGCCGGGGGCATAGAAAGGGTAAACATGTTCCTCATGCCAACACTGGTGGCACTCCTCGCAATAGCAGCAATCTGGGCGATTTCCCTGCCGGGTTCGGTCACAGGGCTCAAGTACATGTTCATACCCCGTGCGGAGTACTTTGGCAGGCCGGACATGTGGATACACGCAGCCGCCCAGAGCGCCTGGAGCTGCAGTGCCGGGATGGGAATGGCCATAACATACGGAGTATACATGCGCAAAAAAGAGGACATTTCCCTGAACGCCTTCCTGACCGGGCTCGGAAACAACAGCGTGAGCCTCATAAGCGGTGTCGCCGTCCTCTGCACACTCTTCGCCCTCTCCCCAACCGTTGCCAGTGCATACCAGGGCATCCACTCCGGCAGCAGCGGCCTGACTTTTATCTATCTCACATCGCTTTTCGGAAAAATACCCGGCGGGGTTTTCATAGCCACACTGTTCTTTCTGGCCATGTCTTTCGCCGCCCTCACAAGTCTCATAAGCGGGTTTGAGATTGCCACGAGGAATTTCATGGACCACGGCTGGGAAAGAAAAAGGGCTGTGAGCGTGGTCTTACTGGCCAGCTTCGTCTTCGGGCTACCAAGTGCCATGAGCATAAGGTTCCTTGACAACCAGGACCTGGTCTGGGGCCTCGGCTTGCTCTTCAGCGGGTTTTTCGTCTCCTTCGCCGTGATAAAATACGGGGCTAGAGAGTTCAGAGAGAAACTTGTTAACACGCCCGACAGCGACATAAGGATAGGACGGTGGTGGGACATCATAATGACGCTGGTAATCCCCGTGGTCTTCGCAGTCATGCTCCTGTGGTTCCTGAAAGAGACATGGACAACGAGTCCCACAGATTTCGGCCTTCTGATAGTTGAGTGGGGCGCCGCTCTAACCGTTTTGATATATCTAAACAGATGGCTGGCCAGAAAGGTAAAGCTGGTTGACGAAGAAACAGATGTGCGCGACATAAAATGGGATGAGAAAATATCCGGAGCACAAACTGAAAAACTGGCCGATGTGAGAAAAAGAGGCGTAGGCGGGCTTCTCAAAGCCCTCGTGGAAGAAAAAGACGAATAGTCAAACTCGTTGGGTACCTCTCCGACTTTTAAACGGCCTGGGGATTGCCTGGGGCTGGGGAAACCCCCGTCTCAGTCGGCGTCCACACCGTACCTCTGGCACTTCTCATCAACCATTTTCTGTATCTTTTCCACCAGCTCGGGGTTTTTGACTATGTGTCTGAACCGGCGCTGGAGTTTCAGATATTCTATCACAGGTTTCCTGTTCTTTATTTTCCTGGTCACCCGCAGGTTGTTGAAATCCCCGTTCTCAACCTCCCACAGAACAAAAACACCGGTCTCAACAGCCAGACGCGCCATCTCTATTGTCATATCGCTGGGGAAGTACCAGCCCGTTGGGCACGGAGAAAATACGTGCAAAAACGAGGGGCCATCAACGGACAGGGCCTTCTGGACCTTTTTGCGCAGGTCGGGTATGAAAGCCACGCTGGCCGTCGCAACATATGGAACATCATGGGCGGCCACAATAGCGGCGATGGGCTTTTTGTCCCTGCTCTCACCTAGGCTCTTTTTGCCAGGGGGGGTTGTTGTCGTGGAAGCCCCCCACGGGGTGGCCGACGAGCGCTGTATCCCTGTGTTCATGTACGCCTCGTTGTCCAGGACCACATAGAGAACCCTGTGACCACGTTCAAGCATTCCGCTCAGCGCCTGGAAACCTATGTCAAATGTCCCGCCGTCACCTGCCATGGCTATGATGTTAACACCCTCTCTTTTTCCCAGCGCTTTGAGGGCGGCATCAACTCCGCTGGCCACAGCGGCGGCGTTTTCAAAAGCCACATGGATCCAGGGAACAGCCCACGCGGTGTTCGGGAAGCCAGAACTGGAAACCTCCAGACAGCCGGTGGCATTGACCACGATGGTGTTCGGGCCCGCGACCTGAAGGATGTGTCTTACAATTATCGGCTCAGCGCAACCCGCACACAGCCCATGACCTGAGAGGAAATACTCACCCTCTTCTGTCGTCTTTTTTCTCAACATCTCCTCGTAATCGGCGGTGGTCTGGTTCATTCTATCACCTCCTCGGGGTGGACGTTCACCCACTCAACGGGCTCAGCAGATGGGTCTGAGATTTTTTTCTCCGTGCTTTCAACTATGTGTCTTATGTCTTCCAAAACTATGTCTCTGCCGCCGAGGCCGACTATATAATCGTATATCTTGGGCCTCCGCTCCCTGTTTATGAAAGCAGCCGATATTTCTCCAAACACGGCGCCGCCAAAGCCCGGGCTGATGTTTCTGTCCATCACCGCTATGGCCCTGGCATGCCCTGTTAACTCAACTATCTTCTTCCCCGGGAATGGACGGAGGGTCGTTATCTTCAGCAGGCCAACCTTTTTTCCCTCTTTCCTCATCTCACGCACCGCTTCTCTCACCGTGCCGCTCATGGAACCCATGCTGACGATGATTATGTCGGCGTCGTCTGTCATGAAGGGAGTCACCTGGTTGTACTCTCTGCCGAACATCTCTTTGAACTGGGAGAACACCTCGTCTATCACACCCCTGGCCCTCTCCATGGCATCGGTCTGAGATTTTTTGAACTCCATGTAATGGGCGGGGGTGCCAAAGCTTCCAAAGGTCATGGGCCGCTGTGGATCAAGCGTGTACAGCGGTTTGTATGGCGGCAGGAACTCGTCAACCTTTTCCTGCTCAGGTATGTCCACCGGCTCAATCGTGTGTGTCAGAACAAAAGCGTCCAGGCCCACCATTGCCGGCAAAAGCACCCGCCTGTCCTCGGCTATCTTAAACGCCATAAGCATAAGGTCCAGGGCTTCCTGGTTGTTCTCAGCGTAAAACTGCATCCAGCCAGAATCCCTCGCCGAGATTGTGTCCTGGTGGTCACACCATATGTTGATGGGCGCTGACAGGGCACGGTTGCCAACAGCCATGACTATGGGAAGCCGCATGCCTGAGGCTATAAAAAGCATCTCGTGCATGAGCTCCAGGCCCTGGCTGGCCGTAGCCGTGGCAACCCTCGCTCCCACGGCACTCGCGCCTATGGCGGCGCTCATGGCGCTGTGCTCGCTCTCAACCAAAACCAGTTCAGCGTCCATCTCGCCATTGGCTATGAACTCACTGATCTGCTCCGGGAACAGCGTGGAAGGGGTTATGGGATAGGCCGGGACAACATTCACCCTTGCGAGTTTAGCGGCGACCGCCGTTGCAAAATTTCCCTTTATTACGTCCTTCACACATTTCACCCCCTTATTTCCTCTCCTCCACCATCTCAATGGCACCAGACGGGCATTCGTGTGCACACAGACCACAGCCCTTGCAATAGTCATAGTTTATGACAACAGGTATTTTCTGCTTCGGATCAGCTTTTGTTATCGCAGTATCCGGACAGAACTGCCAGCAGATATTACAGTATTTGCATTTTTCCTCGTCCACAACTGGCCGTATGGTGCGCCAGGTGCCTGTTTTGTTCACAAGGGCTGTTGCCGGTCGGGGAATAACCGCTCCGGGATATATTTTCACCATATTCCATTCCTCCCAAAAGGTCACTCTTCAACGATTGTTTTTTCATACGCCTCTGCAGCCGCTTTTTTGTTCTCCTCTTTTTTCACAGGGGCCCGCTCAAAGATTGCCTCTTCCAAAACGTCTTTTTTCACAACACCCGTAACCCGGGCAACGGCGCCCAGAATAGCCGTGTTAACTATCGGCGCGGTAGGCGTCCCGAGGCCGTGGCTCACCGCTATGTGAGTTGCGTCCACCGTGGCCACTCTGAAACCGTCAAATCTGAACTCCGAGGGCTTTTTCTGAGTGTTCAAAATGATCCACCCGCCGTCTCTGAGACCACTGGTCACATCAACCACGCTGAGTAGAGTCGTGTCCTGGACCACAACGGCATCTGGCGTGTAAATCTGTGTTTTTATGTCTATCGGCCTGTCGTCTATCCGTGTAAAAGCCAGAACCGGTGCGCCACGCCTCTCTACACCGAAGAGAGGAAAAGCCTGCACCCACTTTCCTTCCTTAAAAGCAGCTGCTGCCAGGATATTCGCTGCGGTGACAGCACCCTGGCCCCCACGTCCGTGGAACCGTATCTCGTACATTTTTTCACACTCCGTCAGCACATCTTTGGTACATGCAACAAGTGACAGAGAGGGCATAAACTCATACACCATAAATATTTCTATCATTCCATCCCGCCACAGCCAGAGAACGCCGTAGAGATTTAAAGGAACAAAAGGATGAAACAAAAAGATTATAGCCTCCGTCCGTATATCCCAAATATAGCCAGAAAAAGTAACAGAAAAACGTGGCTATTAACCCGCTATTAACACATGGAGGAAAAAGGATGGTTGTGAATCCCTCCGATGACCCGGAAATAGATGCTCTGAAACAGAAACGGGCGAAGATAGAGGACTACCGGGAAGTTGCTAAACTAAGACAGAGAGCAGCAAAGTACAACGCTCTGGCAGCGCGGTATCGGACAAAAATGAGGGAAAACGAGGCAAAAATGACGCGCTATAACCACCTCGCTATGAGCATGCGCCACAAATCCAAGATGTACAATGAAAAGAAAAAAGCGCTCCAAGCAGAAGTGGCGGAGCTGGACCACCAGATGCAGGAAACAGAAGACCCAACCTTGAGGGGAAAGCTTGAGGTTAAAAAAGCAAAGCTGGTGGAAAAAATAGCCCGCCTTGAGCAGAAAGCCATGAAAGCGGAAGAAAAAGCCTCCGCGTACTCCGAAAAAGCCACTGTTTACCAGGAGCGGGCGGCGATGTTTGAAGAAAAGGCCCGGGAGAACGAGATAGAGGCAAAAAACTACGAAGAGAGAGCAAACAAGCTTGAAGAAATTCTTTAAAATCTGGGGGAGGAAAAATGGGGCTTGAGATAAAGAAAAAGATGCTCCTGCTCGGGGACGGGGCTGTCGGAAAAACCAGCCTCGTACGGCGATTCGTCCTTGACCAGTTTGATGACAGATACATAACCACGATAGGGGCAAAGGTCACAAAAAAGGAGATTAAATTCAAGGCAGGAGGCCAGCCAGTAACACTCACCCTCATGCTCTGGGACCTCCTGGGACAGCAGGGCTATGAGCGCATACAGAAGGCGAGCTTTGCAGGAGCAGACGGAGCCCTCATGGTATGCGACGTCACAAGAAGGGAGACACTGAAAAGCCTGGACACGTACTGGCTGCCCATGCTGAGAGAGGTTGCCGGGGCCGTGCCAATAATCATCCTGGCAAACAAGGCAGACCTCCCCAACAGGGAGATAACCCCCAAAGAGCTTTTTGAGATGGCGGGAAAACACCACACGAACTTTTTCTTCACAAGCGCAAAAACAGGGCTCAACGTGAACCTCGCCTTTTACAAGCTGGGATACTATGTGCTCAAAAAACACACCTCCACAGCCACAAAAGAGGTTGAGCTGGCGGCCGAAGAAGAAAAGAAGTATCTCCCACAGATAGAAGAAAAAGAATGGTACACCCCCATAGAAGTGGCAGACATGATAATGACCGATTTCTGCGCCTACGACGAAGTGGCGGGGATAGACGGGACAATGGAAATACTCGTGCCCCAGTTTGACAGGGCAGGAGTGGACGTCAAAAACCCGACAAAAGATGGTCTGAAAAAAGTGGTCAAATACCTGGCTGAGATGGAAATACTCATAAAAGAGCCTGACGAAGTCCAGGAAAACTACGAGCGCAGAATGAGGTGGGTGGAAAAAATAAAGGAATAACGACTATAACTCACATCATGGCTATTTTTTGACAACTATGGTCACAACATCCCCCTCCGCCACAACGTGGTTGATGCCAACCGTCTGCCCGGGGAAACGGGCGCTCTTACCCCAAACCAGCGCATACCTGAACTTTTCACGGAAATCCCTGTGAATGGCATCACATATGTCTCCTATCGTAGCCCCCCTTCTTACAACCAGAGGCTCATCGTAGTCGGGTTTTCCTCCCTGGGGCTTCAGATAAACGGGTATCAGGTCCAGGGAATCGTATATCGCCGCCTTGAGTTCTTCCAGCCCGTGTCCTTTCTCAGCAGATACCATCACCGGTTCCCAGGGACGCAGCCGCTCACGGACCTCCTGGAGATAGTCCTCGTTGACGAGGTCAATCTTGTTCAAAACGAGTATTGCGGGGATATAAACCCTGTTTCCCATGGCCGCATCTATGAGTCTGTCAGCGTCCACGTCCTCTCTCAAAACGACGTCCACGTTGACAAAACCCATCTCCGCCAGTATCTCTTTAACCTGTTCCTCCGTCATGTGCGTCTGTTCCACAGTGCTGTGGACGGTGATACCGCCCCTGTCCTTTTTTGAGAAAACAACATCGGGCGGACGCTGGTTCAACCGGATACCAACATCCTCAAGCTCTCTGACCAGTATATCAACGCTGGTCTCAAAAACATCAACAACCAGCAACAACAGGTCACAGTTCCGGGCCACAGCCAGAACCTCCCTGCCCCTCCCCCTGCCCCGGGACGCCCCGCTGATCAACCCGGGCATGTCCAGAACCTGAATCTTGGCACCCCGGTACTCCATCACCCCCGGGACAACAGTCAGAGTGGTGAAATGGTACTCTCCAACATCGCTCTCAGCGTTTGTGAGACGGTTCAAAAGCGTGCTTTTTCCAACACTGGGGAAACCCACCAGTCCCACCGTGGCGTTTCCACTCTTTTTAACAGCATAGCCCCTCCCGCCCCCGCCCGCCCTCTGGCGCTTTTCTAGCTCAGCCCTCAGACGGGCGAGTTTTGCCTTCAACCGGCCTATGTGGTGTTCGGTCGCCTTGTTCTTCTGCGTCCGAAGAATCTCCTCTTCAATCTCCTCAATCTGCTCACGGATAGACGCCATCTAACAAACAACTAAAGACCGGGGGTAGAAATAGGTTGTGCCATCATACCCTCACTTTGGCACCTTTTCCCAGTCCCTTAGGAACCGCTCTATGCCCCTGTCCGTGAGAGGGTGTTTCAGCATCTTCTCAAGCACCGCAAACGGGACAGTACAGATGTCCGCTCCGAGCATCGCCGCCTGCACAACGTGTATCGGGTGGCGAACGCTGGCCACTATTATCTGGGTTTTGAAACCGTAGTTTTTGAAAATCGTCGTTATCTCTTCTATGATGCGCATGCCCTCGTTGCCAGCGTCGTCCAGCCGTCCTATAAATGGGCTGACAAATGATGCGCCGGCCTTGGCGGCCAGGAGCGCCTGATTCGGGCTGAAGACGAGTGTCACATTCGTCCGGATGCCCTCGCTCTCAAGCTGTTTGACCGCCTTCAATCCCTCTGCGGTCATGGGAATCTTTATTACGATGTTTTTGTGGATCTTCGCCAGCTCCCTGGCCTCACGTATCATGCCCCCGGCGTCCTCGCTGACCACCTCCGCGCTTATCGGCCCATCAACGATCTCACATATCTCTCTGACCACATCTTCAAACCTGCGCCCCTCCCTGGCTATCAGGGTGGGGTTGGTCGTCACGCCATCAACTATTCCCCAGCTCGCCGCTTCCCTTATCTGTTCCACGTTGGCCGTGTCAAGAAAGATTTTCATACACAACACCTCCGCTTATATCATCTCATTTCTTCCCTTTTCCTTTCTCTTTTCCTTTTTTACTCTCTTTCTCCCTGTGTCTGTTCTCCTTTTTCAGCCGTTTCTCCTCCGCCTTTTTTCTCTTCTCCTCTTCCCTCCGGTGTTTCTCCAGCTCCCTCTCAGCCTTTCTCAGCCGCTTTTTCAGCTGTTCAAACGTGCTTATTTTATCCTTTCTCTTCAACACGTCATATGCCGCCTGGACAACGTTTTCCACGGTCAGACCGTATTTCTCCATCAGTTCCCAGCTGTCCCCGCTCTCCCCGAAAACGTCTGGAATGCCAACCATCTTCATGGGCACATGGCGGTGTTCCGCCAGGACCATCGCTATGGCACTCCCCATTCCCATTTCAACGTTGTGCTCCTCCGCCGTGACAACAGCCCCCGTCTCCCTGGCCGCTTTTATGATGGTCTCCTCGTCTATGGGTTTTATAGTGCTCATATTGACGACACGGGCGCTTATCCCATCCTTGGCCAGCTCCTCTGCCGCCACGAGACAGACAGCCACCATTATACCTGTGCCGATGAGGGTCACATCCCGGCCACGCCTCATTATTGTGGCCTTGCCGATCTCAAAAGGGTCGCTTTCTTTCGTAATCGTGGGAACATCTGACCGACCCAGGCGAACATAGACGGGGCCAGGCCAGTCCGCAACCGCTTTTATCGCCTTCTTTGTCTCCACAGCGTCCGCCGGCACAACAACCGTGAAGTTGGGCAAAACCCTCATGAGCGCTATGTCCTCTGTTATCTGATGCGTCGCCCCGTCTCCTCCCACGGTTATACCAGCGTGTGTGGCAACGATTTTAACATTCGCACGGGTGTACGCTATGCTCTGACGCACGTGGTCGTAAGCCCTCGCAGTGGCAAAAACGGCAAAGGTGGACACAAAAACCGTTTTGCCAGAAAAGGCCATCCCGGCAGAGGCAGCCATCATGTTCTCCTCTGCTATCCCAAAGTTGAAATGCCTCTCCGGAAAAACTGCCTCAAACTTCTTTGTCTTCGTAGAAGAAGCGAGGTCGGCAGCGGCCACAACGATGTCCTGTCTCTCTTTTCCCAGCTCTATAAGCGCTTCGGCGAACGCCTCTCTCTGGCTCTCCAGTTTCCACCTGGACACCCACTCCGGGGCGCTCATTCTGCCTCACCCCCCCTGTCCTCGCTTTTTTTCTTGTTCCTCTCCGCCCATTTCATCTCTATGGCCTTCGCCTGTTCTTTGAGCTCGCGCATGGCCAGCTCGTACTCCTCTTTTGTCGGCGCCTTTCCATGGAACCTGAGCGCACCCTCCATGAAAGAAACTCCCCTGCCCTTGATAGTATGGGCTATTATCGCCGTCGGGCGGCCAACTGTCTCCCTGGCCTCGTCCACGGCGGCCAGTATCTCTCTGAAACTGTGCCCGTTTATCTGTATAACATGCCATCCGAACGCCTTTATCTTCTCCTCAAGGGGCTCAATGCCCATTATGCGCTCCGTGGGCCCATCTATCTGCAACTGGTTGCGGTCTATGAAAACGGTGAGATTGTCAAGTTTGTAGTGGGCACCGCACATGAACGCCTCCCAGACAGCCCCCTCCTGCAGCTCGCCATCTCCGAGCATGCAGTACACCCTGTAAAGTTTTCTGTCCAGTTTTGCTGCCATGGCCATCCCCACGGCTATGCTGAGCCCCTGACCGAGAGAACCCGTGGAGGCCTCAACACCGGGAGTTTTGTGCATGTCCGGGTGGCCCTGCAGCCTGCTGCCCAGCTTTCTCAGGGTCCTGAGCTCTTCAACCGGGAAATACCCCGACTCTGCCAGAGCGGCGTAGAGAGCGGGGGCAGCGTGGCCCTTGCTCAGAACAAACCTGTCCCTGTCCTCCCACCGGGGGTTTTTCGGGTCGTGGCGCATTATGTGGAAATAAAGGGCGGTTATAATATCAATGGCAGACAGCGACCCGCCGGGGTGTCCGGAGCCGGCGTGGTATATCATGTCCACTATCAGCTGTCTGTTCCTGTTGGCCTGTTTCTCAAGGCGCTCAAGCAGCTCGTTCGGGTATTTGGGCATGTTCTCTCGCCTCGCGAAATGTAAACACACAGTGCAGTGTCCTCTCTCACCGGGGAAATCAAACAGCCATAGAAAAAACTTTGTGAAAAAGTGTAAGGGGTGTTTAAATCCTGCCCCTCCGCCTCATCTTTTTTTCAACCTCCGATGGCAGAAGCGAATAGATCGTCCCATAGCCAGAAAGAAAAGCCACCAAAGAAAACAGAAGAACACCGGCGAACCCGGCCCACCTCCACCCGGGGATCCCCCAAACAAGTGGCAGAGAGAAAACGGCGTAAGCAACATGGAGAGTCCATGCGCCCCACAGATACCATCTCTCACCCGTGTACGAGTGGAAGCCCACAAAAAGCCCTGTGGCGGTGTTTACAAGCACCAGAGACAGCGAGAAAAAGAACATGACAACAAGTTCTACGCCGCCGGGATGCGCTGGAGAGATCGCATAAAGCGTGTAAACAGTCAAAAAGGCTCCCTCTGCCGCCCCAAATGTCATTCCTGTGAAAAAAGCGTTGTGTGAGCCACGGATGGACGGACGGTTCAAGACCACGTACTTCATAAGAACCTCTATAAGAGCAAAAAAGAAGGCGTAGACAAAAAAGGACGTTTCAAGCGCTGACAGCGCCCACGTGTCCGAAAAACCATGCAACAGCCCCATAAAAGCCCCGCCCACTATTCCCAGACCGAAACCGAGAAAGACCGGGCCATCGTCAAAGGCGCCGTCGTATTTTGACATGGCGGGAAAAAGCACAGCCGACGCAGAGCCAAGGCCCATGACCATGAGCAACGTTACAGACGTCATTCACCGCCATATAGACAAACTTATATTAAAAAGGTGTATTGGGGAAAAGGATGAGAAAGGAGAAAAAAGACGTGGACGCCCTGTCATGGGCTCGCCTTGTGCTGTCCTCTGTTTTCGTGCTTATCATGGCCATCTCCATCATATCCGCTTTTTCGCCCCGCCAGAGCATGAAAGAGTTCCTTGACACAAACATGGCGGACAGCCTGGACGGTGACTTTAAGGAATACGACCCAGGAGACACCGTTGTTATATACGACGTGGTTGAAAGCGTCAAAAAAACAGATGGGGGATATGCTATATCCCTCAAAAGCACGAAAAAAACCGGGTATCACGTCGTGTTGCATGTTACTGGCACAAAAAATTTCAGCCCCCCGGACGCTGGGGACCACGTTCGCATCACGCTCCACATAGGCCTGTCTGACGATGGCGAAAGGGAGATAATAGAACCTCTCAGAGCGGAGGACATAGAAAAAACAGGCGGGGGGTGGTTCTGGTGGGTGTAGTCCTCCTCCCCCTCATAAAAGGCCCTCCGTCTTTTTCCACGCTGAAAAAAGCCATGCAAACGGCCGGCGACGGAGGAGAGGTTATTATCATAAGAATCATACCCGAGGACCCCTTTGAAAAATTCGCACCAGACACGGACAGGAAAAAGGACGTGGACGTTAGAAAAAAAGCGGAGATGGAGAGAGGAAAAAAAGACGTGGAAGAAACCCGCCGCAGAGCCATGGAGATACTCCAGGACAGAGACGCCCCCGGGTGCAGGATATCCACCCTGGTAAGAACAGGGAACCCCCGTGAGGTCATCTCAAAAATCGCTGGCTCAGTAAACCCGGGATTCATAGTCATGGACGAAGAAGACGCTGACACAGAAATCCCATACTCGCCTGGAAAGCTCAGAGACCTCGTGGGCAGGGACACAGGGATTCCCATACTCATTGTGTCCAGAAAGAGGTGGGAGGGGGAGGGACGGTGACGGACAGACCCGAAAACGTCACGTTAAACGATGGAAATGGTCTATCCGAGAAAAAAGCCGGTGAGTTCACACGCCGTGTCTTTTTGATTTTTGGAAGCAACCTGTTTGGAGCAGTGCTTGGAGCTATAACCCTGCCACTGATCGGAAGATACATCCTGCAGACAGATTTCGGTTTTGTCGGGTTCGCTCTGGGCTTCATGGGTGCACTGTCTTTTCTGAGGAACATGGGCTTCTCAAAAGCACACGTAAAATACATATCAGAGGGACATGATATCGGCGAATGCGTTGGGACAACCATGGCAATTTTTTCATTACTATCCCTTGTTTTCTCTGGCGCTGTCCTGTCCACGCTTTTTATCTGGACCCACGTATTCGGTAAAGAGTTCTCAGACCCAGAGGCGTGGCCCACTCTCTATGCAATATTGTTGTATTTCATCATTCTCAGCATACAAAATGTTTTTTTCTCAACATTTCAGGGAGAAATAAAAACAGCACTTCAAGAGAGCCTGACCTTTTCTATGAACGTTTCCCGGTTTGCACTAACGCTGATCGTCGTTTTTATAAGAGGGGGGGCGTTTGCCCTCGCGCTCACATACACACTATCTGCTTTGACCTCTCTCCTGGTTGGTTTTGGATGGTTTCTGAAACACGAGTATGCAATAAAAAAGCCCTCTTTTGACCTGGCGAAGAAGTACGCCCGGTTTGCCATACCACTATCTATATCTGGGAGTATAACTGCCATCAGCAACAACATTGACCGGGTCATGATACAGTTTTTCTGGGACTCAAAAAAAGTCGCCACATATTTTATGGCCCAGCGCGTTACCAGCCCGATTCTGACTCTCGGGTTTTCGGTGTCTCTGATATTTTTTCCGGCCGCTGTTCAATATCTCTCCAGAGGAAAAACTGAAGAGGCTAGAAAACTTGCCAGAGAGGCGTCCAGATACACGGTCATAGTTTTGCTTCCTGCGGTAGCGATCTTCACAGCTATGCCTGAGCCCATTATGAACCTCATAGGTGCCGCTTATGCAAGAAGACCATATGTGTTAATTCCACTCTCCATGTTCGCTTTTACGAGGTCCCTTATGGTATTGTTTAATAACCTAAACAACGCACTCAACAGACCAAAGGTGACCGGGTTCGTTCTGCTTGTGATGAGTGGTGTGAACATTCTCCTGAATCTCATCCTGATACCCACATCTCTTTTCGGGTTCCCCCTTTTTGGGCTCGCCGAGGTTGGCGCGGGGATTGCCACAGCCATATCTTGCACTATCGCGCTGTTGACTTCAATTTGGTTCGCGAATAAACAGCTTGGGGGAATAATCCCCACCACGTGGGCAAAAGAGTTTGTTTCAGCCGCTGTAATGGGTGTGTTTCTCTACGTGCTTTCCACAATAAATGAGCCTGTGCGGTTTTATGAAGTGCTGCTTTATGCGGGTGCTGGTGTCGGAGTGTATAGCCTGTGTCTTTACGCTCTCAGAGATCTGACAGAGAGGGATTTTTCTCTGTTCTTTGAATCCATAAACCCGCACCTTATGGGGCGATATGTGTATCATGAGGTAAAAGGAGAGAGGAAAAAGAAAAAGGAAGGGAAAAGCCGGGGGAAAGATTATATGGACGATGAATCTCAGAAGGGGGGTGTAGACCCATGAAAAGATATCTCCTAACAACCTGGTTTGGCGTATTCGTGTTTGACGAAAAAGGAAAGGTGCTGGACCACCTGCTGTTTCCAGCGGATCCGGAGGGTTTATCTGAGCGTCTTTTCGCCATAGACACGGGCGGCATCGTTGAAGAGGAAAAAGAGGTTGTAAAAAAACATCCCGGGGTCGTCGGAACAGACGAGAGACACACCGCGCTGGGAATACCTGTTGACCCCTCTGCTGCCGAAAAAAACGTCTTCCATGTCCCGGAAGAGATCAAAAAAAGGTATCCGCCCGAACTGCTCAACAGAGCAGCCATCCTGATGGCCAGAAAGAAGACTGGAAAGACTCCCCGTGACCGTCTGCTTATACAGGCGATCAGGGCATATGAAGACCTAGTGGAAATCATAAACAACCTCTATGAGCGTTTGAGGGAGTGGTATGGCCTCCACAGCTATGACCTGGCAAATCGTCTAAGCCAGAAAAAACTCGCAGAGGTCGTAGCAACATACGGGGATGTTAGAGAGATAAACATGAACACGGACATAGAGGGAAAAGTGACAGGGGAGGTGGAGCCAGAGGATATAAGGTCCATACAGAGCTTTGCGAGAATGTTGCAGGAAGCCATCCGAGAGAGCGAGCGTCTGGAGCGATATATTACCCGAACGATGAACGAAGTCGCCCCCAACCTTTCTGCTGTGGCAGGGCCCCTACTGGGCGCGAAGCTGATCTCTCTGGCAGGAGGACTTGACCGTCTGGCTACCATGCCGTCAAGCACCGTCCAGTTGCTCGGAGCGGAGCCATCTCTTTTCATTCACCTGAGGGAGGGGACGCCCCCTCCAAAGCACGGTGTTCTTTTCCAGCACCCCCTTGTCCACGGCGCTCCAAGGTGGCAGAGGGGAAAAATAGCACGGGTGCTTGCCGGGAAGATTTCCATCGCGGCGAGAGTTGATTTTGTTGGAAACAGGTTTGTGGGCGACGCTCTCAGAGAAGAAGTGGATCGGCGTGTTGAAGAGATAAAGAAAAAATACCCGGAGGCGCCGGAAAAGAAGAAGGGGGTAAAAAAGGGTGGCAGAAAGAGTGTAGACAAAGGGGATGCAAAAAAGAGTGTTAAAAGCGTCCGTCGTGGAAAAAAGAGAGGGGGTGGTGGACGTTAAGCCCTATGTTTTTTCCGGGGTTTACACGGACGGAAAAGGGTTTTACACCCTATCGCTGGCACCGGGCTATTCGGTCTACGGTGAAAAGATTGTGAAAAAAAAGGGAAAAGAATACCGCCTGTGGAACCCACGACGCAGCAAACTCTCCGCATTTCTACACTGTGGTGGGAAACATTTCCCCTTCAAAAAAGGTTCACGTGTTCTCTATCTCGGAGCAGCAACAGGAACCACCGTGAGTCACGTGTCGGATATAGTCAGAGAGGGTGTTGTTTTTGCCGTGGAGTTCTCTCCCCTCGCTTTTCAGCGTCTTCTTGAACTCGCCTCTGTGCGCCCAAACGTTGTTCCCCTGCTGGCAGACGCACGGCTGCCCCGCAAATACAGGTACATAGTCGGAGAAGTGGACGTGCTCTACCAGGACGTCTCTCAGAGAGACCAGACAGACATTTTCATAAAAAACGCCACACAGTTTCTCGTAGAAGGCGGAAAGGGGATGCTGATGTTAAAAACAAGGAGCATAGACGTGTCCGAACCACCCGCACGGATTCTCGGCAGATCCATGGATGAAATAAAAAAGGGAGGATTTGAGATTCTGGAAACAGTCAACCTGTCGCCATACCAGAGAGACCACTATGCCATTGTTGTCAGAAAAACCGGGGGCAAAGGCGATGACTGATACAACGGATGTTAAAAAGATCCTATACAGTTTCTTCCTTTTCATTCTGCCATTTTTCATAGCGGCGGCTTTCATACTTTTCCTCTACTATTCTCTCCCCTGGGAGACCTTCGCCCTCCTGGGAAGTGCTATGGCAGCGTATTTTTTCCCCCCGATGGGCAAAGAGAGCGTTGTCCCGTTGGTAACATACGGGCTAAAAAAGCAGGGATATGGCCCGGTTTTTTCCATAGGCGTCGCAGGGGGAGTGGTGGCCTTTGTGGACATAGTTGTGGGACTGTTTCTCATGTGGAACTTTGACCTGGCCCTCAAGATACCTCTCATAGGTCCCCAGATAAAGAAGATGGAAACAAAGGGGGCAGAAGTGCTCAGGAAAAAGCCGTGGGTTCGCCGCCTGGCCTTCGTGGGTGTTGCGCTGTTCGTCGCTTTTCCATTCCAGGGCTCTGGCGGAGTCGGGGCCACCATAGTTGGCCGCCTAATAGGCATGAAAAAAGAGCGGGTATGGTATGCAATAATAATCGGCGCGCTCACTGGGTGCTACCTCATAGCCACACTCGCCTATTTTGCCAGCGACGCAATCCTGTCCGTGTTCAAAAGCCCGGCCTTCAAATATATAGGGCTGGTCGTACTCGTGGGCGTGGTTTTCTGGGCCGTCTACCGCTTCCTGATAAAAAACAACAACAGGTACAACAACAGGCCGTCTAAGGAGAAAAACTGATATCGTTTTTTCATATTGTTTTTCGGATGTTTTCGGGTGTGTTTTCTTTTTTCATTCTCTTTTTTCACTCTTTATAAGTGCTCGGGAAAAATATGATTATGGCGGAAAAGATCTCAAGGCGACCCGCCCACATACACAGGCTGAGATATATCTTGCCAACGGGGTTTATGAAAGAAAAGGTCTGGGTGGGTCCCACCATACCAATCCCCGGTCCGACGCCACCCATCGTTGTTGCCACCGCCGAAATAGCGCTTGGGATGTCCAGACCAAAAAACGTCATCACTATGCTGGAAAAGAAGAACAGAGAGATATAGGCGAAAAAGAAGACCCCAATCTTTTTCACCACGTCCTCCGGCACAACCTTGTCTCCCAGGCGGATGGGAATAACCGCCCTGGGGTGCAGGACTTTCTGTATCTCTCTGCGGGCCATCCTAGACAATACCAGGATACGGCTCATTTTTATTGCCCCGGCGGTTGATCCGACACACCCTCCTATGAGCATGAGAATAACGAGTATAAACTGGGCAGACTGGGGCCAGAGGTTGTAATCAAAGCTGGCATAGCCAGCCGTTGCGTGGATAGACACCACCTGAAAGACGCTGTATCGGAGGGCGCTTAGAGGGTTCATTTTTATGTACTCAGTGGAAGAATAATCTTCGCGGACGCCCTGCACAGACAAAACTATGGTTATCAGAAGGGAGAAAAAGATCAGACTCCCTATATAAGCCCGCAGCTCCGGGTCTCTGAGGATGGACTTCCAAGAGCCCGAAAGCACTTTGTAGTGTAAAACAAAGCTGATGCTCCCCAAAATCATGAAAAAGGTTATTATTCCCTCAATGAGGGGGCTGTCCCAGTATGCCACACTTGAAGAATGAGTGCCAAAACCACCCGTGGCCAGTGTGGTAAAAGAATAGTTAACGGCATCGTACAGGTTGACACCGGCCCCCCAGAGAAGCGCCGCCTCAACAGCCGTGAAAAGTATGTATATCCGGAGCAGGATACTGGCCGTCTGCTGTATTTTCGGCTTTATACGTGTAACCGTTTCTCCGGCCGTCTCCGCCTTGAAAAGCTGGACTGTGCCGCCCAGGAGTTTTGCTATTATGACAACGCTGAAAACGATTATTCCCATCCCGCCGACCCACTGCGTCAGGCTCCGCCAGAGAAAAATGCTGTGAGCGTTCGGATAGTCCATGTAGTCCCCGAATATAGGCGTCCCATCCGGAGCATGCCCAACAACAGGGGGGTCTATCACTGTGGCGCCGCAGGTGGCAAACCCGCTCATGCTCTCAAAATAGGCATCTGCGAGGTGGGGGAGTATGCCGCTGAAAACATAGGGGAGCGAGCCGAAAAAAGCCATCGTCAGCCAGCTTATAGCCACCGCCACAACAGCCTCTCTCTCCCGTATCATATCAATCTCATCCCGCCCCCAGAGCCAGAGTAGAAAGGAGACCATGAGAGAGATAAAAAAAGGTATTATAAACGCCTTGTAGAGCACTGTTGGGTCTTCTCCATAAGCGGCGCCGACTATAAAAGGGGGGAGAAATGTGAAAGTGAAAAGGAAAAGGACCGCTCCGACGGTTCCGAACATCGCCCTGTATCTCATGGTTCCATCTCCACAGTTCAAACTCCACGGTCACAGGAAGAGACCGGGTTTGTTCATTATCCTCTCAACCTTCTGGACGGACTCGCTGGGAGCGAAAAATATCAGATGGTCTCCTATCATTACCATGTCGTCTCCACCGGGAATTATCACCTTGTTGCCTCTGACGATCGCACCCAGCCGGGTGTTTTTTGGAAGATGGACCTTGCCCACGGTCTTCCCGACTATCCTGTGCTCGGGCTTGACCTCCATTTCCACCACCCTGGCCTTTCCTCCGAAAAGGACTCCCATCGCGAGTATTTCGGATGAATACGTGTGCTGTAAAACCGCTCCAACCGTCGCCAGCCGGGGGCTCACAGCCACGTCCACTCCGATGTGTTCAAACATTGACTTCAGCTCCGGCCGGTTTATTATTGCAACACACTTTTTGGCACCGTATTCTTTGGCCAGCAGGGAAGACAAGATGTTGGTGTCCTCGTGGTGTGTGGCTGCCACGAAAACATCAACCCGTCCGATGCCCTCCTCAACAAGAATCTCCTCATCTGTTCCGCTCCCACGGATCACAAGAGTGCTGGAAAGCGCTTCGCTAGCACGGGCACAGGCCTCTTCGTCCTCGTCCAGGAGGATGACCTCAACCCTTTTCTCAAGCATTTTCGCCAGCTGTACACCCATGCGGGTGGCCCCGACTATCATAATTCTCTCTATCCCCTTCTCCCCCCCATTTTCCTCTCCACGGTTCACAGGGGAAAAAAGGCGGTCTATTGCTATGAGACTGCTGGGGTCAGAGAAGAAGATTATCAGACGGTCGTTTATCCGTATCTTCTCCTCTCCATAAGGCATTATGACCTCGCCAGCACGGAAAAGAGCCACTATGTTGACGCCTGGTGGAAGGTTGAGGTCTTTTATCTGTTTACCCGCGGCCCTGGAGAACTTTTTGACCCTGACCTCAACAGCTGACAGTTTCCCCCGGGCAAACGTTTCCACGTCCATCAACACAGGGAGAGACATCATCCTGGACAGTTTTCTGGCGGCGACGAGTTCCGGACAGATAGCAACGTCTATGCCCAGATTTTTAAGGTTCGTGCTTATCGGCTCGTTTATGTACTCAAAACTGTTTATTCTGGCGATCGTCTTTGCACCCCTGGATTTCGCTATGGCCGAGCCGATTATGTTTGCCTCGTCAGAGCCCGTCACCCCTATGAAGAGGTCTGCCGTCTCAATCCCCGCCTCTTTGAGCTTTAAGGGGCTGGCAGCGTTCCCCTTCACAACAAGGGCGTCAAGGCTCTCCGCCTCCGCCACCGCCTTTTCGTCCTTTTCAACGAGGGCTATGTTGTATCCCTCTTCATAGAGAAACCTGGCCACCTGGAAACCAACTTCTCCAGCGCCTGCGATGACAGCGTACATCGCATCCTGAACACCGCCAGAGGTAAAAAAGTTTGTGCAAGAGCATGTACGTTTCAAATTTTGTGCATTTCAAAAAAGATTTTTACCATGACCACTATGTCCCCCACGTGGCATGATGATGAGCCCTATGAGTGCTGACCTGTGATGACAGACGGGCAGGCTGAGTGCCACAGAAAACGAACAGGAGCCACTGCCTGTAGCCGCATCTCATCGCCGGATGCTAAGTGCAACAGGAGGAAGAAGTGTGCCAACAGCGCTAGATGTGATAGGCCATGACAGACGATTGCAGGAACATTTCCTGGCCAGGACGGCAGCATATCTCATAGACGTCGTCATAACCGTATTCCCCTTCTGGGTTGTGTCGCTTTTGCTCACAGGAAAGCCCGGTGTCGTGGTTCCATCGCTGGCGGCGGGGCTGGTGATGATATTCTACAGCGCCTATTTTGAGGCCACGGGGGGCGCAACTGTGGGAAAGATTCTCATGCGCCTCAGAGTCGTGTCCACCAAAACCCCACTGGATTTCAGAAAAACCTTCATACGCAACCTGTCCAAACTGAGCCCCCTCTTTGTCCTTGTTGACCTCATATGGGGGATGGCAACCCCCGGCGACCCGCGTCAGAGGGGACTGGACAGAATAGCCGAGACTGTCGTTGTTGATGAGAGAACGCTCAGACCTTTTCCGTCCGATGCCGCGCCCACACCATAAATTTCACACCGTAGCCATCGTTTCTATGCTACTTTGAGTGCAGCCACATGGGGGCCTCTCTGTCATAGCCGGCGATGTTTATGCCCGTCACAACAGCGACATCATAGGAAGAGGTCTCAAGGATTGACATGTCCAGTTCCTTCTGGCTTTTGTGACCGGTGAGTCCTATAAGCGAAAGAGCCTCTCTTTCCATCATCTCAAGCCCGGAAATGAGATTTCCCCGCCCCACACTTTCGGTGCCTGTTTTCCAGAGGTCAAGTCCCACGGCATCCGCACCCATGGCCAGAGAAACAAACCATTCAAAGCCCGTCCTTGCCCCCTCATACAGTATCCGCTGTCCCTTCGCCGCAGCGCCCGCCTCTTTGGCCGCCCTTTTTGCGGGTGGAAACAGAGATAGGGGGTGCGCACCCGTGCCCGGGGATACATTTTCTCTCGGAGATATTATGACGGCGTCGGCCCCCGCCTCAAAGCTTTTCTTCACCTCCCGGTAGATGTCGCCGCCAGTTATTCGCACCACAACGGGAACGGCGTACTCCATCGCCTCCCTCAAAACGGTTATGTGTCCCGAGAGGCTGCGCTCTACGTGTCCAACAGCCCACGACAGCCCCCCATCGGACAACACCTCTGAGAGGCGGAGCTCCACGACAGACGCCTTTCTCAGCCCCCCCGGGCTCACCCCCCTGCGCGAAGGACACCAGACGGCGGTGGCATCAACCTTCCCCGGACTGGACGGGGAATAAAACGTTCCCATGCTGCTGGCAAACTCCGCCGCTATCTTTTCAAAAGACGTGGGAGGCGACCCAACAGGCTTTGATACGAAAAAAGGCTTTTTCAAAATAAGAGGTTTCTCAACCAGGTCCTCCTGTCCTATGACGACCTCTTCAAAGCGTGGTTTCTCGCCGAAGATCTCGTCTGATGGGCGCTGTTTAATGGAGACCTGAGACGCCCATCTGTTGGGAATGTCCCCCTCTTCTCCTGGCGGGTTCATTCAAAGCTCACCTCCACCCCGCCCGGCGGTCCTCCGTCCAGTTCAACCTTCCGCCGGGCCCCATTTTCGCCCTTTTTCCCGCCTTCGCCGCCTCCGGTTTCGCCCCCGCCGCCCAGGTTTATCTCAACGACATCTTCCCCCTCATCGCCCGCCCCCGTCTCCTCTTCAACCTCAACTCCCAGGGAAACGCCCGTTTTCACAGGGACGATCTTTTCAAACAGGGCCAGCTTGGCCTTTATGCCATATCTCTCAAGAACCTCTCCAACCTCCCTTTTTTCCCTGTTCGTCGCCTCCGTGAGCTCCGCCCCCACGCCCACGCTTTCAACGTCCCCCGCCACGTATATCACCCCGCCCAGCATGCCCTCACCCGCTTTCTGATTGGCATTACCCGTGACTATCACCCTGCCCCCCTGCATCCGCCACCCGGCCATGGGGCCCACGTCCCCATCAACCACCAGGACCCCCCCAAACATGCTGGCACCGGCCATCGGACCAGCGCTGCCCCGGACCACCAGCTCGCCCCCCCGCATGCAGACCCCGACGCCCTCGTCAACACTCCCGTCAACGACTATTGAACCGGAGAGCATGGTAGAACCCAGGTATTTGCCGGCGTTTCCCACCAGTCGTATCTGTCCGCCGTCGTTCAGGGCGGCGAAAAAGTCCCCTGCTTCGCCCTCAACCGTTATTTTCACGGGCACATCAATACCGACACAGATGGCGCTGTGGCCTCGCACGCCGCCTATTTTTATGGGCTTGTTCAGCACCAGCTGTTTGCGGAGGACTGCGTTGAGCTCTCTCGTCGTATAAACTCTTGGACTCAACCTTCACACCGCCCCCTCATCCAACAGATGGGTTAAAAGGTTTTGGAGGCAAAAAGATGTAGAACAGGACTGAGAGACACGTCATGGCGGGAAATGTGAAGACAAAAAAGGTTAGCGGGAATAGTTTAGCCAGCACCACCAGAGATACTATGCTCAAAACGGATACGAAAGCGGCCGTTTTTTTCCGCTCCCCGGAGAACAATATAACCGCATATGAAAGGAGAAAGATGGCCGTGGCGAAAAAGGAGAGCGTGTAATATGCGTGTAGGACGTCCGGTAGATCAGAAAAGTATCCCGCTGTCGCGTCCCAGATAAGGATGGAAAGCCACAGAGAAAATAGGAAAAACAGGAACATCAAGACCTCTGCTCCGTGCTCTTTCAAAACACCGGCCGGACTCCGGGCGTTTTTCCCTCCCATCGCGGTGATTTTGCCCCGCCTTTTATTTTTGTTATTGAGATGGTGGGAGATGTCTCCAGACACGCCCTCTGTTAACAAAAGCACAGTGAGCAGAGAAAAAACACCCATGGCCAGCATGCCAAGGGCTACGAAAAAGCCGATGGCAAACGTTGAAATCTTTCTGTGTCCGGAAAACAAACAGGAGGGGGGCTGTGTGGACGATAAAAAGACCTGGAGAACAGGGAAAACGAGCCCCCAGAAAACAGAAATTATGGAGAGGGACAGAAAGAGAACAGCCCACCCGGACACATCGTACAGGAACACTTTCAGACCAGCACATGCAGAGTCAAAAGCGTTGTCACCCGTTTCCGTGCGAAAAAATATGTCGTAGGACGGGGGGCTGCTGTTGACGCTGTAAGGATTATAGTAAGGTGAGGGCTCCCACGTGTAGAGATATACGTGTTTTCCTCTGTAAAAACCTGTTTTCATATAGTCGTACGCGCCCGACGGGAGAAAGCGGAGGTTGGTGTCTCTGTCGCACCGGAATAGGATTTCAATGTCCCCCATCCTGTCCCACGAAGGAGAAGTCCCCAGCGGAAAGAACCCGCCAGCGTTCATCCCCATCTCCAAAACGATGAACACGCCGGGTTTGTTTCTCTCCTCTTTGCTGTATACAGACATGAATATCCTGGCGAACTTTGCTTTGTCGTAGTAATTAAGGGACTCAGCAGCGTCATAGAGCTCGGAGCCATATAGGTTACTGCGTATATATGACACGTATAACGAGTAATAGTATTCATCGCTGTTTTCGGAGTCTGCGGGGATATCATAATAATGATATATGACGAGGGACGGGTGGTCTTTGACGAAGTCAACGAGCGCGTCTATGACCTCGGGATGGTTTTCCACGAAGACATCGTAGTCTTCCACGGGAGGAGAATTCTTTATCTGCAGCACCACGGCGTGGTATACCCCGTATTTGTTTATCATTGCCTGAATGTCCGAGTCCTGGACGTCCACGCCTATGGAAGAAAAATATTCCTCTACACTGGCAACCTTTGATGATGAGACTATCTCCACCACGCCACCCTCAAACTCGTAGCTCCACACACTGATATCACCGCCCCCGCGATCCTCTTCTCCCAACGTATATGTATAGGTCTGGTAAAATATGGATCCTTTTTCAAGGTTTTTTGCCAGAAGAGGCGCTGCGGGGCCAAGCACGGGCTGTGTGACCGTGGTGACCTCTGCGTATTTTATTTCATCCCGCCATTTTTCACCCACTTTTTCCTGTTTTTCAAGGGCCATTTTTGTCTCTTTAATCCCCGAATCCTCTCTGAAACTCTCAACATCTGTTATTCCGGCGTCAATGAAAGAAACATTTGATGGGAAGGGAAAAACCACGGTGGTATTACCGGGAGCCAGCGAGAGGGTGGATATGAAGAGCCGGAGTGTTTCGGTGTTGCCGCTGACGTCTACCACCGCAAGCTGGTCTGTCTCCATCTGGAAATCGTATCTCTCAAGAGGTACGGGGATCCCATCCGCCCTGACGGTACCAGGGTTTTCCCATGTCCCCAAATAAAAAAGAAAGGAAAAAAACGAAATGAAGAGCAACAGCGGCAAAAAAACGGAGAGCATCTGCGAAAAAAACGATTTCAGGATTGGCTTTTTTCTCTTTCTCATAGAAACGCCTCCAACAGGACATTATTTGTCCAGAATAATAAAAAATTTTCGTAGAAGTTTTTATGGGGTTAAGTTATTTTATGGGTGTTCAGCGGGAACTAAAAAGTTTTTGATGGTGCATGCTTTGCTATGAGCAACATCAAAAAAAAGTTGTGAACACAAACAGCAAAGGGACAAAACAACAGGCGTACAGCATACCAAAAACAAGCATGAAAACAGCGGCAAAAACATAAACAAAAACGGCTCCTGCAAAAGCGCCAATCTTCCTTTTTCTGGTAGAAAAAGGTGTTTTCAAAACGATGATGTCAGTGTATACGAACAGTATGAAGAACGAAACAAGAAAAATCCAAGTCATGCTCGTTGAAGTTGAATATTTTAAGGTCATGAATAAGATAAAAACAAAGGCGCCAAGGGTAAGGGTTAAAAAAGATAAAAAGATCTCAAACTGGCCCCCTATAGGAAAGGGGAGCCGTTCTTTCCTTTCCCTCGCCGCACTCTCGCCCCCGATCATTTCCTTATTTTGTTCAAGATAAGCGGAGGAAAACAGATAGAACATCACTATCATGGCCAGCAGGATGCCCACGCCAAAAGCCATAACCGTTAAGCCAGAACCCACAACAAATATGGAAGCAATGCGATGTTTATTGAAAAAATCGGTGGCTGGGAGACCTGGTGTAAAACTTTCTGTGGACATAAAAAAGTCATGCACTATGAAAAACACCATCCCCCAGAGGACGGAAAAGAACAGAAATAGAAAAACAACGGAACAAAACACAGAGACGTTGGGGTTATAGAGCACACTGTTTATAGAGGCAGATGTCTGAGAGGGGACGTTTCCCATGGCGGCTTTTTCGGGGGTGGCCCATAGGTCGTAGTCGGGGACAGATTCCCCATCAGAACTCCAGGGGTACCAGGTGTAAATATAGACGTGTTTTCCCCCATGGAACCCGCTACTGACGTGAGACGACGCTTCGTCTGAAAACTCCAGGTTGACGGATTTTTCACATCTGAAAAAGACCTCTATGGGGCCCATTGCATCCCATGATGACGCTGTCCCGAGGGGGAAGTATCCTTTCCCATTTACCGTTTTTGCCCGCAAGACAAGGTGCACTCCGGATGTTTTTTCATCGCCGAAACTGTAGACGGCTCTGAAGATTCTGTCAAAATCTCTGCGTTCCTCATAGGACAGATTTTCAACCTCTTCTTCAAGCTTTGAATAGGAAGGGGAATCGTACGAATGAGAGGGGACAGACACCCAGAAATAATTCACACCCTCTGGATATGAATATACCACCGGTATATCTCTCACAAAATCGCTCAGAGCTTTTATCAGTTGCGGGTGGCTGGACGCAAAACTGGCATAATCGTCAACGGGAGGCGTGTTGTTTATCTGAAATATAACTCCGTGGTATTCACCGTACTTTTCTATGGCTTTTTCAATCTCGTCTTCCTGGACGGTTATGTTCAGAGAGGAAAGAAACTCTTCCAGGTTTTCTGCGTTGGACGAGGAAACGATATAGGCAGTGCCGCCCTCAAAATTGTGTTCCTCAACACTGAGAGGGAAAACTATGTCCGCAGCAGGCTGCATGCCCTTAAAGATCTTCTCAACAGTCAGCATCATCGCTCCCGCCGGAAACCCGACGATTTCTTCGGCCACGAACAGGGGAGCCAGATCTCCCATTGTCTCCTGGAATGTGTCAAAGCCCTCGTTCTGTCTTTTTATGCTGTCTTCTATTTTTATCAGGTCTTTGCTCTCTTTGAACTCTCCGAGAGTGGTGGTTTCGCCCGAGACAAAATGAACTTCCAGAGGGAAAGGTACAAAGATTGTGGTGTTGCCCGGGAAAAGAGAGACCGATCCTATGAAAAGGTCTATCGTCTCATACCCCTCTCCCGTGTCCATGTCCACAAGTGCCACCTGCGATGTCTCAACCTGTGCATAACGGGGGTCCAGTGGCGGAATAGCGCCTCCGTCCGCTCTTGCGGTTCCGAGAAACCCGGGGGGTTCATGGACAGGACCGGGATGAGGTAGGTTTGCGACTGGAACAAATAAAGATGCCATGTAGATTAACAATAACAGAATGAGGGATGTGCCTGTCAGCGGAAAACGGGATAAAAATGGGCCGTTTTGGAGTTGGCGATGTTTCATATTCAACCCCAGCTATATTATGCCAGGCGTTTTATTTATAGTTTTGTCACTCAACTTTTTTCAGCTGTTTCCTGTACATTTCAACGATTTCTTGCGTTGTCGTGGCGTCCTCGGGGCCTTTGTCCGTCCGCCATCGGCCTGTGAACCGGGGGAATCTTATTGCCAGGCCGCTTCCCTCTCTTATCTCTCCCCTGGCACATGTGTGTATAGGGCTGAGGGTTATCTCTGCACCGCTGACTTCCATAACAACCTCGGGGACGAACCAGTAATCCGCTTCCATCTCGCTGTAGACCCGTGGGTGTCTGTGGTCTATGACGGTGAAACGCTCCTTCAACGAAAAAAGGGTCTCGTCGTCAAAGCCCGTACCGAGCTTGCAGACGGTCTCAAACCGGTCCATCTCCGGGTTGTATGCGGCCATGAGGAGGGCTCCGTATGTGCCCCGCCGCCGGCCTTTGCCTGCAAATGCTCCCACAACCACCAGGTCAACTGTGTCTGTCATCTCCGCCTTGTAGTCCCGTTTGTATTTTATCCACTGCCACCCCCTGGCCCCTGCCTTGTAGGTGCTGTCCGGCCCTATGCTCTTGGCCATTATGCCCTCACAGCCTGCGGCTATGCTCTCCTCAAAAAAGGCCTCGGCCTTTTTTATGTCCCCCGTGACTATCATAGTGCTGGGCTTCACCCGATCCGTTGCCTGAACGATTTCTTCAAGTTTCTTTCTTCTCTCAGGGAAGGGGCGGTCAAGAAACTCTTCTCCGTCAACATAGAGGCAGTCAAAGGCGAAAAAAGCCACAGGTATCTCCTCAGCCACCTTTCTCACATCGTATTTTCGTCCACGGCGGTGGCTGATCTCCTGGAAAGGCAACATGTCCCCCTCAGGGGTTATCGGCACACATTCTCCCTCAACTATCACCTCGTGGTCCCCAATAGCCGCCTGGAGGTTTTCCACAACATCGGGGAACTGGTCTGTCAGGTTCTCGAGGTGTCTGCTATAGAGGGCAGTGACGTTTTTTCCCATGTGAGCCTGTATCCTGAGCCCGTCGTATTTGTATTCCAGCGCACACTCGCCGCCCATCTTCTCAAAGATCTCCTCAAGGCTCTTCACCCGCTCGGCGAGCATGGCTCTCAGGGGGATTCCGAGCTGTAGGCGGATTTTTTTGACACCTTCCAGCCCCTCTTTTGCCAGGGCAACAGCCACTTTTCCGAGATCAGAGCAACGGTTGTAGGCGCCCTCTATTTCCGGGCGTTCCTCTTTCGTCGCAAACGTTATGGAGAGGGCGTCTATTATCGTCATGTCCGCGACTCCGAGGCGGAGCTTCCCGTTAACTGTCCTGAGGATATATCTTGCCTCCCGGGGGGTGGCGTCGTGGAGAAGGCTCGCGAGTATTTTTATCTTCATCTCAACGCTCTTGTCGCCGGTGGCGCGGGCTATTTTTTCAAGCCCACTGTAAACCCCCTCCACGGTGAGGGGGTGGGTGAAGAGGCTCTGCTGTTTTTTCGTCTGAAGCGCTCTCTCGCCAGCTGTTCCCAGGTCCCCGGTCTCTATCCACATCTTTTTTATCTCATCTTCCGGGTGCCCGGTGGCTATTGATATAGCTTTGAGGGCCACTTTTTCCCCGACCCCGAGTTCCACTCCCACAAAGTCTGGATACAGCTTGCCCTGTGTGAGATATATCACTTTGTCCAGCACGTCGGGAGGCGTCTTTTTGAACAGGCGCACAAGGTGGTCTGTCATTTCAAGGCGTTTGGTGGTCTGTTCTATTGCCTCGTAAACATCTACCAGCTCTGAGTATTTCATCGTTTCACCATTTCTTAGCGTTTTGTGCCCTTCGTATTTGTGGCAGCCATTTTTTTGTCTTAACGCCCTGTTGTGATGCCCTATTGTTTCTTTTTATTGCTTCTTTTTTCTTTTTTACTCGTGAAGTGATAGTATGCGACCAGAAACACCGCCAGCCAGAATATGCCCGCAACGAAGAGGGCCGCCCAGAAAGTCGGGTTTTCCGGCATTTCTTTCAGGACCTGGCCCAGAGGCATCTCTGCCACGCCGACATAAATGGTATAGGAGGTCTTTTCACCCTCCGAGTCAAGGGTGGCCGTGATGGGAGTCTCCCCGGCCCCCGATGGGACCCAGTGGAATACTATTTCTCTGGTCTCCCCTGGCCCCAGGGGGGCGACTGTCACGGTTCCCAGGATCTCTCCTCCAGCGTATAGTGTCAGGCGGGATGTGGGAAGTGCACCATCGCCCCTGTTTGATATGTTGACCGTTATAGTCTCCACCTGGCCCACGGTGGGGCCGGTGACTGTTATGCCGTCTATGGATGGCTCCCCTCTTCGCACAGTGACGTTGGCGGTGGTGTATTTAATGTTTCCGCCCTGTACTGGTCTGGCCGACACTGTTATGCGGTATGTGCCACCGGGGGTCCCGTCGCCAGGTGTTATATAAACGTTTATGTTCTCAGATTCGCCGACTTCCAGATGGTAGATACCCGCCCCCGTAACTGTCCAGCCGGAGAACGCAGTCACGTTCAGGAATATATCACACTCTGTGTTGCCAGCGTTCTCAACCGTGACCACAGCGTGTGTGGTGTGGTTTTCCTGCCCCATGTCCACTTCCATGGCGGCGGGGGATATGGATACGTTGATTTCTCTCACCGGCCTCTCTGTCACTGTCACCTTTATGCTGTCAGATGTGGATGTGAGATTTCCGTCAGATGCTGAGAAATAGAGAGTGTGCTCGCCCAGCGGCAGGGCTATCTCTGCGGTGCACAGCACCCCCTCTTCATATGTGTTCCCCTGGGGGACCAGGTTTGCCATCGTCTCTCCGGAGGAAGTTTTTGCCACCACCCACGAGGGCGGGTCGCCGTCGGGGTCTCTGTAAACCACGGATATGGTTATGTTCTCGTCATAGTATATCGTCGCTGACTGCGGAGATGGAGAGGTAAGGGTGGGTGCAATGTTCGGTATCCCATCTTCAACCTGGAAGTCGTCCACGGGCGACATCTCGTTTCCGCTGACATCTTTTATACCCGTGTATGTGTCAAGGAATGGCGTCTCGTACGGTTTCATCTCCGGCTCAACGGTCAGAATAACGACGGAACCTGACTGCTGTACTGCTTTTACCGCTTTTCCATATACCGAAAACATCCCTGCTGTCACCGGGGCGATGTTTTCGCTGAACTGAATTGTTATGGTAGTGGTGGTTGTCGTCCTGGCCCAGAGAAGGGTGGGGGGTATCCCATCGTCGCACCTGATTTCCACGGACTCGTTTTCTCCGCCTGCCAGTGGGTTTCCGCTCGTGTCTTCAACCACTCCCACCAGTTTGACTGTGGGCTTTTCCCATGTCTCCATCGTCTCTGCGATGTAAAGCGTTGTTGTGTTGCCGCTGGTTGAGGCCATGTAGGGTTGCACAGTGGCTGAGGCGTTTGTTTCATCGTAGAAGATGACCAGGAAATCCTCTGCTGTGGATGTTGTCTCGTTCAACGGCTCAGACCACACAACTTTTATGGTTGTGAGCGATGTTGTTTTTGCGCTTTCAAATCGCGGCGGCACTCTGTCAAATATTATCAGCGACTGTGGGATCTCCAGACTGTTCCCGTAGGTGTCAGATATGCCTGAGATGGACAGGGTGCCGCTGGTTCCCTGCTTGTAACCCATTATGGAGAGGTAGACCGCCGTCCGGTTCTGTGCTATGGAAATGTTTTCCACCGTCCCGCTGGACGGGACAAAATCTGATGGGTCGGCGCTTTCCGGGTCTATCTTTTCTGTGAAATACACCTCCACCGTGGTGTCGTCTACCAGCACTGCTCCGGTTGCCTGTGGGGGCGTCTGGTCTATCTCATAAGCTCCAGTTTCTATTCCACCGGATGGGTTTCCAGCGAAATCATATATGCCCCGCATGTAGATGTGAGCGGGCCCGTTTTGTGTGGCGGATGGGACGAGGTGAACCATCACCGTGTTTGATGATGTCTGTGTGAAGGACGCCGGTATCGTTTCGGCTGTGGTGTTCAGATAGAAGGAGGCTGTTGTTGTGTTAACGCTCTCTGAAAAGGTTATGTTCACATAAACGCCTCCGGGGCCGAATACGATGTTGTCGGGTGATGTGCCCGCCACCTCCGGTTTTATGGGGTCAACTGTCCAGTTTTCTCTGGCTTCCATCTGGACGTTGCCCGCCGTGTCCCTGGCGCCGGCTATTTTAACCGTGTAGATTCCCGCCTGGAAAGACTGGTCAACCGTTATGTGCCCCACCCAAGTAGTCGTGTTGAGCCAGTTCCCTGTTATTGGGGTGGGGTTTTCGGGGGATGCCGAAAAGAAAAAGACCGCTGTTGGCGGGGTGGCGGTGTCCATGGTTTCCGAGTATGCGACGGTTATCGTTGTCTCTCCGATGGGTGAGAGACCTGGCGATATACTGATAGTTGCGTGAGGAGACGCTGTGTCCACTACTGTGGTGAAAACATCGCTGACAAAAACATTTCCAACGACGTCAACCGCCCGGAGGCGGAAGAAGTGTTGCCCGTCTTTTTCCACGCTTATAACTACCGGGCTGGCTGTTACGGGCGTGGAGGTCCAGTTGGTTCCGTCTGCCGAGTGCTCTATGTACGTCTCCGCTATCCCACTGGTGGCGTCTGTTGTGTTGTACCAGACGGTTATGGATGTGGTGTTCGTCAGCGCTGGCGTGGAAATGTTGCCCGCGGGTGGGGTGGTGTCAAGGGCTGTGGTGGCGGTGGCTGTGGTGTTGTGTCCTGCTCTGTCTTTTATCTCAACGTAGATAGTGTACGGGCCATCAACTGCTGTGAGATTTATCTGGACGGTGTCTGTGTAGGGTGTCCACGGGGTCCACTGGGTGGTGTTGGTCCTGGCTCTTATTTCAGACAGTCCCGATGTGTCGTCGTTAGCTCCCAGTGTTACGTTTATCGTGGGAGTGGCTGTGTATGTGGGCGCTGAGATGGTGGAAATGGCTGGTGGGACGGTGTCCATGTATAACGTTGTGGAGTTTGCGGTGGTCCACCCGGCTTCGTCTGTTGCTCTGAAATCAACACTGTGTGCCCCGTCGGTGGTTATGGAAAAGTTGCCCGTGTATAATGTCCATGGCGAGCCGTCAACGCTGTATTCTATCAGCACGGGTGTTGTGGCGTTTGTGTTGGTGTCCCACGCTGTCAGGTTTATTTCCGGGTAGGTGATGTACCAGCTGTTTTCTCCCACAAACCCGACCACGTTTATTTCCACGTGGGGGGCGGCCAGGTCTATTTTTATCGTGACCGACGATGTTGCTGACGGGTTTCCTGCGTTGTCAACTCCCCTCGCCTCGACGATGTAAATCCCCTCTGTCTGGAGAGTCAGGGTGTCCGTGTAGGGCGTCCATGGCACACTGCTGTTGCCCGGAGAATAGACCCGGTACTCTGTGGCGTTGTACCCGGAGCCACCCAGGGGATCGTTTCCGTTGGAGATGACGACCGAGACGTTGGATGTGTACCAGCCGTTCTCGCCAATCTGGCCTGTCACGTAGAAAGATGGCTGTGAGGGCGGAGAGGTGTCTATAAGGAGATACATCGTGTGGCGGGCTTCTTTGTTTCCCGCCGTGTCAACCGCCCAGTATTCCAGGGTGTTGTTTCCGTCCGTTTCAACAGTAAAAGGCCCTGTGTACAGGTTTGTCTGGCCGTTGAGACGATAATATATCTCTCCAGCGCTCATGCCTGAAAACGTGTCTGTTGCCGTCAGTGTGATGTTCACCGGGGAGGTGTACCAGCCGTTGTTTCCCGCGGTGGCGTTTATGTCTATCTCCGTCTCTGGCTTTGTTGTGTCAACTTTTATGATCAGCGAGGATGTGTTCCCTGTGTTCCCTGCCAGGTCTGTTGAATACGCTTCCACATAATAAATGCCCCCACTTTCCCCTGTGAGCGGGAGGGTTGGGGGTGTCGTGGCGTTGTAAAGGAGCCATGTGGCGTTGTTTATTCTGTAAAATGTTTTTGCCGTGCCCGACAGGTCATCTGTGCCATCTATGGATAGCGTTGTCTGGTCTGTGTACCAGCCGCTGTTTCCGAGGGTTCCTGTGGCGGAAATCGCTGTCGTGGGCGGGGTGCGGTCTATCTTTATGTAAAACGTCTCCACCTCCGATGTGAGGCCCGCAGAGTTTTTCGTGTAATACTGGAATATGTGTTCTCCGTCTGCTGTTATCACAATCGGGCCGGTGTATTTCTGCCAGAGAGAGCCGTCAACTGCATAGTACAGGCTTGCCGGTGTTGATGTTGGTTCCTCAACCGTGGCTGTTATGTTTACCGATGTGTTGTACCATCCGTTGCTCATGTTGCCTGTGATGGAAAAACTGGCCGTGGGGGGCGTGGTGTCTATCATTATTGTCAGGGTGTGGGATGTTTCTGTGTTGTTTGCGTTGTCCGTGGAATAAAACTCAACCGTGTGCACCCCATCGCCGCTTATCTTGAACTGGGCCGTGTAGAGATACCATCCGCCGCCGTCCACCGTGTAGTATGTCTCTGCAACGCCGCTTGTGTTGCTCCCGTCTGATGCCGTGAGGGTTATTGTGACGTTTGCAGTGTACCAGCCGTTCTGGCCGGCTGTGCCGTTTATAAGGGGCGTGGTTGATGGTGGGGTGTTGTCTACTTTTACTGTGAGATTCGCGTATTCCACGTTGCCGGGCATGTCAAAGGCTCTCATCTCAACCTGGTGTATCCCCGTGGTGTATAAAACAACAGGAGACGTGTATGTCGTCCAGCTGCCCCCGTCTATTCTGACCTCCACGTGGTCCACTCCGCTCAGGTTGTCTGTCGCGTTGACGTAAATTGTTGCGTTGGGGTTGTACCAGGTGTTTATTACAGTGCCAGAAACGTTCGTCTGCAGGGTGGGTGGTGTGGAGTCCACGTGGATAACTGTCCACGTTGTGGGGCCCGTGTTGCCCGCCATGTCGGTGGTGTACGCTTCCAGGTAGTAGACGCCCTCTGTGAGGTTGAACGGGGCGGTGTACTGTTGCCATGTGGCGTTGTTTATTCTGTAAAACGTGGCGTTGACCCCGCTCGTCTGATCAGAGCCGGTTATGTTAAGGTGGACAGAGATGTACCATCCGCTGGCGCCGGGCCCCACGGGTGTTATTGTGGTGACGGGCATGTCAACGTCAACTTTTATTGTGAGCGTGTGTGTGGTTTCGGTGTTCCCCACTATGTCCGTTGAGTTGTAGGATATGGTGTATGTCCCAGAGGTGGTCAGGTTTATCGGAGATGTGTATGTGTGCCATGTGGCTCCCCCGTCCGTGCTGTACCACGTGGTTGTTGAGGAGTTATCTGTTACGGTGAAAGATATGTTCACCGCAGAAATGTACCATCCGCTGGCTCCCAGCACTCCCTGGACCTGGGCGGTTGTGGTGGGCGGGGTGCGGTCAACCAGGATGTTGTACACGCTCACGGGTGCGGCGGGGTTCCCTGCTACGTCTGTGGAATACAGGGTTATTGTGTAATATGTCCCGTCAACCAGCTGCATGCCCAGGGTGGACATGTTGAGGGCGTGCAAGCCGGCGGTCAGGTTGTCCCCTGTCAGCACATAGACGTGGGGTGAGAGAGAGTCAGAGGCTCCGGATGCCCGGTAGAATGTTATGTTGGCGCAGGAGGCGTTTTCTCCAAGATAGTATGTGACTGTGAAAATGTCTCGTAAAACGGTATCGTTTGCCGGTGATGTTAGGGTGTTGTTTTCTGCCACGGTGTCAACGTAGAAGAGGGTCTGATTCCACGGGACCTGCTGGTTGGACACGAGGTCTTTTGCTCCGGAAACAGATATGTTGTACCACGTGTTCTCCACAGCGGCGGAGATGTAGAACGTTCCCTCCCACGTGTATTCGTCCACCCATGTTCCGTTTATAGACCGGGGTGTATACGGGGGAGATGCCTGTACCCATTCTACCGCTGGCTGGGCGTCGGTTTTCATTCTCTCGCTGAACAGGATCGTTATCTTCGTCCACCCTGTTGTCAGGGGAGAGGTTCTGTTGAGGGTCACCGAGACAACGCCGGGCGGGACCAGGTCTTCCGTGTAGTTGTATTTGATTGTGGTCACGTGGCCGACGTGGTCCCATATCTCCAGCGTTATTGTTCCGCTACCGTTGTCCGCGCTTTCCACCGTGTATGTGGCGTTCCATGAGGGAGGAGTGTAGTCCGCCGGCGGTGTGTCGTTGAACGCTGGTGAGAAGACTATCTTCCACAGGCCAGAGCCGCCGTCGTCTGCTGTCCCGTTGATGTATATCTCCTGGGGTGCGCCGTCCATTCCGTCGCCGTAGATTATGTTGTGGTTTTCTATGTAAATCCACGGGCTGGGCGACTCGGCGGTGTCCGACAGGACAACCGGGTATGTTGTGTCCCTCTGGACTCTGAGGGGGATAACTGTTGTGTGGTTCACATTGTCATATATAGTGATGTTGAACCATCCCTCGTCCGTGTCATTGGCGCTTATGGTATATGTCCTGTACGGTAGTGTTGTGGTGTTTTCTGGCAGGTTGAAGATTGCAGGGAAAAAGATGTGTCTGAGACCGCTGTCCGCGTCCACAGGGGCTGTTATTGTCACGTTCATGTCAACCGGGGAGGGTATGGTGTCCCCATACCAAAAGGTGGGCGGGTTCCACCACGTATAATCTGTTGTTTCATTGACAGAAAAATCTGAGTACGCTGGCGGAGATGTGTCTCTTTTCACAACAAAGGTTATACTTAGGTGGTTTCCGACGTTGTCATATATCACCAGAGAGATGTTTCCCTCATACGTGTCCGTGGCGTTGATCGTATACGTGTATTTGTGGGGTTCTGTTGTGTCATTTGTGCTGTTTTCTCCAAAGACAGCCGGGAAAAACACCGCATATACGCCGCTGATAGAGTCAGAGGCGTTAACCGTCACAGAAAAAGACTCCTCTCCTGGCATGGTGTCCCCGTACCACAGCACGCCCGTCCCGTTTGTTCCGCCCCATGGACTGAAATACAGATAGGCGCTGTTTTCCGTTAGAGACATGTTGCCCGCCGGTGGGGACAGGTCTTCTGTGTAGTTGTATATTATTGTGAGATAGTTTCCCACGGCGTCGTATATTTTCACCGTTATCGTCCCGTTACCGCCGTCGCTGGCGTTGACCGTGTATGTCCATGCCCAGGCTGTGGGAGAGGTTATGTTGCTCTGTGTGTCGTTGAAAGCGCTGGAGGCAGTGGCAACGTCCAGGCCGCTTCCGTAGTCAACGGCGCTCCCCCCTATGGAGAAGTTCACAGGGGTGTCTCCCATCAGGTCACTGTAGTACAGTCCGTCCACCACCAAAGCCGGGTACCCGTCCACCGTCGTGCTATATATGTGAGTGGTGTTGTGGAGATAGGACGAGTTTTCCAGAATAGGTGTGTCCCACAGTGTTATGTGTGGTGCGTCTCCGTCCACTTTGTATGAGAATATGGAAGACTGGGTGCTCATTCCGGCGTTGTCCACGGCTATTATGAAGAATTTAACCGTTGTTCCGTTGGACGCCGGCGGGATAACCCCCTCTCCTGTGAACTTTGGCTGGGAGCCGGAGACGTTCATCTCAACGCTCTGGCTGGACGTTGTGGGGGTTGAGCCATCTGTGGTGTAATAGATGGTCATATTGACGACGCCACTCCCCGAGTCTGTGGCGTTCATAGTTATCGTCACATTTACGCTCCTGACCCACTCGCTCCCGTTAAACAGGACCAGCGGATTGATGCCGTCGCTGCCATAAGGCGAAGACAGAGACGGAGGCGTGTTGTCAACGTCCACACCGACCACTCTGGTGCTGCCTGTATGACCGATGGTGTCTGTGGCGTTGGCCCAGATCTCTATGTCGTTCATGTCGCCCACCGCCGTGGTGTTCCAGACGAAATACCACAGCCCGGTGTTGTTGTCATAGGTGGCGTTGCCTATGTAGCCCCACGTGGACCAGGAGACGTGGTAGTATGCGAGGGTTATGTTGGCCGTGTCCCAGTCGCTTCTGATGGTGATGTTGTACTGTCCGCTTATGCCGCTGTCGTTCTCCGGTGTGACGAAAACCGGGGAGGGGGGCGTGTTGTCCACCCGCACAGTGCTGACTGTGTCTGTGCCCGTCAGGCCGGCGTCGTCTGTGGCCGTGGCCCGGAGGGTCATGTTTCCGTCTATGCCTGTCGTGTTCCAATCATAGGAACCATCTATTGTTGGGTCGTCTCCTATCAAAATCCACACTGTGCCGTTGTAGTATTCAAACCTGACCTGGGTTATGTCTCCCCCTGTTAAGTTGTACGTTATTGTGTAAGTCCCGGTTATGGTCTCTCCTGCCAGGGGCGAGGTTATGGCTATGCCCGGCGGAACTGTGTCAACGGTTATGTTGCCACTGGTGGCGTTTGTCCAGAGCACGCCGTCCGTGACGTTCGCCGAAAAAAGAAGGTCAGTGACATCCATGCCGCCGACGTTCCACACCAGAGACCAGTATGTTCCGTCAAACGACGCCGCCCCGATGTAATCCCAGGCCCCCTCAACATAATAATAGCAGTCCACTCCAACAACGTCCGCGTCCGTGGAAACCCGGATGGTATATGTGGAAGAGGTTATGGTCTCTCCGTCCACAGGGTTCACTATGGTCACATCAGGGGGAATATTTTCAAGGCGGATTGAAACGGTCTCAGACGTGTTGAGCGTGTGAGTGGTGGTGTTGGTGCCATATCCTGTGTGTTTTGCCGTCCCGTTGGCTGTTATGTTTATCGGGTTGTTGTCTTTCTCAGATGTGGAATTTTTCTCCAGCACAACGAAGTCCATGGGCTGCGTGTAACCCGTTTGGTTTGTCAGCGAGTTGTAAAGCTGGCCGCCCGCACTATCTTTGCATGTCACAGAGACGTTTTTTATTCCCGCACCTGTTTCGTTGTGAACGAAGACCGTGAGGTAGCTGTGCCACTCCACACTTCCGTTGTAAACGGTCACGTTGGCCGAAGGCAGGGTTGAGTTGTAGAACAGCAGAGAACCGTTGTAGACCCACACAGCGTCGGCGCTGGCTCCCGTCCAGTTGATGAACGTGACATCCTCAGCCACTACACTCTGCTCCGGCGACGGATTCATGACCATTCCCACATAGTTGTTTTCAAAAGAGACGTTCCTGAACGTGGCAGATGTGTTGACCCAGAGCCCCGGATGGGAGGGGTCCCATCCACAGTCGGCTATGATAGAATCGTTTACGGCCACATTGGACCCGGGGGCCATGAAAAACTGATATCTGTATGTGTTGTTGGACAGAAAGGCGGAGTTGTTCCTTATCTCAAGGATAGCTGTTGAGTTGACATAGATGTTGTGTTCGCCGTCAAAACTGTTGTTAACATAAACCGTTGTGGCATCAAAAACAGCCGTGCCATTGATGTACATGTCTCCTTCAAGGTATATGGTGGTTGGGTCTACGAAGAGAAAACCGCCCTCTTCCACAACTATGCTCTGGACAGAAATCGTTGAGTCAAACACAAAAAGGTGGCCGCCAGGAGCTATATGTATAATAGACTCCCTGAGTTCAACGTCGCTCAGCACGAGAGTGGAATCTTTCGCCACCGTAACGCCATTCTGCTCCACCGGATGCTCAACCAGAAATCCTGAAACAGGTGGCTCACCCGCTCCAGCGTAACCAGCAGCCACAGCACCCTGAGAAGACAGAGATGATGCTGCGACAAACAATGCCGCAACGAACAACAAACCGACCGCTCCCATAAACGCCAGCGCCAGATTTCTGTACCTCATACTCTCACCTTCCATTTTCACATAACAAAACATTTAGAGTATTAAAAACCCTTCTCCCATTTTGCTCATCACATGCCCACGGCACGCTGAAACGTTCATACACAGGAAGGTCGCACATGGAAAGGTCGCACATGGAAAATATTATAACCAAGGATATAGTATAAGAAGTATACGTAACCGACACATGACAGATGTAAAAAAACGTAAACACATACGGGGGCGGTCCAACGATCCCACCAGCAATTCCGCACATTTCTAAAACAAATATGTCCTATACGTCCAAAAAAGTGGTTACAATACTCGAAAAAGAAATAGGAGATGTGGGAAGCCATCTCTACCTGAAAACATGTGAGGAGATTGGGGTTGACCCCCAGACTGTTGGGGCGGACGATCTTATAAGACTGCTCGGCCCCTTAACAGAGAGGGTGGCCTTTTTTGGAAAAGAAAAAGCCGCCAGAGTTTATGAAAAAGTTGAAAAAATCGTCAAAAAAACTGGCGTCAAAATGGACATTGAAAAGATCATAGCAAAAGCTGAAGCGGCCAAAAACGCCGGAAAAACAAAAGACGTCCTGGGCCTTCTGCTCCCGGAACTCAACACCATACAAAACGCCCCGCCGGAACAAAAAATAAGGTTCCACTCCCTGCTAGGAGACGCCTTTCTAAGGGAAGGAGACAAAGAAAAATCAAAGAAACATTATGACCTGGTGTTGGGAGAAGCAAAAAAACTCGGAGACGAAAAACGCCTGGCAGAAGCCCTACAGGGACTGGGCATGGTGTACTGGAGAATGGGAAAATACCCGGAAGCAAAAAAGGCTCTTGAAGACGCACTGAGACACGCAGAAAAAACAGATGACCATGCCCTGGTCGGCAGGATATACATGGCGCTGGCAAACGTCCACGACGAATGGGGACAGGTGGAAAAAGCCCTGGAATACTCGGCCAAAAGCAGAGAACATCTCATAAAAGGCCATGACAAAAAAAGCCTGGCAACACTGTACAACAACATGGGAGTCGTGTACGCCCGCCGGGAGCTATTCCACAAAAGCCTTGAGTACTACCAGCAATGTGTGGAAATCGCCAGAGAGATAGGGTATCACATGATGGAAGGATGGGCCCTTTTCAACGCCGCCGAAGACCTCGCCAGAATGAAAAAATACGAAGAAGCTCTGGAACACTGCAAAAGATCCGAAGAAATATTCACCAACCTCAGAGACAAACTGGGCCTCTCGGGCGTATACATGTCCTACGCCATAACATACTGGTTGATGGGAGATATGGACAGAGCAGAAAAGTACTTCCAGAAAACAGTTGACCTCCGAAAAAAACTCGGCATGCCATACCGGACAGCAGACGCACTCTACGAAATGGGGCGTTTCTACATGGAAAAACAGGATCTGAAAAAGGCAAAAAAAGCACTGGAAGAATCTCTAAAAATATTCACAGAACTCGGCAACACAGAAAGAAGCGCACAGGTCCAGCAGGCCCTCCTGGAGCTGCAAAACCTCAAACAATAAACAGGCATAAACAGACGACAATAAGCACATAATGCCACACACAGCACCTGCACAGAAAAAGAATAATACCCTTGTACAATCCCACCCCCATGCAATATAACACACGCCGAAAAGAAAAACGCACATCTCCACCTGCTAACAGACCCTCCAGCCCACCTCTCTATAGACTTGTAGTTTTTGACATGGACGGAGTCCTCGTAGACGTTGAGAGCTCGTGGGTCTATGTGCACCACCACTATGGCACTAACCACGACGGCGGAATGGAGGCATACAACAGAGGAGAAATAGACGACCACGAGTTCATGCACAGAGACATAGAAATCTGGAAAAGCAAAAAGAACCCTATCCACTACACAGACATAGAACGCATAGTGGCAACAATACCCATCATGAAAGGAGCGCGGGAAACAATAAAAACACTAAGGGAAAACGGCGTTGAGGTGGCCATAGTCAGCGCGGGACTCATGCCCCTCGCAAAAAGGCTTGGAAAAGAACTGGGAATAGAACACCTATACGCCAACGACCTCGCCACGGACGAAGAAGGGTACCTCATAGGAAAAGGCGTCCTGGGTGTAGAACTGAAAAACAAAGGCGAACCAATAGACGTACTGGCCAGAAAACTGGGCGTGGAAAGAAAAAGCATCGCCGCCGTGGGCAACAGCTACATAGATATCCCAATGTTTGAAAAAAGCGGTCTCGGAATAGCTTTCAACCCATCCGACGAAAAAATAAAACAAGCAGCAGAGGTGGTTATAGAAAAAAAAGATCTCCGGGAGATAATACCCCACGTGCTCTCTCAACACAAAACAAAATCAACCCCGGACGCCACCTGACAAAACCTTAAATACGATAACAAGCATCGTGCTACACGTTAACCATTAAACGAAGGGGATAGATATGAGATTGGGCAAAAAGAAGACAAAAGAACCCGTTATAGCCACACGGCTGGAAATGGAAATAGAACTCATGCAACGCCACGTGGAGATGCTGAAAACTATAATAGAACACCAGCCAATCGGAATAATAAAACTCTCAGAGATACTGAACTACCCGCAGCACAAGGTCAGATACTCCCTCCGCCTCCTTGAACAGGACGGTCTAATAGAACCGACACCAGAAGGGGCGGTAACAACAGACAAAGTCTATCCTTTCCTGAAAAAGATCAGGGACGCCCTCCGAAAAATGGAAAAAACCCTCCAGTCTCTTGAAGAGATGATAGAAGAAGCAGAAAAAGAGGCAAAAGAAAAAAAATAGGAAAGGACAGAGAGCAACGATGAAAAACTATTTAGACAACCTCCATTTACCATTCCCCAACTCCGACACCCCCAAAGTTAAAAACCACACAGCACTCTGAGCAACAACCCACAAACCGCATAATGCATGCCGGCGTAGGAGCAGAGGTTTGCTCTGCGACTGGGCGGGATTACGGAGCGAAGCGCAGTAACATGGCGGAAAGGTGTTTCCGCCTGTTCGGGAAATGCAAAGCATTTCCTCGTATGGTGGAACCCTGTTCCACCTATTCGGGAATACTCTGTATTTCCTTCGTGCCGCCGTATGAGTGAAATGCGAGAGCATTTCACGAATAGGCGGGATTTGCGGAGCAAATGCCGCCGTAGCTCATTCAAGGAACCCTTTGGGTTCCTCTGCTTCGCTACGGCGCTACGCAATATATGCCGCCGTAGCTCAGCTGGTGGAGCGCTCGGCTGTTAAACCCACAGCCGGGTGGCAGAAACCGAGCGGTCGCCGGTTCAAATCCGGCCGGCGGCGCCACAAAAAACAACCAAAACGCACAAAAAACCCCACCCCATAGGGGTCAAACGCTACGGCGCACACAAAAAGGGCCCGTAGCTTAGCCTGGTGGCCCGGAGGAACAAGTTCCTCCTTGCCTCGGCTAACGCCCGGCCCATAGGAAACGATGTTTCCTATTTGCCTCGGCTAACGCCTCGGAGCGCCTAGCTCAACACAAAAAGGGCCCGTAGCTTAGCCTGGTGGAGCGCCTGGCTCATAACCAGGTGGTCGCCGGTTCGAATCCGGCCGGGCCCACTTTTCACGTTTTTGGGTTCGGTTGGCCGGGTGCGGGTGTTTTTGTAAAAATTTCTCACCAAACTTGTTTTAAATACCCATGACAATATGATACATTGATGAAAAACGCAGCACGTGCCTGGAAAAAAGAGCAACGGATTGCCCTGTTCGCCAGCGTTTGTTTTGTCCTATTTCTCTCCCTTTCTTTTTATCTTACGGGAAGTGCAGAGGCTCAGAGTGAAAAAGCTGTTTTTTCATGGTCAGAGAAGAACCCACACATAGTGGACATGACAGTGGACAGGGGGGTGGACAGAGACGTTTTCCTTTATGCGAACATAACTGTCACCGTGGACTATGCTACTACTGTGCGTTTCCTGGCAGTCTCGGACCTTGATGTGTCTGTGAACCCGGAGAGCAAAGCAGTCCCCGCGGGATCAACTGTTGTTTCTGTGGCTGCCCACGTCCTGGTACCATCTGATGCTCGTGACGGAGAGCACAGTGTTGTGCTATACGCAGAGTGGGAGAGCCCCCAGGGCACTCCTTTCCGGTTTGGAAATGCAACGGTGCTGGAGGTCGTGCAAAACAGGGTCGGGTTTTTTTCTCTGCCCTCTTCTCTTGTTGCGCCCAGCAACTCTGTTTCCATTGGATTCTTTGTTTTCAACAGGGCCACGGTGGAAGACGCATTTTATATCAACGCCACGCTCCAGGGGGCGAACGGCACGGAGGTGAACGTCAGTCTGAGCACACGCCGTGTGGAACTCGGACCAAGGGACTCTGCACCCGTGCAGATTTCCGTTGTTGGGAACATCACTTCCAACACCACGGTGCTCCTTGAGGTGAAATCCGCCAGTGACCCCCTCTCTGAGAGAACAGAGAACATCGTTCTCACACCCTCCCCTCCTCCGGGAATCCACTCCAAAAAGAGTTTTCCACTGTTTTTTGTGGGGCTGATTGTGGTCGGCGCCGCTGTTGTCGCTGTGGCCGGTTTCACAGAGGCGGGGGTTTTCTTTTTGTTCAGCATGTTTTCCTGGCTCTTTGTGCGGTTGCAGAGGGAAAAGGTTCTTGACAACTTCATACGTGGAGAGATATACGGTTATGTCATGGGAAACCCGGGGTGTACCTATTCCGAGGTTCTGGCGGCGCTGGGACTGTCCAACGGTGTGGCGACATACCATCTATCTGTGCTTGAACGTGAGGGTTTTGTGGTCTCAAGAAAGGACGGCGTAAAGAAGCGCTTCTACCCCGTGGGACATCCTGACAGGAAGAGAAAGTTTTATCCGAACAGGATCCAGCGGGAGATTCTCCTGTTCCTTAAAAAGTATCCCGGGGCAACACAGACAGAGCTGGCGCGGGCTCTGGGGGAGAGCAAGCAGGTCATCCACTACCACATAGGGATACTGGAAGAAAAGGGGCTGCTCTCCTCCAACGTTGAGGGGAGGAAAAAATACTTCTTCCTGAACGAGAAGTTTGATAGTCTTGAAAAAGCGCTTGAGAACTCCAGGGAGGAGGTGGCCGGGGGTGCTTAGAACGGGCAGGGCTCTGTTGACGGGATTCAGTGTCAAAATGTCAAATCTGGAGGTGATAATATGAAAGGGACAGAACTTGTAAATGATAGAGCGAGAAGGAGTGTAAAAAAAGGTTTCCAAAACTTTAATATACGGTTTACCTTTTACAACACCCCACACGAGGTGCTTAGCATGAAACACCTGAAAGCAGGAATAAGGGTGCTGGTGTTCGTGATGCTGCTGTGGGGAATGGCCTTTACATACGTGCCCCACGAAGCAGATGCTGGAATAAGAACCGTTGTGACTGTGAGTTTGACCCCGGCATCACAGGAAGCAGATGTCAGTCCGGGTTCTTCCGGTGTTGTCATATTCTCGGGGACGGTTGAGGTGCAGTCGGGTGAGAGAACCGTGGTCAACCTCCAGGCTACCGCCCAGATAGGCACAGCAGTTGTCAGCCCGTCCAGCGCGGTGGTGCCTGCTGGCGGAGGCAGCTTCCCCATATCTGTCAGCGTGCGTGAGCCCCCCGAGACAAGCTATACTTTGACAGACAAGGTGACGGTGGGCGGCACATGGCAAAGCGGCGCCCTAGCGGGTCCGGTAAGTGAGACGAGCGCTCAGGTTGTCATAAAACAGTTTTTCAGGATGACCATTAGCACACAGTCCCCTTATGTTGAGGTAAAACCCGGATCACAGGTCTATTTTGACATACTGATTGAGAACAACGGCAATGGGAGAGACACCTTCACCGTGGAAATAGACCCTGACAATCTTAAAGAGTTGACTGCCAAAGACTGGGCTGTGCAAGTGGGAACGCCCAAGGTGACGATAGATGAAAAGGCCAAGAAACACGTGACAATAATCGCCACAACACCCCAGAAAACAACGCCATGGAAGAACAGCATAGACAGAATCGTTGTGGTGGTTAAATCAGAGAACGCACAGAACGTTGGGCAGAACGTCAAAGAGACGTACAACCTCTACGTGAGACAGCATGGTTTCCACATACCGGGGTTTGAGCCAGCATTCGCCTTACTGGCGCTGGCGATGGTGGCGGCCCTGATGAAAAAGAAGGCGATACGTACTAGGTAGGTCTGCCCCTTCCCAACCCCTTTCCAGTTCTTTATTTTTTAGATTTTATATGGCAGAACACCAAAAACCTTTAATCGCATTTTCGTCCCTCTACCACGGACCACAGACGAGAGGTGTCTAAAATGGGAGACCCGGGCGAAGAGGTTCACATTGAAGTTGGAACTGAGGAAGTTAGAACTGCGGAGCCGGAGGAAATAACAAAAGAGGCAGGGGGCGGAGTGAAAAAACCAGGAGAAGGAAAAAAACTGGTCCCTAAAAAGGCCTTGTACGCCGGCGCAGTCGTGGGGATCATACTTTTGTCTGTTCTCGGATACTGGGCGTACATATTTGTTAACTCGGAAGTCACGGAAGTGGCCGTGGGATACGAAGAGAGGGATGAAGTGTTGATGGTGGGAGTCCATCTCAGCACCACCGGAAAAGATTACAGTGGCCCGGCCGAGGTACGCATATATGAGGTAGTCAACGATAGCGAGGTACAGCGCTTTTCAACAACCATTGAAATGAAAAGAAACGACGCCGTGGAGCCGGTGCACTACACTGATTTCATCATGGGAAACGGGCTGTACAGAATAAAAGCTAGGGTGGGTGAAAAAGAGGGAAGTGTTGATTACTCGGTAAATTTCATAGCAGAGAACGCCACGATAATGAAGGTGTCCCCGGAGGGAGATACATCTGACCATTACCTGGTCCAGGTTTCTGTGCTGGATAGGGAAGGGAACATAGCAGAGCCCGTGAGAGGGGTGACCGTTGAGACAACGGTGGAACACAACGGACAGATTGAAACTGACACACTCACCATTCCCGCTGACAGTACGACGCTGACCAACAGGTTCCAGTACCCCTCACAGGGAAAAAAGAGCGGCTGGTATGCCGTGGATGTCGTGCTCACCAACACACTCGCAAGGCCTGACTCTCCGTACAGAACCCTTGAACGGAACGCCACGGTTTACCTGAACAGAAACCCCATTCCGGTAATAAACGGCCCCCTGTCGGTCCGTGTGAACGAAGAAGTCACATACGATGCCAGCGGCAGCTACGACCCTGACGGCGACAACATAGAAAACTACACATGGTATCTGATACCCGGAACCGATGTGAACAGCACGAACGTGCTGGCGGAAGGGTGGGGGCCTGTCTTCACATACACGTTCAACCTGCCGGGAACATACACCCTGTTGACATACATACGGGACGATGCCGGACTGGACCTCATAGACGCCACACAAGACCCCCCTGCCCCCGGACAGGACGGCGTGAAAGACACCTATGTGGGCATAGGGGAAAAGGTTCTCACGATAGAAGTGACAACGCTCTAAACTCTGCCGCCCTCCACCTACCTATCCTATCCTCGGTCCCTCTTTTCGGCAGCGCTGCCCATATCCTCCAGAATCTCGCCGACCACACGCACTCCAAGGTTGGCCAGCTCTTCCGCCTCACCCGGGGTTTTCCCCTCGGCCTGGACCCTTATTATCGGCTCTGTGCCTGATGGGCGCACCAGCATCCAGCCCCTGTCAAAAACGACTTTTATCCCGTCCAGGGTCACTATATCTTTAACATCCATGCCAAACGAGAGGGCCCCCCCTCTGACCAGCGCCAGATACTCTTCCAGCAGTTTCTCTTTGGCCCTCTCGTTGCACCGCACTTTTTTCTTGGCCAGATAGTATTCTGGCAGAGCGTCAACCATCTCAGACAGCGGTTTTTTCTTCTCAGACACTATCTCAAGCATCCTGGCGAGGGTCATCAGACCGTCCCTGCAGTACTGGTGCTCCGGGAAGATCAAACCCCCGTTCTCCTCTCCACCGAAGACGGCCCCGGTTTCCATCATCTTCCTGGCCACAATCGGAGAACCCACCCTGGTGTAAACCACGCTGCCCCCCTTTTCACGCACAACCTCTTCAACAAGACTGGACGTGTTCACAGGAACCACAACAACACCTCCCCCGGCCCTCTCAACGGCGTCCATAGCCAGCAGACCCAACGTTTTGTCCCCGAAAAGATAACGGCCCCTGTCGTCAACGAAAATAGCCCTGTCTCCATCTCCGTCGTGAGCAACGCCGAAATCAAAGCCACCCTCTTTGACAAGCACCATGATATCAGCCAGGTTTTCAGGGGTCGGCTCTGATGGGTGTGCTGGAAAACGCCCCGAGGGGCTAGCGTTCAGAGACACATAGCCCAGAGACAACCTGTCAAGCAACAGGGGCGTGGAAAGAGAAGACGCACCCGAGGCACAGTCCACCGCAACACGGGGAGAGAATCCTCTTATCAAATCCACGTCCACTCTCTCCAGCACGCCAGAAACATATCTCTCCACACCATCCGGATAAACACCTATAGAACCCACACCATCCCACCGGGCAAAAAAGAAATCCCCCGTGTGAAACAGTTTTTCAATCTCCATTTCCTCTTCACGCGACATCTCAGTTCCATCGGAGGACACACATTTTATTCCGTTGAACTCGGGCGGGTTATGGGATGCTGTTATCATCACACCCAGAGCGCTGCCGGAAGATTTCACAAGATACTGGAGGGCAGGGGTCACACAGACTCCGCAGTCAACCACGTCAACCCCCGAACTCAAAACGCCGCTGGCAACCGCCCTCTTTAGCATCTCCGCCGATGTGCGGGTGTCTGTGGCCACAAAAACACTCCCCAGCCCATGAGACCGGGCAAAAGTTCCCACGGCCAGCCCCACACGAAAAACAAACTCGGGGGTCAACCTCTCGTTAACAATACCCCTTATCCCATTTGTGCCGAACAACCTGGGAAACACCTGGCCACTCCCTCTTTTTTCATCTCCCGGCCCTTCATCAATCATCCATCAACCACCGTCCCATCTTTCCTGAGGCGCATGCCGATGACCCTGGCGCCAGCGTCTATCTCCGTGCCATCCTCAACTATGCTATCCCGGACCACGGCGCCGGAACCTATCTCACAGTTCTCCCCGATTATGCTGTTCTCAACAACAGCCCCCCGCCCAACCACGCTACCCGAAAAAACGGCTGCGTTAAAAACACTGGCACCATCACAGACCCTGGCCCCGGGTCCAACGCAAACGTTATCGCCTATGTGCCCGTCAACGACAGCCGAATCATCCACCAGGCGCTTCCGCCCCTCTTTTTCAAGCAAAAACCGCTGGGCCTCTATGTAAGAGAAGAGGTTCCCGGCGTCAAGAAAATATCCACGGGTCTCAAGACCATAAAAACCGTGGGGTATCAGCAGGGGGAAAATCTCTCTTTCAACAGAGACCATCCTCCCGGGCGGAATAAACTCCAGAACCTTTTTCTCCAGTACATATGTTCCAGCGTTTATCAGATTTGAGGGTGCCTCTTCGCGGCGGGGTTTTTCAACAAACGCAGAGATGCGGCCTTCCCCGTCCACCACAGCCACCCCATATGGCTCGGGGTTCTCAACACGCCAAAGAGAAATCGTCCCTATCGCCCCCTTTTTCCTGTGAAAATCCACAAGCTCGTCAACACTGGCAGACGTCATAACATCGGCATTCACCACCCCAAAGGTGCCGGTTATCGCGCTCTCACAGTTTTTTATAGCCCCCCCAGTCCCCAGGGGCTCTTTCTCAAAGAAAAAAACAGCGTCCAGGTCTGGCCACCTGCTCTCAATATGCTCTCTGACCATATCGCCCAGGTAACCAACAGCGAAAAGAAAACTCTTCCCCCCAACACCTATATGCTCAAGAACGTGGTCTATTATGGAGCGGTTCAGCAGGGGCACAAGGACCTTCGGGCGGTTGAACGTCAGCGGCCTGAGACGTGTGCCAAAACCACCGGCCAGCACGACTATTTCCAAGAGCACCACCTCTAAGAGAGACTGCAACGCATGGAAAACATCTACGATATAATCGCTATGCTGACAACGTTGTTGCCGCGCAAAACAACCGTTCCAAGCTTTCTGGACGCCTCCGGGCCCATCTCCACGGTCTCCTCCAGCACCATGTTCATATAGTCGTCAACCCCTGTCAGAACGCCCTCAAGAACACGGTTGTCCTTCAGCAAAAGAGACACACGCTTGTTAAGTGACTTTTTCAGCAGATCATTTGGCATCAAGGCACATCACACACCCACATCAGTGCTCGTGGCTTATAAATTTATTCTCTCGTGTGTTCAGCCCCGTGTGTCGGCATCAGGTTCGTCGCCATCCCGCTCGGCGTCGCTAAAGCCCTCCTCTATGCTGGACTCCTCCATCTCCCTTTCAATCCTGTCCAGCTCTTTTTTTAGCTCTGAGTGCTTCGGAATCTCGCCGAGCACATCATCAGCCCTTCCAATTAGACGCTCAAGGTCCTCGGCCTTCAGAGGCGTATGCTCCTCGGTGCGCATGCCCGCCCCGAGATAAGTGGCTGCACCCTCCACGAGGCGGGTGAGCTCAAACGGGAACACTATCTTTGTCGCCTGTCCCTCGCCCAGGCGCGTCAGGGTGTCCAGGCTCAGAACTGTCAACGCCTTTCTGTCAAGGGGCAGAGCACCCATGGACAGAATCCTCAGACGTTGCGCCTCACCCTGCGCCCTCAAAATGGTCGCAAGACGCTCTCCCTCCGCCTCAAGAATCTTCGCCTGCCGGACACCCTCGGCCTGCAGAATCCTGCTCCTCTTAGCACCCTCTGCGCGCAGAATGGCAGCCCGCTTTTCACCATCAGCCCGCCTTATGGCCGCCCTCCTCTCCCTCTCGGCGCTGGTCTGCTCCTCCATAGCCTGTTTGACCCTGGGCACGGGGTCAACCTCTCTTATCTCAACAGTCTCAACTTTGACACCCCACTTGTCCGTCGCCTCGTCCAGAATATCCCGCAGATGGGCGTTTATCCTGTTCCGGTTGTACAGTATCTCGTCCAGTTCCATATCACCTATGACGCTCCTGAGCGTCGTCTGAGCCAGATAGACCGTCGCCCGCTGATAGTCCTCAACCTCATAATACGCCTTGACAGGGTCCACCACCTTGATATATATAATAGCATCAACCCGGGTGGGAGCGTTGTCCTTTGTTATGACCTCCTGCGCCGGCACATCCAGTGGAATCGTACGCAGGTCCATCTTAATAACCTTTGAAATAAGAGGAGTGACAACCCTGAAACCCGGGTTCAGGGTTCCCTTGAAGCTCCCCAGCTGCTCCCACAGACCCTGCTCATACGGCCGGATGATATAAATCGCCGACCTGGCCATGTAGGAAAGCAACAGGATTATCAAAAACGCCAGAAATATCGCCGTAGCAACGCTCATTTTACATCACACTCCTCACAGATGTCCAAACCATATACACCATCCCTTCATCTACTTTTCCCTTTGTTTCCCACGTCACCTCCTCCTATTTATCCGCACCGAAAGGAAAAGCCATCCTGGTCTCAACCGTCTCAACCCTAATCCCCCACCGATCCACAGCCTCATTGAGGATATCCCTCAGATGGTTGTTTATTCTGGCCCGGCTGGATATCTCGTCCAGGTCCATGCCGCCCAGCAGGGCTCTGAGCAGGGTCTGGACCATATAAATTATAGCTCTCCGATAATCCTCAATCTCATAATACGCCTTTATGGGGTCAACCACGCGGACATGGATAACAGCGCCAACCCTAACCCTCTGTTTATCCTTTGTGACTATCTCCTGGTCAGGCACATCCAGCGGAATCGTACGCAAATCCATCTTAATAACCCTTGAAATAAGAGGTGGAACAAGATTTAACCCGGGTCCCAGAACCCTTTTAAACTTACCCATTTGTTCCAAAAGCCCAACCTCATGTGGTAGGATGACACAAACAGAAGATTTTGCCAGATAAGAAATCAACAGTACGAGCAACAGGGACAGAACTATTGCCATAGGAGCATACATACCACACTACACCCCATTCAACAGGAGGCGTGCTATTCAACAGCCTCTTTTCTCTCATCCCCCTATGTTCTCTTCAGCCCTCTTTCCACCCTCCTCTTTCGCTTCCTCCACAGGTTCAACGATAACGTGGACGCCTTCGCTCCTGACAACACGGACCCGGGTGCCGGCTGGAATAGCTCTGTTGGACGTGGCACTCCAGACATCCGAGCCGATCTTGACCTTCCCCCGGAGGGAGTCGGGTCGCACCTCTTTCGTAACCACCCCCGTTTTTCCCACAAGAGAAGATGCAACCGTGGTAACAGGCGGAGAAGTGGGTCCAAACTTCATATAAAACATGATGGTGACAATAAACGTGGGAACTCCCACAGCCAGAATGAAAACGGGCGTCCACGTGGAATAAAACACCCATGGGGCCATCAAACCCACCACACCCAGGACCAGCAAGACCGTGCCCGGGATGGCTATGAAAAACCCGGGAATCGTCACCTCCGCGATCAACATCAATATTCCAACCACGATGAGCAACACAGCGATTCCCGTGGGATCCATAACAGCCACACCAACGTCCATAAACACCTGGTGGTTTATTATGTTTTTCGTTCAGAACATTGCAAAAAGCATAACAAAGAAGCACAACGTATATAAACCCACCATCCGTTGAAACTACAACGGGATAAAAATGCGGTTGTGGAACGTTAAAACGAGGATACGCGCCCTCGGCCTGTCGCTGATGACGCTCTTCCTCACAGGAGTTGTAGGGTTCGTGCTCATAAAAACATACGTGGAGGGGGAGCATGTTACATTCGTAGAAGCTATGTACTGGACAATAATAACCCTCACCACTCTGGGGTACTACCCTCCCGGCGTGGGGTTAACAAGCGACATAGGGATGGCCTTCACAATTCTCATAGTGGGCTCGGGGGTCATAATAATCTTCGTGGGCGTCCCGAGCGTTGTCGCCCCATGGTTTGAAGAACGGCTCCAGAGGGCAACAAAAGCCAGAAAAACCCCTCTCCCAGAAGGCGGGCACATAGTCGTGGTCGGGTACAACCCAACATCTAGATATGCCATAGAAGAGCTCAGACACCACGGATTCGCCAGTGTCGTGGTAGACGAAGACAGGGAGCACGAACAAGAACTCTTGGAAAAGGGGGTTCCCTTCGTCTGGGGAGACCCGACAGACGAGGAAACCCTGAAAAAAGCACGGCTGGACACGTCCCTGGGACTGATGCTCACAGGACAGGACGACGTTAACATTTTCGCCGCCATAACCGCCAGAAAGGTAAACCCGGAAGTCCACATAGTATCCATAGCCAGAGACCCGGAAAAAGAAAAACTCCTCTACAAAATCGGCGTCAACAAAGTCGTGTCCCCGGGTAGCTTCGTCGGAAGAATGCTCGCAAACCGTGCCCTGGGACGCTACGAAGCAGACATAATAGAAGGCAAAAAGCTGCTTGGCGGCCTGGAAATGCGCCAGTACACCCTCACCCCTAGAAGCGGCATAACAGGAAAAACCCTCGCCGAGAGCGGGATAGGAGAAAAAACAGGCATCCTGGTCATAGGGGTGTGGAGAGAAGGAGAACTAACAGTGACGCCACAACCAGACTTCGTCTTCAAAGAGGGAGACATAGTCGTCATAATGGGCACCTCGGCCCAGATGCTGGCCTTTGAAAACACCTTCGGGGGGATAGCGGGGTGATAATCGTATGTGGCTATGGAACCGTGGGCAAAAACGCCGTCACAGAACTCAAAGAAAAAGGCGCAAGGTTCGTCGTGGTTGACAGAAAAGAGATAGACGAGGACATACCCTTCGTGAAAGGAGACGCTGGCACAGAGGAAACCCTGAAAAAAGCCGGCATAGGCGAAGCAACAGCTCTCATCGCATGTACGGACAGAGACTCAACAAACGCCCTCATAGTCCTCATGGCAAAAACACTCAACCCAAAAATAAAAGCCCTGGCCGTGGTGAAAAAAGACGAGAGCATATCCAAGCTCTACAAAACGGGGGCGGACTACGTTGTATCAGATGCCGTAATAGGCGGACAGCTACTGGCAAAAAACACCGCTTCACCATATGTGGGGGGGTTCATAGACCGGCTGACCATAGCCAAAAACGTTGAAATAACAGAGATACCCATACCACAAAACAGCCCGTTTGCGGGCAAAACGCTCAGAGAAACAGGGATACGCAAAAAGACAGGTGTGAGCGTTCTGGCCATCAGAAGAGAAGATGACATAATTCTCAGCCCTAGGAGGGACACGGAAATAAAAGGGGGAGACAGGCTCGTGGTCATAGGCGAAACAGACCGCATACGAGAGGTCTTTAACATGGCCAGGGGGCTCTAGACCCAAAATACGGAGGACATAGAGTGGAAAAAGAAAAAAATCCCGGCCCGGTTGACTACAGCCGCCAGATAAAGCTCAGACAGATAGGCCTGGAGGGGCAGAAAAAGATACGTGATGCAAAAGTGGCGGTGGTGGGCGCCGGAGCACTCGGAAGCGCAATAGCCCTCTACCTCACAAAAATCGGCGTCGGCACAATAACGATAATAGACCGGGATTTGGTGGAAAAGAGCAACCTTCCCCGCCAGATTCTCTACACTCCAGAAGATGTGGGAAAAGAAAAAGCCCTGGTCGCAGAAAAGCGCCTCAGAGAAATAAACCCGGATGTCATAGTTGAGGGATACGCCCAACACATAGACCACAGCACAACGCACCTCCTCGGCGGGGCAGACATAGTACTTGACGGAACAGACAACCTCCATACCCGCCACCTCCTCAACCAGTACGCCGTTAAAAAACAAAAACCATGGATATACGGCGGAGCCATAGGAACCGTGGGCATGACAGCGACATTCACACCCGACGGGCCATGTTTCAACTGCATATTCCCCTACGACAGCAACCCCGGGACGCCGGAAACCTGTGCCACCATGGGGGTGCTGGGCACTCTTCCCACACTCATAGCCAGCATACAGGCCACAGAGGCCGTCAAACTCATCATTGGCGAAAAACCCAGAAAAACTCTGCTATATATAAATCTCTGGGACAACACCTGGCGGGAGATATCGATCAAAAAAAGAAAAAACTGCGAGGTCTGCGAAAAACACCTGTACCCACATCTCACAGGAGAAAAACGATTAATAACGACCTCTTTCTGCGAGGGAAACAGGGTCCAGATAACACCACCAGTAAGAACCAGCGGGCTCGTCAAACACCTCAACGAAACAGCCGGCGCAGAAATCGTGGACGGAAAAGCAGTCCTCAGAGAAGAAGGGCTGGAAATACTGATCTACGACGACGGGCGGGCCATAATCACCGGCACATCCGATGAAAACGAGGCAAAAAAGATATACCAGAAATATGTGAGCATATAGACGGGAGGAAAAGACATATGGAACTTTACAAAAAGGGAAAAGTGAAGGACGTCTACGACCTGGGCAACGGCCGCCTGAAATACATCTTCACGGACAAAATATCCGTGTTTGACAAAATAATACCAACAGAGATACCGCACAAAGGAGAAACCCTGTGCCTGACAAGCGTTTACTGGATGAAAAAAGCGGAGAACATGGGCGTAAAAACGGACTTCATAGAAAGCCCGTCCGCCCGCGAAATGATCGTTAAAAAAGTCAGGATAATAAAAGACTACAACAAACTGACCCCACAGACCACCGACTACCTGATACCCCTGGAAGTCATCTGCAGACACTACATAGCCGGAAGCTTCTACGACCGCCTCAAAAAAGGCAAAATAGACCCAAAACAGCTAGGACTCGGCTCCGTGGAATACGGCGCACCACTCCCCGAACCCCACATAGAATTCACAACAAAACTTGAACCCGTGGACAGACACCTCACAGAAAAAGAAGCCATGGAAATATCAGGGCTCACACCCGACGAACTGGAAGACATAAAAGAGACCGTTCTGAAAATAGACGAAACAATACAGAGAGAAGTAAGCCAGCGGGGCCTCATACACGTGGACGGAAAAAAAGAGTTCGGCTTTGACGAAGACCGCCAGCTGATGCTCGTGGATACATTCGGAACAGCAGACGAAGACCGGTGGTGGGACAAAAAAGAATACGAAAAAGGGAAAATCGTTGAACTGAGCAAAGAAAAAGTCCGCCAGCACTACCGCCAGACAGGATACCACCAGCGCCTCATGGAAGCAAGAGAAAAAGGCCTGAAAGAACCCGACATCCCCCCGCTCCCTGACAAACTCGTAGAAGAAATAAGCCATCTCTACATCACCATGTACGAACGAATAACAGGAGAAAAATTCACGCCAACCCCCAAATAGAAACCCTTAGAGGTCTGATTCAAACCATCTCCCCCGTCTCGGGGATGTTCAGCACCAAGATCTTTCAATCCCTCAAAGGTCTGATTCTAACCGGTGCAAAAAATGAGTGAAAAACAAACCTCACTAATCTTTCAATCCCTCAAAGGTCTGATTCTAACGCGTCCAGTACCTTCTCCAGACCAGGAGGTGCATACTCTTTCAATCCCTCAAAGGTCTGATTCTAACTATGATCGTTAAGGTGCTGGACCTTTTCAGTGGTCTCTTTCAATCCCTCAAAGGTCTGATTCTAACGACGTCCCCCCGCAGGCTGTCCAAGACAATTATCAAGCTTTCAATCCCTCAAAGGTCTGATTCTAACGAACCCGACGGGCGAATATTCGTCGTGGGCACACCACTTTCAATCCCTCAAAGGTCTGATTCTAACGCTCACAACCCCCGACCCAACCATCTATAGTAAATACCTTTCAATCCCTCAAAGGTCTGATTCTAACAACGCTTACGGCAACGCTACAATATAAGTTACGCTGCTTTCAATCCCTCAAAGGTCTGATTCTAACCCCACCTAACCCACTCTAAAATAACTTTTGCACTCTGCCTTTCAATCCCTCAAAGGTCTGATTCTAACTCTTGCGCACAGAGACACCGCTCTCCAACCGCACCACCTTTCAATCCCTCAAAGGTCTGATTCTAACGTAACACGTCCGCAACGCAGGCACTCAAAATACACCCCTTTCAATCCCTCAAAGGTCTGATTCTAACAAGTAGGGCGTGGATGCGGTATGGTCAGGGGCAGATTGCTTTCAATCCCTCAAAGGTCTGATTCTAACACTTATAGTGAAGAGAAATAACCGCTATGGGGCGTTACTTTCAATCCCTCAAAGGTCTGATTCTAACTCGTCACGGGCGGACTTATAGTGAAGAGAAATAACCGCGCTTTCAATCCCTCAAAGGTCTGATTCTAACTACAAGGACAGAGAAAAAACAGACCCGGTGTTTACCACTTTCAATCCCTCAAAGGTCTGATTCTAACGAACATATGAAGACGACCCGTCTCGGCGATGCACGACCTTTCAATCCCTCAAAGGTCTGATTCTAACTTCTAATCTTAAGTTTGTTGATTCGTATGATGACGAACTTTCAATCCCTCAAAGGTCTGATTCTAACTTCCGCACACTCAAAACATAACCCACGCCGTGAAATGCTTTCAATCCCTCAAAGGTCTGATTCTAACACCCCACAAAACTACACCTACCACGTGCTGTCCCGCTCTTTCAATCCCTCAAAGGTCTGATTCTAACTGGGAACAGCAGACTGGAGCAAATGGTCTGAAATGGGCTTTCAATCCCTCAAAGGTCTGATTCTAACGAGCCCGTCGTTGTCCGTTGAGACCTCGCCGACCACATCTTTCAATCCCTCAAAGGTCTGATTCTAACCCGGAATAAGACCCCGGGCTTCTTCCAAATCAAACACCCTTTCAATCCCTCAAAGGTCTGATTCTAACCATGTTCACAACCATCGCATCGCCAACGGTCACATCGTCTTTCAATCCCTCAAAGGTCTGATTCTAACTTTTCTAACACGACATCACCGGTTTTTTTGTTTTGCACTTTCAATCCCTCAAAGGTCTGATTCTAACCTTGCCACTTTTCACCACCACCTTTTTAGAGTACTTCTCCTTTCAATCCCTCAAAGGTCTGATTCTAACTCTCGTTCGCCGACATCACGCATCGCATAGACGTCAGCTTTCAATCCCTCAAAGGTCTGATTCTAACTCGGTTGAGTGTGGGTGGGAACACGAGCTACGAGGCCTTTCAATCCCTCAAAGGTCTGATTCTAACCCCCCCTATCATCTATCGCACGACATGCACGACATACCTTTCAATCCCTCAAAGGTCTGATTCTAACGTTTATCGCCAAAATTATAGAACACCACACAAAACCCTTTCAATCCCTCAAAGGTCTGATTCTAACGCTGGGTGGCACTTGCCTTTTAGAGAAAACCAAAAGCACTTTCAATCCCTCAAAGGTCTGATTCTAACCCCACCTAACCCACTCTAAAATAACTTTTGCACTCTGCCTTTCAATCCCTCAAAGGTCTGATTCTAACCCTGTTTGCTGCGGGGACTATATGGTTAAGTCCTCGGCGCTTTCAATCCCTCAAAGGTCTGATTCTAACTCTGAAAGATTGCACGAAATAGCGTTTTTGGTGTTGCTTTCAATCCCTCAAAGGTCTGATTCTAACCCGGGTCAACTTCTTATGTTGAAATAAATGACCCGGACTTTCAATCCCTCAAAGGTCTGATTCTAACTGGCAGGTTTTTTATACTGTTTTTGTCTTATATAGTTGCTTTCAATCCCTCAAAGGTCTGATTCTAACTACAAGGACAGAGAAAAAACAGACCCGGTGTTTACCACTTTCAATCCCTCAAAGGTCTGATTCTAACATAGAGCTCTTCTTTTGTGTATTCTATTATTTCCAGCACTTTCAATCCCTCAAAGGTCTGATTCTAACTTAATATCTTAATAACCTTAAAGATTAATAAACGAATCTTTCAATCCCTCAAAGGTCTGATTCTAACGATATTGAGAAAGGTTGAGAAGGCAAAAGAGAGATGGACTTTCAATCCCTCAAAGGTCTGATTCTAACCTATAAAATAATAAAATAAATTAGTAGAGTATTAAGACTTTCAATCCCTCAAAGGTCTGATTCTAACATGCGTATTTGGATGGGCGGGGTGTTTTGTTGTTTGCGCTTTCAATCCCTCAAAGGTCTGATTCTAACGTTATCCAGTGGGTTTTTCAAAACAAAACGCATGCGCACTTTCAATCCCTCAAAGGTCTGATTCTAACATAAACATTTACAAAAAACCACGCACAAAAAAATATGCTTTCAATCCCTCAAAGGTCTGATTCTAACGTAAATTTTAAAGCGAAAGATATAAAAAGTTTTTGTTCTTTCAATCCCTCAAAGGTCTGATTCTAACGGAAAGCCGTTGATTGGGGGCACACCATGAAAGGATACTTTCAATCCCTCAAAGGTCTGATTCTAACCGGTGGAGGTTAAACAGAGATATGGAAAAGTTCTGGTCTTTCAATCCCTCAAAGGTCTGATTCTAACAGTATGGAATGAGTAATCGTGATATAGGCCTGCTTCCTTTCAATCCCTCAAAGGTCTGATTCTAACCTCTACAATATCACCAAACTCACCATGACCAACATCTTCTTTCAATCCCTCAAAGGTCTGATTCTAACGTAACACGTCCGCAACGCAGACACTCAAAATACTGCCACTTTCAATCCCTCAAAGGTCTGATTCTAACATAGCATATTTCCTGTCCGCATAGAGACCAAGCCCAGCTTTCAATCCCTCAAAGGTCTGATTCTAACGGAACATGTGAAGACGTCCCGTCTCCTCAACAGCCGCCCTTTCAATCCCTCAAAGGTCTGATTCTAACCGTTATCTTGCCCAGGAGGAATGATGGTATGATTATCCTTTCAATCCCTCAAAGGTCTGATTCTAACTCATACGTTAAATAAAGCAATTGATAGTAGAACAGGACTTTCAATCCCTCAAAGGTCTGATTCTAACATTACATTTTTTGTGATGTGGGTTAGTTATAAACTGTTCTTTCAATCCCTCAAAGGTCTGATTCTAACCTCACCTCACCACCTATATATACCTCCTCTTATTTAACTTTCAATCCCTCAAAGGTCTGATTCTAACTCATGTCTTTTTTCACCTCCATGTTTATGCAGAAAAACTTTCAATCCCTCAAAGGTCTGATTCTAACATGTGTTAATATCGCTGTAAAACAGATTTGGCTTATAGCTTTCAATCCCTCAAAGGTCTGATTCTAACCCATTTTGTTTGGGACAATACTTTCAGTTATCCTATACTTTCAATCCCTCAAAGGTCTGATTCTAACATATAATCTCTGTTTGTGCAGAGATTTATAAATTCCACTTTCAATCCCTCAAAGGTCTGATTCTAACAACTACACCATCAGATTTGACAACTATATAAAAACAACTTTCAATCCCTCAAAGGTCTGATTCTAACAGAAAAAACCGTTCTGGCGACATAGTAATAAGCCAGAGCTTTCAATCCCTCAAAGGTCTGATTCTAACTTATTTCGGATAAAAGCACGAGGGATTAAAAGAGAGACTTTCAATCCCTCAAAGGTCTGATTCTAACTTATGAATACGAACATAGAAAAAAAGAAGAGAAGAAACTTTCAATCCCTCAAAGGTCTGATTCTAACTCTCTGCAGAATTGTCATGTATATATATGTGTGTGTTTATCTTTCAATCCCTCAAAGGTCTGATTCTAACTTGTTTATTTGTTTATGCAAAAAATCATAAAAGTGAGCTTTCAATCCCTCAAAGGTCTGATTCTAACCCAGATAGGATAATGATAACGGACAGCGTAAATGCACCTTTCAATCCCTCAAAGGTCTGATTCTAACAAAACAACATATATGTGATAACCACCGTGGAGAAAACCTTTCAATCCCTCAAAGGTCTGATTCTAACGCAACATACCACCACTATTTTATAAGAGATATCTACGACTTTCAATCCCTCAAAGGTCTGATTCTAACCAGGGGATTTAAAAACGGCATTATCAAAACATACAGAACTTTCAATCCCTCAAAGGTCTGATTCTAACATTTGGAGTTGTTTAGGGAGTTGGCTATAGGATACGCTTTCAATCCCTCAAAGGTCTGATTCTAACACAACAGACCCGGCCCGGCACAGGAACATCAAAGAGGCTTTCAATCCCTCAAAGGTCTGATTCTAACGGGATGCACCTTGTTACGGATAAGTGGGCTTTCATACGGCTTTCAATCCCTCAAAGGTCTGATTCTAACTCACATCCTTTTTCGTGGTCCACCGTCTCAAAGAGAACTTTCAATCCCTCAAAGGTCTGATTCTAACCTTACTGCAACCCGTGACCAACACACTACCCATGAGAACTTTCAATCCCTCAAAGGTCTGATTCTAACCTTGAGTTTACGTATCCTGAGCATGTGAACATTCCCCCTTTCAATCCCTCAAAGGTCTGATTCTAACTGAGAGGTGAGAAGATGAAGGTTGAATTAGAAAAAACTTTCAATCCCTCAAAGGTCTGATTCTAACCGACGCCTTCACCGTTATCGTCTCATCCTGCTCAAGCTTTCAATCCCTCAAAGGTCTGATTCTAACTCTGGAATAAGTATGGACAGGGGCGGATTGTTGATGCTTTCAATCCCTCAAAGGTCTGATTCTAACTGGGACACAGGATTATTGAGAAAAATCAGAGCAGGCACTTTCAATCCCTCAAAGGTCTGATTCTAACGTGGGGGCTTGTGGCGGAATGGGAGTTGGTTGATGTGCTTTCAATCCCTCAAAGGTCTGATTCTAACGATGGTGCTCTGTTGCTGCCTGTCGCCAGCCTTGTGTCCTTTCAATCCCTCAAAGGTCTGATTCTAACTTATGTTGAGGAGGCGGGGGCGAAGCGTTTGTTTTTTGCTTTCAATCCCTCAAAGGTCTGATTCTAACCCCAATCAAAAGGGATATTCACGTGCACGGCACGTTTCTTTCAATCCCTCAAAGGTCTGATTCTAACAAACGATATAAGTAACTTCGTAAAGGAGGCGGAAACACTTTCAATCCCTCAAAGGTCTGATTCTAACCTCACGCCATAACAGTGTTAACGCTTCGGACGGGTTTCTTTCAATCCCTCAAAGGTCTGATTCTAACATTCCGCTTATTAATATTTGTGCCACGTTTAAAAGTGCCTTTCAATCCCTCAAAGGTCTGATTCTAACAAAGGTCGGAATACCTGAAGAAGTGGCACGTAATTACCTTTCAATCCCTCAAAGGTCTGATTCTAACACCCCGTCGCTGGAAATAATATCACGTTGGGTTAAAAACTTTCAATCCCTCAAAGGTCTGATTCTAACAATCGTAACGTTTCGCCGATACGCCACAAACTCATATCTTTCAATCCCTCAAAGGTCTGATTCTAACCCCCGTCGCTGGAAATAATATCACGTTGGGTTAAAAACTTTCAATCCCTCAAAGGTCTGATTCTAACCGTAACAATCATATGTATCGCACTAATGCAGATAAACACTTTCAATCCCTCAAAGGTCTGATTCTAACTCAGTGAGCCCGTTGAGAGGTTCAGCCCTGTTATATACCTTTCAATCCCTCAAAGGTCTGATTCTAACTGCTGGATGTGGGGGATTTTGTTTTCCCCGAGAAGGGACCTTTCAATCCCTCAAAGGTCTGATTCTAACGATATTATGTCGGTCCAGGCGTTGGCGGTCGTAGAACTCTTTCAATCCCTCAAAGGTCTGATTCTAACTTGACCAAGGAAGCACAGAACATCCTTAGAAGGGTGACTTTCAATCCCTCAAAGGTCTGATTCTAACTCGGAGAATACGTATGTAGACCAAGCCCTAAAAAACCTTTCAATCCCTCAAAGGTCTGATTCTAACCACCCCGGCCAGCAGGTTTCGGCGGAGGGGATGGGCGGTGTTATTTTTACCGAAAACCACAGCAGGATATTTATAGGTTTTCTAAAAAATGTCGTGGATGTCGTGCGTGGAGATGCAGAACCTCTGATTCCCGACGTCCGAAACTCTTTTCTCCTCCGCGGTCTTTTTCCAAACCATGAAAGTGTATTCAGCCAATATCACTCTGGACACAACCCGCGAAGGGGACATAGTTGACGTCACTCCGATGGTTGAGAGAGTAGTTGGTGAAAGTGGTGTTCGGGAGGGCATCGTTCTCGTCTTTGTCCCTGGCTCAACGGGTGCCCTGACAACGGTTGAGTACGAACCGGGCCTGGTCAAAGAGGACATCCCACGCCTCCTTGAAAAGATAGCGCCCAGGGACGCAGTTTATGGACATGAAAAGACCTGGCACGACGGAAACGGGCACTCCCATGTGCGGGCATCTCTGCTGGGGCCGGACATAGTTGTCCCGGTGACCGATGGCCGCCTTCATCTGGGGACGTGGCAGCAGATAGTTTTCCTTGAGCTGGATGTCAAACCACGCCGGCGCACCCTGGTTGTGAAAATTCTCGGAGAGTGAGATGTTGATGCGCATCGTTTTTCTCGGGACAGGGGGGAGCTGGCCATCAAAACACGCCAACACGAGCTCTTTTGCTGTTCAGATACCGCACAGGGTATTGTTGTTTGACTGCGGGGAAGGAACCCAGCGTCAGATCATGCACACCAATGTTTCTTTTATGAAAATATCACACATTTTCATAACCCACTTCCACGGCGACCATTTTCTCGGCCTCCCGGGGATGATCCAGAGCATGGCCCTTAACCGCAGAAAAGAAAAACTGACTGTTGTTGGTCCGCCTGGCACCGGGGATCTCATGAAGGTCATCCTTTCGCTGGGTTTTTACACACTCACGTTCCCTGTTGATGTATCAGAACTGAGACCGGGCGAAGAAATGAAACTCCCAGACGGCTACATCATAAAAACGTTTGAGACAGATCATACTGCGCCTGGCATAGGTTATGTGCTTGAAGAGCCGCCCCGGCCCGGAAAGTTCAACAGAAAAAAGGCCATAGAAATGGGGGTGCCCCCCGGCCCTCTGTTTTCAAAGCTACAGAGGGGTGAGGCGGTGGTTGTCGGAGGAAAAAAGGTGAGGACGGAGGACGTGGTGGGTCCCCCCCGGCGGGGGCGTAAACTGGTTTACACCGGTGACACACGCCCGCTCCGACCCGTCCCGGAGGCGTGGAAAAACTGTGACGTTTTGATCCACGACTCAACTCTCTCCCATTCCATGGAAAAGAGAGCGCTGGAATACGGCCATTCAACTTCTGTGCACGCCGCTCTGGCTGCAAAAGAGTGCAACGCCCGGGTGCTGTTCCTGTTTCACAGGAGTCCGCGCTATGAAACTCCAGAGCCGCTGGTGGAAGAGGCAAAACAGGTTTTCCCGAACACAGTGGGAGCCACAGATTTTCTGGAGTACAGTGTCCCACTGCCCGATTAGACGGGGTAGGTTTAGATTCTGGTTTGAAAAATAGGTTTATATCACCGCACCCGTTTATGCCTCTCCGATGGACATAGACGATTTCATAGAACGGGTTAGAGACGAGCGGCCTGACGCTGTCCTGTTGTTTTCTCTGGCAGACACAGATGTGAAAAGGTTCACTGAGGAGATGAGTGAGGGTTGTAAAATAGTGGTCGCTTCGCCCACAAACCCGCCCTCTTATCTGCTGATGGACCACCGGGTCATATACAGAAAGATATCCCCTATTCCCGACCCTGGAGTGGCACTCCTGGTGAGGATCAAAGATTTCTTTGTCTCCGCCATGGCGGAGGGGGTTTTTCGTCCGGGCCAGAGGGTCCTGTGTTTTGCCCGGGGAGACCTGGACGTTTATATGGAGGTTGACACCTCAAACCTGGGCATACCCTCTCTGATAGACCTGGTACAGGACCGTGTTGACCTCTCGGTGCTTGAGGCAACCATGGAGATGGCTTCCACAATAGCCAGAGAGGGGAGGGAGGGGTATCCGGCGGGAGCGCTTTTCATAGTCGGAGACGAAGCCCGGGTTATAAAATACACCATCCCGCTCATCCAGACACCCTTTGGAGACGAAGGGCGGCCTGTCAATATACTCAGCCGAAAAGATGAAGACACAGTAAAAGGCTACGCCACCATGGATGGAGCCGTCATAGTGGGGGGCGATGGAAACGTTGTCTCAGCCGGGAGGTATGTGATGGTCCAGAATGCGCCGCTGCGCATGAAGGAGGGGTTGGGTGGCAGACACCTCGCGGCCGCATACATAACACAGGTCTCCAGGGCCATAGCGATACTGGTGTCCTCTTCGGGTGCGATAAGGGTTTTCAAAGACGGAAAGATAATATACGAGGTGAAACGGGTTTGACAGAAGACAATGGTGGAGAGGAAAAAGCGGGAAAAAAAACAGATGAGCCAGTGGAGCCGGAGTACAGGGTGTTCATATCCGTCCCATATTATGGAACAGAGAATGTTGAAAAGATAGAGAGCGCTGTTGAAAAAATATTTCCGGGGACGGTGTTTGAAAAAATTGAGGGTTTTGGAAAAAAAATTCTGAGGGGAGAAGGGGGGACGCTGAGAACTCTCCGGGAGCGCCTGAGAGAGCAGAGGATAAGAGACGCTGCCAGAGAACACCTCCGCCTACTGCGTCCCCTTGTTTTTTTCCTGAACAAACAGGCGGCGTATGTGGGAAAAGTCAATTTCTCAGATGGAAAAAATCCCATGGGGGACATACAGGTGGAGGTGCGGGTTGAAAAAGAGGGCGATGAGGAAAAGGTCGTGGAATGGCTCACATACATACCCGAAAAGCAAGCAGCAAAGAGAGAGCGAGAAGAACGGGAAAATGGTGCGGCGAGCGGGGGAGGCGGAGAATATGACCGAGAAAGCGCATAAAAACCTGGCAAAAAAAAGGGTTGGGATGTCCTCGCCATCACTGTCGCTTGTACCCCTAGAAAAGGCCTTCGTGCACGTCTACGAGGCCGGTTTCCGTCTCTGGGAGATAGTCGCAGAGGGAGAACACCTCCTGCTGGACAAAAGAAAACAGATTGAAAACCTCCTGGCATCATACGACATGGAAATAACGATCCACGCGCCCCTCAGCGATGTCAACATCGCAAGCCCGAACCCCCCCATGAGGGACGCCGCTTTTGACTTCATCTGGCGCACGATGGACATAGCCCACGACCTGGGCGTGAAGGTTTTCACAATACACCCCGGCCACATATCACCCCTCGGGTTTTTCGCACCTGAAAAAATCAGAAAGCTGAGCGTCGCAGCCGTGAAAAAGATAGACCGGATAAGCCGTGGATACGACATGACCATCTGCCTGGAAAATATGCCCTGCATGGCCACCACCATCTGCCACACCCCGGAGGAGATAGAGGAGCACCTTGACGGCACAGACCTGATGTTCTGCCTGGACACCGGACACGCAAACACCTGCGGAAACCTCAGAGAGTTCATCCGCCTGAGAGACAGAATAGGAAACGTACACTTCCACGACAACGATGGAAAAAAGGACCAGCACCTCCCACCCGGAGAGGGCACACTGGACATGGACGTGGTCCGAGAGATGCTCGCAAACTACACGGGCAACATAATCGTTGAGAGCAGAAACATAGAAGAAGGAAAAAAGGGCGCAGAATACGTGGAAAAACTGTTCAAAACATCATAGCCACCGTGCCGACCACCGCGCTGACAAAAAATGGCCATTTCAGACCGTCACCCATACATTGAGGGGGCGGGCAGCTTCTTGGGTCTCTTGGCGGCCGCCGTCTGTTTCTGGAGAGCCTTTATCTGTTCCTCCACCTTCTCCGCCTCTTCGTATAGCGGTCCAGCGTCTATGTTCCTGTGCAAAAACAGCCTGTCCATGACCTCAATTATTTTGGCCGCAGACCTCGCATCCGGGTAATCGGGGTGTGCCTCTGTGAGCAGCCCGACCACGGGATACTTCAACATCTTTCCCATGTTCAGGAGAACCCCAGCCACGCCGGTGATAACTCCCTCGGCGAACTCCTTTATCTCTTCGTCGTCTTCCAGGACCCTCCTTATCTCAGGAGTGCTGCCCACGCCATAGACGGCGGTCCGTCGCTTTTCCATCTCCTCCTCGGACATCTCCCCCTCAACCTCGCTGGTGTCCACCACCAGACCCTCGGGGGATATTATCAACTTGCACCTCTGCTCTTCCATGGCCCACTCTATCATCCTGGCCGCTATCGGTTTTATTATGTTAGGTGACGGCTGGAACTCCGAAATAAAAACAACTATCTGCTCTTCGCCCTCTTTTTTCTCACAGGCATAAATGCGCACAGGGTTGTGAGGCTCTGAGTTGCGTATGAGAGACACCGTGGGGAAATATATGGAGTCCACAACACCTATCTGTTCCATTTCAAGGAGGTTTATGAGATAGTTTGCAACAATGGAACTCACAAGGCCCACGCTGGGAAAACCGTCTATCACAATGGCCCCATCCAGGTCCATCTTTTTTATCTCATATATCTCCACGTCTTCCAACATTTTCCACCGTGACCAATAAAGAAAAACAAATACTTAATCCTAACCCCCGTTTTTCAAAAAATATGCGGGAAACACAAAACTGAAACACAAAATTTTGAGACAACACTTATAAACCAGGGGTTATATGAAATGCCATGAGACACCACAACCCCAGACAAAAAACACACCCGGCCGTTATGACCGTGCTATTTTCAGCCGTTTTCCTTGCAGCAGCATTTTTAATAACATCCCAGCTACACTCGCTGGCACTGGAAACTAAAAGCGGAGACTGGCCCCCAACAGCGGGAGACTGGCTCGTATACAACAACACCGCCATCCAGAACCAGGAAATCCACATAAATGGGAACATAATCGTCGGAGAAAACGCCACACTCAGATTGTTCAACTGCACAGTTTACATGGACAAAAACAACACCATGTTTGACATACTCGGATCAGTCCACCTCTGGAACACCACGGTGACCGCACAACCAAACACGACCTGGACAATGGTGGTGGAAACCAACGCCACCGCCACCATAGAAAACTCCAGCATGGACATAGGATGGGAGTTCAACGTTGGCATCTACGCTCTGGCGGAGATCAAAAACTCCACACTGACTTTTCTCAACAACACACACGTGCCCGCCTCCTATATGGGCTTCCAGGGCTCCGGTGTCATAGAAAACACCACGATAACATCAGAAGGCCAGCAGTACTGCATCCACGCCGTCAACGGCCTCACAAACACCCTCTGGATAAACGACAGCAAAATAATCAACCCCGGCATAGAGCCAACCGGACTGGGAGCCATATATTATCCTTTCAGCGTGGGCATTTTCTCAAACACACGCATGGAAATAAGAAACACGGAAATACTTCCCACAAACTACTCCGGGGCCGTGTCCTATGAGCGGGGCGAAGGAGTCGTGAAAAACCTGACCATAAGAGGGGGACTGTTCGGAGTGGACCTCATGGCATCACACGCCGAGATCAAAGACAACAGGGTATACGACACAACGGCGGCAGTGAGCGTAAGATACTCACCCCCAAAAAGCTACGGCGGAGGCTGTGACTACTCCACTCCCACAAACATCACCCTCCCACGGCCTAGGATAACCGGCTGCGTGTTCAAAAACAACACATACGGAGTGGCCCTGGACCATGCAAACGTCTCCATTGAAAACACCACAATAGAAAACTCGGAATACGCCATATACGGGATAAACTCCGCCTTTGAAGAAAACAACAACACATACCACAACACAACCCGGGGCAGGGCCATAATATACGCTAAAACAGACCTCGTGGTTTACAGGGGCGACGGAGACCTCGCAGACGGAGCCACAGTGGAAATAGAAGAGACAGGGTGGCGTGACTGGACATCCAACGGACGTGTATCCCTCAACGGCACAACAGGACTCCTAGCCCTCTATACAGACAACAACGACACAACACACACCTACACATACCACCTCCACATATCCTACAACACGGGCATCAGGACCTTCTGGAAAAACATAACCCTCAACCCCCTACAGGCACCGTCAACCCTGGAAGTCTACGTGCCCGCCGGACCGGACCTCGTCCTTGAAAAAGCCACTCTCTCCACAGAAGCAGCACCGCCCGGCGCAGACGTGATCGTCCAGATAACCGTGAAAAACGAGTGGCCCTACCCCGTGGAAAACGTGACAGTGGTCGTGGAAACACCCCAGGGATACTATGAGAGCACAATAGACCGCATAGAAGCAAACAATACCGCCACCATAAACGTGACCATAAAAACACCCCGCTATGACACGGAAAAAACCGTTGAAGTAACAGTTTTCGTGGACCCGAACGCGGAGACTGAGGGGCAGTACATGTCCCAGGACAACAACGAAAAAACCCTCTACCTCACAGTCAAAGAAACCACCCCGGGGACGGTGCCCCCCATGGCAGCCATAGGCGCAGCTATAACGGTTTTGCTGGCACTCTTCTTATACACATTCCTTAAAAGCATCAGATCCGGGACAGCAACCTCCGCCCCACCGGAAGAAAAAACGTCTCCGACAGAGACAGCGGGTGAAAAGACCTCTGATTCTAAGGGCGCCATGGAAAAAAAGGAAGAGGAAAAGCCGGAAAAGGGGGCAGAACCCGAACTGCCAGAGCCGGAACGCCCCGAAGAACCACAAAAAGAACCTGCACAAGCCGGGGAAACCGAAAAAACAGACTGAACAGGGACGTGGATCAACCAGAGCCCCTGGAACCTTTTTTGCCACGGTTCTTTTCAAGCAAAAGCGTGTTGCCCCGCAAATCCACTATGGTAGCTCCGACGCTGCTGGCCAGGGTCTCTGCCATGGCCACACGCTCCTCTCTTTCAAGCCCCTTAGGAAGACGAACACGCACAACACGATCACTCTCAATGTGACTCCTGACCTCGGCCACGAAGCCATCGCTCAGCCCGTTCTTCCCCACCCGCAGAGTGACCGCCTCCTCTAGGGCCTCGGCCACATTCCTGCTCCTTTTCTGCCTGTCAGCCGCCGTGTCTACCACCTCTGCCTCTCTTCTTCTTTTCCTTCTCCCCACCTCTCTTGTCACCCCTATATGGGAAACGTCTCACATAGCCGCACTCAAGACACTCAACCCTCAGCCGCCCCTTCTCAAGCCGTATCCGGGCGTTTTTTCCAGATATCAAAAAAGCGTTGCACTTCCTGCACATGGAAACCTTGTACCTCGTGGGAACAGACACGTTGTAGCGCATACCGATCCGGCGCAAAAGCCAGACATAGCGCCTGGCACGCTCCATATCCCCCCTCAGAGCGGCATCCCTCGCCAGACCAAAGAGTATGTCCATCCTCTCCCTGGCTATCCTCTGCGCCTCACGCTTCTTCCGCTTCCAGAAACCTCTTCCCGGCATGGTTCTCAGAGGCATAAAAGACAGGTGGTATATCAAAACATCCGTGGACTCGCCGAGGACGTCAAGTTATTGCCTCCGTAGGTTGTATATTGTGATGTATGCCAGGCACCATGAAAGTGCGATTTCTGGTTTGGCGTTGTGTGGCCATCTTTTGTAGAATTGTTTGATTCAAACCCTTAACCTGACATCTTCGCCTTTTCATCCCACAACATTCAATTATCTTTTTCCTCCAGATAAGATAATATAATTATAGACACTAAGAGATACGCAAAAAATAAGATGTATGCCCAGTTTGGGAAGGCATTCGCATTTAATATTCCAAAGGTTAGTAATACACCGAGGGCGACTGGAAATATAAGTACGCATATTTTTGCCATCGTCAGTTTTTTCCGCCATTCTAAACGAAACATGATTGAAAGGGTAAGCATGAACAAAAAGAGCGCTATCAAAGATGGAACAAAGTATCCATAACGGACCAGCCCTGCCCAGAGTATTACTGTTACTATAGCAGCGATTCGTATCCAGATTTCTTTACCGATTCTATACATGAACTATGCCACCCTCAAGTCCAACAAACATACCCAATATTTCGCACTATGGATGTATGTATTGGCCACTTCACCACACCATTAATGATTACGAGTTTTTATTTTTATCCTTGACCTTCTTTCTCAGCGACTCAGGTTTGAAAACGTAAATCCAGCCAGAGGGAAGCCACATAATACGCCCGATTCTTAGAAGACCTCCAGAGAATTTCGGCTGTACCTTATCAATCTCAGCAGAAACAGACAAAAGCCCGTTTTGGAGCTTCATATACGGCCAAGTTAATACCAACAGGCCATTCTTGACAGAAATTTTAACAAAAGACAGCTTTAACACAAACAGTATGCTCCCCAGCGAAAACAGAATAGCCAGCATCGCCCAATAAAAGAGATTGTATGTGTCGCTTTCATGCGTCAATATCGTCAATATAAGATTATAAGTGGATATGCCTGCCATGAACAAGGGGACTAGACATGGAATAAAAAAGAACAGAACTATTCCTTTTACGTCACAATTTTTTGCGATATATACCCCCTCTTTCTCTCTGTTTTCCACTTTCTCATTTCCTGTTTCAGGCGTTTCAGACATAAACCCCTCTGAAAAAGCCCCTTCCACGAAGCTCTTTATTACCGGATGATCTCTGTGGAACTTTCTGTACAATACCCACCAACCCAATCTCACCTCTATTATGGCTATAGCGGACACAACCGGCCCGATCACGAGTCCAAACTGCGTGAACTGTTTCCTCTCCTCTTCATCCATATACGGCCCCGTTATCCACATCAATAATATGATAGCCGACATAACGTAAAGAAAAATTGCAAGCTTCTTGAACGGGACAAGAATTCTGATGCTTTTCGGCACTTTTTCCGAGATTCTAAAAAAGGAACAAACATAATATACATCATAAAGACCCTCTTTGTTTCTCTTAAAAAGATACCTATCGCCCAGATATCTGAGCTCAAACACACCGTCTCTAATTTTTCTGATCGTCGTTTTTTCCTCTCTTAACCCGAGGTCTATCTTGTTTAAGTATCTCAACGCCTCTTTCTTGAACAATTCCTTGTTTCCTTCTGTAAGATGGACGTCGGGAAGTTTTACTTTGAACAAATATGTCTTCACGGCATCACCACACCTCTTTGCATATTTATTTTTATCTTAACAGAGGACACACAACAATACTTATACCGGCCATAATTGCATAGCATAAATTCAACGCCCATGGAGTAGCCGCGAACAATATACAATAAGTAGAAAAAGCGTATACCATTAATTGACACGCAACAGCTTTCCCCTGTAATCCCATGCATACCTTATATTCTGCGTACCACGCAATAGGAGGGGTAAGCCCAGAGAATATGCCGGCAAATACAGGTCCTGCTTCACCAAATGCCGTAGTTCCAAGAATATATCCAATGCCAGCCATTACACCAGCTATAACTAGGCTGATAGCTGTAGCTTTGAGTTTACATGCATGTTTTTTAACCCATCCACTCCCCCACCACATTCCCCATGGGTCCCCGTTGTTCACCGGCTCTCCCTTCATATATAGATACAGGTTCACCCCGCCTCTCACGCCTATAGGGTCTCTCTGTAAAAACCTCCCCACCGCGCTGTCGTAGTACCGTGCCCGATAGTAGTAGAGTCCGCTCTCAGGGTCATATTCCCGTCCTGTGTATGTGTAGGGGTTTTTAACATCTCCACTTTGTTCTACGATGTTTCCCCATGCGTCATAGGTGTATTTTTGTACGAACCCGCCAGATTCAATTGTCACAAGGCCAACAACGCTGCCGAGGCGGTCCTGGACATAATAAAAGGCGTGCCCTCCTCTGTACATCACCAGGGGGTTGTCTATGCCCGGGCCGTGGGTGTAAACAGGCATCATAAAATCAGACCTCTTTGTTAGGATTTTTTCCCTCTGGAGATTTTCTGGGGGCCGATTTTCCTACCTTTTCATCTGGCTTATCTGAAGGAGAGAGACTCTGAAACTCTCTTTTTTCTCTATTTTTAACCATCTGCAGATCCGAGTGTCACCAATCCATTTCAATATTATAAATGTTATAAGCAATGATATTCCAAAAGCAGATAAAATATCCACCAAATCCCAATAGATCTTCTTACCGGTCAAAATTGGATAAAAAACCTCTTGATATATTCCGGTAGGACCAAGAAAAACGAATGTGAAGAAAACATACTCAATAACCCGACATACGTGGAATGGCCTTTTGCTCTTATCCTCTTTTGTCACGGGCGACATCTCCTTCTTTACATCTCTTTATTTATGAGATTCTTTTTATTCCCGTTTTTCATGTTCAGCATCCATGGCATATCTCAAAAACGCGAGAAAGAATGGTAGTAGAAACAGGAATAGAATTATCTGAAGTGCGTATGTCTCCCGCGATGCGGGTATGAGAAGGCCGAATAATAGCGAGAAAAAAGTCGCTGCAAGGAGAGAAAGAGCTCCAATGAACAGAAATCTTTCCAGACGGATCAGCCCTCTTTCCCAGAGGGTGTCTCCTAGATGCTCTGAAAAGGATATGTGTCTATCCAAAAAGACTAAGATAATAAGTAAAGAAAAAACAACAACACCTCGGAGATAGTCGGAGGTAACTATGTACATAACCATGGCAATTCCAACGACCAACACGGGAGAACATAGGAGAAGTCTTCTCCGCAGGGTGTTTTCCATTGAATCTCCTCCAAACACATTACACAGGATTTATACCTCCACCGCTATATAAATAGATAGGATACTCATAGAGTGTAAGGTATCCAGTCATCCAAATCGTACTTTTACTGCGCCCAGCGGAAGAAGTTGTCAATGAAATTGTACCCGTGACCTTAAAAAATGTCCCATACCGAGAGTAAATAGAAATAAAATTTTCAAACGTCCCCGATAGTCGACCAGAGTCAGAACTTTTTATTATTGTTATTGGGGAAAAAATATATTTTATTCCTCCTGATAATGAGCGACCATTTATAAAAACGCTAATTTTTAGAACCGCTACTAAAAAATTTTTTCCGGTCACACCTGAAAGAAGAGGCACGGAACCGGATGAGTACGCATATCCCCCGTTGGTAATCTTGACGCCAACAGCAATATTACTGTAGCCACCTATTGTACGTCCGAATGCTGAAAAAGAGGCCAGACTTGAAGCCGAACCTAAAGAAGAAGATTGGACATGGAGAGAAAAGAAACCATTTGGCAATCCAAAAGAATTCCATGACGCTGAACCAATTTTCCTGCCTCCATAAGAGACAGAATAAGGGGGTCCCCATACAGCGTATCCAATTGGGTCTCTATAAAAAACAGGATTATTATCTGCATACAAATATGGACTTGTCCCATCAACCGTCCCAGCAGGGTCTCTCTGCAAGAACCGCCCAACCGTGCTGTCGTAGTATCGTGCCCGATAGTAGTAGAGTCCGCTTTCTGGGTCGTATTCTCTGCCTGTGTATGTGTAGGGGTTTTTGACATCCCCGCTTTGGCTGACTATGTTTCCCCAGGCGTCGTAGGTGTAGGTCTGGACGAAACCCCCGGTTTCCAGTGTTACCAGCCCGACAACGCTGCCGAGGCGGTCTTGGACATAATAAAGGGCCAGTCCGTTTCTGTACATTACTAGCGGGTTGTCTACGCCCGGGCCGTGGGTGTAGGCGGCCATGAGGACGCCGGTGGTGTTGAACTCCAATGTGATATCCTCGCCGTCGTAGAAATAGTAGGTGGTCTCGCCGTTTATGGTCTTGGAAACACGTTTTCCGCCTATGAGGAGCGGGTTGTTGTGAAAGCCGCCGCAGCCGGTTCCGCAGTGCTGTCTTGGACAGCTGCAGTAGTTGTATGTGATGTTGGAGCCGTTGGGGAGTTCTATTCCTATCAGGCGGTTCTCATAGTCATAGCGGTAGAGTGTCTTCTCTCCATCAGAGGTGGTTTTTGAGATGAGGTTTCCGTTGCTGTCATATCTGTATGTGGTTCCGTCGCTGATGGATAACAGCTGGTTGTCAGCGTTATAGGTGTAAGTGGTCTCCTTGTTGTTCACGGTCATTTCCAGGCGGTTTCCCACGCCGTCATAGGTGTAGGTGGTTGTGTCTCCCCACGGGTAGACGACCCGGGAGAGGCGGCTGTCGTTGTCGTAGGTGTATGTGGTTGTTCCGTCCATGTCCTCTTTTTCTATGAGGCGGCCGAGCGTGTCATATGTGTAGTTTATGGAAAGCAGTGGGCCATCTATGCCGGCCTCCTGGCGGACCAGGAAACCCGAAGCGTTGTACGTGTAGGTCTGGGTGAGATGCGGAGAGTCTGGTGTGACGTTGTTCACGTAGTAGTCTATTTTTGTCACCCTGCCCGCTGGGTCATAGGCGTATTCTATGATGTCTGTTTTGGAGGTGTTAAACGGGTTGGGAGAAACTATCCGGGAGACCCTGTCCAGTGGGTCGTACTCGTATGAGACCGTGTAAACCGGGTTTTCCACAGATATCTTGTTGCCGTTTTCGTCGTATGTGTAAACGTTGTACAGGTGGAAGCCAGCCACATAAGCGTCCACCCTGGTCAGATGGCCGGCAAGGTCGTACTGGAAATAGAGGTGGTCTCTGGCTCCTGTGCCAACGCTCTGACTCTCCGTGACATGTCCCATGGCGTCATAGACATATTTTATATAACTCCCATCCGGATACGAGATCTTAACCAGTCTGCCCAGCTTGTCATAGGTGTATGTTGTGGTGTTGTCGTTGGGATCGGTTCTTGATATTATGTTGCCGTCTCCGTCATAGGAATAGGTTGTCTTGTGGCCGAGCGCTGTGGTTTCTGAGACCTTGTCGCCCCTATCATTATACGTGTATGTGAACACCTTGTTTCCGTTGGGATCGGTTATTGAGACCAGTCGCCCCATGGCATCGTAGTTGTATGTGGTGGTATAACCCATGGGGGTTGTCACGCTTGTTCTGCGCCCCAGGGCGTCATAGGTGTAAGTGGTTGTATATCCAAGAGGGTTTGTCTCGGATATCCTGTTGCCCCGCCCATCATAGGTGTAAGTGGTTGTGCCTGTGACATCTGTTTTTGACACCAACCTGTCTTTTACATCGTATGTGTATGTTGTAACGGCTCCGTCTTTTGAGACCTCTTTTATCAGACGGCTATAGTTGTCATATTCTTTTGTGGTTGTGTAACCCAGTGGGTCTGTCCTGTTGACCTCTCGTCCCAGTGGGTCATAGGATATGGTGGTTGTGTATCCCCTGGGGTTTGTGATTTCCACGAGGTGTCCCTCGGCGTCATACTTGTAAGTGGTTGTGTATCCGAGAGGGTCTGTCTCGCCTGTTTTCCTGTTCATCGCATCATATGTATATGTTGTTTTTGCGCCGTTTTTGTCAACAAACTCTATGACATTCCCTGTTTCGTCGTACTTCCATGTCTTGGCATATCCGAGGGCGTCTGTTTCTTTGATCTTCCTGTTTTCACTATCATATTCAAAAAAGGTTGGGTTGCCGTTTTTATCAACAGTTTTTATGATGTTCCCGGCGTCGTCATACTCGTATCTGGTTGAATAACCGAGCGGGTCTATTTCTTCTGTCATCCACCCGGACAGACTATCGTACACGTACCTGGTCATGTGGCCGAGTTTGTCTATGGTTGCTATTCGTCTTCCCTCGCCGTCGTACACGTATGTTGTGCTGTATCCGAGCGGGTCTGTTTCTTTGACCAGGTTTCCGTTGTTGTCGTATTCATAGGTTGTTGTGTACCCGTCTTCGTCCGTTGAAGAGAGCATCCACCCTATCTCATTATACGTGTAAGATTTGTTTGTTCCGTCGTCGTAGGTTTCTTTTATCACGTTCCCATGCTGGTCATAGTCGTATGTGATGTGTGGAGAGTGACGTGTTTCCAGGACAACACCGTTTACTGTGCCACCGTTCAAAAGAGTCCATGTCCCATACACAGTTATTTTCGTGTTTCCCAGGGGGTCTGTTTCCTTTATCCTGTTTCCGTGGCTGTCATATTCGTATGTCCATGTGTATCCGAGCTTGTTTGTTTCTCTTATTTTGTAGGAGATGTACCTTTTGCTTGATAGGAGTCCAAGGGTGTTTATTGTCCTATACTCCCATGTCCTGGTGTATCCGAGTGGGCCTGTTTCTTTGATCTTGTTTCCGTACTGGTCGTATTCATAGGTTGTTGTGTAGCCCCGGGGGTCTGTGTAACTGGTCATGTTACCGTTTTCCCAGGTCATGTTTCCACGTTTGAACCTGTACCCTGCCACAGGGCTACCGATGTGGGTCGGGTTTCCGTCCTTGTTGTATTCTATTGTGGAATCTACTCCCCGAGCATTGGTTATGATCGTTTTGTAAGCATAGTATTTGAAAGAGTACATCATAAAACTGTCCTGGTATTCTCCAGTATCCGGGTTGTAGAGGCCCCTGTATACCTGGCCTGTTCTGTCTCTGCCCTCTCTGCCGGCCAGTTTGTATGTGAAGGTTATTCCGGTGTTTACTCTGTCAATGATTTTTATAAGCCTGTGTCCTGTGTCATACGAGTACCGGGTTGCGTTTCCGTTGGGGTCTATGACTTCTATGAGGTTGAGGTTTTCGTCATAGACATAGCTCACTTTGCGTCCTATGGGGTCTATTATAGTGGATATCAGGTTGTTATCGTTGTACTGGATGTTGTAGTAAAGTCCGGTGTTTTCTTCTATTTTGACCAGAAGGTTGTTGTCGTAGGTGAAGGTCATCTGGTTGTTGTTTTTGTCTGTTATTTCCAGTAGTTTTCCGCCGGGAGAAAAGACCAGTTTGGAGCCGTCTGGTTTGTACAGCTCGTAGTTTCCGCTGGTCTTGTTTTTGGACAACTGGTCGTGGGTGCCATTGGGGGTTTCGTATCCGGTGCCGTTCCAGTGGTAATAGAATTCTGTTCCATCAGTGTCTATGTAGGTTATGTCGTTGTTGTCCTGTATTATGAGGTGTTGGTCGTAGTTGTATGTCCACCCATAGCCAAAGGGGCTTAGGATGTGGTTGCGCTGGCTGTTGTATGCTCTTTTTATGTCAAGGTTGAACATCCATCCTTTTACGTGTATGTCAACTGGGGAGACGTAGAGGTTTCCGTTGGCGGAGTTGATTAAGATGTTGTGGTCTCTCATAACCTTGTTTTCTTCGCCCACGTAGTGGTAGTATGGTTCGAACCCGGTGTTTCCGTGTTCTGTGAACACTGCTATGTACTCTGTTTTTATGTTGTTGTTTTCATCCCCCTCTTCTATGTCTCCCCTTGGCCTGTCTTCGCTTGTTGGGTCCACCGTGGCTGTCCAGTTATAATCTTTCTCAGTTGACGGGTCCCAACTGAGGTCTATTGTGTATGTTTGTTGTTGGGCCAGGCCTGTTATCGTGTCGTTGTATTGTTCTTCGCCGTCCAAACAAACTTTTACTCTTATGTCTCCCACCACATCAGCGTCTCCCACGTTTTTAACAACCACATGCACGTTGGTAGGCGTGTCAACGAACTCAACACCATAATCAGAATAAACCTCTTCCACAACCAGATCAGGTGCCCGTGGTGGTGGCACGGGTGTTCCGCCGGGCTTGCAGATGGGTTTGATGAAGAGTCTGTCTCCGATTCTCAGATACTCGTATGTTTGGTAGCGGTCCAGGTAGGGGTCGTCTATGCTAACATATATTGTGTCCCCAACCTCTCCGTCCACGGGTATTGGGAGCACAGGCGGAGTGTTTATTGGCACATAGAAATAGTGGCTCCCATCAATGAGATAAATGCTTTCCAGTAGTTGCGTGGCTGCCATGGCCACAAAGGGGTCGCCACCATAGGGATCAAGTCCCATAGCCACGAGGTACGGGCTGCCATATGTTGTGGCGTCCAATGTCCACCACGTACGCCCCAGGTTGGTGCTACGGGCATAAAACGTGTGGTTCACACCACCATCTTCTCTGTGTATCCACCCGGCGTGCAACACCCCATTGTCAGAAAAGACCACGGGATGAGTGTTGTTCCCATTGTATGATAACCGGGTGATCTTGTCCCACATTAATGTAGGCGTCGTTGGGAGATTGTACAGGGCGGCGTTGTACAACGCCACAGCCGCCGGTACTTTGTCCTCGCCCAGTTTCTCCTCTGCCTTAGTGTAGAGGAACAAACTCTTCGCCACATCGTCCGGGCTCGTAAGGTTCTCAGAATAAAGAATGTTGGAGAAGACCTCAGTTCTGGCTATATCTACAAGGTTCTCAGAGAGCTCTCTGTCTCCATGGGACCACAACAACACTATGGCGTCGGAGAGATATCGGAAAGACCTATACGGCTCACTGTCTATTGTTTTCAGGGAGAGGTTTAGTTCCACATATACACCTGTATAAAAAGCGTATTCCCCCCAGTCATCAGTCTCATAACGCAAAACATCCACCCGGCCCAACACACCCTGTAATGTCGTGTTATAGTAATCGTTGTAACTGCTCGTAAAAAACACGTCCCCACCATCAACCCATATCAACAACGTGTTTTCGTCCGTGGTGTTATTCAAAAAAACCCCATGGTCAACCACGGCCAGACAACCACAACCACCCCCACTCTTAGCAGAGACGTTTCCACTAAAACCAGTCGCCAGCAAAACAAAAACAAGCAGTATGCCAACAATCTTTTTCTCAAACATCAAACCACCTCAAAACCATATACACGACGTCCTATATATATATTTCTCTGGTTGTGCGAAAAACACACAAAAAACCCATATTAATGTTAACAAAATGATGACAATTTGTGGTTGCGGAGGATAACGGGAGGAATAGGCGGTAAGCAAAAACGTATTTCCACAAAATGGCTCCCCAAACATTAAATCCCACAAAAACATCCATACCACAAAACCACACAAACGGAGGAATCCACATGGTATCAGCCGTTCAGAGGAACAGGATAAAAAAGGTGTTTGCCGAAGTGGAAAATGATGGGAAGATGGTGGATGTGATCCTTTTTGTGAACTCCACGGAGCCGCACATGGACCTGGGATTTTTCTACGTCACGGGGTTGACGGAGGGGGTCTTTGAGGACAGCGTGGCGGTGGTGTGGAAAAATGGCGAGGGGACGCTTGTCACATCCATACTTGAGGAGGAGACCGCCAAAAAGAGCGGGTTCAAACTACACATAATGGAGAGCAGGGAGGAGTGGAAGGACCGGTTAAAAGAGGCCGCTGGTCCAGCGGAGGTCATAGGCGTCAACGCCGAGGAGATAACCCTTTCAAAGTACCAGCGGATCAAAGAAACGTTCCCCAACGCGGAAATCGTTGACATCTCCCCATATCTGAAAAGGGCGAGGATGGTCAAAGACGAAGAGGAAATAGAGAGGACGAAAAGGGCCTGCGACCTGGCCAGCAGGGCGGCAGAGCTCATAGTTGAGTCCATAAAAGAGGGCGTCAGAGAATACGAAATAGCCGCAGAACTGACATATCTCATGCAAAAACACGGGGCCAGCGGAAACTCCTTCTCGCCCATCGCCGCCTTTGGACCAAACAGCGCAGAGCCACACTACCTCGCAGGGGACAGAGAGGCGAAAAAGGGTGACACCATTCTGCTGGACTTTGGCTGTGTTTTCAAACGCTACACATCGGACATAACCCGCACGTTCTTCCTCGGAAAAGCCACAGCAGAACAAAAAAAGGTGTACGAGACCGTCCTGCACGCACAGGAGCTGGGAATAGATGCCATAGCGGAGGGCGTCAATGGCGCCGAAGTGGACAGAAAAGTCCGGGAGTACATAGACAGCACAGAGTACAAGGGACGTTTTATACACAGCACGGGACACAGCATAGGCCTCTCGGTGCACGATGGCGGGGTGCTGAACCACAAAATAGACCTCCCCCTCAGGGCGGGCATGATATTCACCGTTGAGCCGGGGATATACCTCCCGGGCAATTTCGGAGTGCGGATAGAAGACGATGTGCTTGTCACACCTCGTGGCCACGAGGTTCTCACCACAGCGCCAAAAGACCTGCTTGAACTCTGAACCATCAACCCCTCCTGTTGCCGTAGATATCCCACCAGACCCGTGCAACGAAGACAGAAAACAGCACCAGAAGCGCCGCCAGATAAGAAGTGCTGTACCCTATCCCCTCACCGCTCTTTTCCATCCCGGGAACCCACGGGTGTATCTCCTCCACAGGCACGGCATAAACCTCATAGAGGGCCGTGGAGTTTTTGCCAACAACGAGTACCGTGAACACCCCGTCCCCCTCTTCCACGGTCACAGAACCGCCAGGGGCGGACTCAAAAAAACCGTCTCCATCTGTGTCCAATCTCACCTCTCCGTCCCACGCAAAAAACTCCCCGGAAAGACGTGCCTGGCCGCCCTCAACTGGCAGTATTTTTGGAATCCCTGGCAACTCAACGCCACCGGACCAGTCCCACATGAAAACAGAGCGAAAAAATGAGCCGACAAGTGGGTCGTGGACGATCAGCCCTGCCTCCCTGTTCTCCGCCGGCGAGTGAGTGTTCCAGTTCATGCTGCTTATCAGGACGTGCCTCCCGTCAACCACCATGGCTTTGGCATGTATTTTGCTCAGACGCTTTTCTCCCAGAGAGACAAGGCGGCATTCAACGTCCAGGCCCTTTTCAGATGCGAAGGCGTTTATTGCTTTGGCTGTGTCTCCGTTGTCCCATTTTTCATCGTCCGGACGCACGTACCGTGAGTCAAGGAGTATTCTGACCGACACGCCCCTCTCGGAGGCGTTGAACATGGCGTTCATCACGTCTGCCACTATCCCACTATCGGCCGGCCCATGCCAGTCCAGGTCCAACAGCTCAACCAGTATCTCTGACGAGGCGTTTTCGCATAGGCGAAGCACTGGCTCAAAGTGAGAGGTCGCATCCGGAGACACAAAGCCCTCCACACGTATCCCACTGCCCTCTGCGGCAGAGACGATCACCGCCGGAAACACAGATGGGCGGCGAAAACCAGGGTTGAAGGAATAATTGGCCGGCGTATCTGGTGGGAGATATGGTGCGTTGCCGAACTCCACCGAATCACCAGCGCCCTCCCAGTCTGTGAGAAAAACACCCTCAAAAAAAGATGCCAGTTGCTCAGATTCCACAAACACTCCCCATCCCCTGTTGCCGGATCTGTTTTCCACGGGAAAACCAGTGGGCTTCCAGTTCTCTGTCCCCAAAAAAACCCTCTGGCCATCAAAGACGGCGTATTTTGTGTGGACATAGTCGTATCTTTCACCACGGAAAGGCACAGAGCCGTCGCTCTGCACAAACCGGACCTCTCCTCCCCTCTCAAGCAGGTCTGCCATAAAACCCAGTTCTGCGGTGCCCTCTTTTCCGCTCCATGACCAGCCAACCGGCCCTCCTTCTAGCAAAACACGCACGGCGACCCCGCGCTCCGAGGCGTTGATGAGTGCGCTGACCAGTAAAGGGTGGGTCATTTCGTACATTGAAACGTCTATCGTCTCCTTCGCAGAGGATATGGCAGAGAGAAGAACACCCAGACCGCTGTCCGGGGAAACAAAGGCGGTCACGGTGGACGCATTTGCCTTTGCCACCTCAAACGATGTCCAGCCAAGAACCGACGCCTCTGACAGGGGCCAGTCAGCGGCGGTGTCCGTGTCCCCTCCAGTGCGAACGAAATACCTCTCAGCACCCACATCTCCTCCGGGGTCCACGGGGTCCCCGATCCACCCATCTCTTACGCTGTGGGTGTCCCAGGCGAAGGCGTCCATGAGCACGCCCCCCGAGGAGAACAGGTAGAGTCCCGATCCGTCGTGGGAAAACATTTGCTCACCCGGCGCCCCCATTTCAAAGACCGCAGCTATGTCCTTTCTCTCCGTTTCCCACACGCCCATCTCAGCTGAATAGTTGGCGACACTGGGACAAACGACCACCGATTCGCCTGGCTTGACGACACACCCGGGAAAAAACCATGTGCCCCAGAGGTTGGTGACCCTCCAGCCGCTCAGATTTACGGGCGCAGAACCCCTGTTCTCAACCCGCAAAAACTCCCACCCGGCCATGTGGGGAAAAACAGAGACGAACAACACCTTGTCCCCCGCCTCCGCCCCGCCATAAACAGGGTTTGGCTCCCCTAGAGTGGCGTTTGACACCAGCCGCCATGAACGTACACTGTCACCTTCAACGCCATCCCCATCGCTGTTTTTATCGCTGTCCGTCAGAGCCCAGGGGACACCTCTCTCAAAAAAAGGGAAGGTGGCGTTCCAGACCGTGACGCCTTTTTCGTCCAGCAATCTCATTTCAAAGGGAAGTGCTGGAGGGATCTCCGCCGTTATTGAAAAGGAAATGTTAAAGACTCCGAGACCTCCTGGCGGAATAAAAGTTTCCGGCAGAGAAAGGTTTGCCCCTGTAGAGTTAAAAAGAAAAGAAAGAGACCAGCCTGCGAGACACATGGGGCGGGTGGTGGGATTGTAAACTTCCACCCAGCCATCTCCCCCACCATCGCCTGAGACAACGAACTCGGACACCTCTGCTCCCGGCTCTGCTCCCGAGACAAACCGTGATATCACACGCTCATCTTCCTGAAAAACATCATCACAGACATGGAGAGAGATGTTCTGCCAGCCCGAGGCGCTCTCCGGCATAACAAAGTATCCCTCCCAAAGGGATGCCACGCCCACATCTCTGCCTGTCTGGTTCAGAAAAAACGTGCTGTTGCCCCACAGGACAAAAACACAGATAACCCTGTTGTCGTCGCCGACCTGTGCTTTCAAAAAAACCCTGTCTCCGGGGTGGGGGTTAGGGGTGGCATAGAAGAATTCAACAGCCGGTGGCGAGTCGTTCTCCCGCTCCGGAAAAACGCCCGGCGTGGGAAAGGTCTCGTACCAGTCAGCAGACGTATTTGTGTCCTGGAACAGGGGTATGCGGGATATGGATCTGTTTTCGTCTGGGCATGGTGCATATCCACCATCCCATGAATCGTCTGCTGGCGGTGGGTCCACCGGATCACCCGAGCCGTACGCCGCCCAGTCACATATCGTTCCGTTCACATACAGGGTTATATCATCGCCGCCGTTGTTCAGAAAGGGGCTTGTGAGGTTGAAAAAGACGTCATGGACCGGCCGGGACACGTCTGTTCCTAGGACTGTGGCATTTTTTCTGACCGCCGAGTCGCTTCCAGGACCCGGGTGAAAAACCACAGCGTCCCACCTGCCCAGTTCCGGAACTGTCGTCTCCAAAAAAGAGCCGTCGCTGTCAGATATCGCCATGGATATATTTTGGGCGGAGGGGCCCAGCCAGGTGATTTCCACACATTCGCCATGGAGGTCGTCCCCCGACGGGTCCGGGAATATCTCTGTTATCAGTGCGGGTTGTGCGGTAGGGCTCAGATGTGATACCACGGCTTCAAAAGATGGGTTTTCCGCGGACGCAACCGGGTCTGCTGGCGACGCTGTGAACACTGAAAATAAGAGCAGAGCAAAAAAAGAAACGAACACGACAGAGGAAATCCTAGAATGCACCGCTGATCTTTCACATCTTCGCTGGCCCGTGTCTCCGCAAACTGATCTCACCTTTCCACTTTCCCTTCTTTTGCGCAACCCCTGTTGCGGGCGACCAAGGAGATGGGAAATAAAAGATTTTCTCCCAAAGGCCGTTATTCGTGTCTGGTTTTCATTTAACCGAAAAATATTTTACTTATTATAGGGATACATATATGACCTGAGATCCAGCGATATAAAAATCAAAAACTCGGAGATGAAAAAATAGAAGAGAGGTGAAACAAGATGAGAAAAAGATCGGACGTCGTTTTGAGCAGAAAAAAAGGTGGCAGAATGCTTTTTGTCACAGCGGCTTTCGTTCTCCTGGCAGCGTCTGTGAGCGCCATGACACCAAGAACTATGGCCGAGCCTTTCACCGGCTCTCTTGGAATAAGGGACTCAAACGACGTTGAGAGAAACTACTTTGACCCCACAGAGTCCGTCTACTTTTACATAACCGCATATGACGCCGGAGCGCCGCTCCAGTACGCGGACGTGGACGTGGAAGTCGTTGGAGACACAAACGGTCTGCAGTTCTCTGACACCGTCCAGACAGACGCCTATGGACACGCAGAGACTCACTGGTTTGGAGGATATGGGGCATGGGAGCACCCGGTAGACAGGTACACCGTGTACGTGAACTATACGACCGCTAACGTAACCACCACCATCGCCACCGGAGTGTTCCGCGTGTACGACCCTGTTCCGTGGGGCGGAAACATTTACACAACCGATGAGAATGACATAGAGACGAGCTTTTTCGGAACAACCAGCGAAGTGGTAATACATTTCCACGTCGTTGACCAGTACGGCAACCCCTACCAGTATCACACCTATGGGGACGTATATTATATCGTATACCACAACAGCGAATTCGTAACCCAGCACACCCTTTACACTGATGTGAACGGAAATGACACAGACTATTTCCACCCCTACTCCTATTATTCCGAACCGGAGATATACGGCGAATACACCATCAGGATGTACAACTCAGACGATGTTGAACTGGCCAACACAACGTTCACCGTTATCTCGCTGGAGATCACAATATCGCCCGAAAAAGACCCATATGCCCAGGGAGACGAGATCACCATAACGGTCCACACTTCCCTTGAGGGAAACTACATAGTGAACATAACCAACGAAACCCGCACCGAGATTCCCGGGGCGAGATGGATAGGCAGCGGCGAGTCATGGCAGACAACATACACCCTCCCCGCCACCCTGGCAGATGGCGTATACCATGTTGAGGTGTGGCAGAACACCGTCTTCATGGGGATGACCGGTTTCTCCGTCAAACTGTTCCTGGTGAGCGTGGAAACAAACAAAGAGGTATATCTCCCGGGAGAAGAGGGGAGGGCGTTCTTCTTCGTGATCTCAAACCACGACGGGACCCCCTACCCTGCAGATGTGAAAGTCACCCTGGAATACTACGACGACACATACGATTGGCTGACAAAAGATGTGGGGAGCGTGCACGGCAGCAGCGGAACAGTATCGTTCACAGTCCCAAACGACGTTCTCTTGGACAGCACTCTGACAATTCGCGCCACGGCAACAGATGGAGACCGGGAAGACTCTGACGACAGAGACATAAAAAGCGGACATCTAAGAGTGGAAGTTGAAACAGAACACAGCACATACACTCCCGGAGAGAGCATGGTGATCACAGTCCAGACATGGGCGGAGCACACCTACGGTGGATACGGATACAGCTGGTCCGACAGAGACCCCGTGGGGGGCGTTGAGATCGTTGTCAACGGTACCAGGTCGGGAGAGAACATTGACTGGCTACACCTCACGGGAACAACGAATTCAATGGGAGAGTTTAACGTCCTAGTTGAGATACCCGAGGGAGCAGAGGGGGGGGAATACATGCTGAACGCCACCGGTACGTTCACAGCGAACAGAGACATGGAAGATGAGGACACGACCACTTTCACAATAGACACAGATCCCATCGCATACATTGAGGCATACTTCAACCAGACGTTCTATGTCTCCGGACAGGACGTGGCTCTGTTCTACACTGTTTATGAGAACGGAACCAGAACAAACGCTTCTCTGTACTATACCGCGGAGATATACACGTCCGGATCAAACCTGGTCATAGCCGAGGGGCCAGTGGAACAGAACCCATTAAACGTTGCACTACCCGATGACATAGAAGGAGAGCTGACGATTTCCCTGTACGGCATGACTGAAAATGAAAAAACCGTCCAGAAAATTCTCAGCACCGACGTATACATGGCAGTTCTTATGACCTCAACACCGACAGATCAATACCTCCCTGGAGACGTCCTGACGGTCCACTATCAACTCCTGGGCGACAGCGTCTCAGACGGTTTCTATGAGATCAAAGATGGGGGAGGATACCCCGTTGCCAGGGGAGATATAGCGAGCGGAGAGAACAGCGGCGAAATAACATACACGGTCCCCCAGACAGACGAATCAACCACGTACACCTTTGAGATATACATCCAGGGAAACAGAGACGTTTACAGCGACACCGTCGCATTCTCTGAAACGACAGGATACATCTTCAAATATCACTTTGACAGCACACACTACAAGCCAGGCGACACCGTGACAATCCACTACGAGATCATCCCCCTGGGCAACCCACCCGAGCTGATAGGCGGAGTTTACATAAGCCGCGGACTGGCAGAAGACAAAATGGAGACAACACGGACCGACCAGATGAGCGGCACCGTGACAATGGAGATTCCATCAGACATGCCGGACGGCAAATACCTTGTCTTAGTAGATGCAACCGCTGGAGGCACACACTCCTATTCAGATGTGAGAATATACACCCAGGGCTACAATATCATAACCGTTGACAGCAAAGCAGGCCCCCTCGCATATGAGACCATAGGCGGAATGCAAAAGGGATCGTTCATAGCCACGTTGCTAGGCATAACAGCCCTCGTGGTCGGCCTGGTGGCTACGTTCCTCGCACTCAGAAAAGGGGGCGAAAAAGCAGAGAGAAAAAAAGGCCCGGGCGCAAAGAGTTTCCCACAACCCCCAAACGTCGCCCCCGTGACTGCTGAACAGCAGAGCATGACGCCCCCCGCACCTGAGCCAGAAACGCCTGGCATGCCCCCCACTCCCACAGAAGAAGTGTACGGTCCGCCGGGGACACAGGCCGGGGGGACCCCGGAAACCGGGGAAAACCAATTCTAAACCAGCACGTCACATCTAAAGTCTGCGCTCCATGAAACGCTTTATCCCCAGGAGGCCCTCTCTTATTTCTTCCTCGGAGGATGCATAGGATATCCTGAAATGTCCCTCGCCCCGGGGGCCAAAAGCGCTGCCAGGTGTAACGGCGACCTGTTCCTCCCTGAGGAGGTCTTTTGCGAACTCAACCGATGGGGTTGGCAGGTCATAGGAGGGGAACACATAGAAGGCGCCCTGTGGCCTGTTCACATTTATTCCCGGAATGTTTTCCAGCAGAGAGAGGACAAGGTCCCTTCTCTTTCTGAACTCCTCACGCATCTCCCGCACCACGCTCTGGGAACCGCGGAGAGCCGCTATCCCAGCCTCCTGGGCGAACCTGGGGAGACATGTTATGGTGTGCTCCTGTATTTTCAGCATGGGAGATATTATCTCCCGGGGCCCTATCGCCCATCCCACACGCCACCCGGTCATGGCATACGACTTGGACAGCCCGCATACTGTTACCGTCCGCTCCCACATGCCGGGCAGAGACGCTATGGACACGTGCTTCCCCTCGTAAACAAGGCGCTCGTAGACCTCGTCAGCCACGACATAGAGGTCGTGGTCCACGGCCAGGTCCCGTATGATGCGGAGCTCGTTTTCTGAGAAAACCTTTCCGAGGGGGTTGGAGGGGTTGTTCAGCACATAGACCTTTGAGCGGGGTGTTATGGCGTTTTTCAGCGCCTCCTCGTCAACCTCAAATCTCTCCCCGAATGGTACGAGCACTGATTTTCCTCCGAGAAAAACCGTCTGGGGGGCATAAGAGACCCACGATGGGTCGGGTATGAGGACCTCGTCGTCGCGGTCCACAAGGGTTGCGAGAGCCATAAAAATGGCGTGTTTGGCGGGGGTGACAAGAACATCGTCCGCTGTACACTCAACCCCGTTTTTCTCCCTGAAACGCTGTGATATGGCTTCTCTGAACTCCTCTATTCCCTGTGGCGGCGCATAGTGTGTGTCGCCATGCCTGAGGGACCTTACCGCCGCCTCAACGATGTGAGGGGGAGTCGGAAAATCGGGCTCTCCAACACTCAGAGAGATTATCTTCTTGCCCTGCTGTCTTAGCTCGTCTATGGCCCGGGAGACCTCCATGGTACCTGAGGCCGCGACGTGGTTTGTCCAGGACGCCAGGGGACGCATGCCAGGTCTATCACGAAGTGGTATATAAATGGTTAAGATGCGAGGTTTACATTGTGGGGTTTAAAAATGGCGTGGAGATTACGATACAAACACGTGCCAAAACCGTTTTATCCACCGCGAACGTTAGATGGTGGGGTGAAAGAGTGAAAGAACACCCGGATCCAAGACCTCTCCCATACGACCCCGCGTGGGCGGATATAATATGCGAGCACATACGGGCGGCGGTTGATAGAAGCGGCGCAGATGGGGTCATACTCGGGCTCAGCGGGGGCCTGGACTCGGCTGTCGTGGCACACCTGGCGGTCAGAGCGCTGGGGCCCGAGCGGGTTGCTGTGGTTTTGCTGCCGTCCAGAACAACCCCTCCTGGTGACATGCAGGACGCAAGAAAGATGGCGGATCGCCTGGGCGTTGAGTGGGAGAAGATCAACATAAGCCGGGTGGTTGACATGATAAAAACCCTGGGGGGCGGATATGGGGGGATGGCCCTGGGAAACGTCCAGGCCAGGATAAGGATGGTTTTCATATACTACCTGGCCAACGGCAACAACCTTCTCGTGCTCGGAACCGGGAACAAGACAGAACTGCTCCTCGGCTATTTCACAAAATACGGGGACGGGGGCTCCGACATGCTGCCCATAGGAGACCTTTACAAGACACAGGTCAGAATGCTGGCAGGGGACATCGGAGTGCCGGAGGAGATAATAAACAAAAAACCAACGGCTGGCCTCCTTCCGGGGCAGTACGACGAAGACGACCTGGGATACACATACGAGGTCCTGGACACGGTCCTCTGGGGAATAGAGAGGGGGCTATCCGACGACGAGATAAGCGAAGAAACAGGCATCCCGTTGCGGGACGTGCATAACATCCACAAAATGGTCCTCCGAAGCGCCCACAAAAGGGGGATAGGCTTCGTACCGAAGATAGGGCTCAGGACCGTTGGGATTGACTGGCGTGAGGACAGGACGTGGTAGCTAGCAAAGTGGCGGTGTATGAAGGGAAAAACAGCACCATTGTTTAAATACAAAAACGGCTTTTTTGTTAAACCATGACCGCTCCCAGAAAAACCGGCCGGCAAAACCCTGGGTACCACACTGCAGCCGCAGGACAACAGCGTCCACCATATCACCCACAGCAGTACGGGCAGCAGCCCCGTACCACGTACCAGCACCCACAATATCAGTACCCACAGTACCAGCAGCCAGCATACCCCCCACCAACATATCCCCCACCACCTCCACCGGCTCCCATGCCAGTGAGAGCGCCGCCGCCGAGAGCGCCGCCGAGAAAGAAGAAAAAGCACGGGTGGGTCAGCGTAATCGTCCTTGGCGTGGTGCTTCTTCTCATTCTTCTAAACCTTGACCTCATAACAGGTCTGCTAAATCCCAATACGCAGTACGTTGAATACCCGAAAGACGTGGAGTTTGACATAGTGCGTCAGATAACCATCTCCGGTACCGGGATAGGGGCGGAGTTCAGGATACCAAAGGCGGACGACATAGAAACCCTCGCTGGCTCTTATCTGCAGCGCATATACTCTCTCAACGAGAGCCACACGCCGCCAATACGGTACGAAGAAGTGACAGAAGCGGAGATGTGGGGCAGCGGGAGCACCTCAAAGATATGGATGCACTGGGAACTCCCGTTTCCCAGTTCCGGGACGTTCACCATCTCCACGGAGTACCACGTCTATTCCAGGATAGCCCGCTGGCACCTTGAACCAGACCAGGTTGGGACCGTGGACGACATAGCATCTTCAACAGACCCAAAGGTTGTCAACCTCAGAGACGCCTATCTGGGCGACGAGTGGAAGATACGCCCCAGCAACGCCACGATGAAGGCGCTGGCGCAGCAGATGATGGAAGGCACCGGCGGGAACGTATACCTGATAGTCAAAAACACATACAAGTACATGAGAGAAAACTACGCCTATTACACCAGCGGGGGCCTGCCACAGGACTGCTATGAGACATATGCTACGAAAAAAGGGGACTGCGACGACCAGAGCATACTCATGGCATCAATCCTCAGAGCGGCGGGGATACCCGCCTGGCTGGAACTCGGCCTCCTGTATGATAGCGTGGCAGACCAGTGGGGGGGGCATGCGTGGCTCAAAGTGTACATCCCTATAAAGGGGAGCGATGGGCGGTTTGACCCCGACGAGAGCGGCACCGTTGACATAGACGTGGTCAACAACGAGTTCCTATTCAGAGACCCATACCGGTTCGCCGAATGGGAGAGCGACGGAGACGGAGACCACCTCCGGGATTATTACCAGTTCGGGTACAACATAAGGGGAAACGCAAACATAGACGTCACATGGACCCTGATAAGCATGAAAAAGTCCTCTGAGACCGAGAGGCTGATAATAACGGACGAGGAGCCAAAGGCGATACCGGGTTTTGAGGGGTGGACTGCGGCCACAGCCATCTCCATCGCAGGAATAATTATTTTACACAGGAAAAAACGCCCGGTCTGACCTCAAAAACCAGCCCCCCACCCAGAAGTTTTGCCAGCTTTTCCTCCCCATCCCGGATACCCTCATCTTCGCACATCCGCAGGAAATCCTCCTCGGAAAAAGAGCCCTTTTTTTCACACAGCAAACGGGCTATGTCCAGGGCCGTTTTTTTCCTCCCGCGCCCCCGGGCAGTAGAGGGGGGACGAGGCGACGACACATCAACCGGCACGAGAACCACGCCATCGTCCGTGCCCGCCAGCCTTTTTCTCACCTCGCCGATTGCCAGGGGGAGGTCTTCTCTGTTTTCCACAACAGCGAAAACCCTGAGACGGTGGATGGCGGAGACACGCCCGCACCTGGGACACTTAGCCGTCTTCTGAAGCGAAGACACCCCCCGGACCCACCCGCACTTTGGACATGCCACGACAAAATATCTCTCTCTCATGTGCGTCTCTCCCATATGTGGGCAAACTATTTTATTGGATTTAACGGTTCTCCCAACGGTGATAAAATGCCAAGTCCAGGCGAAACCAGACCAACACTGGACCCCATGAACCCGCCCGACCTGGTCCCGGTTGAAAAAGTGCTCTCAGGCGAGTGCACGGGCAAACCCGTCTCGGTCCGGGGGTGGATATACAGGACAAGGAGCAGCGGTTCCATAGTTTTCATGGTCATAAGGGACAGCACTGGCATAGTCCAGGCAACGGTGAAAAAGGGAAACGTGAGCGACAGGGAATTTGAAAACGCAGAACGGGCGGGGGTGGAATCCTCCGTGGTGGTCCATGGCATGGTATACGAAGACCGGCGGGCGCCCGGAGGATATGAGATAAGAGCAGACGCCTTCGTGCCTGTCCACATAGCAGAGCCTTTCCCCATAACCCGGGACAAGAGCGAAGAGTTCCTCCTGGATGTACGCCACCTGTGGATTCGCTCAAGAAAACTCACAAACGTCATGAAAGTAAAAGCCATCCTGCTGGACGCTGCCAGAGAGTGGTTCAGGGAAAACGGGTGGTGGGAGGTCACCCCGCCCATCATATCAGCCAGCGCCGGAGAAGGGGGCGCCACAGTATTCTCCTTCAAATACTTCGGCAGAGAGGCATATCTCTCCCAGACAGCCCAGCTCCACCTGGAAGCCCTGATCTTCTCGCTTGAAAAGGTCTACAGCCTCACCCCCTCTTTCAGGGCGGAAAAGAGCCGCACACCCCGCCATCTCACCGAGTTCTGGCACCTGGAGGGAGAAGCAGCATGGGTTGACAACGAAGAAAACATGCGAGTCCACGAACATCTCATATCACACATGGCCCGGCGTGTGGCAGAAAAAGTGCCCGGCCCCCTCCGCGACCTTGGCCGGGACCCCGGAGACCTTCTGGCCATAGAGCCGCCTTTTGAGCGCATCACATACGACGAGGCCGTGGACATCCTCCACGAAAAAGGCCTGGACTTCACGTGGGGAGACGACTTCGGAGCCGTTGAGGAAAGGGTGCTCACAGAAGACCTCAGCACCCCCATGTTCGTTAAAAACTATCCAAAAACAGCCAAAAGCGCCTTTTACATGAAAGAAAACCCGGACAACCCCGAAACAGTCCTGTGCAGCGACCTCCTGGCCCCCGAGGGCTACGGAGAGATAATAGGCGCCAGCGAGAGAGAGACCGACAACGCCATTCTAATCCAGCGGCTCAGAGAACAGGGCGCAAACCTTGAAAACTACGAGTGGTACCTTGACCTCCGGAGATATGGCTCCGTCCCCCACTCCGGTTTCGGCGTCGGAATAGAAAGGGTCGTCAGGTGGATATGCAAACTTGAGCACATACGGGACGCCATACCCTTCCCCAGGACGCCCTCACGTTTCAAACCGTAAAAGAGCATAAAGCACCACATAGCAACAGGTGAAATTAAGAGGTGGCGAAACGGCCATGGAAAAAAAGGAGAAAAACACACAGGCACATGCTATAAACACACCCCCCAACAACATATCGCCCCCCTCGTATGGCCAGGATACCTCTGCCGGCGGCGTGATAGAGGAAGTGAAAGAGGTCTTTTTCCGTTTTGAGAGACGGATATTCAGCCCTGAGACCGTTGCGCTCCTGCTCGTGGCCGCATTTCTCTTCGGAGTGCTGTCAGTTGTCTTTGTGCTGGCACAGACACAGCCGGAGTTCAAAACACCACAGGGGACAGCAGGAGACGTGGCCGGGTTCGTGAGAGACACAAATGGGACCCCGCTCGTAGGTGCAGCTGTCCGGCTGAAACCGGAGGGGTTGACAACGTACACAAACTATAACGGGTATTATCTGTTTGAAAACGTGAGCGCTGGAGAGCACGAGATATCCATTTCCATGCCAGGGTACACCACCGCTGTGATCCGGATATACGTTGACGGACAATCATCCCGCCTTTACGACGCCGTCCTCAGCGAAGGCAACGGCACGGTCCTCCAGGACCTCCGCCCGCCCCGGTCGCCCCCATCGTTTATTGAGATGAAATATTTCCTTGCATCCGTTTTCGCCGCCGGATCCGTATCAGCGCTAATGGGGGCCATATGCTCGTGGCGGAGAGAACATTTCAGAAGAACACTCCTGTTCGCCGTGGTGGGAATACTCTCATATGGCTTCCTGGCAGGGAGCATTCTGGCGGGGGTCGCCGTCTTCTTTCTGATGGGACAGAAATACGCTTTCGGCACCGAAAGAGAAGAAAAAGGAGAGAGGCGGGCGGACACAGACACTTTCACAATACCCGTATCAGACCAAAAACTGGTCTGCTACCTCTGCAACGGAGAAATAGAGAAGGGTCGGGGATACATAGAGTGCGGGTGCGGCGCCACATACCACCTCTCCTGTGGCCTGGGAAAAAGATGTGTCGTCTGCGGACAGGAGTTCGTGGAATAAACATGCCCACTCACGATTTGCTCCTGTGCAAAAACCTCTTCTGTGTCCCCACCCTCCCGCCATAGGCACAGAAAAAGGTGTTGGATGCAAAAACCACGAGGAGGAGGACTGCCTCAAACATGGACTGTATCCTCGCTCTTCCAGTCATGGCGAACATGTTGCCCACCATGAAAAGTATGAGAATCTCAACGCCGGTCCAGAGGATTCCCAGCACGATTCCCACAGCCACCCCCTCGTCCGTCCTCTTCCCGGCCAGGTAGCCAGCGTAATATGGGACGACCACCAGAGCCAGGAAAAGGTTGAAACCAAAAATGGGGACAAAAAAGGCCAGGGGGGCCAGCACGAGGAGGGCTATGAAACCCACGGCGAGCCCCCTCAGCAGATGCTCTGTCTCCAGCTTTTCCTCTTCGGGGCGAAAAATCCTTCCCATAGTGCCATCACGCAGGGACAATTTACACCCCTCCTCCGGTTCCGCCGGCAACGATGGCGTTGTACCACGCCATCACAACCTCTCCCGCGCCGGTTATTATGAACTGGATCGCCATGGCCGCCAGTATGAGACCGAAGATCCTTGAAAACACCAAGACGCCCGTACGTCCCATCCGCTCAAACAGCGGGTCGGCGTAGAACAGGACCACATATGACAGAGCCACTATGGCCACGATGGAAATGAAAACAAGAAGCCACGAAAGGAAAAAGTTTCCACACACCCTCACCCCTTCTGACATGAGAATTATGACAAGGGTTATGCTGCCCGGGCCGGCAAAGAGAGGAATCCCGAGGGGAACAAAGGCGACGCTCTCCGCCTCGTGGTCTCTTTCGTCCTCATCATCTTCTTCTTCGCCAACCCCCATGTCCTCAGCTGTCTCATCCCCCATCTCCCCCCGGAGCATGCGCTCAAGGGTCTCAATCTTCTCAGCGTGGGTCTGTTTGGTCCTGGGCTTTTCGCCGTGCAGCATGCTGAAAGATATCTTCAAAAGCAGTATTCCGCCGGCTATCCTGAAAGCAGGTATCGTTATCCCGAACGCGGAGAAAATGGCGTTTCCGGCCAGAGCAAAAACAGAGAGTGTTACCAGAGCCGTTAACATCGCATTTTTTATTATCCTCAGCCGCACCCTTTTTCTCAACCCCTCCGTAAGAGACACATAAAACGGGACGTTGCCTATTGGGTCCACGGCGGCAAAAAGAGCGAAAAAAGAGGTGACGACAAAACCAACATAGTCCATCAACCACCACCCCCTCTGCCAGCCCCACGGCGCATGGTCACAACAAAACCCGTGTGTCCGAGCATGTCAAAAGAGGGCCGCATCCCCCGGCAATCCCCCTTTCCCACAAGCACCATCTCCCGCTCAAGGGTCTCTGTACATCTGACCGCCAGAAAACCCATTTCCATGGCCTCCCTCATCACCCTCTCCGCCTGGTTGTATGTGGGGACAAAACATCCAAGCCACCCACCCGGCTTAAGCGCACGCCACGCACTCTCCAGGGCCCGCCACGGCTCAGGCACGTCCAGGACAAAAGCGTCCACGTCTCGCTCATCCACGCCCTTATATATGTCCCCGACTTTGAAATACACAACACCGCCAAGCCCGGCGCTCTCAACGTTCTTTCGGGCCACCCTCAGATGCTCCTCCCGGTTATCATAAGAAAAAACCCTGCCGATAGGAGATACAAAATAGCCCAGCACAATGCTAAGAGAACCGGAGCCAGAACCACCCTCTACAACAGTTTTGCCAGCAGAGATCCCGAGCCGCCCCACCAGAACAAGGGCGTCCTTCAGACCCACAACCTGGGGGCCGCGTCTCACAACACCCAGGAGATCAACCAGCCCCGGCTCAGCCACAAAAAACTCCCTCTCGTTGACACGAACAACCTCGCCAGGGCCAACGCCGACAAAACGGTCCGTGTCAACAACCCCCAGGCCACGCACATCAACCACTCCTACACCAACGGGGACAGGGAAACCCCTGCCCTCGCCGTCCACCAGCGATACCATGCGTGTGCCATCGCCTCGGCCACCGATTCTTCCACCGCCCACTGGTTCCACCATCAGAACACAAAAAACAGGCGGGATATAAAAAGAGTTGGTAACCCATCCGCAAACTAAAAATACCCCTGACAATAACATAACTGTTCCACGCGAAAAAAGTGGTGATGAAGATGGTGTTCCAGCTGGATGTTGAGTCCCTCAGATACGGCAGTGAACTGGTAAAACGCGGGTTTGCGAAGATGCAAAAAGGCGGTGTCGTCATGGACGTCACCACCGCGGAACAGGCAAGAATAGCAGAAGATGCTGGCGCGGTGGCAGTGATGGCCCTTGAGCGGGTGCCGGCGGACATAAGGGCACAGGGCGGCGTTGCCAGGATGGCAGATCCCACCAAAATACAGGAGATAATGGACGCCGTGACCATCCCTGTCATGGCAAAGTGCAGGATAGGACACGAAGAAGAGGCGCGGGTTCTTCAGGCGCTGGGAGTGGACATGATAGATGAGAGCGAGGTGCTGACACCCGCCGACCCCTTCTACCACGTGTACAAAAAGGATTTCACCGTCCCCTTTGTATGCGGTTGCAGAGAGCTCGGCGAGGCGGTGCGGAGGATATGGGAGGGCGCCGCCATGATGCGCACCAAGGGCGAGGCGGGGACAGGAAACATAATAGAGGCGGTGAGACACGTCCGCCTCGTCAACGAGGCCATAGCCCTCCTCCAGACGCTTGACGACAGCGGCCTCTACAAGCTGGCAGAGGTTTACGCCGGACCATACAAAAAGCTGCTCAGAGGTGTCGTTGAAAAAACCGGGAATTCTTTTCCAAAGAACATAGAAAAAGAGGTGCCGATATACCACGGGTTCACCTTTGACGAAATCAAGGAAGGCCTCTACAAAGAGCTCGTGGAAATAAAACGCCTCCACCGGTTGCCGGTGGTGAACTTCGCCGCCGGAGGAGTGGCCACGCCGGCCGACGCAGCACTCATGATGCGCCACGGAGTGGACGGCGTCTTCGTCGGCTCGGGAATATTCAAATCCAGCAACCCCGAGGCCATGGCCCGTGCGATCGTGGAGGCGGTGACACACTACGACGACCCCGAAACGGTGGCAGAGGTGTCAAAGGGCCTGGGAGACGCCATGCCCGGTATCGCCATAGAGGAGATACCACCGGAGAACCAGTTACAGCATCGCGGGTGGTAACAACAGCATAGAACGCATCCACTGGGGGGGTTCTGCACACGTTCACCGCACGCACACATTCACTACACATTCGCTTTTCCGCCCGCCACCGACCCATCCTTTTATATACAACCTATACGTGGGGGAGCCGTCCATGGCATAACAAAAAGCGGACAGAAAGCTGCCATTGCCATGGGCCACCAGAAAAACGGAAAACAGAAACAAAAAGGAGGAAAACAGAATGGTGCAGTTTGAAACCCTGCGAGCGGAAAAAAAGGAGTTCGGGCGGAACAACTTCATTGAGATCGCCCGAAAAAAGGCCATAACAGAAGAGGGAGAAAACGAGTTCATCTCCATCTCCCGGGGATACTATCTCCCGGACGGGACGGAGCGGTTCAAAAAGTCAATAGCCATCCCCGACGACGAGGAGATGAAAACCTTCGTAGCAGACCTGGTAAAAAACATCTGAAACACCCGTCGGAGATTTACCAGACCGGATAAAAACCCTCTTCTCATTTTTTATCTTTTTCTTTTTTCTCAAGCAAGAGTTCAAGATAAGCCCGCCTCTCCCACTTTTCCAGGCCGAGAGAAGACATGAGTTCTGCCAGGTCGTCCACCGTCGCCCTGAGAACATCATCCACGCCACCGGACCCCGTGCTGCCAGCGCCACCAGTGCCACCATCGCTAACCTTTTTTTCGGCCTCAACAAACCACCCCAGCCCGGGCACGTGGTCTATTGAAAAAGCCACGTCGCCGAGGCGATAAAACTCCCTCTCTTTGACAACCTCAAACGCAGGCTCAAACCCGAGCGCCTCCATGAACTCTCTGGCGGAATAAAAATCGTCCACAGAGACCTCTTCCTCAAAACGGGTTTTCGTCCGATTGTCCAGCCGGGGTCCCTTGTGGGTCAGAAAAAACCGCACACCGATCTTTTTATCACCCATATACCGCTCTTCCATCCGGAGACGTATGGCCTCGTCCCTTTCCATTATGTCACGGCACGGGTGCCTGAAATATATATCGCGGTGGATGACACGCTCTGAAAAAACAGCGCCCATGTCCAGGAGCATCTTTCTAACACGCCCGGCGTCTTGTTCTCCCCCGAGGGGGCTTTTGATCTCAACCTCCAGCACCATTCGATGTCCTCCTAAACTCGCTGATCATGGCCAACACGGCGCTCAAGTGTCCTGAGAAATCTCTCAAGCGCCCTGCCACGGTGGGAGAAACGGTTCTTTTCCACAGCGTCCATCTCAGCAAACGTCCTGGTCTCACCATCCGGTATGAAAATGGGGTCGTACCCGAACCCCCCCTCGCCCCTCTTTTCCACGGATATCACACCCGGACACTCGCCCCTGACAACGATTTTCTCAGAACAAACATGTGCGCCGATAACAGAAATAAAGACCGCCCTCCTTTTGCCACCGGAGATGCCGTCCAGAAGGCGCAGAATTCCATCGTTGCCCAGCGTCCTGTAAACATAAGCCGAGTACACCCCCGGGAAGCCGCCCAGGGCGTCTATGAAAAGCCCGCTGTCCTCAATCACAAAACCGTCAAAACCGGCAAAATCGTGGTTTGACAGGATATAACCCAGAGCGAAATCAACCACCTCCTCAAGAGTGTCCGCCTGTATCTCCGGATACCCCAGGTCTCTCTGCACGAATTCCACACCCACAGACGTGCTCTCTTCCGCCGGACCAGCACGGGTGATCTCTCTGGCCCAGGCGTTCATCTCCTTAACCTTTCCGGGGTTTGATGTCAGGAGCAACAGCCTCAACCTCTTTTTCATGTGTAACGCCCCCTCTTCTCAATATCCCTGACACGCTCAAAGACCTTCTCGGCTATGGGCATCTCATCCGCATACCCATCACATGCCTCCTGAAACAGTCCCTCGATGTGGCTGTGGGTGCTCTCAAGGGCCTCTTTGAAAAGATGGAGATCAACACCGAACTCCTCAACACCCGCGCCCCTGGAGCCCATGCCCATGTCAATGAAAACAGGCCCATGGGCAGAGATTATTATGTTGCTCGTCGTCAGATCGCCGTGGACTATGCCAGCGCTGTGCAACCGGCCCAGCATGCGCCCCAGAGAAAAAAGTAGCCCGCGGGCATCATCGGGGTGTCTGTTTATCCAGTCCCTGGCCCTCTCGCCCTCAACATACTCCATCACAATGACACCGCTGTCGGCGTCAACGTCAAAAATGTGGGGCGTGGGAAAACCGGCCCGTCGCGCGTCAACCATTATCCTGGCCTCGCTCAGCGTCCGGACGCGCCTCAGATAACTGTCTATCTCGGGGTGGCGGTAGGACTTCCTCACACGCTCTTTGTACACGGCTCTCTCGCCAAGAAACCAGCCGAGATATATGACCGCCTCTGCGCCGCGGGCGAGGACCTTCACCGCCACACCACCTCCACCTCGTCTGTGCGAAAACGCTGCTTCACAACAGTGTCCTCCACGGACATTCTTACCCCGGCTTTGTACATCAAAACCCCTGTCAGGGCGATCATGGCGCCATTGTCAACCAGCAGCTCGGGTGGGGGGACAAAGGCCCTGGCGCCACGCTCCCTGGCCATCACAGACACCATCTCCTGCAGCCTGCTGTTCCGGGCCACGCCGCCTCCGAGCAGTATCTCGTCCTTCCCCGTGTGGGCCATGGCCCTCTCAGAAACCTCAACCAGCATGGCAAAAGATATTTCCTGTATGGAAAAAGCCAGGTCCTCCACCGGCACCCCCCTTCTGTGCATCTGCAGAGCCGCCGTCAAAATTCCGCTGAAGGCCACGTCCATCCCCTTAACAGAATAGGGCAGGTGTACAAACCGCTGGCTTTCGCGGGCGAGCCTTTCAATCTTCGGACCGCCGGGAAACCCCATGCCCACCTCTCTGGCAAACTTGTCCAGCATGTTCCCTATGCCTATGTCAAGGGTTTCGCCGAACACCCTGTATCTACCGTTGGAAAACGCTATTATCTGGGTGTTCCCCCCCGAGGCATAGAGGAGAACGGGGTCTGTAGCATCCGTTGTTATGACGCCCGCCTCAAGGTGCGCGACGCAGTGGTTCACACCGATGATCGGCTTTTTCAGAGAAAGCGCCAGAGTCCGAGCGGCCGTAGCAGCCACCCTCAGACATGGGCCCAGGCCGGGGCCCTGGGAAAAAGCCACCAGGTCTATGTCCCCTGGGTATATCCCGGCTTTTTCAATGGCCTTTTTTATAACCACGGCGGCGACTTTCGCATGATGGTCAGCCGCCTCCCTGGGATGTATGCCGCCCTCGAGGGGAACGTACATGTCTGATACCAGCGAGAGGACCTTTTCGTCCTCCACCACGCCGGCGCTCATGGTGTGAGCGGTCCCCTCAATCCCGATACACATCACCACCGGCCCACCCCCTTTCTGCCCCGATCCACACCCTGGCCCGGTGAGTGTTTTCGTACAAAAGAAAAGACGGAGACGACGGAGAGTGTGGAAAAAATCGCTGAGACAACAGCCAGGGACAAAAGCGCCCCATGCCACCCCGACAGTCTCATACCGGAGACGCCCCGCGAGTCGCTGGAAAGGTGCAAAAAGACAACAACCGGACCACGACCATCGGCCGGCGGCACAGAGACGCTCACACCGCCGAAGAGGGCCACGCCACCGTTTCTGGCCCACATATAGGGAACGGTGAGACGGAAAAAACCGTCCTTTACAACAAAAGACGTCTCGTTGTCGCCGAAAACGATTTTTCCCGTCCCAGACACCCCGTTTATCTCTCTATCATCAGATGCGATCACATATCCGATTATGTCAACGGCGCCCCCCGGCATGGCCGAGCGGAAATATATCACGTCCTCGTAGACGACAAAAGATGAAACGCCTGGCATAAAAACCCTGGCTGTCACCGACAGATTGCCCGCAACCACGTTAGAATAAGCATCTGTGCTTATCTGACCAAAGTGAAAGAGAAACTCCTCCGGGAAGGTGACCTCTACAGTGGAAAGGCCCGGGTGGACGGACACGTTACGGGAAAACACCGCGCCGTCCGGGGCTGTGAAATTGAACTCCACACGGACATCAGCAGAGAACGTTGAAAAGACCCTGAAAAACACACCCTCAGCAGACGCGCCCATGGCCTCTATGAATAGAGGGGGGGCGGAGAAGAACGCAGTGTGCGAAAAAGCCACCCTTTCGCCTGAGTCGTTAACCAGAAAAACATCAACTCCGCACCACCCGGGAGCATGTGTACACGGGAAAGAGAAATGGCCGCTCAAAGTACCCGAGATAACGCCTGTGCTGTCGCTAACATGAAGCTCCGGGAAATCATATGGTGGGCCTGGCACGACCCATGTCTCAATGGTAAAAGTCCCGGAATAGTTGTACGTGTAGGGTATTGTCGCCTGGAAAAAAACGTCGCCGGCGGTGTCGTTGAAGTTTACAACAGAAACCAGATGTGGGAGGTGCTCAAGACATGCACCGGAGGACTGAGACAACATGGAGACGAACTCCCACCAGCCAGTATCAGATCCCCACCTCAGACCCCTGTATGTGATCTGCGGAGAAAAAAGCGGAACGTACACAGCCAGCCCATGGGCGGAAAACACCTTTACAGGATCATAACGGCTGGTAAAATGCCTCTCATAAACCACGGCGCTTTTGACCGCTTTCACAACACTGTTTGAAAGGAAACGGACGGCGCTGCTGTTCACTCCGGCGCCTATCTTATCAAACAGATCAACCATGTCCACCGGCTCAGGTATAGACGACGTGTACTTCTCCGCCTCCCGGGCCGCCAGCCGCATCTCTTCTCTGAAAACAGGGGCATGGTTCCCGATTTCTGTGAAATTCTTCACCGCCAGCACAACACCATCCATCTTCTTCGAGTCCACAACAGAGAGTGTTGCCGAATATGGACTGTTTTCCTCGGACCAGTTTATGAAGCTGTCCACCACCACACGCGCGAAAAAGACGGCGTCGGGTGCTGTGTATGAGCCAGTGTACGTGAGGTTTTCAAAGATAGCGTCATAGGGCCAGCCCCGTGCGTCCTCCTCTTTTTCCGAAAAAACAAAGTAAGAAACATAGGGGGAGAGCTGCCAGGCAACAGACGCCATGGCCATGTTGCACTGGTCAAAGCCCAGGATGTCAACTGTCCTGTTAGTCTCGGCGTGAAAAACGTCTAGGGCGTTTTCAAGCGAATGGATGGACATCCAGGAGCCGCCGTCAACCAGGACGCCTGACCATCCCCGCCCGTGGCCCCACAGGTCAACAAAAACGTGCGACGGCTGGAACTCTCCGACAGTCCAAGTCAAAAAGTCCGAGAGCACCCCCCCGTCGTCCATCCTCAGCTCGTCCCCCCACGAAGGGTTTATGTCAGAGAGGTTGACAGACCCCTCCCCATCAGATGAAAAAACCAGACAGCGCGTGTCGCCCACACCGCTCTGGTCTGCCAGGACGACGACGGTGAGCCAGGGGGGTATGGTGGTGTTTCTCATCTCCTCAAGGTCAGAGGACACCTCGCCAGAGAGAGAATTGTCCCCCGCCATGTAAACGGCCATCAACCACGTATCGTTAACAGTGGCCGCATCTGATCTGGCCTGAGCGGCCTCCCCATCAGAACCCGACCCGGCGCCACCCCCGGAAACAGAGAGGACCGGAGGAAATAAAAAAAGCAGAATCAGAAAAAACACTCCCACAGCAGAAAAAAAGCGCTCAGGAAAGGAAACAGGGGCGAACAGACCACGTGACGAGAGCCGCCGAACAGATCTCATAGCACGACAAAAAAGATGCGGGTTGTACTTTAGGTTTTGGACTGAACTTTGACACCGCCAACTTTTTTATATCCAGAGAGTGCTGGCAGAAATAGGGAGAAACATGGCCTCTAAGATGGTAGAACTGGCGGAGACGCTTCGTGCATCGCTCATAATCTTCTCTGTGGTATATCTGGTTTTGCTTTTTCCGGGTCCATTTATGACTTTATCAGATACAGGGAAGAGCCTGACATATTCGTGTCAATCGTCCTGCTTTTTTCCCTCTTCTCCCTATTTTTCGCCCTGAGCATAAAAGTGGATGATGAGCGAAAAAATAGATAGCCCCCAGCAGTTAAAGGGATGGTGATGTCCATGTCGGAGATGGCTGGTTTGAAAATTGATGTTGTGGAGATTGAGAAGCCAGAATAGGTCAACGTAGTTCCGGGCCAGAGCCATTTCATCAAAACCGTTGAAGACGTCTACGAAGCGGCGAAGATGACGTCACAGGGCTATATTACGGCTATATTACCTATTCGGACGCTGATCCTAAGTACGCCTAAAACAAAGCCGTGGCTCCGCAGGTGTTGGGCCACAGTGCAAGGTCGCTGGGGTTCTGTACCGGGAACGCCTGTTTTGACATCCTCCACCGTGCTCATAGTAATTTATATATATCCACTTGCATATTGCTTTTAGGAGGTGAATTACCATGGCAAAAGATGCCACAAAAATAGGAGTAATAAAGGTGGGAATAATGGTTTTTTTTGTTCTGCTCAGTATTTTACCAGTGAGCACCTACGGTGCTACTATCTATAGAGTGGGAATCACTCCTCTGTATATCGCATCCGACGGTAGGCCAATTACCTACGGAGCCGCCACGATATATGTGGATGACGCCGGGGATGCCAACAGATCCGAACTATGGATAGATGGAAATTTATATGCCTATATGACAAAGATTGGATCAGGAGGTTCCGGCAGCTGGAACTGGAGATATACAATAGACACGAGAGGATTTACAGATGGGGTACATACAATTCAGGTGAGGAGTATTGGTGGAACGGGTGGAGATTATGTTAACGCATCGCAGGTATGGTTTGATAACTCAGCGCCTGTGGTTAAGAATATAACGGTGATATATCCACACGGATATGATTCAGCTAAGAACGGATCTCAGATAGTCATAACGGCAGAAATATCTGATGAAATATCCGGCGTCGCAAATGTAAGTATAAATGCCTCCTCTCTTGGCGCGGGAACAATATATATGTACGACGATGGAGCCCATGGAGATAAAGCTCCTGGCGATGGGATCTACGGTACAGGCGCATTTACGGTTTACGCATCTACAGCGTACCATTATGTGAATATAACCGCCGTAGACAACGTGGGGAATTTGCAGAATTACACTTGCGAAGTAAAGATGGATAATTATAAGCCGACCCTCTGGGGTATGCAAGCAATTTTACCACCTGGACAAAAAGCGGTAAAGCTCGGTGATAAAATAAGAATTGTCGGATATGCAAAGGATCTTAAAATGGAATATATAAAGGTAACAACCCATATACCTGTGGATGTAGTTCTTGTTATTGATAACTCTCGTTCTATGGCTGGACAACCATGGGCTGATTTGGAAAGAGCAGCCACTCAATTCATTCAAAATCTCAGTGATGAAGACAGAATATCTATAGTTTCATTCTATCCACAGTCACAGGGTGAGCAGGACCATCTATACCTCTCATTTGTAACTGCTGGTGAGCCGGCTACATGTCCAATTTGTGGTGCTAATTTTAGTACTGGTAGAGAACTTGCAATCCATGTGATTACGGCGGATGACGGACAGCACCTTACAGATTCTAGTGGTGATCCCGATGCCTACACGCCTATCTGGGATGCCATTGGAAACGCCACATTATATGCTTGGAATAACCACTTGCCTGGACATGTGCCTGTAGTTATTGCAATGACCGACGGTGATGACTGGGGTTCTAATTGGGGTGTTGGTAGTGGAATAGAGGCAGGAAGCGAGACCTTCTGCCCGGGTGCAAGATGGTCCGAAGTTGGGACAGGATTTGCAAATAAAACATGGAATATTACTGGAGATCTATACTGGGGTTCTGGTTTAGGGGTTTATACTTGGAACATAGCGAGATATACACAAAACTTAGGGGGCGGTGGACTCGTTTGGAGCGATATAGATCTAACAGATAAAGCTCATGATAACACACGGTACGGATTATATGGGGCGCCATTACCCATATTTACCATAGGGCTCGGAGTGCAACCACAGGCCTCAAACTCGTCAGCATCTGGCTACATCTCTCCCACAGAAACTACCTCCACGACCGGCGGTGCGCCGGCATATGTTGATCCAAACGCTTATACATACAACTTTACGAGCGAATACAATCTTAATATAACAATCGCAAAATCTTCAGGCGCAGAGTATTTCTATGCTCCAAATTCTTCACAGCTATCAAACATTTACGCACAGATAGGACAAATAATCCAATTTGTTGGAATTCAATGGTTTGGAATAACTGCTCCCCATGGATTCAAAGAGGTGTACGCTGACCTCAGTGATCTGGGGATAACCACCCCCGTGGTTATGTACGATGATGGTGAGCATGGAGACGGGGCGGCAGGCGATAATTTGTATGGCACGGACTATGTAACGGTAAATATGGATACTACTAAACTTGCGACAGTGTGGATGCATGGAATAGATCTGGCAGGAAATATAAATAAAACATTTATGTTTTTAAAAGTTGACAACACCAATCCTGTAATTAGCAATGCCACCGTAATTTATCCACAAAATCAGACATGGGCTCAGGATGGTGAGAAAATACAAATAAGGATCAACAGTTCAGATGTGAATTCGGGCGTGAGAAAGGTCGTTGTAGATGCATCAAGTATAGGTGGGAGCGATAATATTGTTTTGACGGCGGGAGCCAACGGCACATATATTTCTCCAAATATAACGGTATCTACAGGGATGGCAACAGGAACGTATACAATTAAGATAACTGTTTATGACTATGCAAATAACTACATATCACAGTATGTGGACGTCGTTGTTAATAATAGCGGAACTCCCCCCGTGTCCCCCATGGTAAATGTCTTATCTGTCACAGATGGCTCCGTACTGCGCGGGCAGGCAACTCTATCAATAGACGCTACCGATGACGATGGCGTTCTGGACACCTCAAATAACCCTATATTCTACGTGGATAACGCTCAACGCATAGACATGCAGAGAGTAAGCGGAAATAACTATAGTGGAGTCTACAGTGGAATACTTGACGCCACGCAATATGCAGACGGAGAGCATACGTTAACCTTTGAGGTTGAAGATAGTCTGGGAGCTGTTACAAAACAAACAATAAATATAATAATTGACAATACGCAACCGTCGGCTGATGTAATAAATCCTGCTTCTGGAGAGTATGTATCGGGTACATATGCATTCAGGATCTATGCATCAGATAACATAGAGGTTAACAATGTCACCGTATACATGGATGGAAACGCATTAAGTTCAGCATTCAACTCTCAGAGTGGCTATTGGGAGGTAATTTTAGATACGACTACTCTAACAGACAGTTCTCATAACATATATGGGGTTGTATATGACACAGCGGGTAACTCATACACAACGGGCACGGTTGATTTCTATGTAGACAACACTCCGCCATCGCTGGCAGTGATAAGCCCCGCAAACAACGAGGTCATCTCAGGAACATACACACTCCAGGTAGACGCAAACGACACAAACACACTCAACGTATACTACCGCATAGACAACAGCAAATGGACCACCATGAGCGGAGGCCCGCCGACCTGGACGGTGTCCCTGGACTCCACAACATACTCCGACGGCTCACATACCATATACTTCAAAGCGGAAGATGGCGCAGGACATATGACAGCAACGTCTGTTGCCGTAATAATTGACAACACAAATCCAACGGCTTATATAATCTCGCCAGAGAGCGGGGAATATATAGAAGGTACATACACATTCAAAGCAGGAGCGAAAGATGACGTAGAGGTTGTACAGGTAACTCTTTATCTTGATGGCACCGCATACAACACATCTTACAACACTCAAACCGGCGAATGGGAGTATACCATAGACACAACGACAATAAGCGACGGGGCGCATAGCATATATGCAATAGCGCAGGATGAGGCCGGATATACCTATCAAACCGCTACAGTTGATTTCTATGTAGACAACAATGACCCAAGTCTGGCAGTTGCGCACCCCGAAAGCAACGAGGTAATTAGCGGTATCTACACTCTTCAGGTAACGGCGAGTGATGTTAACTTGGGAAGCGTTGAATATAAGGTAGATAATGGCGGATGGAATTCTATGAGCAACGGTGGAGGAAACACATACACTGCGCAGTTAGATACAACACAATACAGGGATGGCACACATGCGATATACTTCCGTGCAATAGATAACGCAGGACACATAACACAATCATCTTTGTATGTTACCATAGATAACCTAAACCCGGTGGCTTATGTGTCCTCACCAGTTAGTGGCGAGTATATCCAAGGAGTCTACGTGTTTAAGGTATGGGCCAGCGACAATGTGAGTGTTGTCTCCGTAAGCCTGTACATTGATTCGGCATATTACGCAATGAGCTACAACATCCAGAGCGGGTACTGGGAATACACTCTGGATACCACCACACTCAGCGACGGGGCGCATAGCATATATGCTGTTGCTCAAGACGAAGCGGGGCATACCTACACAACGGGCACGGTTGATTTCTATGTAGACAACACTCCGCCATCGCTGGCAGTGATAAGCCCCGCAAACAACGAGGTCATCTCAGGAACATACACACTCCAGGTAGACGCAAACGACACAAACACACTCAACGTATACTACCGCATAGACAACAGCGAATGGACCCCCATGAGCGGAGGCCCGCCGACCTGGAACGCTTCTTTGAACACTAATATATACAACGACGGATACCATATCATATACTTCCGCGCTGTTGATGCGGGCGGGCACTCAACGGAATCTTATGTTAATGTGATATTTGATAACAGTTTCCCTGTGATAAGAATAACCAATCTTGTCAATGAGCAATTTGTTGAAGGAACGATGAAAATACAAATATATGCAAGTGATAGTACAGGAGTTTCAGAGGTAAGAATAAGTATAGTAAACGACGATACAGGTCAGGTTGTAGTCTCAAACGTTTCTGTTGACCAAAGCGGCGGAGGTTATTGGACGTACTCTCTTGACACTTCCTCTCTCCTTAATGGGAACTATACGGTTACTGTCCACGGAGTAGACCTTGCTGGATATAAAGTAAGCGATTCAGTAAGCATAAATGTGGATAACAAAGCCCCCTACCTTGCAATACAGAGCCCGTATGATATGCAGGTATTAAGTAGAAACGTGAATATAACGGTGATAGTAAAAGATACTTTCCTAAAGGACGTTGAATACTCAGTTGACAACCTTGGATTTGTACCTCTTGACACAACACTCAATACAGAATTATATGAAGATGGTTTGCATACAATAACAGTAAGGGCTACCGATTACGCAGGGCATGTAAGTGAAAGAAGCATAAGCGCGTACTTTGACAACAGTTATCCAAGTATCATAGGCGTGTCAGTGCCGTCAGACGTGGTCTCCGGAGTTTATAATATAGCAGTAGAGGCAAAGGATGCTGTGGGGATTAAAGAAGTAAAATGTATAATTTCAACCTCCTCTACAAATTCTTCCACAGATAAAACATATACGCTGGCATGGAACTCGGAAAATAATTACTACGAATTAAGTTTAGATACCACAAAGCTTGGTGACGGAACATATACTCTGGACGTCATAGTAGAAGACGTGAGCGGAAAAACAGCCCAAATAACAACGCAGTTTAAGATAGACAATACGCCACCGGATATAAGTTACACAGGCAAATCTGTCGTTTCACAAACAGGGGTGCTGTCCTTCAATATTGAAGATACCAGCGATATAAAGAGTGTATGGATCAGCATAGACAATGGCGAGTGGGCCCCCATGGACGTAAGTGAGGGAGTGGCCAGGTATTCCTGGAGTACGTATATAAAGGATAACGGGGTACATCATGTCAAAATAAAAGCAGTAGATGAAGCGGGTAACGAAGCGTATCTCCAACGGGATATCTATGTGAATAATCTGAATCTCGCACCAATAATGTACACCATAGCTCTCATAGCCGCTATCTTTGCAATCCTATTCTTTGTAAGGGGAATGAGAAAAAAGATGTCAACCGAACCCGAAATAAAAGAAAAAGGGGAAAAGGACGAAGAGAAGAAAGAAGAGTCTACGTCTTCGGGGAAAAAAGAGGACACATCGGAAACAACGAAAGGGGAGGGCCCGCCTGGAGAAAGTTTAGAGGAAAGTGAAGAGATCTCAGAGGGAGGTGAGGAAAATGAATAAAATTACGGTGTCTAAATATGGAACAACTCTAGGAAATCTATTAGTGTTCGTTAGTATATTTCTGCCATGGTACCACGGAAATATTTACGGCGCGGAAAAGATATATACGGGGTTCTACCTTGCGTCTGTCTCCATGGCATTCTGGGTACTTTATCTTCTACCACTTCTGAGCGGCATAGTACTCGCGGGGTATATATTACATCACTTTAACAGGGAGATCACCCTCACTATGTTGTCTCCTAAAATCCTAATTTTTTCGTTGTCAGTGATTATGATAATAATAATATTCGTTGTCCTTACCTTTACCCCCGCAGGTATAATGAGCCCGGTGATGAACAATTTGTGCATTGGTGGGTATACAGCAATAACAGGCGCACTACTTTCATTAATTTTTTCAGCCCCGATCCTGAACCTTTAGCATCGATTCCCCTTTCGGTTCCCTCAATCCCCCGGGTGGACGTGAAAGTGATGGAGCAGGGGAGGCGAAAAAAATAGATAGGCCCATGGGGTTGGGGGAGTGGCGATGTCCATGTCGGTGATGTCCATGTCGGAGACACCTGGTCTGAAGGTTGAGGTCGTGGATATTGAGAAGCCAGAGGAAGTCAACGTAGTTCTGGGCCAGAGCCATTTCATCAAAACCGTTGAAGACGTCTACGAAGCGATGGTGAACTCTGTGCCCGGGATAAAATTCGGGGTGGCCTTTTGCGAGGCGAGCGCTGACCGGCTGATCCGCTACGATGGAACGGACGAGGAGATGACTAAACTGGCCGTTGAGAACGCAAAAAAGATAGCGGCCGGACACGTTTTTGTGATCTTCCTCAGAGACGCCTATCCCATAAACGTTCTTAGAGCCATAAAGAACGTTCCAGAGGTGTGCCGTATTTTCGCCGCCACCGCCAACCCGCTCCAGGTCGTTGTGGCCGAGACCGGCCTTGGGCGCGGGGTGATCGGTGTCATAGACGGTCTCACCCCGGTTGGTGTTGAGGACGAGGAGAAAAAAAGAATCAGACACGAGTTCCTGAGGAAAATAGGCTATAAGAGATAGGAGGATAAGAGATAAGAGGAGATGGCACGTTGAGAATCCTCGTCTATGGCGCCGGCTCCCTCGGCAGCCTCCTCGGTGGCATCCTCTCGCTGGAAAACGACGTTGTCATGGTTGCGAGAGAAGACCATGTGCGGGCCATAGAGACCAATGGCCTTCTGTTGATAAACAAAACGGGAAGAGAATATATTATAGGCGACAAAAAGTGGAAAACAGGGGGTGCTCTGAGAACATTTCCAAGGGCGTTTAGAGGTCTGAGCGAGATGAAAGACGATGAGAGGAGGGCGGATGTTGTGCTTCTCACTACCAAGTCCTATGATGTCGCCGCTGCATGTGAAGATATAAGACAGAGCATGACGCCCGTGCCCGTAGTTGGTTTTCAGAACGGAGTGGCGCACCCACCTGTGATGAAAAAAAATCTCTGGTCCCATGAGTGTGTCTATCTGGGGATAACTTCTGTTGGCGCCAGAAAAATAGGGGCGGGGGTTGTTGAGTACACCGGCGCCGGCCGGGTGTACATATGGGGGCCTGACCAAGAAAAAGCTGAGACGATAGCCGGCGTTTTTCGTGTCGGCGAAAAGATAGGGTGGACTGTTGAGAGAGTTGAAAACCCCTGGCCACACCTGTGGGAAAAGAACATGGTCAACCTGGCCATAAACCCGCTCACAGCCCTTTCATGCGTGGAAAACGGGTATGTAGAAAAACTGGCGTCAGAGACCTTTGGCCAGATATATCTGAAAAAGCTTTTGGCAGAGGGGGTCGTGGCCGCTAGGTCAGATGGCGTTGAGCTTGACGCGTCGGCAACATTTAATAGGGTCATTGAGGTGGCCCGGCTGACGGCTCCGAACCGCTCAAGCATGCTACAGGACCTTGAAAACAGGAAAAAGACGGAGAGAGAGGCCATACTCGGTGAGGTGTTACGCCGGAACAGCAACGCGGCGCGAGCCTGGACCCTCTATAGTCTCCTGAGCCTGGTTGAAAAAAAGACAGTGGTGGGAACAGATGAACAAAAACGATGAAAGCAGCGACCTCCTGGACGACCTGATATACGTTGGTAGAGAGTTTCTGGTAGCCCTGCTCATAATGGCAGTTTTCATATCCTCCGCCTATTTTTACACGGGAAACTGGCCTCCTATGGTCGTGGTGGAATCGGGGAGTATGCAACACACGACAAACGGGGACAGCGAGATAGGGGCCATAGACCCCGGCGACCTTGTTTTTGTCAAAAAGATAAGTGGAAGGGAGGATGTGGTAACATATGTTGAGGGGGCAAGGCACCTTGAAGTCGTTGGCACAGACGATGGGAGAATAGTCTTTCACAGAACGTTTGACAGGGAAACCGGGCATGTCACATATGGAAAATACGGCGATGTGATTGTCTATTATAAAAACGGGATAACAGCTGACACTCCAATTATCCACCGGGCGATGCTCTGGCTTGAGTACAACTCCACAGGGAAAAGCTTTGACGTGCCCTCGCTCTCCATATACAATTTCACGGGCAACCTCACCCTGGTCGGAGCGGGCTTTGGCGGGGTGGACGTGAATATATACCTCGGACAGATACTGAAAAACTTCCGCAACAGCGGCGTTGAGCCACACGGGGGGTTCATAACCCTCGGCGACCACAACGGCGCGGTCTACGACCAGATGGGGTTCCGCGACGCCCTGGGAAGACCCGTCCTGCCCGTCCTGCCCGGGTGGGTGATGGGCAAGGCCCGCGGCGAGATCCCCTGGTTCGGCGCTTTCAAGCTCTATTTCGGAGACAAAAACCCGCACGATGGAGCGGGAAGAGAGGCGATACCCCACAACACGTGGGTCAACCTGTGGACGACCATCGCTGTCATCGTTGTCCTTTCTTTCCTGGTTGACCTTGCCATTTCTCTCAGAGAAAAAAGAGATAAAGAAAAAAGAGAAAGAGATGAAGATAGCCCCGGGGGCGAGGCGAATGAGGGGAGCGAACAGGAGAAAGGGGAACAAAGAGAAGGGTCATCTCCCCCGGAACAGACCTGAGAGATCTCCATCCTCTCTGGCCTCTGACGCCTCTCAGCACCAGACATGTGCACTTTCCACTTGTGGCCGGACAAATGCAACAGCAACAGAGATGTCCAACAGGGCCACGAGTTCGGGCTCACTGAATCCATGCTTTTCCTCCAAAACAAGGTGTGTCAGAAAGAAACAAGGGTTGACTGGGCGCGCACGACAGGTGGCCTGGCGTTTTTGAACATCGGCTCTTCGCTCAGGACACCCCAGACCTCCTTGGGGGGGACACTCAGCGATATTTCCCTGGTGCGCCCGTATTTCCCCTTTGATATTATCCTGGCGTGGATCAGTCCGAGCATGTCAAGCTCCGATATGAGGTCTGTCACCCTCCTCTGTGTCAGCGGGGATATGCTCATCTCCTGGCAGAGCTGTTTGTAGGCGTCATAGACCTCGCCGGTGGTGAGGTCGTTTCGTCCGGCGATGGAATTGTAGTATATTCCAAGCAAGACTATTCTGCTGTGGTCGGGCAGCGTGCGCATGACCTCACGTATACAGTCCAGCTCTATCTGGTTCTGCGCCTTCTTCACATCCTGTTCCGTGACACGGCCGCGGCGTTCGCGCTCAGCTATTTCGCCGGCCACACGGAGGAGGTCTAGGGCCCTCCTGGCGTCTCCGTGCTCTCTGGCCCCGATAGCAGCACAGAGCTCTATCACGCCTGGCTCAAGGACACCGTCCTCAAACGCGATCTTTGCCCTCTGACGGAGGATGTCTGTCAGCTGTTTTGCGTTGTAAGGTGGAAATATGAGTTTTTCCTCTCCCAGCCGGCTTTTGACACGCGGGTCCAAGAATTCGGTGAATTTCAGGTCGTTTGATATCCCTATTATGCTTATCTTAGCCTTTTTGAGGTCGTCGTTGAGTTTTATTATGTGGTAGAGAACGTCGTCCCCGCTCTTGTATACGAGTTTGTCCACCTCGTCCAAGACCACAACTACAACCCGCGGGAGATGTGTATAGACCCGCATCTCTTTTTTGTTCTCAACCAGGTCAAATATGATTTTTCCGTCCGGGAGGGAGATGTCCTCAAGTTTTTCAGCGACACCATCTGGTACGGGCAAAACACCGGGGGGGTACCCCATTTTTTCATCTGCAAAAAAGGGTTTGAGTGTTATGGTATATTCTGATTCGTTTATGAACTCCACCTCTGCATCTTTGAATATGGGGTGCGAGGACGCCGATGCCGATGACTTCGGCCCATATGCCCGTGTTTTACCGGGCTCTTTAATGCCGAGCCACCGGAGTATTTTTTCAGCTATTTCTGGCGGGAGCTTTCCTTTCTCAAGGTCTGATTTCACAGACGAATCGGACAGGTCTACGTTGAAAAGGTGTGTCCTGTCCACCCATTTCTGAAGGTACTCGTATACGCGCTCAAGAGGCCAGCCGGTGAAGGGTATCCGCCACTCAAAGACATCTATGAACCTGTTTCCTATGTTCTGGAGAACACCATATGGTGTGTCTACAATCTCGCAGTTGATATAAATATGATGTACCTGTGAAAGCGCATTTAAAAGGCCGCCCGGGTCTGCGCCGACCCCCCTCTGTTTTTTATCTGATCCAGCGCCACTTTTCGTGTTCTTCGTTCCGCTGTTTTTTTCTCTGAGAATCCTGATTTCTTTGTCTATATATTTCACTGTGGCTGTTTTTCCTGTGCCGGTTTTTCCAAATATGAGAACGTTGGATGGTCTGTTTCCCCGCAGGGCGGTTGCCATTATTGACGCAAGCTGTCTTATTTCCTCTTCTCTGTGTGGCAGTTCGTCGGGCACATATTCCGGTCTCAGCACGTCGCGCCTGTTCTTTTTGAAAATAGCAGGCGAAGACAGGTATTCCTGGAATATGCTCTGCGCGTTCATCTCTCTCCTCCCCTTGTTCGTCGTTCCACCAGATTTATCATATTTGCAGGTTATTGCAGGTGAAATGGTGGTGTTGTGGAATAGGAAGGGGTGGTACTAATACCTTTCCAAAACCCAACCCCCACCCCTTTTTTTCATGTGGAAGTTTTTTGTGCTCTATCGCAGGAGCTTCTTTTTCTTCTGTGCCAGGCGAATTCTGTCTTTTTCTTTTAGATACCAGACCACGTCTTCCAGGTCCGGGAGGTTTTCAAGAAACTTGGCCTTGCTGTTGGTGTTCATAAGATTCTCAAACATGCGTCTCTTTTTGATGTAGTCGTAGGCGTACCATGAGCTCCCGATCACCATGAGCGGCCCCACTACCCAGAACCAGAGATACCAGTTACCAACAGCGGACACCACCCCGTACAAAAAGGCCGGGGTTTTGTCCCCCGCCGGGCTGAAAAAGGCTATGATCGTCAATGCGACTCCGATCACCAGGAAGAGCAGTGAGATCTCAAATCTGAGGTCCCGCAGTTTTCTTATCATCCGGGCAAACGCTTTCACCTTATCTTTTGTTGTTTTAGCGTTATCTTTTGTTTCCCTGTTCTCCTTTTTTTTCTCTTTTTTTCCGGCCATGCCTATCCCTCTCCTGTGGGGCCTGATTTTCTTTTCTTATAGAGGGCATATCTTTTTTGGATATATTTGTTTATCGTACCTATCTACCTATCTGGGAGTAAGAGAATAAAAAGTGTGGGAGTAAAAGGTGGGAGTAAAAGGTTTATAACCCCTAACATCTTCCAATGGTGGTGATTTTATGGCAAAGCGCACACCGCTCTTTGAAGAACACAGGAAGCTTGGAGCCATGTTCACGGAGTTTGCCGGGTGGGAGATGCCACTCTATTACACTGGCATAAAAGAGGAGCACATGGCTGTGAGAAAAAATGCCGGCGTTTTTGATGTGTCACACATGGGCGATATATGGATTGAGGGAAACGACGCCGCAGATTTTGTCTCCTATCTCACCACCGCGAACCCTCGCAACCACAAGATTGGCTCTTGCATGTACGCCCACATTCTGAACGAGAACGGTAGGATACTGGACGACACGATAATAACGAAGGTGGGCGAGAACAGGTATCTGTGTGTTCCAAACGCTGCCACAAAGGATATGATACTGAACTGGTTCAGAGACCACACAGGAGAAATGGATGTGCGCCTCACGGATGTCACGGATGATTATGTTTGCATTGCCTTCCAGGGACCGAAGGCGGCGGGAATCCTCCAGGGCATAACAGAGGGCTTTGATTTTGGAGACCTGAAGTTTTTCAAGGCCAGATTTCTCAGCGTGACAGAAAAGGGTCTGGGAGATGTCATTGACTTTGAGAATGTCCCGGCTGATCAGCCCATTAAAAAAGGTGTGGCTCTGGTATCGCGTACAGGTTATACAGGAGAAGACGGTTTTGAGATAATAACGGTGGCGGAGGACGGTGTTTTCTTGTGGAACAGGATACTGGACGCGGGTGAAGATAGCGGCGTGTTACCGGCCGGGCTTGGTGCCAGAGACACTCTGCGCCTGGAAAAGGGGTTCCTGTTGTCCGGAACAGATTTCAATGGAGAACAGACGACTCTTGAGACAGGATGGGATTTCATAATTGAGTGGGACCATGATTTTATCGGCAAAGAGGCATTGCTCAGGCAGAAAGAAGAGGGGATAAAGAGGATTCTAAGGGGGTTTGTGTTGAAAGAAAAGAGCATTCCCAGACACGGGAACAGGGTCTTTCTCAGAAAAGACGATGAAAAAGAGGTAGCAACTGTCACAAGCGGGTCTTTTTCTCCTGTGCTTGAAAAGGGCATAGGGATGGCCTATCTCCCCGTGGACGTGAAAAAGGGCTCGTCTATCTGGGTTGAGATCCATGGCAAAAGAAGAGAGGCGGAGGTTGTGAAACCGCCCTTTGTCAAATGATCTGATTGATCTGATGTATCCCGGTGGATATCATGAAAAGCGCCCGGGCTCAGAAACCTGTGTCACATGTGACCCGGAGATCACACAGATCTGGCTACGAAAACCACGAGCCCATGGATGTGAGGATAAGACGTCTTTTCGTAGAGGGAATTCTGAGCCCAAAGGAAAAAGTGGTGTGGTATGGTTTTCACTCCCGTTTTTCCGATATGAAGATGTATGTGGGGTCTGCGATAGGTGTTTCCACGGGCCTCTATGTTCTGTCTGGTTCTGTCGCTGCTGTCAGCCTGTCTCCTCAAAACTACAGTTTCTGGTTCACATATCTCTTTATTTTGCTTTTTTTGACAGGGGTTCTGATAGCCCTGGTCCAGGCGGGGGTTTACAGCAATCGGTTCCTTCTGTTTTTTCAGTACTGCATCGTTGGTGTCTTTTCTGTCATGTTTTTCACTTTCTTTCTGTCTCTGCTCTTTTTGAGAATCCAAGAGAAATACACCGTGTCAGTACCGGAGTATGCTCCTGAGGAGTACCAGCAACTGGCCAACCTATCTCTGTCCTCTGTTGTCTTTTTTGCCATTGTCATGTTTGCTTTTATCTTTCTCTCCGCTCTCAAATCTGAATTTCCGAGGCCATACAGGCGCAACGTGGGAATATTTTCTGCCGGCATGCTGGGTGTTGGCCTGTTGTTTTTTATAAAGCCTGAGATGGCTTCTGTGAACACAAATCACACATTTTTCTCGTTGTTCATGACCCTCTACGCCTCCTTTCTGATAGTGTTTTCCACAGTCCTGTTTTTCTTTTTGCTGACCAAAAAGACGACATATGTTCTGACCGATAAACGAATGGTCGTGGTAAAAGAGGAGATGGGAAGAGAAGTGTGGATACGAAACTATAACGAGATCACCCGTGCCAAGGCGAGGCAGGGTTTTCTGGGCAGGATGTTTGACTATGGGGATCTGATAGTGTTCAGCTCGCCGGGGGGCAACAGAAGGCGGGGGAGGGTTCTGGGACGTGAACACGTCCTTTATATCCACGGTGTTCCATCTCCCTTTGTCGTGGAAAATATCATATACAACAAGATTTCTCATCTTCGCCGTTAGACTGTCTGGCCGGTCTAACCATGTATACAGTGAAGAGGTGATAGCCATGACAGAAGTGAGAGACGGATATCTGTACACTGAGAGCGACGAGTGGGTTATGCTGGATGAGGAAAAAAAGATCGCAACCGTGGGGATAACCGATTACGCTCAGAGCAAACTAACGGACATAACGTTCGTTGAGCTGCCTGAGGTCGGCGCAGAGGTGAAAAAGGGGGACCCGGTGGCTGTTGTGGAGAGCGTAAAGTCCGCGGCGGACATCTATTCTCCTCTCAGCGGCAATATCGTGGAGGTGAACTCTGAGCTTGAGGACTCACCAGAGAAGATAAACGAGGACCCATACGGTGCCTGGATTTACAAAATTGAGATTTCTGATCCGGGAGAGCTTGATTCTCTCATGGACGCAGAAAAGTACAGGGAGTACCGTTCGTGAGGCAGAGACATGAGAGACGAAGAGCGGGAGATGCTCTCCGTTCTGGGCGTTGACTCCGTGGAGGGTCTCTTTTTGGACATACCGGGCGGTGTCAGGCGCCCGCTCAACCTCCCGGATGGCATGTCTGAGAGCGATGTCTTCTCTCTTTTCAAAGAAATACTGGGCGTCAACAGAACCTTTGTTGAGATGCCCTTTTTTGCCGGTGTGGAGCAGTCTCCCCGCTTTGTTCCGCCCGCTGTGGACTACATCGTTTCCCGAGGAGAGTTTTTGACATCTTACACTTCCTACCAGCCCGAGATCAGCCAGGGCCTGTTACAGGGGCTTTTTGAGTACCAGAGCCTTATGTCTGAGCTTACCGGGATGGAAGTTGTAAACGCCTCTCTCTATGACTGGTCCACGGCTCTTGGAGAGGCGCTGAGGATGGCTCACAGGATCAACCGCAGGAGGTTTTTCGTTCTCCCGGATTTCATCCCACACTGGAGAAAGGATGTGGCCCGGTTGTATGTTGAGGGTTTTGGCGGCGAACTCCTCTTTTTTCCACATGAAACAGAGGGGTCGGGGTCTTCGGGGGTTTCCGGCGGCTTAAACCTGGATGCGCTATCTGCCGTCCTAGAAAAAAGAAAGGGCGATGTCTCCGCCGTCTATGTTGAGATGCCCAACTTTTTTGGCGTGGTTGACAGGCAGATAATGGAGCTGAAAGATCTTTTCCCCGATGTCTTGCTGGTTGTGGGCGTGGACCCCATTTCGCTCGGTGTCCTTGTCCCCCCGGGGGACTATGGCGCTGATATAGTGGTTGGCGAGGGCCAGAATCTGGGTCTGCCCCCTGGTTTTGGCGGCCCTGGCCTCGGTATTTTTGCCACCACCAAAAAGTATGTGCGGAAGATGCCCGGGCGCCTGGTCGGTGCCACGGTTGATGCTGAGGGGCGCCGTGCTTTTTCTATTACTCTGCAGACCCGCGAGCAGCACATAAGGCGGGAGAGAGCGACGAGCAACATATGCAGCAACGAGGCGCTGTGTGCTCTCGCCGCCGGGGTTTATCTGGCTTTGCTGGGTAAGAGCGGTCTCAGGGACCTGTGCGATCTCCTCGTTCACAGGGCTCATGTTCTGGCTGATATGCTGTCAGGGCTAGATGGCGTTGTTGCCCCTGTTTTTTCCGGCCCGTTTTTCAGCTCTTTCGTGGCCGAATTCCCCGTTGACTATGCCTGTGTCCACCGTTTCCTCCTGTCCAGGGGCGTTCACGGCGGTTTTCCACTGTCCGTTCCGGCCGCCCCCGGGGTTGCTCCCGGAACTCCCGGTGTTTCTCCTCCCGGTGTTTCGTCTATTCCCAGCGCTCGTCTCTCAGGTCCCTCTGATGCGCGCAGGGCTGTTTTTGCCGTCAACGAGTACACTGGTGAGCGAGAGTTTTCTGTCCTTGTTTCTGCTCTGCGGGAGTTTCTGGGTGCTGAGGGGGGTGGCAGTGGTGTCTGACTGTGGGGATTTTAAGCGTGGCAGCGGGTTCAGGCAGGCTCGTTTTGACGAGCCTCTGCTGTGTGACCTGCGCGGTGGTTTTCATAAAGAGCGCATTTTTCCGGTGGCTGAAAAGAGGTGTGGGGGATACCTGCCGGGCGAGGTTTTGCGCTCCTCTCCCCCCGATATACCTGACCTTGATGAGGCAACGGTTGTCAGGCATTATACCCGTCTGTCGGAGATGAACTGGGGTGTTGACAGCGGTTTTTATCCCCTTGGCTCGTGTACGATGAAGTATAATCCCCGGGTATCGGAGGCTGTTGCATCCCTGTCCCATGCCCGTGATGTGCATCCTCTCCAGGATCCCTCTACCGTCCAGGGCTCTCTGTGGGTGATGTACGAGCTCCAGGAGGCGCTCAAGGAGATCACGGGGATGGATGCTGTCTGTCTTCAGCCAGCGGCCGGCGCACATGGTGAGTTCACGGGTTTGATGATTATCCGCGCCTATCACCTGTCCCGGGGGGATAAAGGACGGGTTGACGTCCTCGTCCCGGACACGGCTCATGGTACAAATTTTGCGAGTGCCGCGATGGCGGGTTTCAACGTGGTTGTTGTTCCAAGCGACGAGGACGGCTGTGTGGACGTTAATGCGCTGAAGGCTGCTCTAAGTGAAAAGACCGCCGCTCTCATGTTGACCAACCCAAACACGCTGGGTGTTTTTGAGAAAAACATCGTTGAGATAGCTGAGATGGTGCATGATGCCGGCGCGCTTCTGTACTATGATGGCGCTAACCTGAACGCTATTATGGGGAAGACGACCCCCGGTGCCCTTGGGTTTGATGTTGTGCATGTTAACCTTCACAAGACGTTCTCAACACCCCATGGGGGCGGCGGGCCGGGTGCGGGTCCTGTTGGTGTGAAAAGTTTTCTTGAGGAGTTTTTGCCTGTGCCCACTGTTGTGAGAAATGAGGACGGTGTTTTTTCCCTGTTTTATGACCGTCCGCGCTCCATCGGGCCTGTGAAGTCTTTTTATGGGAACTTTCTGGTGCTTTTGAAGGCGCTGGTTTATATCAAGATGATGGGAGGAGATGGGCTGACTAGGGCGGCTGAGCGTGCGGTTTTGAACAGCAACTATCTTGCTCACAGGATAAAGCGGTTTTTGTCCATTCCATTTGGGAGGTTGTGGAAGCACGAGTTTGTTGCGAGTGCGAAACCGCTGGGTGAAAAGGGGGTTTCTGCTCTTGATGTGGCCAAGAGGTTGCTGGACTACGGTTTCCACGCTCCGACGATCTATTTTCCGCATCTGGTTGAGGAGGCTCTCATGATTGAGCCCACTGAGACAGAAACAAAGGAGACACTGGACTCTTTTGCTGAGACCCTGGAGAAGATAATCAACGAGCCCGCCGAGGTGTTGCATGGCGCTCCCTATAACACTTCTGTGAGGCGTGTAGACGAGGCGCTGGCTGCGAGGTCCATGATTTTCCGGTGGCATGATCTGGGCGCACTAGACGGGTGAGCCATGCAGTGTGTTGTTCGGGAAATGGCAGTAGCATTGATCAGGAAAGGCTCTCATGACACCCTCAGTTTTTCCATTTTTTGTATCTTTTCTTCTATTTTGGCTCTGGTGCCTATGTCTCTGCGGTGGTAGACTTCGCCTGTGACATGCTCCATGGCCTTTTCTATTCTGTCTGATAGGGAGTAGAGGTCTTTTCCACGGGCGAAAAGGGCAAGGGATCTGGACCGTGTTGTGTATATCTTTCCCCCCTCCTCTCTGACGGAGGCGTAGAGGATCTCAACACCCTCTCTTTCTATCTTTTTTTCGTCAACTTTTATTTCAACATCGCTTTTGACGCTGTTTGTGCCGTATCCCATCGGGACTACATATTTGACGAGTGTGCTTTCCTCTGCGAATTTCACGTTGTGGCCAGAGAGTTTTCTTTCAACTATTTTCCACCCAGTCTCCAGGATGTCTGTTTCCATGATTCCAAGGACGTTGATGGCCTCGGGGTCTCCAAATCTGCAGTTTATTTCCACCACTTTTGGTCCATCGGCGGTTTCCATGAACTGGCCGTATATCACGCCCTTGTATTCCCTGTTTTCGTGTCTGAGCGCTGCGACTATGTCTTCCAGTATTTTTACGGCTTTTGAGTAGTGTTCTTTTGGCACGAAGGGGAGGAGGTGGTCTGCACATGAATATGATCCCATTCCGCCTGTGTTGGGGCCGAGGTCGTTTTCGTATGCTCTTTTGAAGTCCTGTACCAGCGGCATGGGTTTTATGTCTCTGCCGTCCGTGAAGGCCTGGAGTGTGAACTCTTCTCCCACGAGTTTTTCTTCTATCATTACCGCCCCTGTTCCGCCTATTTTTTCGTCTATGACCCTGCTCGCATAGGTGTACCCCTCTTCTGGGGTCTGGAAGTGGTCTCCCATGACCTGTACGCCTTTTCCTCCGGTGAGTCCCAGGGGTTTTACGACGAAGGGCGTTTCGTGGGCGTCTATGTATTCTTTGAGGGCTTTTTTGTCTTCAAAGACCTCGTATTTCACCGCTCCCTCTATTTTGTGGCGTTTCATTAGGTCTCTCATGAAGCTTTTGTCTCCCTCTATGGCCGCCGCGTCTCTGGTTGGCCCCACCACGGGTATGCCTTTTTCTGTGAGCGCGTCCACAAGCCCGTTTACGAGGGGCGCCTCCGGTCCTATGAACGCTATGTCTACTTCTTTGAATTTTACCGGTTTCCAGTTTGTCACAAAAGTTATGCTTTTTTCGTCTCCTATGAGATATTCCCTGGAGAGCCGTGCGATTCCGGGGTTTTTCTGTGCCATCACGCTGTATAGTATTCCCCCGGCTTTTTTGATGGCTTTTGCCATGGCGTGTTCTCTGCCGCCGCTGCCTATGAGCAGTACTTTTGTGGGCATTTTGTTTCCGCCTCCATTTTGTTGCTCTGTGCTGCGCTGTATATTGTCCGGGTATATGTTTTTTTGTGCCCTATGTGTATGTGTGCTATGGGCTCTTTTCCAGAGATGTTACCACAAATGTTATATCGGCGGGATGTGTTGTTAATTTGATGGGAATGAAAAAGCGAACGACCGGGGCCAGAGTAATAGGCCGAGACACAACCGCGGCTGTTTTTATTATCCCCCTGCTTCTCTCAACAGCGGTTTTTGTCAGCGCCGGAAACATCGGTGCCGGAAACCTTGGGCCGGACAAATCCGCCCCCACAAACGGCTCTGCGCCTCCTCCAGAAAATTTTACTGCAAAATGGACATTCATGGTCTACCTGGACGCTGACAACAACCTTGAGGGGGCGGGTATTGAAGACTTCAACGAGATGGAAATGGTGGGCTCAACAGCAGAGGTAAACATTGTGATCCTCTTTGACAGGGCACCAGAATACGACACCTCCAACGGCGACTGGACAGGGACAAGGATCTACCATGTGAAAAAGGACAGCGACCCCAACAACCTGGCCAGCTACACAGAGGGCGTGGACGTGTGGTACAGCGAAAACGAGACGGAGATGAACATGGGCGACCCCCAGACCCTGGTCAACTTCACCCTCTGGGCCATGGAGCATTTCCCGGCAGAGCACTATTTCCTAGACCTCTGGGACCACGGCGGCGCCTTCTGGGGAGTATGCTGGGATGACAGCAGCGGAGAGAAAGGAGACGCCCTCAACATGACAGAGCTCGGAGAGGCACTGGACCGGATAACTGAGACAGCGGGGAGGCGCCTGGACATAGTGGGCTTTGACGCCTGTCTGATGGCTGAGGCGGCGGTGATGTACCAGATAAAGGACTATGCGGACATAGGCGTTGGCTCGGGGTTCACAGAACCGGGAGACGGCTGGCCGTACACGGAAATACTTGGCCCCCTGGTGCAGAACCCTGACATGTCCCCCCGGGACCTGGCCACACTTGTGGTTGATGCTTACATAGACTCTTACACGGACAGAGAAGACGACCCGCAGGACAGCCCATCGGTCAGCATGGCGGCGATAGATTTGAAAAAGTTTGAACTCGCAGCAGACGCCATAAGCGCTTTCGGGATGCAGATGTCCCTAGGGAGTCCCATAACACCGCCGGCAGCATACTACTCACACCTCCGTTATATAAGGAGCAGGACGGCCAGCTATGACATGGCAAACGTGGGCCCATTTGATATAACCCAATACTGTATGTATGACATAATAGATTTCGCCGACAGAGTGGAGCAGGACCCCACGCTTGCCTTTTTGCACGACAGCGCCTATAACATGGAAGCAAAGATAAAAGACGCCATAATCAAGGCCAGGACGAACGATGCCAAGTTCAGATACCACGGTCTCACAGTCTATTTCCCCAGCGGAACACAGACAGTTTATGACCCCCGTTTTTCCCAGACCCTTTTCGCCAGGGAGAGATACTGGGATGAGTTCCTCGTCAACTTTGGAGACAACCGTGTTGTAAGCGACACACCGCCATCGGCAGTCATCTTGGAGCCAGAAAGCCCGGCACAGGTCGCCATGGGCGAAACGTTCTCTTTCAGGGGCATAGCGTGGGACCTCCAGAACACGCTGCTATCTGTGGAATTCCGCATTGACAACGGCACATGGAAGGCACTCCAGGGCAGAGAAAACTGGGAGGCCGATATAGACACTTCTGATCTGGTTGCTGGCAAACATGTTTTCCAGGTCAGAGCATTTGACGGCAGAAATTACAGCGCCCCGGTGTCAAAAGAGTTCACTGTAAAGTCCTCTGCACTGGCGTCTTACACATCCCCCGGGGGAGTGTCTCCGCTTTTGCTGGCGGCCGTTCTGGTGGTGCTCGTTGCGGTGGCGCTTTTTGTATTTTACAGGACACAGCACACCTCTTTTTCCAAGAAAGTGCCGTTTCTGAAAAAACCCGCCAGTCCGCACATCCCAGCCAACCAGCCCACGCAGGTCACCCAGGTGGCCGCCGGACAAACGTCTCCGGATAACACGGCTACGTCTCCGACCCCCCTATCCAAAAAAGCGGAGGGAGGTGGGACAAAAGATTAAAATCCGTGCCCATATTGTGTGCCGTGGGATGGTGTAAGAGATGTCGGCGCCAGAATACGAAAAGTTTTACTCTAAGAGAGCAAAAGGGATGCGTGCCTCTGAGATAAGAGAACTGCTAAAACTGACCCAGAAACCAGACATAATCTCCTTTGCGGGGGGCCTCCCGAACCCAGAGGCGTTTCCAACGGACATAATAGCAGAGCTCACAGCGGAGGTCCTGGAAGAGTTCGGCCACAAAGCCCTCCAGTATGGCACAACGGAGGGGCTCCCAGCTCTCAGAGAGGCGTTTGCCAGATATTACAGCGAACATGACATGCCCTCCACAGAGGACGAGATTTTGATAGTCAGCGGATCCCAGCAGGGGCTGGACCTCCTGTCAAAGGTCTTTCTGGACCCCGGAGACACCGTAGTGGTGGGCTCTCCCACATACCTGGGCGGGCTGGCCGCTTTCAGGGCTTTCCAGGCGTCTTTTGCCACGGTGCCCCTTGACAGCGGCGGCATGAAAATAGACGTCCTGGAAGAAAAGATAAAGCGCCTCATAGCGGGGGGTAAAAAGCCGAAGTTCGTATACGTCATACCTACCTTCCAGAACCCCACGGGGACAACGATGCCCGAGGATAGGCGGAAAAGGATAATAGAGCTGGCGGAAGAATACGACCTTCTCATAGTTGAAGACAACCCCTATGGTCGCCTGAGATATGTTGGAAAACCCCTCAAACCCATAAAACACTACGACCACTCCGGGCGCGTTATATACCTGGGCACCCTGTCAAAAACACTCGTTCCGGGGTTCAGGATAGCCACCGTTGTAGCGTCAGAGGATCTGATAAGAAAACTGACCATCGCGAAACAATCCACAGACCTCTGCTCCACCACGTTCACCCAGTTCATCGCCGCCAGATATATTGAACGCGGCTACCTGGACAGCCACCTTGAGAAGATAAGAGCGCTCTACGGCCACAAAATGAAGGTAATGCTGGACGCCATGGACGAGTACATGCCGGAAAAGGTCAAATGGACCCGCCCCGAGGGGGGGATGTTCCTCTGGGTGACCCTCCCCGAGGGCTGTGACACGGTTGAGATGTTCAAAAAGGCGATAGAGAAAAAGGTCGCGTACGTTGTGGGAACAGCGTTTTACGCAGACGGCGGCGGACACAGAAGCATGAGACTGAACTTCAGCTACCCGACAGATGAACAGATCGTTGAGGGAGTGAAGCGACTGGCGGAGGTTATAAGGGAAGAGATGGGGGAGAAGGGGGTTGCGTGAATTATTTTCGGCTAAGATAATATAAAAGGTCTCACTTTCATCGGCTCCCTCTTTAAATATTTATATCTCCGCCCGGCTCCGGCAAGATGAGAAATCTTTGGAAAGCGAAAAAAGTATTAAAAGAACAAACAGGGAGAGGGAAAATGAGTAAAATTGCAGAGATAAACCTGGATAAAATCGTTTCGGATTTTAGGAGGGTGTCAAGAAGTGCTAGAAACGAAGAAGAATTTAAGATCAACGTGGAGAGGATAATATATGACGATATAGTTTCCATTTTGGGGTTAGATATGGGGAGGTATGAATATTCACTGGTTTCGGGGGATAGGCCAGACGCATTGTATGGGCATGTGATTATTGAATACAAAGCGCCCGGTGTTCTGTCCACCCCGGCGGGGTTCATAAAAGCACGGGAGCAAATCATAAATTATATAATCCAAAAAGCAGAAACAAAAGATAGTTTCAAAAATTTTTTTGGAATAATACTTAGTGATAAGATAGCTTTTGTTAGATTTGATACGGCTTCCGATGAATGGAAAGTAAGAGGGCCGTATGACATTAACCGAGAGGTCGTTCTCAAAGTTGTAGAGGCTCTGAGAGGTCTAAGGAAGAAACGTTTATCTGCTGATGAGCTCCTGAAAGATTTTGGTCCCGAAAGTGAGCTGGCATTGAATACTATTAATGTGTTTTATGAGAAGCTGGAAAAACCCAAAAGCCCGAGAACAGAGTTACTTTTTGAAGATTGGTCTAGAATTTTTTCCCAGATCACAGGATATAAAGAAGAGGACCTCAGAGGTCTTGATGAATTTTATGACACCGCCGGGAAAAATTATACGAAATTGTTGTTTTGTATTCATACATACTACGCACTTTTAATGAAGCTTATTGCTGCTGAACTGGCTTATTTATACGGGGCCGGAAGGTACATGAAATCTTATGTCGCTGAGTTAGAAGACAATTATATGAAAGGAATGGACGAATTTAAAAACAGTTTAAAAGACTTAGAAGAAGGAGGTCTATTTTCTAGACTTCTAAAAATCAGGAATTTTATAGAGGGAGGATATTTTTCGTGGTATGTAGAAGAATTTGACAGGGATATAATGGATATAATTGCGGAAGTCGCCAAAAAACTTTCTGATTATGAACCCGCCACCCCCGTTCTTGAGCCTGAAGAAACGAAGGATATGTTAAAGATAATATACCAGGAACTGGTTCCTAAACCCATTAGACACAACCTTGGAGAGTACTATACACCCGACTGGCTGGCCCAGCTCATTTTAAATCGTGTGGGTTTTACGTTGAAATATTTTGAAAAAATATCAGAAAAGAGCGGGGACCCCACAAAACCTCTGGAATTAAGACTACTTGACCCTGCCTGTGGATCAGGTACTTTTATAATAGAAGCCCTGAAAAGATTGAGATCTTACGCAGAAAAACATTTTATGATAGATATGTTACCCGATTATGTTCTGAAGAACATAGTGGGGATTGATCTTAATCCGCTGGCGGTGCTAGCCGCCAGGACGAATTATCTATTGAATATCGGTGATTTGTTATCTTATGCCAGCCAAGTAGAGATACCGGTTTATCTGGCCGATTCTATCACTATGGAAAAGAGAAGCAGCTTGCACGGCGGGATGGTGTATAGAGTAAAAACGTCAGCGGGGGACTTTGGCATACCTTCGGATATAATAGACAAAAAACAGAATTTAAGTGAAGTACTTAACTTAGTGGAAGAGTGTGTTAAATTGGCTTATTCTCCTGAAGATTTTGAAAACCGTATTTTGAACACACGTTTAGATATAAAGGGTCCAGGATTAGAAGTGCTAAAAAGCCAGCTCTATGAACCATTATTAAACTTGGAAAGGGAAGACAAAAACCACGTGTGGGTTACGATCTTACGGAATGCTTTTGCTCCCTCTTTCATAGGGAAATTTGATTACGTCGTGGGAAACCCACCCTGGGTGCTGTGGGATAACCTACCAAAGGACTATAGAAATAACTTAGAGAACCTGCTGAAAAATTATGGTATATGGAAACCTGCTGAGAGGTGGGGCGGGTCCAAAGTGGATATATCTTACATCTTTGTTTATGTTTGTACAGATAAATATCTTAAAGATGATGGTGTTTTTGGATTTTTAATAACACAGGCGGCTTTTAAAACAAAAGGCGCCGGGGAATTATTTAGAAGGCTCAGATTGGGCGATGGGGATTATTTGAAAGTATTAGAAGTTCATGACTTTGTAAACGTTAAACCATTTGAGGGAGCAAATAATAGAACTGCTGCGATTATTCTAAAAAAAGGCAGAAAGACAAGATTCCCAATAAGGTGTTTCTTATGGAGGAAATTAGATGATATAGAGCATAAAGAGTCCTTAGAGGAGGCGTCCAAAAAGTTGCATAAAATTAAAATGATGGCCATACCCTCAGATCCACACAACGAGCTGTCTCCATGGATAACAGTGCCCCCAAATGTGGTAGAAATTGTCAAAAAAGTGTATGGAAAAAACGCCTATTCAGCGTATGAAGGTATAAATAGTGGCGGAGCAAATGGTGTTTACTGGATTAGAATACGGGATATAATAAATGAATACAAAAAAAGGTTAGAGATTCCCAGTTCTCTCAAAGACGTTCTGGGAGTTGGTGATGAAATAACTGTCAGAGAACTTTTAGTTGAAAACGTTACTGAGGGGATGAAGAAAAAGATTAGAAAGGTTGAGGCGGTCATTGAGGACTTCTTCATATATCCGCTTTTGAAGTCAAGGAATGTTAAAAAGTGGAAGATAGAAGGATACAACTATACTCTTCAGATGCACGATCCTATAAGAAGAATTGGATACGATGAGGGGTGGGTTAAGGTTAATTTTCCAAAAACTTATGCCTATTTGAAAGGATTTGAAGAAGAACTAAAAGAAAGGAAATCTGGCGTAGTCAGGCAATTGCTTGCCAGAGGTCCTTTTTACACCATGTATTCGGTAGGAGAATACACGTACTCTCTTTACAAGGTCGTATGGAAACAGATGGGTGGAAAAATATCCAGCTGTGTTGTTTCTAAGATCGGAGATGAATATCTGGGTGAAAAGCTTGTTCTTCCTGAGCATGTGCTCGCATTCATACCAACAGACAACGAAGATGAGGCCCATTATATCTGTGCCATAATGAATTCTACCATAACAGACATGGTTCTCAGGGCAATCGCCGGCGGAACAAAGAGTTTTGGAACGCCAAAAATAATAGAGGACACAATCCGGATTCCGAAGTTTGACAGGAATAACGAGGTTCACAGGAAACTCTCAGAACTTTCCAAAGAGGCGCATAGGCTTGCCGGAGAAGGTAGAGACGTGAGCAGTACAGAAGAAGAAATAGATGGTCTGGTGGCAGAGATATACGGGTTATCTAATGAAGAACTGGAGGAAGTTAAGAGGACGATTTCTATTCAAGAGGGGAGTTTATGATTATTTCTATTAAGAGCTGAAGAAAATTTCCCAAAACTTTATTAAGGCGGCGGGGTGTTGTGGTATTGCAGGGTCGCTGTGTTTTGCAGGGCGCTGTAAGACAGAGAGGTGTCTGAATGAAGGTTGAGAGCGGAAAAAAGGTGCGTCTGCACTACAAGGGCATGTTGAAGGACGGAACGGTTTTTGACTCCTCTGAGGGCGGAGAGCCCCTGGAGTTCACCGTGGGCGCCGGGGAGATAATCCCCGGGTTTGAGAAGAACATAATGGGCATGGATGTGGGAGAAAAAAAGACCTTCACCGTCACGGCGGAAGAGGCCTATGGGCCCAGGAACGAGGCTTTTGTCGTTGAGGTCAGCCGGAAAAACTTCGGCGACGCAGAGCTGGGAGAGGGAATGATCCTTGAGCTGGAAGACGAGCACGGCCACGTTTTCAACGCCGTGGTTAAAAAGGTCACAGAAGAGGCCGTTGTGCTGGACCTCAACCACCCCCTGGCCGGCGAAGACCTCACATTTGAGGTGGAAATAGTCGGCGTCGGAGAAAAAGACGAAAAAAACGAGTGACCGGACCAACACCGGCACACCGCTTTTCTCCACTGTGACACAATGGCCACAATTCACCATCATAACTTTTATAAATTCGTAGTGTATTCGCCATCTGAAAGTTAAAAGAGGGCAGAGTGATTGATATGACAACAGACGACTGGTTTGCCGCTCTGGATGAGGAACTCTCTCAGAAAGAGAAGGAGATAAAAGAGGACGTGGGTGTTCAGAACAGCAAAAAGGCGGAGATAAACCGCGTTCTCATAGAGGATTTCTGGAAGATATGGAACAAGTTCAACAGCATAAACGTCCATTTTACCATGGAGCCCAGCCACAGCGCGTGGGCACAGTTTGAGGAGTTCCCTGACAAATGGAGTTTCAAGCCCAACTTCAACTTCGCCGCCGTCAACAGCATAAGTTTGATAGACAGGACACAGGACCAGGGGCGGATGGGCGACTCCATAAAAGTGCGCTACTACAACAGGGGAGAAAAACCCGCCCTCAGGATGGTCTTTGAGTTCTGCGAGGGAGAACACTACTACAAATACTCCGGCTGGAAGAGAATCTTTGGCCAGTACATACTTTACGACGAGGTCCTTGACAAGGTGAGCCTCAAAAAGATACACGAGGTCCTGGCAGACGTGATAAAGGTGTGGTATGAGTCACATCTCCGGAGAAACAGGGACCTGCTCCTGAACCACATCAAAGACAACTACGAGCGGGGAGAATCTTTCACCCAGTGATTCTGAGATGGGCCATCTCCGCCCGTAGGCTTATGGCCTCATCTTCCTGAAAGCCCTTTTCCGGCTGGCAAAAGGGTCCCTGGTGAACCTTATAAACTCCGCCGGCACAGCAGCCTTGGTTATCTCTATCGTCTCGTCTCCCTTCAGCCGGCGCTCTGTCTGGCCGTCTATGACGAGGAGACAGCTCCTTTTGTTGAGTATCTCTATTTTGACAACGCTCTTGAGCGGTACAACGCTGGGCCCCCTGAACATCCTGAATGGCGCCAGTGGGAGTATTATCATCCCATCAACACGCGGATCCAGGAGAGGTCCTCCGGCGCTGAAAGAATATCCCGTTGAACCTGTGGGCGTGGCCACTATCAGGGCATCCGCCCTGAACTGTTCCATGTTATACCCGTCAACTGTTATTGAAAACTCCCTCATTTTGGCTATCTGAGAAGTGTGTATGACCGCCTCGTTGAGTGCGGGGGGCATGCTCTCGCCATCAACAAAGACACGGAGGCGGTTGTGTATCTCAAGGTGGTAGTCTCCCTCTATGACCCTGTCAAGGGCGGTGGTTGCCTCTTCTGGCTCAACCTCGTTTAGAAACCCTAGGTGGCCCATGTTTATGCCCAGGATGGGGGCCGTGCACTTCTGGAGCGCTCTAAGAACCGTGCCGTCACCGCCTATGGTTATGAGCACGTGGACTTTTATCTCCTTCCCCAGGTCTTCAAGGTGTATCCCCCCCCCTTTTCTTAGAAAGTTTGCTATCTCTTTTTCAAGGACGACCTCCTCTCCCCGGCTTTCAAGATGCTGCATTACCCTCCGCGCCACATCAACCGTGCCTTTTATCTTCGGGTTGGCGGTTATGCAGAACCTCATTTTAACACCTCCACATCATCTCAGCACCTCCAGAGCCCGCCTGTCTCCAACCGCTAGGAGGGAACTCCTCTCTTCTAAGTTAAAAGGCAGCCGGAAACGTTTTCCATCGGCGTCGTAGACCTCGCCCCCCGCCTCCCTGACCATGAGAACGCCGGCGGCCACGTCAACCACACGGACGTTGTAGCGGGGAGTCTCCGCGGATATGAAACATGCGTCCAGGAAGCCTGCTGCGACAAAACACAGTTCCAGAGAGACACAGCCGAAATACCTGACACGGCGCGGGTAGGCGGTCAGCCGGTGGCTCCTCTCATCAGCCATCTTTCCGAGATAGATGGAAAAAACCGAGTTGTCATGGCGAAAAGGCACCGTTTTCAGGGGACGGTAGTTCCTCCACGCCCCCGCCCCCTTTCTGGCGTAGTAGACAGTCCCAGTGACCATGTCCCTTACCACAGCCTCTTCTATGTCGTCCGTTGATTCTTTTCCTATCGCTATTGACACGGAGAACGGGCCAGTTTTTCTCAGAGCATTGTACGTCCCGTCCAGCGGGTCTATGACCAGGGTCTTTTCGCCGCCCCTGTCTATGAAACCCGCCTCCTCGCTCAAAACATTGAAATCCAGACCAAGGCTGTCCAGGGCCTCCAGGATCGCCTCCTCCGCCACACGGTCTATGGAGCGGGTCGGGGTACCATCCGCTCCGATGTACAGTATGTCATCCGGCGCCCCGCTGTGCAACTCCTCTTTCACTGCCATGTCAGCGGCCTCTGCGAGAAAGAAAAGCAACGGCTTCATGGTCCAACAACCCACTTTTTGCTGTATAAATGTTTTGTTTTAAGCAATGGCTGTTAGCGGCGGGCAAAATGTTTTTTACACACCACAGTTATCCCCCGCCGAAAATGCCTTTGAGGGTGATATGATGAGCGGAAAGAAAGGTGGAGAGCACAACATAAAGGACTATGAGGAAGCGTACAGGAACTTTAAATGGGAAGTCCCGGAGTATTACAACTTCGCCTGGGATGTGGTTGATAAGTGGGCAGAGGACAGGACGAAGCTGGCGCTTGTGAGCGTTGACAGCGAAGGGAAAAACGCCCGGTACCACAGTTTCTGGGACCTCAAGATAATGTCAAACAAGTTTGCTCACATCCTCAAAGAACTCGGAATAAAAAGGGGTGAAAGGCTTTTTGTCATGCTTCCCCGGGTGCCAGAGTGGTATTTTGTAGTCCTGGGCTGTATGAAGGCAGGGGTCATTTTCATGCCAACCCCTACCCTCTCAATGCCGAAGGATATAGAGTACAGGATAAACCAGGCAGAGGCGGTGGTTGCGGTCACGAGCGCCGAGTACGCGGAGCGTGTTGAGGAGGTTGAGGGAAAGTGCCCGTCTCTCAAACACAAGATACTCGTCGGCGGAAAGCGGGATGGATGGCTGTCCTTTGAGGAGATGATGGAAAAGGCGCCCAGACAGGCCACGCCGGACGACTTTGGCGGCAAGACCAAGAGCTCGGACCCGCTGCTCATCTATTTCACAAGTGGCACGGAGTCCTATCCCAAAATGGTGTTGCACACGCACAGCTATCCCATAGGACACTGGGTCACTGGCTACATGGTCCAGGACCTGCGTCCCACAGATCTCCAGTGGACCATAGCCGACACGGGGTGGGCGAAGACCGCCTGGGGGAAACTCTTCCCGCAGTGGATCCACGGTGCGGCAGTGCTTCAGTGGAACGCAAAGGGCAGGTTCAACCCGAAGGTGGTTCTGGAGATACTCCAGAACTATGGTGTCACCGTTTTCTGCGCCCCGCCAACGGCCTATCGTCTCCTCATCCTCCAGGAAGACCTCAAAAAGTATGATTTTTCCAACCTCCGCCACAGTCTTAGCGCGGGCGAGCCGCTCAACCCCGAGGTCATAAAGGTGTGGAAGGACGCCACCGGACTGGAGATATACGACTACTATGGCCAGACGGAGACCGTCGCCCTCCTCGGGAACTGCCCCGCGTTTCCGATAAAAGCGGGCAGCATGGGCAAGCCCACCCTGGGACATGATGTTCGCATCGTTGACGACGACGGAAACGAACTGCCTCCAGGCGAAGAGGGCCACATAGCCCTTAGAATAAAACCCGTCCGCCCGCCGGGTCTGATGAAAGAGTACTGGCGCAACCCCGAGGCCAACGAAAAGAGCTTCAGGGGAGACTGGTATTTCACGGGAGACAAGGCGTACAAAGACGAGGAGGGCTATTTCTGGTTTGTCGGCAGAGCGGACGACGTGATAAAATCATCTGGGTACCGCATAGGGCCCTTTGAGGTTGAGAGCGCACTCCAGGAGCACCCGGCGGTGGCTGAGAGCGCCGTTATAGGGGTGCCTGATGAGGTGCGTGGAGCAATAGTGAAAGCGTTTGTGATACTGGCGCCGGGATACGAGCCCAGCGAGGAGCTAAAAAAGGAGCTGCAGGAACACGTTAAGAGGGTGACTGCGCCATACAAGTATCCCCGGGAAATAGAGTTTGTTAAGGAGCTGCCAAAGACGATAAGCGGAAAGATAAAGAGGGCCGAGCTGCGAAAAATGGAGATTGAAAAGCGGAAAAAAGAGGGCAAGCTCTGATCCTGCCGGTGTTCTGGATGTCAAAAGCGGTGCACCCCAGCCACGAAGCCCTCATAACCCCGGAGGACTCGGAGTTTCTAAGGAGCCGGTGGGTCGTTCTGGGCCCGGGGAAGGAGGTCGGAGAGCACACCACCGGTGACAGGGAAGAAGTCGTGGTTTTCGTCTCGGGGAGCGCCCTGGTGGAAGCGGCAGGAGAAAGAGAGGAGGTGGAGGCGCCCGCCGCCGTTTTTTTCCCCAGGAACACGCCCCACAACATAAAGAACATCGGCCAGGACCCTCTGATCTACGCGTATGTTGTTAAGAGATGAAGATAAAAGAGGAAAAAGGATAAGGGATGGAAAAAGAGAGTGGTGTGGAGAGAGGATGGGCCATGTACATTAAAGAGCTGGGAAGAGACGTGCCATCGCTCTGGATGGAAGACGGTGGCAGGGTGGTTATGCTAGACCAGCGTCTTCTGCCTGAAAAGGTTGAGCTTTATGAGACGAAAACACCCGATGAGACAGCGCAGGCGATAAAAGATATGGTCATCAGGGGCGCACCAGCGATAGGCGTGGCGGCCGCATTTGGGATGGCGCAGGGATGGCTAAACGGTCTTCCCGTGGAAAAAGCGGAAAAGGTGCTGAGAGAGTCCCGGCCCACGGCCAGAGACCTTTTCAACGCCGTTGAAAAGATGGCGGAGGAGTGGAAAAGCGGGGGGGATGTCCTGAGAGCGGCCAGAGATTACGCGATGGATGTTATAGACATGTGCCGGCGGATAGGCGAAAACGGCAGCGCTCTGATCAGAGGGGGGGAAAAGGTTCTCACACACTGCAATGCAGGCGCCCTGGCCACCGTGGACTGGGGAACAGCCCTGGCTCCGATAAGGATGGCTCACCGGCAGAAAAAAGAGGTTTTCGTCTGGGTTGACGAGACCCGGCCCTGGCTCCAGGGCTCCCGGCTGACCGCCTGGGAGCTCCTCCAGGAGGAGATACCTCATTCCATAATAGCGGACAACGCCGCCGGTTTTTTCATGTGGCGGGGAGAGGTTGACCTGGTCATTGTGGGCGCTGACAGGGTTGCCAGAAACGGGGACATAGCCAACAAAATAGGCACATACGAAAAAGCGGTTGTTGCCCGGGAAAACAGCATACCCTTCTATGTGGCGGTTCCAAAAACAACCCTTGACCCGGCGATAGCCAGCGGGGATGGGATTCCCATAGAAGAGAGGGGCGGCGAAGAGGTCCTGTCGCTGGGCGGGAAAAGGATCGCCCCATCTGGTTCCACAGCCAGAAACCCTGTTTTTGACATAACCCCCGCCGAGTACATAACGGGTTATATAACGGAATATGGAATAGTAAAAGATATATCCCGTCTTTTCTCTTAACACGCCTAAATATGAAGTGACGAACGGATCGTTGCAGGGAGGAAGGATATGATGGAAGAAAAGGTTGAGAAAAGAACACTGGGAGATCTCCTTGTGAGAAACGGCACTGTTTACGGCGACAGGCCGGCGATATACGATGGCGTCAGGCGCCTCACATACAGGGAGCTCATGGACGAAGCGGACAGGTATGCCATAGCCCTTGCGGACCTGGGCATAGACATAGGCGACAGGATCGGCATCTGGCTGCCCAACAGCGTTGAGTGGGCCGTGGCCTGGTACGGAAACGCCCGCCTGGGGGCTATAACAGTTCCCATGGACACATGGTACAAGCCATCGGAGGCCGAGTACATACTGGGCCACAGCGAGGCCCGGGCGGTCATCGTCGCTGACCGTTTCAAAGGCAGCGATTACATAGAGATGCTCAGGGGAATAATTGACCGCCTCCCCAATCTCAAATATATCATTTTGAAGGGAGAATCGGATGAGAAAAAGATAGGAAACGCTGAGATAATAAAATACGAGGACCTGATAGCCATGGGCGCCCTCTCCAAGAGGAGTGTGCTGGAAGAGAGGGCCAGACGGATAAGCCCCGACGATGTGGCTTTCATCCTATACACCAGCGGGACAACGGGCCGTCCCAAGGGAGCCATGCTGACACACCACAACATAGTCCACAACGCCTACCAGGTGGCAAACCAGCTTCAGACAACGCCAGACGACATCTTCCTTTTGCCTGTGCCCTTCAGCCACTGTTTCGGGTGTGTGATGGGCATAACGGGTGCTGGCAACTTTGGAGCCAGCGTTGTCAGCCTGCCCGGGTTTGATCCAGAGGCAGTCCTCAAAACTATAGAAGAAGAAAAGGCCACGATACTGTACGGTGTGCCGACTATGTTTATAAGAGAACTGGAACTCGTCAAGGCGGGAAAATATGACCCCAAAACCCTCAGGACCGGGATCATGGCAGGGGCGCCCTGCCCTGTTGAGACGGTCAGAGAGGTTAGGGAGCTCATGCACTGCAACGTGCTCATCGCCTATGGTCTCACAGAGGCCAGCCCGGTCATAACGATGACGAGCCTTGACGACCCGGACGACGTGAGGGCTGAGACGGTGGGAAAACCGCTGCCGGGAATAGAGGTCAAAATCGTTGATGAAAACCACAACCCCGTGCCAGACGGGACCATGGGAGAACTCGCGTGCAGAGGATACAACGTTATGAAAGGCTATTTCAAGATGCCGGAGGAGACCAGGGAGGCGATTGACGAGGAGGGCTGGCTGTACAGCGGAGACCTGGCTATAAGAGATGAAAACGGGAACATCCGCATAGTCGGCAGGAAAAAGGAGATGATAATCGTCGGCGGCTTCAACGTCTATCCACGGGAAATAGAGGAGTTTCTCATGACCCACCCCAAGATAGGCGAGGCAACAGTCGTGGGAGTCCCCGACCCTGACCTGGGAGAGGTCGTTGCGGCTGTTGTAAAACCCGTCCCCGGAGAGACGATTACCCCTCAGGAGGTGGTGGACTACGCCTACGGCCAGATCGCCAGTGCCAAGGTGCCCCGCTATGTTTTCATAGGAGCCGAGATACCCGTTAGCGGGCGGGGCAAGGTCCAGAAATACCTGCTCAGCAAACAGCTCGCAGAGGAGATAAAAGAAAAGGGGATACAGAAGATAATTCCCACAAAGGTGAGAGAGAAAAAGCGTGGTTAACCGGATCGGCTGGAAAACCCGCCGACGCTGAGAATAACCTTAAATAGTCATATGTATCCTGTTTTCCTGTGCTTCCGCTGGGCATAAACCCCCTGGACGTATATCTGACCGGTGCTTCAACGGTCCTTTTAGCCGTGGTGCTTTACAGAGTTGGCGCCCTGACCGCTGATGGTCTCATCTCTGCTCTCGTGGTGGGGGTTGTGGTGGGCGTCTTCGGCGGATACCCCTTTTTCTTACTTCTCCTACTCTTCTTACTGGTGGGTTTTGGCGCCACGAAATACCGTTTCAGAGAAAAAGAGCGCCTGGGCGTCCAGGAGGGAAAAAGGGGGGAGAGGGGATGGAAAAACGTCTGGGCAACCGGGGCAGTGGCCACCTTTGTCCCCGTGGTTTACAGGCTTTTCCCCGAGATTTTTCCGGAAAACACTGTTGGCGCCATCTATGTGGTTTCAATCTCCGTGGCTGCCAGCGACACCATAGCCAGCGAGATGGGCATGCTCTTCGGAACCCCCGTCCTGATAACCAGCCCGAGAAAACGGGTTCCAATAGGCACCAACGGGGGGGTGACGGCCATGGGAACCCTCTGGTCCCTTCTCGCCGCCATCCTCATGGGCATTTCCGGCTTCCTCCTGTCTGTGTTTATGTGGTTCCCATCTCCCCGGGTGCTGGCCGATTTTTTTGGCACCGCCGGCGTCTTCCTGATAGCAGGCCTTTTCGGCTTTCTGGGGTGCCTCTTTGACAGCATCCTGGGCGCGCTTTTTGAGAACAGGAAAAAGATGACCAAACACCAGGTGAACTTCGTGTCCACGCTTCTGGCCACGGTTATCGCGTGGGAAGTGTTTTTCCTGGCTGCGTGAGGAAAAACGTGATACAAAAGATTTTAAACACCTGAAAAAGTTGTTGATACGGTGGAAATATGGCCGGCGTGCACAGAAAAATCATTCTATGGATATGCGATGGTATGGGAGACCGTCCCCACCTGTCCCTGGGACACAAAACCCCGCTACAGTATGCCAGAACGCCGAACATGGACCGTGTGGCAGCGCTGGGACAGTGCGGCATCATGGACGTGATAGCCCCGGGTGTCACTCCGGGAAGCGACACGGCACACCTGGCCCTCCTCGGGTATGACCCGCATGAGATTTATACGGGCCGGGGGCCCTTTGAGGCGGCAGGGGTGGGGATAGACGTCAGAGAGGGGGACGTGGCTTTCAGATGCAACTTTGCGACAGTAAAAGACGGCGTGGTTGTTGACAGACGGGCCGGGAGGATAAAAGAGGGCACTGAAACCCTTGCGAAAGCCCTGGACGGCATGGTGATAGAAGACGTGGAGGTGATCTTCAGAGCCGGGGCAGAGCACAGGGGGGCGCTGGTTCTCAGAGGGCCCGGGCTGTCTCCCGACGTCACAGACGGAGACCCTCATGCCACCGGTGTGCCTGTGCCAGAGGTAAAGCCCACGAGCCCGGAGGGGGAAAAAACGAGCAGGGTGCTCAACGAGTTCATAAAAAGGGCGATGGAAACACTCTCTTCTCACCCCCTCAATGCAGAGAGAGAGAAAAAAGGTCTCCTGCCGGCCAACGCCATACTCCCACGGGGAGGAGGGGTGGTACCGCACATCCCCAGCATAACCGAAAAGACTGGGCTTAGGGTGGCAGGCGTTGTTGGCGTCACGCTGGTAAAGGGCATATGCCGCGCCACAGGAATAGACCTTGTGGAGAGACCGGAGTTCACAGGCGGAGCAGACACGGACATGATGGGAAAAGCCAGAGAGGCGGTAAAAGCCCTCCAGGACCACGACATGGTCCTTGTGAACGTCAAGGCCCCTGATCTGATGGGCCACGACGACAGGCCGATGGAAAAGGCAAAGACCATTGAAAAGATAGACGAAGCCATCGGCTACGTTCTGGACAACATGCCCGGGGACACGATTTTTGCTCTCACCGCAGACCACTCAACGCCGTGCACCTTCAAAGAGCACGCCGGGGACCCTGTCCCCCTGGCCATATATGGAAGAGGGCATCGGTTTGACAACGTCGGAAAATACGACGAAATCTCCTGTGCTGCCGGGTCCATTGGCAGGATAAGGGGAATGGACCTCCTGCCCATTCTGATGAACATGGGCGGGTATTCAAAAAAATATGGGGCATAGGCGATTGTTTCACTCAATGCCACCGCCAAACTTATATCTCATTGTCTATTCCCCATCGCTGATGAAGGGCAGCGGCACTTCGCGTACCCGCAAGGCCGTTAGAGGCAATCGCGGACGTAGAGTAAAAGAGGTGAGGTGTTCGTGAGTGATGCGTTGGAGAGTATAAAAAGAAAATATCCGGAAAAATTTATATCAGAAGAGAAAATATTTAGTAACATTCATCGTGGCGATAGAATATTTATTGCTACAGGTTGTGGTGAACCTCAGTATCTTGTTAGAGCGCTCATAAAGTATGTAGAATCACATCCGAAGGCTTTTTTTGATGCGGAAGTTTTTCATGTGTGGACGCTTGGTGTTGCAGCTTATACAGAGGAAAAATTTAAATACAATTTTCGTCACAATTCATTTTTTATAGGAAACAGCACAAGAGATGCCGTTAATAAAGGTCTCGCAGATTATACCCCCATATTTTTATCGCAGGTACCAGATCTTTTTCATCGGAAATTCATCCCCATAGATGTTGCGATCATCCAGACATCACCTCCAGATAACCATGGATATATGAGTCTGGGTGTAAGTGTTGATATAACAAAAGCCGCTGTGGAAAACGCCAGATTGGTGATAGCACAGGTAAATGAGAACATGCCTCGCGTCCACGGAGATGGTTTTGTACATATGGAGGATGTTGATTTTGCAATAGTTAATAATGAGCCGTTACTGGAATACGAGAATAATGTACCTGATGATATTGCTCACAGAATCGGTAAGTATGTGTCTCGCATAGTGCAGGATGGTGATACCATCCAGGTGGGTTATGGTAGTATACCCAATGCCATTCTTTTAAATCTCCGGGATAAAAAACATCTGGGAGTACATACTGAGCTGTTGACGGATGGTATTGTGCAATTGATGAAAGACGGCGTGATTGACAATACAAAGAAAACGGTTGATCGCGGCAAGACCATAGCCACTTTTTGTATGGGTACAAAAGAGACCTACAAATTTATAGACGACAACCCCAGTGTTGAGTTCAGGACTATTGATTATACAAACAATCCATTGATTATAGCCCAACATAATAACATGACTGCAATAAATAGCGCTCTGGAAATAGACCTTACTGGTCAGGCGACTGCGGAATCAATAGGAAAGATATTTTACAGTGGAATAGGTGGGCAGGCCGACTTTATGAGAGGTGCCGCCCTGGCGCGCAATGGGAAAACGATACTAGCCATGCAGTCCACAGCAGAAAATGGTAAAGTTTCAAGGATAGTGCCGTGCCTGAAAGAAGGAGCGGGGGTTACTCTGAATAGAGGCGATATTCATTATGTGGTGACGGAATACGGGATAGCATACCTGCATGGAAAAAATATCCGAGAAAGAGCCATGGAATTGATATCTATAGCACATCCGAAATTCAGGCCATGGCTTATCAAGGAAGCAAAAAAACTCAATCTCATTTACAAGGATCAGGCATTCATACCAGGTAAAAAAGGAGAATACCCAGAGGAGCTTGAAACGTATAGAACCACAAAAACCGGGCTTGAGATCTTTTTGAGGCCGGTAAAAATAAGTGATGAGCCATTACTGAAAGATTTCTTTTACAGTCTCTCAGATAAAACTCTATATCGCAGATTCATCTCTGCACGCAAAGATATGCCACACGAAAGATTACAACAGTTCGTTGTAATTGATTATACCAAAGAAATGATCATTCTTGCAGTGATTAAAAAGAATGGAAAAGAAGAAGTTGTTGGAGTAGGGGAATATGGCATAGACGAGCGGGAATACACTGCAGAAGTGGCACTGGTGGTACGGGATGATTATCAAAATCGTGGAATAGGCACTGAACTGCTTTCGTATCTGACATACCTCGCAAAAAGACAAGGACTTCATGGTTTTACCGCAGAGGTACTGGCGGACAATAGAGCGATGTTACATCTCTTTGAAAAAATGGGCTTTGACATTGAAAGAAGAAAGGCAGAGGGAGTATACGAATTAAAGATGAGATTCAGGGAGGCAGGAGAAAAATGACTCCTGATATAAAATATCTGTTTGAGCCCAGATCTGTTGCAGTCATCGGAGCGTCCCATAATAAAAACAAAATAGGTCATAAGATAGTTGAAAATATTATAAGTAGCGGATATCCCGGGAAGATATATCCTGTAAATCCCAAAGGTGGTGAAATTCTTGGTCTCCAGGTGTACAAATCCCTTGACGAGGTTGACGATGAAATCGATGTTGCGTGCATCGTAATACCCGCAAAATGCACGTTTAAAGCGGTGGAAGATTGTGCGCGTAACGGCGTAAAATTCCTAGTGATAATAACATCCGGATTTGCAGAAATCGGAAACAATGAAGAGGAAAGAAGAATTGTTGAATTTGCTCATAAACATGGGATGCGTGTTTTGGGACCAAATATTTTTGGGGTGTATTCCTCTGTTGCACCAATAAATATGACCTTTGGTCCTAAAGAAATAAAACCCGGCAGTATAGCCATTGTAACACAGAGTGGCGCGCTTGGTGTTGCAATGCTAAGTAAGACAAAATCCGAAAACCTTGGCGTCTCCGTAGTCGCCTCAGTGGGTAATAAATCGGATATTGACGAAGCGGATCTCCTGGAGTACCTAATAGAGGACAAAAACACAAAGGTCATATTGTTGTATATTGAAGGAATAAAAAATGGCGAGAGGCTTGTTGATTGTCTGAAAAAAGTTACAAAAAAGAAGCCCGTCGTCGTGATAAAATCCGGAAGGTCAAAAAGAGGTGCGCTTGCTGCAGCATCCCACACGGGTTCACTGGCAGGTTCAGACAAGGTGTTCTCAGACATCATGAAACAATGCGGAGTTCTTAGAGCGGAAACTCTTAGAGAAGCTTTTGAATGGTGCAAATTTCTTGCGAGTTCGCCATATCCGGAAGGGGAGAATACTGTGATAGTTACCAACGGGGGAGGGCTGGGAGTCTTGGCTGCGGATGCATGTGAAAAATATGATGTGCATCTATATGATAATATTCAGGTCCTGAAAGAGATATTCTCTGATGCGGTTCCGGAGTTCGGTTCAGTGAAAAATCCTGTTGACATCACAGGTCAGGCAACGGTTTCTGAGTATAGTAAGGCGCTCAATGCAGCACTTGGAAACAAAGAGATCCATTCGGTCATCTGCTTGGGTTGTGAAACTGCGATTTTAGATATAGAAAATCTCTCTCCCGCGATAGAAAAGATGTTTTCAGAGAATGTGGTCAATAAACCTGTTGTATTCTCTTTCTTCGGTGGAAAAAAAGTGGATGATTTTACAGAAAGTCTTAAGAACAAAGGGATACCGGTATATCCAGAGGTTTATGATGCGGTATCTTGTTTGGGGGCAATGTATGCTCATTATCGCAATATTAAGTACCAGGCAGATACTATGGGCGTTGGTGAAGGTGCGGAAATGGATGAGCAGACAATAAGGGAGATTATAAGAAAAGTCAGGGAAGAGAAAAGACGTGTTCTTCTCCCATACGAAGGAGAAGCTATAATGAAAGCCGCGGGTATACCTGTACCAGAAAGTTATCTGGCCCGCAGTCTAGATGAAGCAGTAATGTATGCTGAGAAAATAGGATACCCCGTAGTTATGAAGGTGGTTTCAAAGGATATCATTCATAAAAGCGACGCTGGAGGTATTGTCCTGGATATTGAAAATAAAGATGAGGTAATAGATGCTTATCAGGCCATACTCTTTAACTGCAGACGGTACAAACCTGATGCATCAATTGAGGGAATTCTGATTTCTGAGATGCTACAACCGGGTGTTGAAGTGATTGTTGGGGCAAGAAGAGACAACATCTTTGGTCCAATTTGTATGGTTGGTCTTGGAGGGGTGTATGTGGAGGTTATGAAGGATGTGTCATTCCGTGCTCTTACCACGAATCCAAGAGAGATAGAATCTATGATAAAAGATATAAAGTCATACCCCATACTTTTAGGCGTACGAGGCGAGGAGAAAAAGGACATAGATGCAATAGTTGATGTTATAATTAAATTGAACCTTCTTCTTCAAAAAAACAGAGAGATCTCAGACATTGAAATCAACCCCCTTCTCACATATGAAGAAGGTGAAGGAGTGAAGGCAGTTGATATTAGAATCCTGCTGTCAGATGATGAGGACGATAAACGAAGCTAAAATAAAGGGAGGTGGAGATGATGGATAAACTAGTAATAGCGTCGATGAGTAAAAGCGCCGGAAAGACAAGTTTAATTGTGGGACTGGCGATTGCACTGAAAAAAAGAATAGGTTATTTGAAGCCTTTCGGAGAGAGGTTGGTCTACCATAAAAAACGCCTGTGGGACTATGATGCCGCACTGATAACAAATATTTTTAATTTAGACGAGAACCCGGAAGATATGAGCATTGGTTTTGATCACAGCAAACTTAGATATATGTTTGATGAAGACTCTACAAGAGATAGAATTCTAAAGAGCGTATCTGATATTGAAAAAGATAAGGACATACTTTTTGTTGAAGGTGGAAAAGATGTGGTTTATGGAACTTCTGTGTACCTGGATCCCATATTCATAACAAAGTCCATTGATGGCAAGTTGGTACTTGTTGTTGATGGAAGAAGCGAGGCATGTATTGATGATATTACATTTGTCAAAAAATATATTGATATGAAAAATATAAATTTTGCAGGAATCGTTATAAACAAGGTGAAAGATGTGGAGGATTTCAAACAAACATACCTGGACGAGATATCCGCGATGGGCATAAACGTGATTGGTGTAATCCCATACAAAAAAGAATTAACGCATTTCTCTGTGAGTTATCTGTATGACTCTCTGCTCGCAAAAGTTATTGCCGGTAAGAGTAATTTAAACAATGTCATAGAGAATATCTTTGTTGGAGCCATGTCTGCTGACGCAGCACTTCGGAACCCCCTATTTATGAAGAAAAACAAGTTAATTATAACCAGCGGTGACAGGACAGATATAATTCTTGCAGCCTTAGAAAGTGATACTTCATGCATCGTGCTTACAAATAACATTTTACCACCGCCATACATTATTTCAAAGGCTTCAGATCGTGGCATACCAATGTTACTTGTGTCTTCTGACACATACCAGACGGCAAAGCAAATAGACAATATAGAACCGTTATTGACAAAATATGATACCGAACGCATAGAGTTATTGGGACAATTGATAAAAGAACATGTGAATATAAAAGAGATAACTGATATCTGAGAGTGTAAATGTTTTCTTTCACGATTCCTCGCTCGGTTCCTCACTTCGGGCCATCGCCCTCTCTTAACATCCTGCAGGTCTCTGAATGCAGGGAGGAATGCAGTCCAGATACACGCCAGCCGTTAAATGAGACCCTGTGCGCTAGGCATTCTGATTCCATTTAGATTATTCAGATTGAAGTAGCATCAAAACATTTTGACACCAAAGGGTATTGGGTTGAAGCCAAAGTTATATGCTGAGAGGGTATGGCGGTATATGGTGGCCATCATGAAAGTTGACATGAATGATGTGGTATGTGTAACGGAAACCGCTGTTACTATACGGGGCACAAGGAGGCGGACTACAATACCAAAGGTCATTGTGGACAAACTCGGGATCAGGGACAAAGATAGGCTAAGGTGGATGCTCTTCAGGGACGGAACGGTCGTTATTACAAAGGTTAACCGGTAGGTGAGTTGATGATGTTTGGTCTGTTCACATTGGGTATATTATCAGTAGCATTCATGGCGGCCTTAATTGATACATCTCTTGGTATGTGTTATGGTACTATTCTTGCACCGGTGCTTTTGATAGCGGGGTATTCTCCGGAGGTTGTTGTTCCCACGATTCTTTTTTCCCAGTTGGTTGTTGATATAGGCGGTGGCTTAACCCATACGAAGGTTAAGAATTTCACCCGAAAGGATGCAAAGGTCGCTTTGCTTGTGGCTATCCCAGCGACTATTTTCGTATCTCTGGGTGTATTTTTGAACGTAAATTTGCCAAAGATGATCACAAAGACATATATTGGTCTGACTGTTACCCTCCTGGGCATCTTACTTTTACTGGGAATAAAACTTAGGAAAACATCTAAAAGACTTGTTTTCATATCCAGTATAGCAGGGTTTAATAAGGGATTCATGGGCGGTGGTTTTGGTCCGGTTGTTGTATCCGGGCAGATAGTTCTCAATCACGATGTTAGACCCTCTGTGTCAATAGGTGACATTGCGGAGATTCCCGTATGTATCACTGGGCTGCTGGCTTTTGCTATACTTGGTAAATTATCTTTCCTACAGATTTATCTTATTGTAACTGTTCCGGCGTTGATAGCCTCAATAATCGGGCCCCACATAACAATGAAAATCGGTCAAAAAAACTATGCCGAGAAAGTAATAGGTGTGATAACACTCACTCTGGGTGTTATTACCCTATTGAAAATTATTTGGGGTTGATATCCAGTCAGATCAGATATAAAATTTAGATATACCCAAACGTTCATGGGATTGGAAATCATGTGGCGGTGGGCGTTTTGGTGCCGGCCGGAGACATGCCCCCTCCTGGCTGCTGTGCCGCTCCCGTGCCCGGAGATGCTACCGGGGTTGGTGCCTTAACGCCTGTTTTTACGAACTTGGGGAAATATCTCAGGACGACGATGTCTCCTATTGAGCTCACCCAGCGGTAGGGGACGCTCACACTTATCCCCCCCTCAACCAGGGCAGGGTTAGGCCTCTCAATGAACAGGCCATATATGGTGTTCGTGTCCAGGTCTATAACCACGTCTTTGACCGTCCCCAAGTAGATGGCGTTTGGTGTGTAAACCTCTCTTCCTATTATCTCGGTTACTTCCTCAAGCATATGCATCCCGCCATTTTTGTGGGCTTGTATTTTTGTGGGCTTGTGGGTGTATTGTTGTCCTGTTTATATAAGTTTATCCAATCTTATCCACTCTCATCCGCCTTATCCAGTCTCACCCGCGCTGGCTCATAGTTTTCCACCGTTTTCAAAGAACCGTCTTATGTCATCGGGGGTTCGCGCGTCTATGTTAAACTTCTCAAGAAACCGTTTGGTGGTCCGGAGAACCTTTGTCCTGCCCCTCGGGCGTGCTGACACGAGGCCCATGGCGATGAGCTCTTTTATGTGTCCGTATGCAGATGGCCCTCTCATCTCAACTATCCGGCTCTGTGTTATCGGCTGGTAATAGGCGATTAGAGAGAGGGTTTTTACCACCTCCGCCGGTATGTCCGTTGGGGCTATTTCCCGGGTCTCCTCTGCGTATTCCGGTTTGAGCTGCATGGTGTATCTGCCGCCTATGTTGACTATCTCTATGGCGGTCTCGCGGTTTCTATAAAGGCCCACGAGTTTTTTGAGAGCCCTTCTCACCTCTTTTTCGTCCAGCCCCACGTTTTCAGAGATCTCCCTCACAGAAAGTGGTCTGGTGGCTGAGAAAAGAGCGCTTTCAACGAGTAGCACTTCTTTTTCCAATTTCCCACCCCCAGCGTGCCGTCACGTGGCTGCCATCGGGGGCAGCAGGTTCTCTTCGCCTTCATCGTGGCCGTGGATCACAGCCAGGTTTTCTTTCCCGTCCCCGTCTCCTGATTCTTCTCCGCTTTCTTCCACACTGTCTTTCAGGGCGTCTCCTGGATACGGCACCAGGAGTTTTATTCTCATCTTTCCCCGTGGAAACCGCTGGTACACCCGTATCTTTTCCCTTTGAACGAGGAAAAGCAGAGATACGAAGACTGTGACGAGGTCTTCACGTGTCTGTATGAATATGTCGTCCAGGGTTATTATGTCCTTGTTTATGGATGTGAGGGTCTGCCACACGGTTGCTATGTCCTCTTCTATGTTCTCCTCGTGCAAACGTTCCTTTACGTTTATACCCCCACGCTGTTTTTGTTTCAGCCGCTCCCGCACCCGTGCTATTTCCATCTGGAGAGCCGCCTCACGCCTCGCCTCTTCAAACGCCTCAAGGAGGTCCACCAGGTCAACCCGTCTGGTCTGTTTCCTGACCACCCTCTCCTCAAGAACCACGGCGTCGGGGTTGAAAGGCTCCTCTGGCTCCCAGAGGAGTTCCCATGGGGGTGTTTCAAACGCTCCGAGATCTCCCTCCCATCCCCCGCATTCCACCGCGGCGCCTTCCACGGCTTCCATGGCCTGTGTCTCAGCGCGGTCCCTGAGGGTCTCGGTCTTCTTTTTCAAAATCGTCCATGCCAGGAATGTTATTCTCCCGGCGGTGATGAAATCTATTTGTCTCGTCTTTTTGAGTTTCTTCCTGTACGCCCTCGCGAATTTGACCAGGTCTATGTCCCAGGGGTCCATTTTTTCCTCAACAACGAGTTCCAAGACCGTTGCAAGGGTCCTGTCCATGGGATCAGATATCGTGCTGTGCAACCCGCTCTCAATGTGAGACAGTAATGCCATGTAGTGGTCTATTCTCTCCGGGTCGCCGTCAACCAGCACCCTGTGGAAAAAGAGGTACTGTTTGATGCTGTCTGTGTCATATCCCCCATTGCCGTGGCCTGTGCCGCCGTCTCCACGGTTTTCCAGCACCATTGCCCCTGTGTTCATGCGTTCACCTCCCCGAGAGAGCCTTCGTTAGCCCGTGTCCCATCCTCAGATGGTTCTTCTGGAAGTTCGTCCAGGTTCATAAAGCCGAGCATCTCTGACACACCATCGCGAATTGTGACACCGTAGAGGTGGTCCGCCTCTTTCAGAGACACCTTTCTGAGAGAGATCATGATGAACTGGGCGTTTTCTGAGTCCTCCTTTATCATCTTTGCCAGGTTTTCTGCGTTGAGGGCGTCAAGGTTCTGGTCCACCTCGTCAAAAACGTAAAACGGGGACGGGTCGTATTGTTGTATGGCTATGATAAAGGCCATTGATACCAGGCTCTTCTCTCCGCCAGAGAGCGCCTCTATGCGCAGAACCTTCTTCCCGGGGGGCCTGGCGGATATGAGAAGTCCCCCCTCAAATGGTGAGTCGGGGTTTTCAAGTATGAGCTCCGCCTCTCCGCCCATGGACAGCCGCCGGTAGACCTCTCTGAAGTTTTTGTTCACCTCGTTGAACACTGCCATGAGCCCCTCTTTTTTCCGCTCCTCAAGGTCCCTGACGAGTTTTTCAAGGTCCCTTTTCTCTTTTTTCACCTGTTCCATCTCCGCCGTGAGCCGCTCATATCTCTCCCGCTGCTCCTCGTATTCATCAAGGGCTTTCAGGTTCACGGCACCCATCTCCTCAAGCGCCCGGTTTATCTCAGCGATCCTCCTTTTCAGGGTGTCAACAGAGGGCAGGGGCTCGTGTACCTCCACACCATACTCGCGGTACTCTGACTCAAGACCAGCATGCTGCTCTCTCAGAGTGTTCAACCGCGCTTTGAGGCTGATGTAGAAATCGTCTTTTGTCTCCATGGCAGAGGCGACTTTTTCCCTCTCCGCCTCGTATTTTCTCTTTTTATCAAGCAACTCCTCTCTGGTCTGTCTCAGCGCCTCCACTTCAGAGCTTTTCTCAGACAGGATTTTTCCAAGCGACCGCACCTCTGCCTCCGCCTTTTCCAGTTTTTCCCGCAGTTTTTCAATGAGTTTCTCTCTGGCTTCTATTTCCTGCTCGTTTTCTCTTATGCGCTCAGAGAGCGTTTTTACCTTCTCTTCGTCCACGGCCACAAGGGGGGACAGGTCCCCTATCTCTCTGTTGAGCTTTTCAAGTTCTCTGAGAGTCTCCTTTTCAGCCACGGCGAGTTCTCTCAGCCTCTGTCCCATCTCCCCCTCGGTTGCCCCGGAGAGCTTCTCTCTGACAGCGCCGAGGAGTTCCTCTGTTTTTGATATAACAGATTCCAGTTCCTCCTCCTTTTTTTCCAGTTCAGCTATCTTCGCTGTGAGCCGCTCCATTTTGTTTCTCAGAGCCCTTGTTTCCCTGTCAAGGAGAGTTTTTTCGTCCTGCAACTCCTTCTTTTTCTTTTCAAGGAGTTCTATGCGGACGCTCTTTTTCCCCTCCACCATGTTTATCTCTCTTATCCTGTTTTCTAGGGAGACCAGTTCTTTTCTTATTTCTCCGAGCCGCCTCTCAACGTCTTCCAGCTCCGCCCTCTTGTTCCGCAGTTTTTCGCCTATTTTTTCTAGGTCTCCCCTTGAAAATGCCATCTTTTCTCTCTTCTCCAGGTTTCCGCCCACCATCGCACCGCTGACCTCTATCAGTTCCCCTTCCAGGGTTACGAGGCGGACGCCGCCCATGAGCTTTCTGGCGGTCTGGAGGTCTTTCACGACCACGGTATCTCCGAAGGCGTACCACACCGCGGGCGCATATCTCTCATCGTATTCTATGAGATCTATGGCAAACCCGAGCGCCTCCGGATGTCTGGACGCCAGAATGGCTTTTCCCCGGGGACGGCTCTCAACCATCTTGTTGAGGGGCAGAAAAGTGGCACGCCCCAGTTTGTGCTTTTTGAGATATTTAATGGCCCTCTCAGCGTCCTCATCAGTTTCCACGACGATGGCGTTCATCCTGGGACCTGCCGCCACGGCGAGCGCAAGCTCATATTTGGCGTCCCTGGGCGATATGACCTCTGCGAGGGTGCCTATTATCCCACCAAGTTCGCCCCTGTCCCTGCACGAGAGTATGGCGTTTACAGCTCCACCAGAGCCTTCAACGCTCTCAACCTTTGCTCTCACCCGCTCGTACTCCCTCTCTATGGTCCGGAGTTCGTCGTCCAGAGCGGTTCTCTTTTCAACGAGTTTCTTCTCTTCGTTTTTCAGCTCGTAAAACCTCTTCTGGAGTTTCTGGACGTCTCCGCCCCCCTCTTTTTTTATCTCCTTTATCTCCCACTCTATGTCTTTTAACTCGGTGACGACGTTTTTCTTTTTTTCCTCCGCTGAGCCAAGGTCTCTGCTTGTTGACTCCAGCGACGTTTTGATCTTCTCTTTTTCCACCTGGATTTCTCCCAGTTTTTTCCGGTGGTTTTCCAGGGATTCAACGAGGGCCCTCTCCTCTTTTTTCATCTCCCCAACACGGGCGTTCTGCTCTGAGGCGGTTTTTTCAAGTTCCTCCCTCTCCTTTCTTATCTTTTCCAGTTCTTTTTCAACCGCTTTTTTCTTTTCCACGAGGTCCACGAGTTTTTTTCTTTTTTCCTGGAGGGCTTTTTCCAGTTCTCTCTTCTTTTCACTGAGTTCTTTTATGGCCTTTTTTCTCTCAGATATCTCAGAGGTCGCGTCTTCTATTCCGTCCCTGGCGCGCACTCTCTCAACACGGGCCGCCTCAAGTTTTTCCTGTATCTCTTTTATACTGTCGTCTGTTTTGGCCGCCATCTCCTTTTCTATCTCTTCTATCTGTTTTTCAACCTCTTCTATCAGCCCCGTGAGCCGTCTTTTTTCCTCCTCAAGACGCTGTTTTTCCTCTTCCCTGCTGGACAGCTGTTCTTCCACCCCTCTCATTTCGGACTCAATTGCCAGCATTTTCTTGTAGGCCATCTGGGCTTTTGCGGTCCTCAACTGTTCTCTCAGTTCCACGTACCTGGCGGCCTCTTTTCTTTCTGCGTCAAGGGAATCAACCCGGCTCTTTATTTCATCCAGCAGGATGGATATGCGCCCCAGATTCGCTTCGGCCTCCTCCTTTTTCTTTTCGGCCTTTTTTATGTCCTCGTCAAACCGGCTTATGCCTGAGATTTCGTCCAGTATCTTTCTCCGCTCAACTGCGCCCATCTGGGCGATCCTGTTCACGTCTCCCTGCTGGACAAAATTGTACCCGTCGGCGCTTATTCTGGCCCTTGCGAGCAACTGGTCAAAGTCGGAGAGAGACGCTTTTTTTCCGTTTATGTAAAAATAGGAATTGACATCCCCCGTCCGGGATGACGATCGTCTGACAACCCTTGTGAGCCGCACCTCGTCTGAGTTTATCGGTATCACCCGGTCGCTGTTGTCAAACACCAAGGTGACACGGCATTCTCTGGCCGGCCTGCCCTTTTTGCCTCCATTGTGAATCAGCTCGCTGAGTTTTCCGGCTCTCAGCACCTTTGAGCTCTTTGGGCCCAGCACGAAGAGTATGGCGTCTGATATGTTTGATTTTCCGCTGCCGTTTGGCCCGGTTATTCCTGTGAATCCAGGGTAAAAAGGTATTTTTATCTTCTTTCCGAACGATTTGAAGTTTTCCATTTCAATCTCTTTAAGGTACATGGCGGTCTCCCCCTTCTGATAGGCGGATGTCATGTGTTTTGAGGGCATTTGCTCTTCTCAAGCGCATCCCATCCCATTGTCCGACAAAACGTCGGTCACAACAGTAATGGACATCATATTATATATATCTTTCGCTTTTTTGTGCGGACATGAAACCGTAAAAACCGCCTCAACCTGCACATGAAATGAAGGGGTTTTGTCAGCCACTTGTCAGAAAATTACAGTCGCTAAGCAACCGCTAAAAAAGTTTTAAATAGGGGGTGTTCATCAATCACGCCCCCACATTTACCCACATTTACAGCCACATACTGTACGGTGGTGAAAAAAGTTGGAAAAAACAGGCCAGGCCGGCGGAGCGATGGAAAAAGCGCTTAGTAGAATAAAACAGGCAGAAAAAGAAGCAAAACACATGGTGGAAGAAGCCGAAAACGAGTACGAGCGGGAGCTGGAAGCAGTCAGATCCGAACTGGAAAAAACTGCGGCCGCGCGAATAGAAGAGGCGAGAAAAAAGGCGGAGGAGCACGTTGAAAAGAAGCGGGCCGAGGGCGAAGAAGAAGCCAGGCGTATAATTGAAGAAAAAAAAGCCGAAGCAGAGAGAATAAAGAAAAGAGCGGAGGAAAACAGACAGAAGGCGGTTGAACACGTCGTCAGGGAGATCCTGAAGGGGTGATGGACACGGGGCTTTTTCCCCAAGAAACATATGAGGTGAACTTCGTCATATCCGCCAGAGACCGGGACAGGGTGGTCAAAAGATTGCACAGAGAGGGTTTTGTTGAACTGAGAGATGTTACCAGAGACACGCCCCTGGGCGCCGTTGTGGAACGTGCCCGTTCCCCTGAAATAACCTCACGCTATGACGGAATGCTGTCCCGTCTGAACTATGCCCTCAACGTTTTTAAGAAAGCGGCTCCACGGTCAAAGGGCGGCGGCTTAAAAGACCTTATCTCAAAAAAAACCGACAGCAGAATACCGGTCACCCCCAGCCCACCGGAGGAGGCTCTCAGAGAGGCTGAAGAGCTGATGGAAAAGATAGAAGGCACACTTAGAGCACTTGACAGGAGGCTCTCAGCGGTCAACCAGAGCATAGAAAACCTGCGGGATCGCCTTGAGGCCATAAAAATTGTCCACTCCCTCGGGTTTGACCTGTCCCACATAAGAAAATCCGAGTACACCGCCATGGTTGTTGGTATCACATCTGAGCCAGAGCGTGTCGAGGAGGCCCTGTCGCCCTTCCTGGTGGTTTACGGGATAACACCTCTCCCGGGCGACGAAGGAAAAAAACAGGGCCAGCACGTCATGGCAGTTCTCTTTCTGAGAAGAGAAGAGGAGAGGGTCATGAGCGCCCTCCGCAGCACGGGCTTCTCTCCCATCCAGCTGAAAAACGTCGGCGGTTTTCCCGAGGAGGCGGCGGAACGGGTGCGAAAGGCGATGGAAAACCTGCTCTCTACGAGAGAAGAGGTTGTTGAGGAAATAAAAAGGCTCAAAAAGGAGTATTTCAGGTCCATAATCCGCCTGAAAGAGGAAATAGAGCTTGAAGCCGAGCGTCTCCACGCCGTGTCCCTGTTTGGAGCAACAGATGAGACGCTGGTTCTCTCAACGTGGTGTCCCGAAGAAAACCTCAGGGGGCTCAGAGAAGCGCTGGTGGAAGAAACAGGTGGGGCGGTGGTGGTGGAAGCATCTGCCGGCGGCAAAAACGCCCCCACAGCCATGAAAAACCCAGTGTGGGCCAGACCATTTGAGATGCTGACAACCCTTTTTGGAGCCCCCGGTCACGACGAAATAGATCCCACGAGGATAATAGGGCCTGCCTTTGTGTTTTTATTTGGAATAATGCTGGGAGACGCCCTCTATGGGGTAATAATAACAGCGGTGGCACTCCTCCTGTACAGAGGGTCCGGGAGAAACCTGTCCATGAAAAACTTTTCAATAATTCTGACCCTGAGCGGGGTTTCCACGATAATATTCGGCGCGCTCCAGGGAGGCTATTTCGGGCCGGACCTGGACACACAGCCAAACATCATCTCCACGCTGGGGTTGCACCCGCCCGTCCTGATGGACCCCATGACAAACCCCATCCCTGTGCTGGTCCTGTCCCTGGTCATAGGGCTGGTTTACATCAACATCGCCCTGCTCCTGTCCGCCGTCCAGAAACTGTATTTCAGAAAGTACAGGGCTTTTATGTGCGAGGTGGTCCCCTGGTGGCTCCTCCAGCCCGCAGCATTCGTCCTTCTGGGCGGAAACCTCTTCGGCTGGTGGACTTTTCCACAGTACATGACAAATGTCGCCATAGCGCTGACATTGTTCGGCATTCTGCTCCTGGCCGTTGACAAAAAGGGGCTGTTTTTCTTTGAACTCACGGGCTTTGTGGGAAACTTTCTCTCTTTCGCCCGTCTCCTGGCCTTGGGTCTTGCGACGGCCGGAATCGCCCTCACGGTGAATGTGATAGTCGGCCTGATAGCAGGGGCGAGTATTTCCCTCCCCCTTACCGCCTCTGTGCCCCTGGGCGTTCTGGGCATCGTCCTGGCAGGTATGGGCTGGGTGGCGAAAAACAAAACACAGACGATGATCGGCCTTTTGCTGGCGGCATTCGGTTTTCTCTCCGCTGCGGGTCTGAGCCCCGTTTTCTTCGTGTCTGTGGCCGCCGTGGGCTACATTTTTGGCCACCTGGCCAACTGTGGTCTCCAGACGCTGGGTGCCTTCGTTCACTCTCTGCGTTTGCAGTACGTTGAGTTCTTTGGCTATTTCTACGAGGGCAAGGGGCGGTTGTTCTCGCCCTTTGTTGAGAAAAGAAGAAACACGGTTATAGTGGAAAAAGATGGGAGATAGAATTGAAGTGTAAGAGTGTGTAAAAGGAGGAATGGACATGGAAAAAAGAAAAACAAAAACAGAGCCCAGAAATGTGCTGGTAGCGTCTTTCGCCCTGCTGGCGTTCCTTGCAGCAGCGGTTCTTATGTCCACGCCTACACGGGCTTTTGAAGTGCACACGCCTGAGACGATAACCTCCGGGATACCGACCACGTTTTCTGTCTCTGAGACGCTGAACGACACAGCATCCCTAGACGAGATGATATTTGAGTGGCACTTCTCCGACTCGGAAGAAAATGTTACTGGCGAAGAGGTCACGCACGCGTTCCATGGTCCTGGTACATACGAGGTGTCTGTCACAGCACGCTACAAAACGAATCACACTGTTTATGACACAAAAACGATTTCTGTGAACGTCGAGCCGGACCGGAGCGGAATGTTCCTGGCGATGGTGGGCGCCGGCATAGCCGTGGGCATATCTGGCATGGGCTCCGGGATAGGCGTTGGTCTGGCGGGATCCGCAGGCTCAGGTGCGATAGTCTACCGTCCGAACAGGTTCAGCAAGTTCTTGCTCTTCCAGGCGCTGCCCCAGACCCAGGCCATATACGGTTTTCTGGTGGCCATTATCATCTTTCTCAGGACCGGTGTCTGGGGCGGGGAAGCGGTTGATGTCCCGTTTTCAACCGGTCTGCTCTTCGTCGGAGCGGGGCTCGCCGTTGGAATAGCCGGCCTGAGCGCCATCGGCCAGGGAATCACAGCAGCATCTGCTATAGGGGCGGCGGCGGAGAGAGAGGACACGTTCACGCGCGGGATGATATTCTCGGTTCTGCCGGAAACACAGGCAATATACGGTTTCCTGGTGGCTGTGCTGCTCATATTTATGGGCACGAGCAAGATTTCCACAGCCTCTTCGGCATACGGGATGGGCGTGGCGGCCATAGGCGCAGGGCTCGCTGTCGGCGTCGCAGGTCTGAGTGCCATTGGACAGGGAATAGCCGCCGGAGCAGGCATAACCTCCTATGTGCGCAGCCCGGAAACCTTCGTGAGGTCCATGCTGTTCAGCATAATGAGCGAGCTATTCGCCATATTCGGGCTGTTGATAGCCATAATCATAATGTTCTCTGTGGGAATCATCTGAGCAGCCGTGTCCCCTGGTGAAGTGTGACATGAGCATCTGGTGGTGGCGCAGGTGTCGGAAAAACCAGGAAAACAGGAAAAAAGGCGTGGAAAAAAGAAACAGGTCTACGAAATAAACGTTGACAACACGGACAGAATAATCCAGATTATACTGGACGACGCCAGGAGAAAGGTTGAGCACATCCACTCGCTCCTTGAAGAGAAAAAACAGGAGATCCAGGAAGAAGTGGAGAAACGCCTCCAGGAGGAGGTGAAAAAAATAGAAAAAGAGGCGGAGCAGAGGGGAGAAATGGTGAAAAACCAGGTGATATCCTCCGCTGAGATGGAGGGCCGGCGCCTGGTGGACGGGGCGAAACACGGCGGCATAGAAGACGTTTTCAGAGCAGCCGAGGTACGTCTGGCCGATCTGAGAAAAAAAGGAGACCCGGGCTACAGGGACTTCCTTGTTGCAACCGCGAAAAGCGCTTCCACGATTATGCCAGAGGGCTCCAGGTGTGTTGTTATCCCCGGCGATGCTCTGGCTCTCAGGGTTTTTGGTGAGATGGGCTTCAGAGTGGAAGGGGGACTGGGAGAGGATGAGGTGGGGGGAGCGTTGTTTGTATCCCCCGATGGCGCGCGGCGTCTGAGAGCCACATTGAAACACGTGATGGAGAGAAAACGCCCATCGCTGCTGGGCGGTGTGGAGCGTGTCCTTTACACCCCTAACGGACAAAACGGCGAGAACGGGGATAACAGCCAGCATACCAGCGACCGAGATGTGGAGGTGGAGACCGGTTGACGGGCCCGCTTTTGATATCCACAGTCATAGTTTTTTTCGTCCTGATGCTCGTACTCCTCCTCTTCCTCCCCTATCTGACGATTCTCAAACAAATAGCCGCTTTTTCGTATTCAAATGCCAGGTTCCACGCATCAGGAAACCCCTTCGTCAAAAAGGATGTTTTGAAGCGACTTGCTGAAAACACCACGCTGGGAGAACTCGCATCCGACCTCTTCTCAATCGGAGGCTACTCCGTCTCGCTCACATCGTCCACATCTCCGGGAGACACAGCGTCTCTTGCCGAGTTTGAGAAAAAGGTGGAAAACGAGACTATACGTTTCCTCACCAGCGCCGTTGTCTCTGTTCCAGATGAGGTCAGACCCTTTTTCAGGGCGTTTCTCCTCCGCATGGATGCCAGACAGATAAAAACCGCTCTGAGATCCACATGGCGGGGCGCCAGGCCCGACATAACCCACGTCTTTACTGTGACCCCTGAGATAGCCGACAGGCTGAGACAGTGCTCTTCGCCAGAAGAGGTCGTTGAGGTTCTGTCAACAACTCCTTTCGGCCAGCCTCTCAGAGAATCCTCCGAGAAATATGGGAGCGACCGCTCAATGTGGGAGATGGCTGTTGACAGAACCTGTTTTGAGCACATGAACAGTTCCCTTAACCTGGTTGATGACACCCTCCGCCCCCCCATCGCCAAGTTTTTCGGACACATGGTTGACGTCTACGACATACTCCTGTGTGCACGGGTTGTTGGGCTCGGCCTCCCACGCGGGTCTCTCTCAGGGTTTTTTCTTGAGGGAGGAAGGGAGATAAAAGAGTGGCGCTGGAAGAGAATGAGAGAGGCCCCGGACCTGCGCTCAATGCTGCAGACCATCGCGGACACATCCTATTCCCGGGCGGTGTCCCGGGCCATGGCTGTTCTGCCTCCGACCACAGGGAAATCGGAGGAACCTGACAGAGAGAAGATCCTCGTTGCTCTCAAAACTCTGGAAAAGGCACTTGTGACAGACCTCGTGTCAAGGGCCAGGGAGGTCTCATCAACATACTCCCTCTTCGCCGGTCCCGCGGTGGCATATGTTTTCCTTAAAGAGGTTGAGATGAGAAACCTCATGGCGGTCGCGAGAGGTGTCGTGGAAAACAGGCGGTTTGACGAGGTTGAAAAAGAACTCATTGTTGAGGGAGGCGTGTGAGCGAAGGAAAGGTGAGTGGCGGAAAGACGTCCCATGCCGGCGCTTTGACAGGCAGAGGAACCGGTGGGGGGATGAATGGGGGGATGAAAATAGCCGTGCTTGGAGACGTGGAGACGGTTGTCGGATTTTCGCTTGGAGGGGCGGGGCTCAGATACCCGGTGGAAGACCTGATGGGGGCGGAAAAAGCGCTCAACGAGATAATGCAGAGGGGAGATGTGGCTGTTCTGATTATAACGGAACGTTTCTCCCGCCTGCTCGCAGAGGATATAAACAGGTGGAAAGAAGAGCACCCCGTGTTTCCTCTCATTGTTGAGGTGCCCGGGTTCAAAGAAAAAACACGGGGAACAGACAGGGTAAACGCTCTTATAAAAAAGGCTGTTGGTATATCCCTATCAGATGAAGGTGTGGAAATGAAAAAAGAAAAAGCGGGTGAAAAAAGATGACGCAGAACGCTGTCAAAACAGTCGCGGCAGGAGCCTCTCCCCGGGGCAGGATAATAAAGGTCTCGGGCCCGGTGGTTGAAGCCGACGGGATGCGTGGCGCCAGGATGTATGACATGGTCCGTGTGGGACACGAGGGGCTGATAGGGGAGATAATAGGTGTCAGAGGGGACATAGCCACACTCCAGGTCTATGAAGAGACGTCCGGTGTCGCTCCCGGGGAGCCCGTGATTCGTGAGAACAGACCCCTTTCCGTTGAACTCGCCCCGGGACTGATAGGCCAGATATATGATGGGATCCAGCGCCCCCTCCCCCTTGTGGCAGAGGAGATGGGCGATTACATCAGAAGGGGCGCAGATGTCCCGCCTGTGGACAGGAACAAGAAATGGCATTTTGTCCCAGCGGTGAAAAAAGGCGACAGAGTGGTTGGAGGAGATGTGCTGGGCGAGGTACAGGAGACCCCCGTTGTTCTTCACAGGGTGCTGGTTCCGCCGCGCGTTTCTGGTACAGTTGACTGGGTTGCTGATGAGGGCGAGTATACCGTTGAGGAACCTATCGCCCACATAGTTTCCGGTGCGCACGGTGGAGCGGGGAAAAGGGTTGAAGTTCCGATGCTGAGCAGGTGGCCTATCAGGGAGCCCAGGCCTTTCAGAAAAAAGCTTGACCCCTCTCTCCCACTGATAACTGGCCAGAGAATACTGGACACGTTTTTTCCTATAACAAAAGGTGGTACAGCGGCCATACCAGGGGGCTTCGGCACAGGTAAGACGGTGACACAGCACCAGCTGGCCAAGTGGTGCGATGCTGATGTGATAGTTTATGTCGGGTGCGGCGAGAGGGGAAACGAGATGACCGACGTCCTGAGAGAGTTTCCGAAGCTTGAGGACCCCCGTACCGGCGAGCCACTTATGAACAGGACCATTCTCATAGCGAATACGAGCAACATGCCCGTCGCAGCGAGAGAGGCGAGCGTTTACACGGGCATAACGCTGGCCGAGTATTACCGGGACATGGGTTACACAGTCGCGCTGATGGCGGACTCAACGTCCAGGTGGGCAGAGGCGATGAGAGAGATATCTGGCAGGCTTGAGGAGATGCCGGGAGAGGAGGGCTACCCCGCATACCTGGCCAGCCGTCTGGCGGATTTCTATGAGCGGGCCGGAGCGGTCGCCCTGCTCGGCTCAAAGGAGAGATACGGTTCTGTGAGCGTTATCGGTGCCGTCTCTCCCCCGGGTGGGGACTTTTCGGAGCCTGTAACGCAGAACACCCTCAGGATTGTCAAGGTTTTCTGGGCCCTTGACTCGTCCCTGGCGGACAGGAGACATTTCCCGAGCATAAACTGGCTGAGGAGCTACAGCCTCTATCTGTGGCAGGTGTCTGACTGGTGGAAGAAGAACGTGGGTCCTCGCTGGTTTGAGATGAGAAGGGAAGCCATGGAGATACTCCAGAAAGAGGCGGAGCTTCAGGAGGTGGTCCAGCTCGTCGGCCCGGACGCTCTGCCGCCGGGTGACAGGGAGATACTGGAGGTGGCCCGGATGCTCAGAGAGGATTTCCTCCAGCAGAACGCCTTCCACGAGGTTGACACCTATTGTCCGCCTAAAAAACAGTACATGATGCTGGAAATAATTCTCATGTTCCACAAAATAGCGGGAGACCTGTTGAAGCGCGGCGTGAGCTTTGACGCTATCAAAAAGATGCGTGTAAAAGAGAGGATCGCCAGAATGGCCACTGTGCCCAACGACTCCTACGAAAAAGTGTTCTCGGAGATAAAAGAGGAGATGGAAAAAGAGGCGAAGGAGATACTGGAAAAGATGGGGGTGAGGCGGTGAACACGGAGAAATCCGGCGGGAAACCGGGTGGTGAGAAGATGTCAGGGGAGGTGAAAAAAGAGGACATAGAGTACACCACGGTGCGTGAGATAAAGGGGCCTCTCCTCGTGGTTGAAAAGGTATCGGATGCGGCGTACGGAGAAGTGGTGAAGATACGCGGCCCGGACGGGAAAGAGCGCCTGGGCCAGGTACTTGAAGCCGCTCTGGGATACGCCGTGGTCCAGGTGTTTGAGGGCACAAAGGGACTTGACACCCGTGGCACGAGTGTCCGGTTCCTGGGAGAGACGATGAAGTTCGGTGTCAGCCCCGACATACTTGGCAGGGTTTTCAGCGGCACTGGCCGTCCCATAGACGGCGGGCCGGAAATAATACCGGTTGAGAGGAGGGACATAAACGGTGCGCCAATAAACCCATACCGGAGGGAGTACCCCCGGGAGTTCATCCAGACGGGCATAAGCACCATAGATGTTATGAACACCCTGGTCAGGGGCCAGAAGCTCCCCATCTTTTCCGGCAGTGGACTGCCTCACAACGAGATAGCGGCCCAGATCGCCAGACAGGCAAAGGTGCTCGGAAAAGAGGAAAAGTTTAGCGTCGTTTTCTGTGCCATGGGAATAACAGCCGAGGAGGCGAACTTTTTCAGAAAAGAATTTGAGAGGACGGGGGCCCTGAACCGTTCTGTGCTGTTTCTCAACCTCGCAGACGACCCGGCGATAGAGAGGATAATCATACCCCGTATGGCGCTCACCGTTGCCGAGTATCTGGCGTTTGACTTGGGAATGCATGTTCTGGTCATACTCACCGACATGACGAACTACTGTGAGGCCCTGCGTGAGATAGCGGCTGCACGGGAAGAGGTGCCGGGGAGAAGAGGATACCCGGGCTACATGTACACGGACCTGGCGTCTCTCTATGAGAGGGCCGGGAGGATAAGCGGCAACCCTGGGAGCATAACACAGATACCCATATTGACCATGCCGGATGACGACATAACCCACCCCATACCCGACCTCACAGGTTACATTACAGAGGGCCAGATAGTCCTTTCCAGGGATTTGCACAGGCGGGGGATATACCCGCCAATAGGCGTTTTGCCCTGTCTGAGCCGTCTCATGAAACAGGGGATAGGGAAGGGCATGACGAGAGAGGACCACGACGAGGTGTCCAACCAGCTCTACTCCGCCTATGCGGAGGGGGTGGACCTGAGAAACCTGGTGGCGGTGGTGGGCGAAGACGCTTTGACCGAGAGGGACAGGCTGGTTTTGAGGTTCGCCGAGGCATTTGAAAAAGAGTTTGTGACACAGGGAAAAGACGAGGACAGAACGATAGAGGAGTCCCTCACCCTCGCGTGGAAGCTGCTGAGCATACTCCCCGTTGAAGATCTTAAGAGAATACGACCCGAGTACATTGAAAAATACCACCCGGCAAAACAGATGTCCGGTTAGGCGGCATACCTGGAGCAAAAGCGCATCATTCATCTTCCGGCCCAGGCGACGGCACCCCTGGCAGCCGGTACTGTCTGACCTTTATGCCAGACTCTTTTAGCATCTCGTGGGCCAGGGGATCAACATAATCATCCGCATAAACGACCTCTTTTATCCCGGCGTTTATGAGCATTTTTGCGCAGACACTGCACGGGTGGTTCGTGACGTATATCGTGGCGTCTTTTATGCTCACGCCGAAAACTGCTGCCTGGATGATGGCGTTCTGTTCGGCGTGCAGCCCACGGCACAGTTCGTGTCTCTGTCCGGAGGGTATTTTCATCTGCTCCCTTATACACCCGGTCACATCACAGTGGGGCATACCTTTGGGCGGCCCGTTGTAGCCCGTGGTGAGAACGTGTTTGTCTTTTACTATGACAGCACCCACCTTTCTCCTCGTACACGTTGCCCTAGACGACACCAGAAACGCCATCCGCATGAAATACTCGTCAATATCCGGGCGGTCCATCGCACACCCAAGCTGAACGGTGGTATTTAGATTTTTGTGGTACGGTCTCGTGGTGGGAGATAATCTGGGTCTGTTCAAGCAAACATAATATATTCCCGGGCCTATGCGCTGCTCTGTATGTCTGTCGGAGTTTTATCTGAAAAAGGGGACAAGCCGGGCCGTGAGCTGAAAAAAGACCTGGGACTGAAAGAGGTGGTGGCAACGGTTATGACCTCTGTCATAGGGGGCGGGCTGTTTTTGACCACCGTCCAGATACAGGAAGAGGTCCCCGTGGGTTCAAATGTCATTTTTTCGTATCTCCTCGCCGCTTTGCCGGCGTTTTTTGTTGCCCTCTCCTATGCGGTTCTTTCCTCCGCCATCCCCTCATCGGGTGGGGACTACATTTACATTTCTCGCATAGTTGACCCCACCACTGGTTTTCTGGTCACATGGGTGAGATGGTTTGGCATGGTGGCTGGGATATCGGCGATATCCATCGGCGATCTGGCTCTTATCTCCAACATGTTCACCGCCGTTGGATGGGACTCCGCCAGATTTTTCATCGTCCATTACAGGATTCCCCTAGCCATAGCGGTAATCCTCACATTTCTGACAGTCAACTATTTAGGCGTTAAGATATATGGCCGGGTCCAGGACATAATGTTTCTCCTCCTTCTATCAGGGATACTGCTTTACATAGTCGCCGGGCTACCGCATGTCCGCCCGGAATATCTCACCTCCTCGGCCAGAGGAGGTCTTCAGGACGTTTTGAGAGCATCGTCCATAGTGTTTTTTAGCTATATAGGGTTCGCAGCAATAGCCGACGCCGGGGGAGAGGTTAAAAACGCCAAAAGAACCCTCCCGAGGGGGATAGTGATATCGGTTGTGCTCATAGCAGTTTTCTATGTCCTGGTGGCCACCATAACCTACGGCACCGCCCCGCTGGACGCTGTCACAGAGGCGGGGAATGTTCCCGCCGCCGCCATGCTATTCCTCCCATCTTTTATATCTCTTTACATCTCCTTCACAGCGTTTATCGCCCTCGTATCCGACATAAACCCGTCCATTCTGGCAACGTCCCGTCTCTCTTTTGCGTGGGCGAAAGACAAGGTGGTCCCCCACAGGCTCAGCGAGCTGAGCAGGTTTCATACACCGAAGTGGACCCTTGCCATGAACGGGGCCATAGCGATATTCATAGTTCTGGCTTTCAGCGAGTTCATAGAAGCGATAGACGTGACCACAATAGCCATTCTCATGACGTATGCCGCTGTCTGTCTGGCCACTTTTGTGATGCCCTATAAGCGCCCCGACCTCTGGAAAAAAGCGGAGGTCAAATACAGGGGCACGTGGCTCATCAGCCTGCTGGGCCTGGTCACCACTCTTCTTCTCCTGGGCTATCTAGTCCAGGTGTCCCTTTTCCAGTTTCTGGTCGTCGTGGTGTGGATGGGAATAGGCGGTCTTGTGTATCATATGACGCGAGAGAAACACGAACTGGATAGGAGGATAATATCCGAAAAAATGAGAGCGTTGAGGGAGATGGAGGAGTGGGTCGTCCTGTTCACAAAACATTCTGGTAAAGAAAAAAAATGAGCGTTCAGACAACCATTTAAATACACCCCCTCCTTTCTTTTTCCGATAAGACATGTACAGGGACATACCGACGGTGCTCACAGCAGATGAGATCCTTGACAAGGCTTTCAGACGTGCGAAAAGGGTGCGGGCGAAAGAGATCTCTGGCCAGGTTGAGAGAGAGCGGGCTCTCTCCATCTCAAGGTTGAACAGCCTGAGCGACACGATATCCTCCACGCTGGAACGTTATGTGGAAGCGTTTCCCTCTTTCAACAGACGGGAGGGTTTTTTTGAGGAACTCGTGGACATCGTCATAGGTCTGGACATGCTGAAAAAATCGCTGGGTGCTGTTCAATGGGCTGCGGGCACTGTGAGAAAAATCGCCGGCAGATACATATCCCTGATTTCAAAAGAGAGGAACAGAGATGCCATAGTGCGACTTCGCAAAGAGGCGTACGGGCGAATATCCTCTGTTGTTAAACAGGTGGACGACAACCTTATCTTTCTGGCTGGTGCTCGCGAGAAGTTCAGAGCGCTCCCAGACATAGAAGCGGACACGCCCACCGTGGTTGTGGCCGGGGCGCCCAATGTTGGAAAGTCCATGCTGGTATCAAGGATTTCCACGGCCGCTCCCAGGGTGGCGTCTTATCCGTTTACAACCACCCAGATACACGTTGGCTTTTTTGAAGCAGACCACGAGCGCTACCAGGTCATAGACACGCCAGGAATGTTTGACCGCCCCCCATCAGAGATGAACCAGATAGAGAAACAGGCAGTCCTCGCCCTCAAATACCTGGCCGGGGTGGTGGTCTTTGTCTATGATCCATCAGAGGCGTCCATGAGTGTTGAAGAACAGCGCAGCCTTGAAAGGAACCTCCGCTTTTTCCTGGGGGACGTGCCTCTGCTGCGGGTGTCCAATAAAATAGACATAGCTGACCCACTCCCCGACACACTGGCTGTTTCCGCTCTTAAAGGGGACAGGGTGGACGACCTCCGCCGGGAAATAGTTGATATACTGCGCCGCCAGACGCCGGGGCCGGGAAACGCACTTTCACAGAGCCCACCGGAGACCTTTTAAACCCCCGGGACAGATTTTTTGGTGTATGAGACGTGCTGGCACGGCAGACCTCCCGCTCCATCCTGGGCATGCGCCGCCATGGCTTTTCAAGAGGATGGTCTCCCTGTCCAGGGGAATCCTGACGATAATGGTGGAAGAACTTGGGCTGGACACGACCATTGACCGCATCACAGACCCCTTCTGGTTCCAGTCATTGGCATGTGTCCTGGGATTTGACTGGCACTCTTCCGGGACCACCACCGTAACAACGGGTGCGCTGGCAACAGCACTCTCCGATGGCTCTCTGGGGCTGTACGTCGCCGGCGGAAAGGGCGTCAGGTCCAGAGAGACCCCTGTGGGAATAGAGCGATATGGCACGCTCGCCGGGCTATCATCCTTTGATATTGAGAGTTTGAAGAGGAGCAGCCGCATGGCCGCCAGGGTTGACAACAGCGCTCTGCAGGACGGATACGACCTCTACCACCACGCCTTTTTCTTCACAGAGACGGGCAGATGGGCTGTGGTCCAGCAGGGGATGAACCCGGAAAAGAGGATGGCCAGGAGGTATCACTGGTCCGATGCCAGCGTGAAAGAGAGGGGGTTCGTGGTGGAGCCGCACATGGCTATCCTGGGGGAGAGGGAGAAAACGGTCATGGACACAACCAGCGGGGAGAGCGAAGAAGCCCGCCGGGTGATGGTTGATGTCGTGAGAGAAAACCCCGCCCATCTGAGAAGACTGGTTGCCGAGGTCAAAAAACTGGGCGGTGGACAGACCACCCTCTCCATGTGGACAGGGGAAAAACATCTGTCGCTGGCGTGGAACATAAACTGGGATGCCATAAAAAGGGCATATGATTTCCAGCCGCAGAACTACGAGGAGCTGATTGAGATAAGGGGCATGGGACCAAAGACGGTCCGGGCGCTGGCTCTCATATCCGACCTGATTTTCGGCTCGCCACCCTCGTGGAAAGACCCTGTTAAGTACTCTTTCACCGTGGGCGGAAAGGACGGGGTTCCATATCCTGTTGAGAGGCGGACAATGGACGAGACGATAGAAATAATCAGGCAGGGTATAGAGGAGGCGAAAACCGGCAACAGGGAAAAACTGGACGCCATTCGCCGCCTCAGACGGATCCTGCCGGATTATTCTCCGAAAAATCCATAACCCCATGGGTCATATACTTTTTTAAGATGGAAAAAAAGACAGATATGGCGGACGAGGAACTGGACCCCAGGATTCCAACGTGTGTGAACGCTTTTGACAACATAGTGAAGGGAGGGCTCCCCGTTGGCTCAATGGTATTGTTGCTGGGAGAGGTTGGCTCTGGGCACGTTGAGTTCGCCTACACAAGCGCTGCCCGCCTGTCTCTGGCAAAGATAGACCCGATGGTTAGAGAGAGATATGTCCGCGAATCTTTTGGACACCCCATAGTGATACCGCCAAAGGTACTCTACATCTCTTTTTCCCGCTCAAAAAAAGAGGTTCTCAGAGACATACGCCTTTCTTTTGCGGGGGTGTACTACGAGGCGGTCAAGCGAAACCTGATCTTCAAAGACCTCTCCGGGCTGTACTTTAAGCACACACCTGTCCCGTCCACGTGGGTTGCAGACCGTCCCATGCTTTTTGGCCAGACAGGAAACGGTGCGTCTCTCGTTGAGGCGTTTGTTGCAGCCCTTGAGACGGATGCGCCCGGCAACCTTGTCATAGTGGACTCTCTCACAGACCTGTTGCTTTCACCCAGCGTTGATTCAAAGGAGATACTCTACGTGCTCAAGGGCGTCCAGAAAGCGGCCAAAAAATGGGGCTCGCTTGTGTATCTCCTCCTAACAACAGACATAGTTGGCGAGGAGAAGGAGAAGCTTGTGGCGGACCTGTGCGATGGCGTCCTCGTGTTTGGATGGCAGAGGGCCCCCAGGGGGTCCTGGATGAGACGCTACATGTATGTGCCCAAGTTTGTTGGGGTTCTGCCGCACCTTGACCAGCAGCGGGTTGCCAGGTTTTTCACGGACATAAGGTACAGGTCTGGTTTTGTGGTTGCCAACACTGAGAGAATATGATGTCTGCGGGATATATGTTTGTGAGACGACGTGTTAAACAGGGTGATGTGCCATGAATGCCATGAACGCTAATGCGGTGGTAGGAAGCGTGGACGTGCGAAGAGTTGAGACGGGGATACCGGGGCTGGATGAGATGCTTGGTGGGGGAATACCGGAGGGCCACACGGTTGTGGTCGTCGGCTCGTTTGGTACGGGGAAAACCACCTTTGGCCTCCAGTTTCTCTGGCACGGACTTCAGAGGGGAGAAAAGGGGATTTTTATAAGTCTGGAAGAGGACGAGGAGGCGGTGATATCCACGGCGGCCAGTTTTGGCTGGGACCTCCGCCCCCACATTGACTCTGGCTCCCTTGTTGTAGTAAAGCTTGAGCCGGCAGACGCAAAGAGCACAGTCACAAAAATAAAAAGCGACCTGCCGGGTTTCATAAAGAACATGGGGGCGAAGCGGCTGGTCCTGGACTCGGTCTCTCTGTTGACCATGATGTTTGACAGGGAGAACGAGAGGCGGGAGACTCTCTTCCATCTGGCAAAGCTCATAAAAGACAGCGGTTGCACGGCTGTTTTCACAGCCGAGGCACGGCCAGACAACCCAACGACGTCCAGGGATGGACTGGCCGAGTACACCGCCGATGGTGTCATACAGCTCAGATACCACAACGTTGGCGGGGACGTCCAGCTGGTCCTGGGTGTGGTTAAGATGCGGCGCACGGCTCACAGCAGGCGGCTGAAACCATACGTCATAGGTTCCGGGGGGATCGTGGTCCAGCTTGAGGCAGAGGCGTACTGAAGCGCCTTCTACTCAACTGTTATGGCGAGGGACAGGACAACCAGTGCTATCGCGACGTAGGCGAGCCAGCCCAGTTTTTCTCCCAGAAAAAGAAAGGCCAGGGATGTGGCAAGCACCGGTTTCAGGTATATCAGACTGGCCCCCCTGTGTGCGCTCACCGTGTCCATTCCCCTGAAAAATAGAAGATAGCCCGCTCCGGTGGCGATAAACCCCAGGTATAAAACGATGAGAAATGACAGAATGGTTGATGGGCCTTGGACAATGGGAAAAAGAGGCTGTTTTTCAACGATTAGCACCGGCAAAAAAAGCACGGTCCCGAAGAGCAGGGAGAGGGAAGTGGCCGCCCCGGGGTTTTTTCTTTTTCCAAGCTCCCTGTTAATGAGGGTGTAGGCGGAGAAAGAAGCGACGCTACCCAGAGCGAAAGAAACCCACATCGGCGACCCGGAAAAGTTTGCCTCTCTGTATGCCAGCAGGGCGAGCCCGACGCCTCCTCCGACTATCCCCAGAACCTCTTTTAAGGAGGCCTTTTCTCCCAAGAAACATATGGACATCGGGAGCACGAACAGAGGAACGGCGCTTATTATTGTGGCAACAGTTGACGCGCGGGTGTACATGAGCGAGATGTGGTAAAGGGAGAACGTGAGGGTTATTCCAAGGAATCCGCCGACAGCCCCGAGTCCCACCTCCGCCAGCCCAATGCGCTCCTCTCCCGCCGTGCTCCGCAGTACCAGGGGAAAAAGGAGAACCGAGCCCATGGCAAACCTTGTAAAAGCCAGCGACAGCGGCGTTGGGGTGTCCAGATATTTGGTTGCGACCTCTATGGTGCTCCACAGCACCACCGCGCTCGTTATCTCCGCCAGCCCCTTTTTTTCCCTGTCCATCGGCTGGTAAAGGACTTCTTTAAATAACCTTTTGTTCTTTCTGTGTGGATGATGGTAGAAAATGTTAAAGCATGCTCTGATAACACCGGCAAGGTATCTATGGATGTTGCCATCGTGGGCGGGGGGCCCATAGGTCTCGCCTTGGGCAGGTCTCTCGCCGATAGAGGTTTCTCTGTTGTTGTGCTTGAGGAACACGTGGCTGTGGGAAAACCCGTCCAGTGTGCCGGCCTGGTCTCCGAGAGGGCTTTTTCCCTCTCAGGCCTTTCCACGGGTTCGGTTGTCCACGAGGTGTCCGAGGCGCGTGTCGTGTCTCCGGGCGGCGTTGAGATACGCCTCGGGCCGTCCAAAAAAAAGATGTACGTGATTGACCGCCACCTGTTTGACAGGGAGATGGCAGAAAACTTTGTGCGCTCAGGGGGGGTACTGGGTGTGGGCAGCAGGGTTGTTGGTTTCTCATCTCGCGGTGCAGCGCCGTCTCATAGCGTGGAGATGGAGCACCTGAGCGCCATTAGTGGCAGAATGGGCCGATATTCTGCCAGGGTTGTCGTGGGCGCTGACGGGGTTTTTTCCGTTGTGCGGAAAAGGTTTTTTAGAAACAGCAGACGGCACATCCTGGGGGCTGTTGAGGTGGAGGGCTTTTGTGAGCATGACGATACAGTGGCTATAGTGCTCGGTCGGGGAGTTGCTCCGGGCTTTTTCCTGTGGAAAATACCTTCCGGGGAAAGGAGGGCGAGAATCGGGCTGGCATTTTCACCACCGCGCCCGGGACCCCTGGACAGGCCATATTTCAGTTACGGGAGGACGGCCTTTGAAAACCTCGTGGAGTTTATAAGAAAAGGCTCTGAGACCCTCGGGATATGGGGGTTCCAGCCAGCGCAGCTTATTTCTGGGGCCATACCTGTCACACCCCCCCTCCCCTCCACGGCTGGCAACGTTTTGCTGGTCGGAGACGCCGCAGGACATGTCAAGGCCACATCTGGTGGAGGCATAGTCATGGGCCTCCGGGGGGCCATTCACGCCGCCAGGGCAATAGAGGATTTCCTGGACGGCAGGGGGCCGCTGGAAAAATACGACGACCTCTGGATGGGTGACATAGGGCGGGAACTTCTGGTTGATTATGTTCTGCACAGGACGTTTTTTTGTGCAAGCGATGCGGAAGTTGACCACATGATGGAGTTGTTTGGCTCCGAAAACAACCTGTCGGTTCTGAACCGCCTGGGAGACGTGGACTATCCGTCCCGTCTCATCGTGCCGCTTCTGGTGAGGAACCCCTGGCTTCTGAGGTTGCTGCCACGGTTTATGAAGAATTTGTTTGAAGCAAAGCGACGTTGATCTACTTTTGTCTGCTCATTTCTGTGGCATGGCTATGTAGCAGCGGCCTTTTTTCTCTGCGCTGACAGCCGTTTCCCTTTTTCTAGGCAGGCCCTGGCTTCTTTTCTTTTTCCGATGTTTGCCAGCGCCAGTCCCCTGTTGGCCCAGAACTCGGGGCGGTCTGGCTCCAGTGCTGTGGCCTTTTCAAAGCATTTGAGCGCTTCTAGGTTTTTTCCGACGGACATATAGAGCTGGCCAAGGTTGTTCCACGCGCTGGCATATCTCGGGTCCAGCTGGATAGCGTTTTTGTAGCATTTTAGAGCCTTATGTGTCTCTCCGAGCTTGTGATATGTTATCCCCTTGCCCAGCCACGCTTCTTTGATAAGAGGGTTTATCTGGAGTGCCCTGTTGTAGGCCTCTATGGCCTCTTTGTAGCGTCCCTCTTTTCTCAGCACATCTCCCTTTCTGGTCCAGGCGTCCTCTGCTTCTTTCATAAAAGCCAGCGCTTTTTCATACCGCTTCTTTGCCTCAGCATATCGTCCCCCCTCAAGATAGCGGTCTCCAATTTTTATTATCCTGTTTCTCTGGTTGTAAATGGCCGCAGAGAGAGACCCGCCAACCACCATAACGACCAGGAGCAACAGTATTTTGACACCGTTGGCCATCCCGGGTTCGTACATTTTTCCCCCAAAGAAAAGGGCGAACATCGCCGCGAGGGTCACACCCACAGTGACATCCAGAAGGTGGCCCCTGAAGATGTCAACCAGGAAAAACCCCTTTTCTTCTCCAGCGGTTTCTCCGGCACTTTCCACAAGTGCGGGTGGTTGTTCTCTCGGCTCTGCTGTGGCTTTTTCCACGGCGACAGGTGGTTTTTTCGCTGTTGTCCTGGCCAGAACCTTTTTCGCGGCTGGTTTTTTCGGTTTTGACGCCACCGCCTCTTTTACAACAGGTTTAGCGACAGGCGGGGCGGGAGCAGTTTCGGGGATTTTTGATTCCCCGGCTTCCGTCTCAACTTCCACGATTTCTTCCGGCCCAACGGTGAATTTGGCGTGGCAGTACGGGCACTCGGTGGCTGTTGCCGGTATCTCCTGTTCACACACAGGACATTCTATCTTTTCCTCAACTATCTCGCCGAGTGCCAGGAGCGACTGGAGCAACTCGTCCTCTTCAATTCCAGCGGCTTCAGCCTCTGTTTCAGCCGTGAGCGGCTCTTCAAGAATGAGCGGCTCCTCTCTGGCCTCCTCTTCTTCTACTTCTTTTTCCATCTCAAGGAGTTCTCCGAGCAGGTCCTCTATCTCCTCCTCTTCTGCCTCCGACGAAAACCCGCCTGTCTCTGCGAGTTCCTTTGCAAAGGACAGTTTTATACCGCATTCGCTGCAGAACTTCGCCCCCGCCCGGTTAACAGCACCACAAACGGGACATATTACGCTGCCTTCATCTTTTTCTTCCGCCATTCTATCGGATAAAAACCATCTTTTGTATATTTAAGGGTGTCGCTCTTCTCATGCAAACGGTTATTAACCATCTCCTTCTTTTCCAGCACAATGTCCCCACATAGAGGGTATGTTGTGGGCGTGGACGAGGCGGGACGCGGGCCGGTCATAGGGCCAATGGTTGTTGGAGCGGTGGCTGTTCCCCCCGGGGATATTGGCCTTTTGAGAGCCCTTGGCATCCGTGACAGCAAAAAGCTCACTCCCCGGAGACGTGAGGTCCTGGCGAAGGAGATAAAAAACAGGTGGCTGCATGCGCTCGTTGTCGTCCCGGCGGAGGAGATTGACCGGCTGCGTGAAAAAAAGGGCCTGAACGAGATTGAGGCAGAGTTCTTTTCCCAGGCCATAGAGAAAATAGCGGGCCAGGTGCCGGTGGAGAAGGTCTATGTTGATGCAGCGGACACACGCGAATCTTTCTTTGGCAGGGAGATCTCCCGCATTGTAAACATGGAAAAATTGGCCGTGGTGAGCGAGCACAGAGCCGACGAGATATACCCCGTGGTGTCCGCGGCCAGCATAATAGCGAAGGTGGAGAGAGACCGGATTGTGAGAGAGATAGAGAGAGATCTCGGCGTGAGTGTGGGCAGCGGCTACCCCGCAGACCCCCGCACCAGGGAGTTTCTTAAAAAATGGGTTTTCACACACGGCACCCTCCCCCCGCATACGAGGCGTTCCTGGGACACGGTGAAGAAGATACTGGCGGAGGTGGAACGTGAGCGGGGGCGTGGTGTGAGGAGGATAGACGAGTATTGACGGGTATTAGTGTGGGACAGAAAAGGGAAGATGTGAAGAGGTGTGAGGTATGGCGACAGAAACAGAGAAAAAACGTTCGGAGCTGAAAACCCTGCTCGACGGCCTGGTTGAAAAATACAAAAACACCCTCAAAGAAAACCCTGAATACCGGAAAGAGCTTGAGGGTCTGAAAAGAAAGGTTCTCATAGACGCCGGCGAGGAGAAATACCATTTCACCCTTGACAACGGGGAACTAAAGGACTATGCTGAGGGAGACCTGGAGGGTGCGGACATAACAGTTTCTGCGCCGCCAGAGGTTTTCATAGCGCTGTTCAAGGGCGAGCTCAGCCCCATGAAAGCGATGGCCAAAAAGATGATACACATAAAGGCCAGCTTGAGCGACCTTTTGCGGTTCAGGAAGTTCTTTGGGTAATCCGGGCGCTGCTAAGGAGCATATTCGCCGGGCAGCTGTTTTTTTGACGGCTGTTTTTTGCTCTGGAAAAATAAAGAGAAGGGGGTTGGTGGGCTCTGTTTCCCTACTGGAACCACGCTTTTACCTCTGGTTTAAAGAGGTAGATGAGGATTATTATGCTGATTATGGTTCCTATCGGGAAGTTCAGCAGCCCGAATATGGCGAATATTATTGCCACGATTCTTGCCCAGCTCTGACCTTTGAGCAGGCCGTACGCTATGAGGAGATATATCAGGGCGAGCACACCGAAAACTGCCCAGCATGCTCCAGATATCTTCAGTCCCTCTGTTCCCGCCGTTCCGCCCAGAAGAACAGTCATGAAAATGGGGGTGGCGAGAACCATCAGCCCTTCCAGTATGTACAGGACCGCCAGTATTGTGATGCCTGTTGGTCTCTGTGTGGGTCTGGGGGGTCCGTAGGGCTGTGGACCATATCCCGGTGG
>Ga0190314_1000002_pt1 | contig 141106 bp, 126 predicted proteins | sample 4870071112_MG_FD_165055 | JGI IMG/M metagenome (GOLD analysis project Ga0190314, IMG submission 165055) | Hydrothermal vent sediment bacterial communities from Southern Trench, Guaymas Basin, Mexico - 4870-07-11-12_MG | ecosystem: Environmental > Aquatic > Marine > Hydrothermal vents >...
CGGCTCCACCGGGGAAGGCGCCCGCGCCGCCAGCGGCAAAGGCCCCGCCCATTGTCAGAGCGGACATTGAAGTTGAAAAAGAGAACATCCGCATACTCCAGGAAGCGATAAAAAACGCCAGGACGATGGGATTTGACACAAGAGACCTCCACGTTAAACTGGAAAAGGCGAGAAACCTTCTGGAAGCGGGCAACCTGGCGGAGGTCAAAAAGATTGAGGGAGAAGTAAAAAACTACCTTGACGTGGAGATACCATCCGAGATCCAGAACTACCTGGTCAACATAAAACCGGTTCTCACCGAAGCGGTCATAATGGGAAAAGACCTGGGCGGCCTCCTCGGCCTGATAAAAGAAGCCAAGGTCGCCCTCAAACGGGGAGACGTCCCCCTGGCCCTGGAATACCTAGTGGAGTTCAAAAAGAAAAGCGGGACGTAACCACCCACCTCATCTCACACATACGAGAGCACTTCCATCTCCCGCTCAAGTATTTTGACCTGCTGCTGCTGTAGAGTGTAAGGACTGAGTGAGACGATGAGAATGGCGTCTGTCTCGGCCACGGTGTCCACGAGGCGCCTTATGAAGTGAATCACAAGGTCAAAGCTGTTCATGCTGGTGAGATAGTCAATTCCGTCAAGGAAAACAACGGTGGAGGGGTTTTTCTCAAGGAAGTTGCTGATCTCGTACATCATCTTCTCAAGAGAGGGCTCCATGGTCTTTGTTTTTCTGCTCTCTCTGTCTGTGAGCCAGTACATTTCCACCCCTGTGATCCCGTGTTCTCTTTCCACTCTCCGCGGGTTTGTTCGTACTATAACAATCCCCTTTCTGCCAGACTCCAGTGCTCTTTTAAGGATGGTCATGGATGGGCCGAGGGTGCTCTCTTCCACGAGATAGCTTCTCCCCGGCTCAATCTCCACTTTTTCAGGCGGAACGGTGCCCGAGTAGCCAACCCCCGAGCCGACGGGGGGTGCGTGCCCGGGAACTCCAGAAGGCGGGCCCACCACGGCGCCCACACCTGCACCTGGCAGAGGTGTGGATTGCTGCGGACCCGGGGGGCCCGTCTGGACCTGTGCTGGTTTTTGTGCTTCGGGGGGAGCGCTCTCTATTATGTCTTTCAAAACCTCTCTCGCCAGTGCCACGTCAACTTTTCTGCCGGTGAAAGATGAAAACGCAACAACCTTGTTGAGGGCGCCCTCCAGTTCTCTTATGTTGGTCGTTATGGAGCGGGCGATGAAATCCAGGACCTCCTCAGACACCTTTATGCCTTTTTCCGCCGCTTTCTGTTTGAGTATTGCCAGCCGGGTCTCATAGTCCGGCCGTTCTATCTGGACTATCAGGCCGCCCTCAAAACGGGACACAAGGCGCTGCTGGAGCTTTGGAATCTCCTTTGGGGGTCTGTCAGATGCGAGCACTATCTGTTTGTCAACGGTGAAAAGAGCGTTGAAGGTGTGGAAAAACTCTTCCTGTGTCTGGTCTTTTCCAGCCAGGAACTGGACGTCATCCACTATCAAAACGTCCGCGCTTCTGTACCTTTTCCTGAAATCCTCAAGTTTTCCCTCTCTTAGGGCCTCTATCAGGTCATTTGTGAACTGTTCGGTTGTGACGTATATTACGCGCATGTTAGGGTTGTGCTCAAGGATATAGTTGGCTATGGCGTTTAAGAGGTGTGTCTTTCCGAGCCCCGGTTCGCTCCATATGAACAGGGGGTTGTAGGCGGTCGCTGGGGACTTTGCCACGGCCATCGCCGCCGCATGGGCAAAATGGTTGCTCGCTCCAACCACGAAGTTTTCAAACCTGTAATTTGAATGGAGCCTGGCAATAGGGGTCTCCGCTGGAGAAACCATTTTTGAGCACGTCTCACAGACACCGTCCTCGTTGAGAGGAGAGCCACATGTGGGACAGATGTCTTTTTTTTCTTCCCCGCCCACAGCGGCTTTTTCAGTGGACATGTCCATCTTTTCGGCGTGTTTCAGAACAAGGTCATACACCTGGGCTGCCTTCTGCTTTGCCTCTTTCTCAACCTTTCTTTTTCTCATATCCTCTTCAAGCTGTTGCAGGCGTTTTTCTTCTTCGGCCTTTAAAATGTCTGCCGCCTTTTTTTCCAGCGCCGCCATCTTCTTCTCAACTTCTCCAGCCCGGTCTATGTCTTTGAGCATCTTTTCAACTTCTCCAGCCCCTTTTTTGTCCACGTGGGGGCGTATGGTCTCAAGGCGAACCCGTGCATCTTCAAGGGTCTGAACAGCCCGTTCTATGGCGGCCAGACGTTTTCTGACCTCGGCCAGCGAGCCATCCATGACCTTTTCCACGTCTATGTGATACCCCTTCTCTTTTATGGCTTCCAGGCGGCGACGTATCGCTTTTCTTTCTTCCTCTTCTTCTCTCTCAGCGGCCTTTCCCCACGCGAGAACAGCCCGGCGAGAACTCCGTCTGTGCGCAAAAGAGGCAGATTTTCCAGTAGCGGAGGAGAGTATGGCGTCAACGTTCACAGCAGTGTGCACCTCTATAGTTGAATCTATAGCAGAGGCGTCTTCCATTATCTTTTTCAGAGCCCCCTGGCCCTTTATCTCCGCCAGCCCACCTTTTTTCCTGTGAACGTACAGGGCCGCTTTTCCCTCCTTCAGAACTATGAACCCCTCGGTCTCTTCTCCACGGCCTATTACTCTTATGTATCCTGAGAACCCAAGCTCGGAAAGCTTGCGAAGAGTTTCGTCAAGGCGCCCGGGACCTCCACGGTGGGCGGTGGCTGTTTTTCCCTCAGGAAATTGTAACATGCTCGGTCTCCGCTATGCGGGGAATGTTGATAAAGTTTTTCTCATATCTGAATACCGGCCCGGTGGCGATTCATAAGCGTCTATGTGACAGTGGCCTCCGGCAGGGGAAAAGAGTTGCCAGAAAGTGGTTGAAAAATCGTCTGGCAGCGTGTGCCAGCGTCTTGCGGGTGGAGAGCGTTTACTGGTGGGAAAACGCGATGGAAGAGGACAGCGAGGGCGTGAGATATATAAAAACCGCCCACCCGTACACCGTCCCATGTGTCTGTGCCATTCCCCGGTGGGCGGGAACCCCGACAAACCCGACTACTTCGCGTGGCTCAGAGAGGAAGTTGAACAAAGAATAGGCTGGAAAAAGATAAAAACAGGAAGAACGGGAAGAGGGTTGGCCGAGCCCGATTTTGTTCCTCTGATACCTCAGTGCTCAGTGAAGCAGTCCGGCGTTTGAGAGCTCTTTTCTGAGCATCTTGACGGCGGTCTCTATGTCCTCCATCTTTCTGGCGCCAGTGCAGACCACCTTTCCACTCCCGAAAAGAAGCATAACGACCTTCGGCTCGTATATCCTGTACACGAGCCCGGGGAACTGCTCTGGCTCGTACTCCACGTTTTCCAGTCCCAGACTGATGGCGATGGCGTTGAGGTTCAGCTCCGTCTTGAGATCATAGACGGCAACCATGTTCTGGACGTTTATCTCCGGATTTTTGTAGACGTCTATGCCCGCCTCTTCCAGCATGTCTCTTACGGTGTATATGCAGGTCTTGACATCTTCAAGGTTTTTCGCCCCCGTGCAGTTCGCCTTTCCGCTTCTGAAAATCAGCATGGCCGTTTTTGGCTCCTTCAGACGGTATATGAGCCCGGGGAACTGCTCCGGCTCATATTCAGCCCCCTCCAGCGCCAGAGCGATTGCGTCAAGGTCCAGCTGATCGGCCAGCGTGGTAGATGCCACAATGTTTTCCACAACTATGTCTTTCATCACCATTAGAACCACCTCTTTAAAAGGGCAAAACAGCGGTGGTATAAAAACCTACCGAAAAGTTTATCGGGGCATTTTTAAAGGAACTGTCGCTTTTTTATGTTCTCTTCACATGCATATTTTTTTGGTTGGAGATTTGGGTTGGGAATGTTATGGAAGTAGATGGCGGGCGCGGGGGGATTCGAACCCCCGACCTACAGCTTAGGAGGCTGCCGCCATATCCTGGCTAGGCCACGCGCCCTTTTTGTTTTTGCGAGTTATTTTTGTGTCTTTTTGGAGGCTGTGCCACGAGTGAAAACCCGTTGGGGTTTTCACGAGCAGGTGGAAACCTGTTTAAGGTTTCCGCCGTGTATCCTGGCTAGGCCACGCGCCCTTTTTGTTTTTGCGAGTTATTTTTGTGTCTTTTTGGAGGCTGTGCCACGAGTGAAAACCCGTTGGGGTTTTCACGAGCAGGTGGAAACTATGTATAACCTGTATTTCTACCTTTCTTTTCTTTTTCTGTGGTTTTATCCTCTTTGTGCTTCCGACCGCCCCCTCTTTTTAGTCCCAGCGGCGAATATAACCAGTGCCACGCCCGTCACACATGCAGCCAGCACCATCACCGCCCTGTACCCTATGACAGAGGAGAGCGGTCCTCCGATAATGGGTCCCAGTATCCCACTGAGGCTCAAAACAGAGCCTACCAGGCCAGACACGGTGGCCTTTTCGTCGTTTTTCTCAAGCACGCATTTCAGTATTCCGACGTACAGTGACGCCCACGCAGAGCCGAGGAGTATCTGTGTGGGGAGTATCTCCCACCACGTCCTGGCCATTGTGAAGCTGACAAAGCTGAGTATTGAGAAGAGGAAGCCGGTTACTGCCAGAGTGCGGGATCTGAACCGGTCCAAGAAGGGCATGAGCGTGAACTGGGTTGTCATGTTCGTGGCGTATATTATCCCCACCCAGAAACGGGTGGCTCCGAGGTCTGTGAGGAAGATGGGAAACGTGACCCATATCATTGAGGCGGCTGTGTGGCGCAACAGCAGCGAGGCATAGGGGACGGCGTTCTTTTTTATCAACTCCGTGGGAAAGAGCGGGATTTTCATTCTCTTTTCTCCTATGGGGGGGAGGGTCATTGACACCCCGAACCCGGTGGCCAGGAGGAGGGTTGAAATGAGAAAAACGGTTGAAAAAGAGCCCGCCAAGCCAGCCAGCACCATCCCCGCAGCCCAGCCCATGGACCCCATTGAAGTGAATGTGCCGACCTTCCCCGTTTTTTCATAAACGTACGCCATCAGGGAGTTGGGGAAAAACCCGGCGGCCAGCCCACCGATGAAACGGGAGAGGGCGAAAGGAACTATCCCGGCGTCCTCTTTTATGACAACTGCCTGCAGAAGAAAAGCGGCCGACGCAGAAAGGAGTCCGATGCGCACTATCCACCGCCTCGGGTATATGTCTCCCGCCCGCCCTCCGAGCATGTTGGCCAGGAAATATGCGGTGTTGTACCCGGCCACCACTATGCCTATTGACAGCCCTCCCCCGCCCATATCTTTTACCACAAGGGGGACGAATAGTATCCCCGCTGCCAGGGCGGACTGTGATAGAAACTGTATGAGATATGGCTGTGGCTCTTTTGGAGTGCTCATGGCTCTTTTTTCACCATCCGAGCCGTTCCAGTTCCCTGTCCTTTTTAGTGGCCTTTTTGTACTCTTTATAGTGCTCTTTGCAGAGATGTACATGCCTCCCTCCCGGCCGGAGGGACACCCCCAGGGCGCTTTCCACCTTTTTGCGGGACAGAGACCTGTGAGCCGGTCTGTCGCATCCTACCACCGAACAGGTTTCCACTTCTTCTTCACCGCGCTTTCTGGCCATGTAAACACCTCTGTTGTGGTCTCAGGGTGCAACCCCATATCGGTAAATAAAACTGGCGATGGTTGAGGTGGTATCGGATGTTTGGGCTGTGGGTGGAAATGCCCTCAAATCTTAAAAACCTGTCTCGCTATAGGTGTGATGAAGCCTTATGACGCCCTGTGGAGAGAGGAGAACAATGGCTGAGACACTCAGAAAGATGGGTGACTTTTTATCACGCCATGACCGGGAAGGAATGTACGAAAAGGTTTTGATGTACCCCACGCTCTTCTCGGACGGTTTAACAGAGGGGAAAAAAATTGCAGAAAAAATACCAGACGACTGGCCGTTTGAACCCGGAAACGTTGTGTTCTGCGGCGTGGGAGGGTCCGCCATACCCGGCGAGTTCATATCCGAGACGGCGGTTGCACACGGCGTTTCCGTTCCCATGTTCGTCTGGCGGCGCCCCGGCCTGCCACCGTGGACAAAAAAGGATTCTCTTGTGGTGGTGACAAGCTATTCCGGTAACACGGTTGAGTCAATTGAATCTTTCATAGAGGCGAAAAGGCGCGGGCTCAAAACGGTCGCTGTGTCCTCAGGCGGTCGTCTCTCAGAAATGGCAGCCAAGTCCGGAGTGCCTGTTTTACGTCTCCCAACCGGTATCCCGCCCAGGGCCTGTCTCCCTGCGATGGTCGGATCCCTCCTGTCTTTCCTTTCCAGCGGCGCTATGGGAGAATTCTTTTTGTCTCTCAAAGAGATAGACGCCGGCGGCGTTGAAAAAACGCTTTTGGACGTCACAAAAAAGATCAGCGTGGAAAACATACAGGACAACCCCTCTTTTTTGCTGGTGGACTACATCGGCGACAGGATACCCCTGTTTTTTGGCGAGGGATACACGGCGCCGGTGGCCAGGAGGGGGGCAAACCAGTTCAACGAAAACGCCAAAACGATATCGCTCTGGTTTGAGATTCCGGAGGCGAGTCACAACCTGCTTGAGGCGCTTATGGCCGTGGAGCGATGGTGGGAGGTCTTCGCCCCCATCTATCTTTCTCAGGCAGGAGAAAGAGAAAAAGACCGCTACTCAGATCTTCTCTCCTCTTTTTTTGAAAAAGAGGGCATGCCAGGACACGTTTTTGTGCCAGAGGGTGCGTCTCCCCTTGAAAAGATGCTCTCGGCGTCGGCGGTACTTGACATGGCCAGTGTTTACCACGGCGTCCTGAGGGGGGTTAACCCGTCTCCCGTTCTCGGGATAGCCCGGTGGAAAGAGTTTCTGGGAGATGTGGGTAGCCAGTAAACGATGTCTGCCGGTAAACTATGCCTCTCTCTTTACCGCTATGATAACCCCCACGCCTCTTTCTGTGACAAATTCTTTTAGCGATTTCACCTCTTTTTCCACTTCTTTTTCATCCAGGAATTCTCCAACCCCGTCTATGAGAACAACGCTCTGTGAGTTTTCTTTCATGAATTCTTTTACCATGAAATCAAACAGCTCAAGATGGTCTTTCCTTGACAGGACCAGACAGTCCCTCCCGGGTGTGTCGGAGAACTGGAAAACAAGGGTTTTTTCAAAACCATATTTTTTCTTAACCTCATCTGGCGTATAAGTGGAAAAAAGCATGCCATAGTACCCTTCTCTGACCAGGCGTCTGAAAAGGTTGAACCCCTCTTCCTCTTTGAGCTCCACAAATGAGCCCGGCGCTATGGTTTCTTCCTTCGCCTCCTCTTTTTCTCCCTCAATCTTCGCTGGTGTTTCTCTTTGCGGCTCAACTATGAAGATACCGTATTTTTTGACTCCAATGCTGAATACAATGGCAACGGCGAAGAACGATAAAGGGGTTATATCAAACATGAAAGGATGCATGGTTACCTGGATGATGTTGGCTATCATCCCTATCACAATGCCGGTCAAAAAGATGGCCGCCCTCTGTTTTTCTACCGCATATCGGGGTTTTAAAAACCGGTACACCACCACTGCTATGGCCGCAAAAATAAAAGCATAGTTATAGGGGGTTAAATAGTAATAGAAAATGCTGGTCCTCTCTGCCACATAGCCTCCGCTCTCATTTATATAGAACGTGTCATGGAAGAAACCAGACCCTGTGATGAAACCTGCTATGAGGCCAATAGATGATATCACGGGGAAAACATAGAGTGCTGGGAGGTACTTTTTTATTTCTCTCTTCAACATCCCCATGTTGGCCAGAACTGTATGAAGGGCGACAACGCCTATGAACGACACAACAAAAAACGAACTCTCATCCACTATAACAGGCATGTCTCTAATAGAGTATGTTTCTTGGGGATATTTCATGACAAGCAGCATGGATGTGGCAGAAAGAAACGACCACAGGCCTACGAGGATGGAAAGAATGGAGAACATCCGGACGGCGGGGGACTCCTTTTTCAGTTTGTAGGTGTAAAAAGCCAGGGCGAACATTATGGCCGCGGCCACATAGTCAATGATAGCATATGGGAAATAGTTCATCACTTCCATGGTTTCCGCCTCCCGGTCCGACGTCCTGGGCGTGGTTGCTCGGTGTAAGTAAAGGAAAAAAGAGTATTTAAACTGTGCTACGGTTGCTAAAATTTCATATATCAACGTGCAGATTATTTTTTTATTTCACCCCCTCTTTTTCCTAACAAATGGATAAAAAAAGGGACAAGGATAAAATTCAATGAACACATCCATGGGCAGGGATCAAATATGGACGAGAAAAAGAAGAGGGACTCCCCGTCTCAGGTTGCGTTTGACCTGGACCTTGAGAGGGAGGTGGAAAACGCTTCACGGGCTCTTGAAATACTCGGTTTGACCGGCTACGAGGCGAGGGCCTACATGGCGCTGGTGGCGCACGGCCACGCACCCGCAGACGCGGTGGCGCAGACGGCCAGAATACCTCGGACGAGCTGTTACAAGGCTCTTGAGTCGCTGGTGGAGAAGGGGCTGGCGTATTCGCTGGGAGGCCGCCCGCGTCTTTACAAGGCGGAGGACCCGAACGTGGTCCGGAGGATGGCACAGAAGCGTCTGGATGAGACCTTTGACCGTCTTTCCATGGTCCACGAGATTCTCAGCGAAAAGGGGCTCCCGCAACTCGTTTATACCATCGTGGGAAAGGACAGGGTTTTTGAAAAAATAAGAGAGCTTCTTGATGAGAGCCAGAAGAGGTTCATAATCTCAACCCCCCTGCTTTCGGAGATAAGAAAGAACCTGAGAAAAGAGATTGAAAATGCGCTGAGGAGGGGAGTGGACCTGGTTGTAATCACAGAGCCGGGGCAGAAGACACCCGCCGGTGTAAAGGTTTTCAGAAGGAAGGGACTGATAGCGACGGACATAATATCGGATGGGACCCGGGCCCTCCTCGCCTCCCCCGACCTGAACGCCTGTGGCTACACGGACAACCCCGCTCTGGCACAGCACCTGGAGCGTTTTCTTGAGATAATGATGGAAAAACCTGTTTAACAACCGGAGACGTCTGATCTCAGAGCCGCCGGCTCTTCTTTTTCTTTTTTGCCTCCCGGCGCATCTTCTTTCTATCCTGGACAACGGCGTTGGCCCCATAGTTCTTGTCGTGGATCGGACACGGGAGGCCGAGACGGCATGCACGGCACTTTTCGGGCGGCGGCGGACTTATGGGCTTCTGCAACCGTCCATATTTTCTCCTGGGCATCTATCTCCCCTCTGTTACCGGTTCTTCGCTGCTGTCCTCCTCCCGCATATCGTCTCCATCTCCATTCTCCCCGCCCCCCAGATTCTTGAGCTCCTCCCAGAGTTCCGGGCGGGTGTCGTCAACCGTTGTCCTGAAATCCCTGGCCACACCTATCTCCCGGGTGTCAATCTCCACCACGGTGGCGTCCTCTTTGAACTCTCTGGACACTCCGAGGAGGTCTCCCCGCGGGCCTATGATCCGGCTGCCGCCCCAGAACATCATTGAGTTATAGATACCCACGAGGTTACTGTAGATCACGAAAGCGGTGTTCTCTATGGCCCGGGCGGGCAACAGAGTCTCAAAATATTTCCTGCTGATGTGTGGGCTGGCAGAGATGCATGTCATGATGGTGGCGCCTTTGAGCGCGTAGAGGCGGTAAAGCTCCGGGAAAAAAACGTCATAGCAGATGCTCATAGCCAGTTTACCGAACCGTGTTTCAAATATCGGGAACTCGCGCCCTTTGAAAAAGTGTATGTCCTCTTCAAAAGGGCCGAAGTTAGGCAGATGCGCCTTTCTGTACTTTCCAATTTTGCCGTTGGGGGCCACCAGGATGCTCGTGTTGTAGACGTTTTCCCCCTCCACCTCCGGCGAGCCGAAAATGATGCACGCCCCGTGTTCCTCCGCCATATCGGCGATTATGTCCAGAATGTTTTTTCTGTCTATTTCGGAGGCCACCGCCCTGGCCCTGTCCTTTATGCTGTAGCCGCTCAGGAAGAGTTCCGGGAAAACCACCAGGTCGGCGCCGGACAGCTTTTCCAGCCACTCTTTCATCATGGCCAGATTTTTTTCCGGCTGGCCTAAAACGGGCGTAACGCTCACCGCACCTATTTTGAGTTTCATAGGCCTCGCTTTACCGGGAGAGCAGGAGCGGATAAAAACGTTTGCACGGCTGGACAGACAAAATCCACCAGAGACCGTTATATTATTATTTCACCACGTCTTTGAGATGATATAAAACTGGCAAAAGGGAGGAAAAAAGATGTTTGTTGGTCTCATGGAAACAGCCGAAGAAGAGAGGGGGGCTATCGCTCTGATGGAAGAAAACCTCCCTGATAAAATGCCCTTTTACAGGTTTTTTATTGAAAAACACCCCCGGAAGGAGAATCTACTGCGCCTCATAGCAGTTGAGTCAGGAATCGTCGTGGGCCACCTGCTAATAGAACCGGTGTGGTTCTCCACGTGGTTTGGAGAATTCCGGGGGGGAGTGGTGCGTTTTGTAACGGCACACAGGGAATACGACCGAAAAAAGATACGGGAACTGCTCCTGTCAAAGGCGGTAGACGTCGCCGCTAGGGAGGGCATGGTTTTTCTCTCTTTTTTTGGAGAACCCTACCACCCCACAAAGCACGGCTACACCTATGTTTTTCCCGACGACACCCGCCACCCCGCGATAACGCTGAGGAAAAGAGCACTCACAGAGATGGAAAAGGCGTCAAAGGGCGGTAGCATAACGATGGAAATTCGCCCTGCCACACCCGGAGACGTTGAAGACATGGTTGAGATATACTCCACCGCAAACACATCTGCCCTGCCCGCTTCCTGCGGCAATACCCTCTTTTTGAAAAGAGACAGGATATACTGGATATTCCAGGAGGGACTTAACGTGTTGAGCGGGGGCAAAACCTTTGTCTTCACCAAGAAAAAGGGCAGGGCAGAAAAAGGCAAGAAAAGTGGGAAAAAAATAAAAGGACACGGCGACGGGGGCGAAGAAAGGATCGTGGGATATGCCAGACTGCACAAAAACAAAGACCTTTTCTGCGTCGGAGAGCTCTTTTTCAGGGGGCGGCACACGAAAAAGAAAACCATCTCGGCGCTGAAACTGCTTTTTTCTGAGATGGGCGGGGAAGAGATGGGTGTTTGTCTTCCGCCGTGGCACCCGGTTATGTCGCAGGTGAAAAAACAGGGGAACTGGAAAGAGATGGGCTATCTGAGAATCGTTAACTTCGCAAAGGCGATGGGAAAACTCGCAGACAGAATGTTCGTCAGCGAAAAAACGGCTCCGACGCGGGTCGTGTTTGATTCCTATGAAGACGCCGTTGTGGTTGACATCGGAGAAGATGGGACCCTGGCTCTCCACAGAACCACTCCCTCACACGCATATGAAGGCTCCAGTTTTGTGCGCGTGAGTCCAGAGGCATGGACGCGGCTTTTTGCGGGAGTCTCCTGTTTTGAAGAAGTCAGAGACCTGCCGGACACGTTTTTCTCTCCCGACATGGAAGAGTTGATGCAAAAGGTATTCTCGTGTCCCGGGAAAGGGGGGGCGGAGGCTAAAAATAAAAAGGGCCCATATCTCTACTACCTGGACAGATAGCCGGTCTCCGTCTTTGTGCTCAGATACTCTTTTCTCGCCAGCCGGTGAGCGAGGACCAGCGGGACTATTTTTCCGTCTCTGAGCGCCTGTCTGGAGATTCTCAGCGAATCGGCGATGCTCACACGGTGGCCGGGCGTTATTACAAGTCCTCTCCGCCGCCTCTTTTCGCCCTCTCCACCGGAAATGGACACGTGGAAACCGACGATTTTTTTCCCGTAACGCACAGGCACGAGATCCCCCACCGGCATCTCTGCCCCTCTCAGAGCTTTTTTCGCAACACCCACAGTGGGCACGTCCAGCAGAACTCCCAGATGTGATGCCAGCCCCAGCCCACGCGGGTGCATGATGCCGTGTCCGTTCACAAACAGAACGTCCATCTCCCCAGCCCACCGGTCCCTGGTTTTTCCAAGCAGATCCAGGACCACCGGCATTTCCCTGTAGGCCAGATACGTCGGTATGTACGGAAAAAGAACGGGCAGTATGTTTGTCCAACGCTGGACAACCTCGTCTCTTTTCAGGTCGTAGAGCACGAAGGCCCCGAACCCGAGAGCCCTGCCACATCCGAGTTCCATGTAGGAAACGTCCACACCACCCACAAATCGGACAGAACCGGCGTCTGTTGAAGAAGCCAGCACCACCTTTTTTGACATCTGCTTTTGTTCCTCGGCGAGACGTGCCAGAAGCGCCGTTTCCGGGACGCTCACAACACGGGCCCGGGCCATGTCCACGGCCACGTTTAAGAGTTCGCCGCCCTCGCCGCCTTTGCCTCTCTCTTTTTCAGGTCCGGGATCCAGAGGGATGAGTGGGACGCCGTTTTTTTCCAGAAACACGGCCTGTTCCGGGTGAAAAAGTGCTCCCGTAGAGCGCACAACCCGGAAAACGACGTTTTTTATCCTCCTGTAAAATGATTCTTTGCACTCTGGCCACCCCTCTTCCACATTGGGAGGCGGAGACAGTGGGGGTTGTGCGAGTTCTCTGAAAACCCGTGGAAGAGAAAAAACCACTCCGGCGTCTCCGAGGGCCGTGGACACGTCTGAAAAAGTGGTCACTGCGTCGCCGGTGACGTTTTCCAGCAGGTGGAGGATGTGTCCGGCGAAGTCCACATTCATAGGCTGATTGTTTGGTAGGTTTATTGCGGCGGGGTATCGCATGGTTCTCACGTCTGATTCTGGTATAGCGGTAAGGTATAATATGTACAAAACATAAAAGTGTGGTGTAATATCGTCCTCGAGGAAGAAAAATATAAGTAACACCGCAGAGGTGGAGGAAATATAGAGATTTGCCAATATGGAGGTGAATGAGTGAACAAAGAGCTGGCGGAAATAATAAAAATTTATGCTACAAAATCCGATAGAGAATTAAATGATTATCTTTTAGGTAAGTCAAAAAGTAACTTAATTGCTGTTTTGACAGATCTGATCACGATGTACATTAACGATAAAAACTCGTCAACACTACGGGAATTCCTTACTGTGACCATCTCAGGGTATAATCATACTGAGGGTAAAATAGGTTATAACGGGTATAAACAAAACGTCTATGGGAGACCACTGATGTGCGAGGCGAAACCAAAGAATATAAGAAGTGATGGTAAAAGAAAGTTAAATGGTGGTGGGAATTTCACTGATTATACACATGAACGTTTAAAAAGGGACTTAAAAGAGAATCTACATATGCTAGTTAGTGGTTTTGTGGATGGGAAGTTAATTTATATTTTGGAGTTCCCTTTTAACTGCGAATTCTTTGTTTCAAAGTTAAAGCGACAGCTAAATAGAAGGTTCCCAGATGGCGATGTGACTGGCCAGTTTCTTAGAAGTGCGAATTTCGATTACAGAGATTTCGTGAAATGCAAAGATTTGAGGGTTGTTTTTTGTCTCCCAAAAACAGAACTTGAAAAATATAGAAATAATATAGTTAAAGGATTTTATGAGTTCTTAATGGGGGGTTGCTCCTGATGAGAATTGAAGATTTTATTGATAAAGTGATTTGTGGTGATGCATTAGATACTCTAAAAAAAATACCGGACAATAGTATAGATATGGGTGTTACCTCGCCACCATACAACAAAAGAGAAAATAAAAAGGGGTGGTTGGTAGATAAAGTGATATACAAAGGCGCTACTGACAATCTACCTGAAGAGGAATATCAAAAAATTCAAATTGAAGTGTTAAATGAACTTTATAGAGTTCTTAAACCCGGGGGGTCCTTTTTCTATAATCACAAAATAAGATGGGAAAGAGGGGTTATGCTACATCCGATGGACTGGCTCAGAAAAACAAAGTGGGTCATCAGACAGGAAATAATATGGGATAGAATGATCGCTGCAAACTTAAGAGGATGGAGATTCTGGCAGGTTGAGGAACGGATATACTGGCTATACAAGCCAGAAGATAAAAATATTATCGGTAAAGAATTAAAATCAAAACATGCTCTGTTGACGTCTATCTGGCGTTTCCCACCAGAAAATAATAATCCACACCCGGCACCATTTCCCATAGCGCTACCTGTTAGAGCGATTTATTCTATTATGGACGAAAAAAAAGGTGGGATAATAATAGATCCCTATTGCGGAAGTGGAACCACACTTGTTGCTGCAAAAATTTTAGGACATCACTACATAGGAATAGACATCTCTGAGGAATATGTAGATTATAGTTTAAAAAGATTAAAAAATTATAAAAATGAAATTAAAGCGGTGGAAGAAGAACTATCTAGGCATGTGGTCCGGAAAACATTTAAGGAAAGGAAAGAAAGAGGAGAGTTCGTAGGAAGATACCGAACGAGCAACAAAAAAGAAGTGAAATCATTATTTGAATATTTTGAGGACGAATCTGTTAATGCTTAAGCAAGTAACCCCCAAACTGGTGCATGGGTCAGACGAGGGCTATATGGCTTTATTTCGTGGAGACAATGATGTTTCACAGCGCAAATCTTTATATAGAACAAACGCTAATATTTTTTCTGGATGAAACAGGAGATTCTGCGCTCTGTGCAGAAGATGTTCAGAGACGCGGGCTTTAAGGTGTCAGAGGAGCACCATATGAAGGGCATAAGTTTTGACATAGTTGCCAGAAGAGATGATGTTTTGCTGTTCATAAAGGTGCTGGCCAACGTTGACACTCTCAAAGAGGACACGGCCGAGGAGATGAGGGTTCTGTCAAAGATACTTGAGGGCGTCCCCCTGGTGGTGGGACTCCACTCCGGCTCTTCTCCGCTGGAGGATGGGGTGGTCTATACCCGCTTTGGCGTCCCGGTCATAAGCCCTGGCACGCTTTATGATCTGCTGGTTGAGGGTGTCCCGCCCCTTGTTTTTGCCGCTCCCGGTGGTTTCTATGTCAATCTTGATGGAGAGAGGTTGAAAGAGATAAGACGTGTCAGAAACCTCTCACTCGGCGACCTGGCCGAGGCGGCGGGCGTTTCCAGGCGTACGATACAGCTATACGAGGAGACGGGCCGTGGCGCTCTGGCAGAGGTGGCGCTCCGCATAGAGGAGTTCCTTGATGTCCCGCTCCTGCGTCCTATAGACCTTTTCTCGTTCTCCATGGACGACGTGGATCTGGACAGCCACATGGGCCCCCCGCCGGTCGGGGAGTTCTGGGAGAACGTTTTCAGACACCTAATAGACCACGGCTGTTTTGTTGTTTCAACAGAGAGGTCTCCTTTTGAGAGCGTTGTGGACGAGACACAGGAGAGACTTCTAACAGGTGTGGGCCGCTATACCCGGACGACGATAAAAAAGGCCCGTGTCATAGGAAACGTCTCTGAGGTCATAGAGAAGAGGTCTTTTTTGATACTTGACGAGAGAAAACACAGAATGGAAATAGGGGGGGTCCCTGTCGTGGAGGCATCAGAGGTGGTCTGCAGGGACCCCGAGGAGCTGCTGGAACTCCTACAGGACAGGGAGAAAAAGAAAAAGAGAGAGGAATAAGCCGTGTTAGCCGTGTTCCGCAGAGAAAAGTCAAAAGCGGCCAGCGGAGAGAAATCTGAAGTCGTGGATGAAAAAGAGTGGGTTTTAAGGCACGGAAACGCCGTGGTGTTTGAGTCTGATCCCATGAGGATAATAGTTCTTCCCGTTGTAAGGGGTCTGGGAGAGAACAGGCGGCTGGTATCAGAGACCGTCAGGAGGTTCTCACCGGCGGCGATAGGGCTGCCAGTGTCCCCGGATGACATGCCTGTTTATATTGAACTGGCAGAAAACGACGGCGAAGAAAAAACCGTTTCGTCCAAAACGTCCAAAAATATGATCTATACCATGGATGGATGCTTGGATGCGCTATCAGCCGAAGATGAGGTATATCTCGCAGGACTGGCTACTTTTGGAGACGCTCATTTCCCGCCCCCATCTTATCTGGAGGCGATCTCCCTGGCAAAAGAAAGGCACCTCCACCTGTTCCCCCTAGACATGGACGAAAAGACCTTCAGCGACCTTTATGTGAAAAATGTCTCTGTTTTTGACCTGTGGCGCAAGACCAGGTCTCTCAGAAAGCTCGGCCGGGTTCTCTCCAGAAAAAAAGCCGTCCCGGACATAAAAAAAGTTCTTGGAGTAGAATCACCCGAAGAGTTCGTCGCGTGGTGGGACTCGCTGTCAACTAGATATAGCGGGTTCAGGGCGGTAGAACAGGCCCGGGAGAAATACATGGCAGAGGCGATACTGAACCATGCCATAGAGCACTCGCCTTTTCTGGCTATACTGGAAATGGAACGGGCGGAGGAGGTGCTCAACCATATCTACGGGCGTAGAGAGTTCTCTGTCAGCACCCAGAGGATTTATAGACCATATGTATAGGATACCTGGAACAAACACACGTCCGGGCCTAGAAAACGCTTATTTTTCCTTCAACGAGCATCTCCGTTATTCTGTCAATGTTCCCGAGCCACTCGTCGGTTATCGCCTTCGCCTCTTTCTGGACGCTCCTGAAGCTAACGCCATCAGAGGGTATTATCTGGACACTCGCAAGATGTGGGCGATCTATCGGATGTCCTATCTGGCTCAGGAGGCGAACATGGGCCTCTGCCACGTCCCCACCAGCGTTTTTGACTATGTCCTCCGCTATCTTGAAAGAGAGGATGTTGTAGAGTTTGCCCACGTGGGTGACCGGGTTTTTGCCGGCGGCGGCTTCCATGCTCATGGGCCGGTAGGGGGTTATCAGCCCGTTGACACGGTTCCCACGTCCAACAGACCCGTCGTCGCCGTTTTCCATTGAGAGCCCCGTGACCGTGAGGTAGAAAATGCCCTTTTTGTAGTTGTCAGCGGTGTTCACAGCCACCCGAACATCTCTGTCCGTGAACTTCCTAGCGTGGTCTGTTATGAGGTCCCTGACTTCTTCCACGATGCTTATATAATGGTCTCTGTCAGGCACGTACCGGCTCACCAAGGCCATGGCGACGGTCAGGTCTATAACTTCTTTTTTCCTTGAGGCCATCACTTTTATGTCCTCGCCCACTTCCGGATACTTTTTTTTCCAGGCCCCGTTAAGCATTTTTTCGGTCTCAAGCACTATTTTTTCTGTCTCACTGTAGGGTGCGTATCCCACCCCAAATGACGTGTCGTTTGCCAGACGTTTTTTGGTGTCATAGACACTCCTGAGGTCTATTGACCCCTGTCCTATACGGCAGTCTATGGTCACGTCCTCTTCCAGGTCAAGGTTTGGACAGTGTTTTTTGAGATAATCAAAAGCCGCTTTTATCGCCGTTGAACGGTATGGCAATCTCTCGTTTCCGACATGTGTCACCGCCCGTCCGACCAAGAGGATATAAACCGGCTCAAGGACACTTCCTCCTCCAAACTGCGGAGCAGACTGTCCGCCCACGATCTGTGTCTCGTCAGTGTTGTGGTGGAGTATTCGCCCATACCGCTCAAGGTACATCTTTGAGAGGGCACGGCTCATGCTCTCCGCAATACCATCTGCTATGCTGTCAGGATGTCCTATTCCCTTTCTTTCAACGAGTTCTGTTTTTTTCTTCTCCATAGGTGTTGCCCGGAGTCTTTCAACGACTATGTTACGTCTGACCATATGTTTTCACCTCTTGTTTTAGTGAAAATGTGTTCCGTCGTCTATTCTCTGCCGTTTATTAAACGCTTTCGGTGGATAGAATAGGGATAACGGCAAAAGATGCGGGCACTGGCGCGGGTGCCGGGATTTGATTCAAAGGAAAAACTGTGCAATGGGTTCTTTTTCCTCTTCTCATCTCCCCCGCCCCTGGTCGGTTAAAATGTGTTAGTATATATTAGTATACTTGGAGGAAGCAGGGTTTCTTCCGGCTTTTCTCTGTCGTGAAAAGTGCGGGTGCCGGGATTTGATTCGGAGGAACATTTCATGTTCCTCTTCTCATCTCCCTGCACGGGTGAATAGAAACAGTTGGGTAGTATATGCGGGTGCCGGGATTTGAACCCGGGTTACAAGCTTGGCAAGCTTGAGTGATACCAGGCTACACTACACCCGCATTGCATTTCTACGTTGATGTAAGGTCTCCTTTTTAAGATTTTTCATTCTCCAAAGAAGAGGGCCGTGGGGGTGGGAGATGGGTGTGAGGGGGATGGGGCTCAGATCCCCTCTCCCACATCTTCTGCCAGGTCTCCGAGGTCCAGCGAGATGAGCTTTGCTTTTGTGGGCACGCCCTTTCTGCTCCATCCCCTCGCCTGGTAGTATTCGTCAAGCATGTGCTCCAGTTCCCTCGGCGGTACATGGCTGCCGGCAGAGACGCCCTCGGGTATCGGGTCGTGCATAACACGCCACGGCAGTGTGTCGTCTTTTCTGTCCATTCCCTCTCTGGCGTTGAACGCTCTGGCTATGTTATAGGCACGTTCTCCCACCGTGAGCAGTTCGGCGTGGCTCATCTCAAATCCGGTGACGGTTTTTATCATCTCCGGGAAGCCCTCCAGGAAGAACATGTGCCTTGAAAACTTGCACGCACCCAGCGTGTCATAGAGCTGCATCAGGTCCTCGTGGAGTTTTATCTCGAATCCCTTGTTCTCGTAGGAGAGGCGGTCTATTCCGTCAAATTTCCACCATTTGCCCACAAGCTCGGTGCCGTAGACTCCCGCTGTGAGGTGACACGCTCCCCTGTAGGAGACGGCGATAGCCAGCGCCATGCCCTTTATGCCTCTGACGTCGTATGCCGGAAGTTCCATTCCTTTTACGTGTATTGCGAACTTCCAGGATTCTTTTCCAAGCCTCGCAGACGCCTGTTTGACGCCGTCAGCTAGAAGTTTTCCAAGGTCCCCCTCTCTGAAAGCCATTTTTCTGAGTGCCTCGGCGGCGGCCTCAACACTACCGAAGCGCAGCTCTATCCCATCTGTGTCTTCTTTTGTCAGGAGCCCCTGCTCATATGCTTCCATTGCCCATCCTATTGTGACGCCAGCGGATATCGTGTCCAGCCCGTATTCGTCGCAGAGATAGTTTAAGTATGCAACGTCGTCTATGTCATCTATTTCAAGTTCTCCGCCCAGAGAGTACATGGTCTCATATTCTGGCCCGTCAACCCTTGTCCCGGGAGAGTGTTTTTTAAGCTCTATTACCTGAGAGCATGGCTTTGTACAGTTGGGGCACGGGTTCCTTCCCACTCTCCTCGTCGGAGCCCAGTTGTAGGGGTCTATGCCACTTTTTTCTTTTCCTTCAAAAGCTGTTTTGAAGTATCCCCACTGCCAGTTTTTGCTCGGGAAAGTGCCCCTTTCTTTGTTCATCCACGCATAGAATTCTCCTGTCCCATAGTCCATGTCAACCTTTGTCGCCGGGTGGTCTTTTATTATGCCCCCCCACTTTCTTATCTCCTCTTTGACCCCCTCCGGGTCGTGGTATTCCAAGCCTTTTGTGCCCGAGACCACAATGGCCTTGAGTTTTTTGGAGCCCATGACTGCGCCCGGACCGCCCCTGGCCGCCTGTCGCTCTTCAAAGTCCACCCCGGCGATATAGCTCAGGTTCTCTCCCGCTGGCCCGATGGCACAGGTGTTGCATTTTTCGTGTTTCTCTTTGAGGATTTTCTGTGTTTCTATGGCACCTTTACCCCAGAGGTCTGAGGCGTCCTCAAGGGTCACTTCGTCGTCTTTTATCACCAGTGTTTTCGGCGACGATGCCCTGCCTGTGATGATAAGCAGGTCATAGCCGGCTTTTTTGAGAGCGACACCCATTTTTGCGCCTGCAACAGACCTGCCAAACCCTCCTGTCAGGGGTGATTTAAACAGGAGTGTTGTTTTTGAAATCGTGGGGAGTCCAGTGCCCACAAGGAGTCCGGGCGATATTATGACGGCGTTGTTTTCTCCCAGGGGGTCTGCGCCTTTTGGCACGGTTTTATACAGGTAGTACGCTCCGAGTGCGAGTCCGCCCAGGAATTTCTTTGCCTCCTCCTCAGGCAACGGCTCTTTTTTTATTTCCCCGTCCGTGAGGTTGACTCTCAGAATTCTGCCAGTGTATCCCTTCATTTTTTCCACCTCGGGGAGAAATAGGTGTGTGGTATAAAAATCATCATTATGTTTAATTGGACATAACCGGCATGGGGGACAGCGTTAAGCGGAGGACAAATGATGGCGGGAAAATTTAATATAACCTCTCTGTATGGGGCGATAGGCCGCAGTGAGGTATGGGATATGAAAAGTGGAGACGTCGTGCGGATTGAGTACGAGATGTGGGCCAAAGAGACAGATGAGCTGATAGACACCACAAAGGAAGACCTGGCCGTGGAAAAAGGCATATACGACCCAAAAAACATCTACAAGCCCCTGGCATTGATCGTCGGCTCGGGAAAACTCCTCAAACCGCTTGAAGATGACATGCTGGAAGCAGAGGTTGGAGAGGAGCGCACTGTTGAGATACCCCCATCTGAGGCTTATGGGGAGCGTGACCCCAATCTCGTTGAGTTTTTTCCGACGCAGAGAATACTCTCCCTGCCCGAGTTCAGGGACAGGGACAACTATCCAGAGCCGGGCATGGAAGTGACCGTCAGAGGAAAAAAGGGGAGGATTATCAAGGTTACCAGCAGCAGGGTTGTGGTGGACTTCAACCACCCTCTCGCCGGAAAAACCATAGTCTACAAGTACAAGATTGTCGGGAAAGCGGAGGAACCAGAGGAGATAGTCAGGTGGGTGATAGAGGCTGAATATGGGAAAGAGGCGGATTTCGTCGTCAAAGTGGATGGAAAGACCGTTGACATAACCCTGCCAGACGTCTGCAAATACGACGACAGGTGGTTCCTGGCCAAGTTTGGAATCGTAGGCGACCTCAGGGACAGCCTGGGGTTTGAGACAATACGGTTTATTGAGGAATATGTGAAAAAGAAGGAAGAAAAAGAGGGGGAAAGAGAGGAGGGTGAAAAAGCGGAGGGCAGCGAGGCAGAAAAAGAGACAGGAGAAACAGCGGATGCAGGTCAGGAGAAAAAAGCGTCGTCTGGAAAGAAAAAGTCCTCCAAAACCTCCGAGTCAAAAAAGAGTGAGAAGGGTGAGGAAAGCAGGGCCGGCACAGGCGAAAAGGCGTCTGACGAAGAGAAATCATCCCACAGCGGCAAAAAGAAAAGCGGTGAGAAAAGCGGCGGTGGAAAAAAGAGCGGGGGAACGAAAAAGAAACCCGGTGGGCGCTCAAAGGGCTCTCGCTCCGGGGATAAAGGGAAATCTGAGTGATCTGCGACATCTCCGGGCGCGTTTTCCAGAGGAACATTACTAAAGAGGAACATTACTTTTTAATACTCTTTTTTGTTTATGGGTAATTGTATGGTTAGGAAGGAGTTGACAGAAAAAGAAAAGATTGTTTTCTACAATCTGATTGTGCACCCGGATTGGAATGACCGGATGATCTCAGACAGCACTGGAATCAAACTCTCAACAGTCACTGCCATAAGGCGTCGTCTGAAGGACAGGGGCTTTTTTTCGGTGCACAGAATACCCAATCTGAAAAAGCTGGGAGTTGAAATAATCGCCTTCATACACCAGCACTTCCCGGTGGGTAGCAATGAGCGGTACGTGGAAAGGTGGAAAGAGCCCGTTGAAGCAGAATATTGTGTCCCGACGGCGATAGCTTCCAGAGAGTACGGTTTCACCGTGGTGCTCGCCAGAAACTACACACATTATTTCATAGTGATGGAAAAATTGAACAGAGAGTGGGAAAAGAGACGGCTGGACATCCAGAGGTCAAAAGAATTTCTGTTTCCGACGCCTATTTCCACGTTTATATCTTTTTTCAACTACAGGAACATCGTCTCTTCGGCTCTCGGGTTAGAGTTTGACGCGGATAACCTGCGGGGTGACGTCTGGGGGGACACGTGGGAGGACGTGGGAAAAGCACATGGCGTATACGAGGAGTGGGACAAAGACGCCCACGAAAAATGGTATGGCGAAGACGTGTCTGATAATCTGTCTCTGAGAGAAAAAGCGGTTCTACTGACGCTGATAGAACACCCGGAGACCACAGATAGAGAGGTGGGGGAGATCGTGGGGATATCCCGTCAGAGTGTTGCCTCCATAAAATATCGCTTCAAAAAAATGGGACTGTACAAAGAGGTGAGAATCCCTTCTCTCCAGCACCTTGGATATGAGATACTGGCGTTTGCCCACTCAAAATTCAACCCGCTCTCCCCGCTCAAAGACAGAAAGAAGGCTATGGAGTACCTTCTCACGGAGGTGCCACAGTTTTTCATGCTTTCCAACAATAGTGAAAACTTTTTGATGGCGGCGGTGAGAGGATACAACGAATACGTACATTACAAGGACAAAATCCTCTCCATATACAGGGAGCACAATTTCATAGTGGAAGAACCGGAGGTCTTCTTGGTTCCACTGTCCGATGTGAAATTCACAAAGAGCCACAAGTACGCGGAGGCTCTGAGGAGGTGCTGGGGTCTGAACCCCACCTCTGATGCACATTACGGCAGGCGGGCCACAGCTGGCAGGCGTTATAGCGGCGGCGGAGAGTAAAAACATCAGATTGAACCAAACTAGACGGTTTCATCAACCTCTTTTTTCAGCAGCTTTATCTGGTGCTCCTCCAGCGACGCCGGGTCAACAGGTATGAGCACTACGGCGCCCTTCATGGCTCCCTGGTCTTTGACTGTCTGGATAAGGCGCAAAACGGCTATGAACGTGTTGTTTGTCACCAGGTATTCAATGCCGTCAAGGACGACAACACCTCCCTCTTTTTTGTTCATGAACTGCTCTATGACAAAGTTCAGGTGTTCAAGGTTTTTTGGGCGCACACAGTTCTTGCCCCCGGCATCTGAGAGCCACATGATAGGCACGTCTGATATTCCATATTTATCTCTGGCCTTTTCCGGGTACTCACGGGTTATTATTAGACACGGTGGTTGTTTGTCCCCGGGACGTTTTTCCCTGCTCTCTCCGCTTCCTTCTCCGGTAAACCTCTTAAGTAGCTCATACGCTTTTTTCCGCCCCCCGTCTTCGCCCGTTACCAGATAGGTAAAACCTCTTTTGAGCTCTATTTCATGTATTTCCTTTCCTTTGAGCAGTTCCTCCGGTGGCTCTGGCTCAAGCAATACCGTACCACATCTCGGGCACTTTTCAGTGTCTTTTTCCACCTGTGCGCCACAAACGGGACACAGGTATTTCTCTTCTTCCATTCCCTCAAGATATTCTTTAACGTGACTGATTATCTTCTTTGCCAGCTTTTTGTTTACTCCTTTCACTTTTGCCAGGTCTTTTGGCTCTGCACTGAGTATTGCGCTGAAAGAGTCAAAGCCGCCTTCCAGTATTGCCTTCGCTTTTTTCTCCTTTATGCCTTTTACCTGGACGAGAACTTCCATAAGCTTTTTGCGCTCTTCTTCCGGCGGCAGCTCTTTTCTGACCATCTTTTTGGGTTTTCCTTTCTTAGACCCATCCGCCACGGCTCCTTTTTCTGTGCTTTCTGAAGAAATCTGTCCACCAGCGGGGCCCTCGTCCCCGTCTCCAGCCAGAGCCGCTGTGGCGCTTTCGCTCCCAGCTCCGCTTACTGCTGCACCGGTCATTTCCTCAACAGATGCTCCTCCAGCCCCTGTTCCGGCACCAGCGGCGCCCATGGCGGAGATGCCACCGGCCTCAGTCACTTCAACTGGCTCCTCTTTTACTTCTTCTATCACAACGGGCACTATGCCGATGTAGACATCTTCTCCCTCTATGTTCCACTCAACCACGTATCCCTCTTCCGGCACTGTGTCAACGAATTCCAGGGTGTGCGAGCGGGTCTCCTCCGCTATATACTCTCCCCAGTCAATCAGCAGGTCGTAGAGGTTGTCGCTGACCTTCAGGGACGTTTGTATAAAACTGTCCACGGGCAGGTCCATCTCCTTTCTCATCTGCTGTATCCTGCGGATGACCTCTCTCGCGTATGCCTCGCTGACCAGGTCGTCTGTCATTTCCGCGTCAAGATAGACCTTTCCGCCGTCAAAGTCCGCCTCGTACACGTTTTCTGGCAGCCGTGTTGTGAAGGTCACCATCTCCGGGGTGATAACCACCCTCTGTCCTTCTATGCCAAGTGTGTACTCTCCCTGTGCTATCTTCTCTTTTATCCGCTTGGGGTCCTGGGCTTTTAGAAGTGTGGCTATCCTGCTGCTCCACTGTCTGAACACCGGTCCTATGGCGTCAAGGTTCGGGCTGACTTCTACTATGAGCTCGTCCCACTCTTTCTCCGCCGGCACCGTCTCTATTTTTTTGACATTTGTCTGCTCTCTTATTATTCTGTCAAGCGATTTAACCGCTTCCAGGACGTCTTTGTCCCCTTTCACAACTATCCTTTTAAGAGGCCATCTGAGTTTCACACCTGCTTTCTGCCGGGCATTGGATGTGGCCTCAACCACCCGCCGGGCGATCTCCATGTGCTTTTCAAGTGTCGGGTTCAACCAGTGTCCCTCTTCCGATGGCCAGTCACACATGTGAACGGTTATGTGGTGTCCGTCAAGGTTCTGGTATATCTCCTCGCTTATGTAGGGCGCTATGGGGGCGAGTATCTTCGACAGCGTTGTCAGGACGTGGTGCAGCGTGGCGTAAACGGCCAGTTTTGTTGACACCTCCCCTTCCACCCACACCCTGTCTCTGACTATTTTCACATACCACCGTGAAAGGTCTTCCACGATGAAATGTTCTATTGCCCGGGCGAACTTGTGAATCTCATAGCCGCTCCACGCAGTATCCAGCTCCCTTTTCAGACTTTCAAGACGTGAGAGAATCCACAAGTCCTCTGTCTCAAGCTTTTCTCTCATCCTGTTTATGTTGTACCTCCGGGGGTTGAACCCGTCAAGAGCCATGTATGTGGTGGCAAAATAATAGACGTTCCACAGTATGTTCAGAGTCTTGAGGGCGTTTTTGACACCATCTTCGGAGAACAGCAGGTCTTCCCAGGGCGCAGACGAACGCAGTATGTAAAGGCGGAGTGCGTCAACACCGTATTTTTCTACCACATCCAGGGGGTCCACGACGTTGCCCAATGACTTTGACATGGGCCGCCCCTCTCTGTCCAGGGCGAAACCGTGCGTCAGAACGCTGTCGTAGGGTGCACGGTTGAAGGCCACCACGCCCGCAACGAGCTGGGAATAGAACCACCCACGTGTCTGGTCGTGTCCCTCTATGATCCATCGGGCGGGCCACCACTTTTTGAACTCTTCCTCTTCCATCGGATATTTAAGAGCCGCCCACGAACACACCGCTGAGTCAAACCAGACGTCCAGCACATCCGGGACGCGCTGCATCATCTTTCCGCACTCTGGGCAGGTCGGGTGGACGTCGTCAACCCAGGGCCTGTGGAGGTCCATGCCCTCTGTGTAGCCCGCTTCTCCGGCCAGCTCATCTTCTCCGCCCACAACTTTTATGTTGCCGCACTCGCACTCCCATATCGGCAGCGGGATGCCCCAGTATCTCTGCCTGGATATGCACCAGTCCCGGCTGTTCTCAACCCATTTCCTCTGGCGGCTACTTCCCATCCACTCCGGCGTCCATTTTATCCGATCAACCTCTTCAAGCATCCTGTCCTTTACCGATGTTACCTTGAGAAACCACTGGTTTGTGACACGATAAATGATGGGTGTCTTGCAACGCCAGCAGTGCCCATATCTGTGTACCTCCGTGCCAGCATGGAGCATCAGACCCATATTTTCAACGTCGTCTATTACCCTCTGATTGGCATCTTTGACATACATGCCGGCGTATTTTCCTGTCTCTTTTCCCAGCCGGCCATCGTCGCTCACGGGACAGAAGGGTGGCAGGTTGTACTCTTTTCCTATCTCAAAGTCCTCGGGGCCATACCCTGGCGCTATGTGTACGATACCGCTCTTGTCTGCCTCCACCCCATCAAACAGAACGACTTTGTGCATCCACTCTTGCGCATCCCCGTCTTCGGGAAACTTGACTTCGTCAGCCAGAGGCGTCCGGTACGGGAGACCCGAGAGCCCGATTCCCGGAAGGGTCTCTATAACCACAAAATCTTCTATCCCGGCGGTCTTGAGAACCTCTCTGTGCGTCTCAGCCAGCAGTATGTATATCTCCTCTTTTCCATCCCTCTCAACGAGCACCCGCACGTATTCATATTCGGGGTGAACGGCCGCTGCCAGGTTGCCTGTGAGGGTCCACGGGGTGGTGGTCCAGATGATGAGAAACTCCTTCGGGTCCCGGAGCAGCGGGAACTTGACGTATATGGACGGATCTTCAACGTCTTTGTACTCTATCTCCGCCTCCGCAAGAGCGGTCTCACACCGCGGACACCACGAAAGGACACGCTGGTCCCTGAAAATGAGCCCCTTCTCGTATGCCTGTTTCAGCGTCCACCAGGCGGAGTTTATATAATGTTTTTCTATGGTCATATACGGGTTTTCCCAGTCCATCCAAACGCCCAGTTTTTTGAACTGGGAGGTCATGTTGTCCCTGTTCTTTATCGCGAACTCCTTGCACTTATTGACGAACTTCGCAACGCCCTGCGTCTCTATCTCCCGCTTGTTCTTGATGCCCAGCGTTTTTTCCACGAGCACCTCTATGGGCAGGCCATGCATGTCATAGCCGGGCTGGTCTCTCACGTTGTAACCGTGCATCCGCAGATAGCGTATTCCCATGTCTTTCAGAATCTTGTTCCAGGCGGTGCCAAGGTGGATGCTGCCAGATGTGTATGGTGGTCCGTCAACAAAATAGTAGTCCTCCCCTTTTTCCCTGTACCTTTTGGTCTCAGAGTAGGCGTTTTTTTCCTTCCACCACCGCTCAATATCCTCTGTGAGCTTTTTCGGATCATATCTTTTTGCAGGCTGTTTGACCATCTACACCACCACTGAATGTGCCACCGTCCCTTTGCATCTCCCTGTCCGATTTTGCCGTACCGGATTTGTGCTCTGTGGAGCTGTGTGGGGCCGGGGCCGAGATTTGAACTCGGGCTAAGGGATCCACAGTCCCTGATGCTACCAGGCTACACCACCCCGGCCATCGCCGGCGGGTCAAAGGGCGAGACGACATGGCTCCAAACGAAATCTGTTACTGGTATAGACAGACACCTTATAAAAAGAGGGTGTATAAAAACAATATGGGAAGCAAGATGATGAGTTGAGGAGGGGCGGGCAAATGGAGAGGTGGAAAAAGTGTGGAGGATGGATGAAGAGGCATAAACGTGCTATGGGGTTTGGAGGGCCGGGTGCGAACAGGTAGATGTCCCGGGTGGATGCCAAAGCTTATATAACCCCCACTCTTTTTTTCTGATGGTGATCTCTGTGGCTAAAACAGACAAGATTGGTGGAGCGCTGAACTCCATTCTCCCGGTGAACGCTATAAAAGAGGTTCTGACAGACAAAGAGAAAAGAAAGCATTTTCTCACCCACGAAGACATGGAACCCCACAGACACCTGGCCATACTCCTGCTGATAACGCTGGTTATTTCTCTCGTGGTGGGCATACTCGCCTGATGTGTTATTGGGGTTGCAGTTTTTTTATCTTATCTAGAACGCTGTCTATTATCTCCTGGGTTGCTCCGAGATATGTGGAGGGGTCAAAGAGCCCGGCGAGTTCCTGTTCTGACATCAGCTTTCTGACCTCTTCGCTGGTCAGTAGCACGTCCATCATGTGTTTACCGCTCTCAGTGGCTTCCATCGCCGCCCTCCGCACGATCTCATGCGCTTCCTGGCGTCCCATGCCTTTATCAACGAGGGCCAGCATGACCCTCTCGCCCATTATGGTGCCACGTGTCTTTTCAATGTTCTCCATCATTTTTTCGGGAAACACCACCAGATCCCTGAAAACCGAAGTCGCTTTGTGTATTATGTCGTCGGTGAGAACGAAAACATGGGGTAGCAAAATCCTCTCGGAGGAAGAGTTTGTGAGATCCCGCTCATGCCATAGAATCATGTTCTCGTATCCGGGTGTCACGGCGCTTCTGACAACTCTGGCCAGGCCACATATGTTCTCGCTGGTTATCGGGTTCTTTTTGTGAGCCATGGTTGAGGAACCAACCTGTTTTTCAACATCAAACGCCTCGGCAACCTCGCCTATTTCGGGGCGCTGGAGGTTCCGCACCTCTGTCGCCATCTTTTCAAGCGACGCCGCTATGAGAGCCATCAGCGAGTACAGCTCGGCATATCTGTCCCGGCCCACCACCTGGGTCGGCGCCTCTTCCGGGATGAGGCCGAGTTTCTCCATCACCATGCTCTGTATCTCAAAGGCCTTTTCGCCAAATCCCGCCCCCGTGCCAACAGCCCCCATCATCTTGCCGGCGCAGAGCCGTTTTTCCGCCTCCTCCAGCCGCTCTATGTGGCGCAGTATCTCAGCGGCGAAAACGGTCATCTTCAGACCGAAGGTTATGGGCAAGCCGGGCTGTCCATGTGTTCGCCCCAGCATCACCGTGTGCCTGTGCTCCTCCGCCCTCTTCCCCAGCACAACAGCCAGGTCCACCAGCCCTTTCTTTATGATTTTGAGGGACTTTTTTATCAGGAGTGCGTTGGCGGTGTCAATAATATCGTTGCTCGTAGCCCCAAGATGCACATATTTGGCGGCGTCACCCTCGCACCGGGAGGCGAGAACCTTCACCATGGCCATGATGTCGTGCCTTATCTCCCGCTCAAGGGCGTCCACCTCCTCCGGGGACACATGCTCCAGGGTGGCCTTTCTCTTTATCTCCTCCGCCGCCTCCCGGGGTATGTTACCCACGCCAGCATGTGCCTCAGCCAGAGCCGCTTCCACATCAAGCATCGCCTGCAGGCGGCCCTCTCTGGACCATATCCTTTTCATCTCCTCCCGACCATACCTGTAATCTATTGGACAGAGCACCATCTGGAGCACCAAGGGAACATGGGGTTGGGGCTTATTATGGTTGTGGTTTCCGGTGCTTTGCGCTTTTCGCTCACCCCAACCCACAACGCCCATGTTAACATTTTGTTAACATTAATATGGGTTTTTTGTGTGTTTTTCGCACAACCAGAGATATATATAGGACGTTGTGTATATGGTTTTGAGGTGGTTTGATGTTTGAGAAAAAGATTGTTGGCATACTGCTTGTTTTTGTTTTGTTGGCGACTGGTTTTAGTGGAAACGTCTCTGCTAAGAGTGGGGGTGGTTGGGGTTGTTTGCCTGTGGTTGACCATGGGGTGTTTTTGAATAACACCACGGACGACAACACCACAACATACACCTATGACAAGCTGGGCAGACTGGTTAAGATCTCGTATCCGGATGGGAGTTATATAAAATATGTCTATGACGCCATGGGACATGTCACGGAGAGCCAGAGCGTTGGCACAGGAGCCAGAGACCACCTCTATTTCCAGTACGACCTGGCCGGCCATCTGACCAGGGTGGACGCTTATGTGGCTGGCTTCCACCTGTACAACGTTTACACATACGACGAAAACGGCAACAAGATCTCTGTGGAAAACCCGGTTTACACGGTCTCATACGAGTACGACCCACTGGACAGGGTCTCCCGGATAGTTTCTCCCAACCCGTTTAACACCTCCAAAACAGACATCATAGAATACGCCTATGACCCAGCGGGCAGGGTGACAAAAATAGACTACTACGTGAACAACGTCACACCAGACTCTCCGCATCTCACCCAGACCTACACGTACAACGCTTCGGGTTTCCTGGTCCGCCAGGAGGCCGGCATAGATGGCCCACTGCTTTCCATAAACTACACATATGACACGCTCGGCCGCCTCATAGAAAAAGAGGACATGGACGGAACAACCACATACACCTACGACAACGACAGCCGCCTCTCCCGGGTCGTCTACCCGTGGGGAGACACAACCACCTACACCTATGACGGCGTGGGAAACCGCCTGGAAATGACCGTGAACAACAAGGAGACCACTTACACCTATAACGCTGACAACCAGCTGTTATCCATCAGCGACGGAACCACATACAGATATGACAGCAACGGAAACCTCATCTCAAAAACCACCTCTGATGGAGAGAAGACACTCTACCGCTATGACTATGAGAACCGCCTGATAGGAATAGAACTCCCCAACGGCTCCAACATCACATACAACTACTGCAGATGTCCAAGACAACACTGCGGAACCGGCTACAGCGGCTTTCACAACAACCCGCTCCTCATAGGCGGAAAACGTGTTTCCAAGACCATAAACGGCGAGACCACCTACTATTTCTACGACGCCGAGGATATCACCTTGGAGTTCAACACCACCGGCGTTCTCATGGCGGCTTACACCCATGGCCCGGGCATAGACAACCCCCTGGTGATGTACAGAGGAGGGCACGCCTTTTATTATGTCCAGGACCGCCTCGGCAGCGTCATCGGCCTCGTATCCCTGGAAACCGGCGGGTTCGTACAAACCTACACCTACGACGCCTGGGGAAACATCGTAGAACAAAGTGGAGATGTTAAAAACCCCTACACCTACACGGGACGGGAATATGACCCTGAGAGCGGACTCTACTACTATCGGGCACGGTACTACGACAGCTTGACAGGGCGGTTCTTGCAGCGGGACTTGGATGTTAGGGCGTGGGAGAATGGAGAAAACCTCTACCTTTACGTGGGAGATGATCCTGTGAATATTGTTGACCCTATGGGCTTGTACAACCGATATACCCGGACATACAAATACTGCTGCGGGTGGAAACTAAACATAGAGTCCTGGAAACAAAAATGCTTGGGAGGACTGGACCTACCGGACTGGTACAAGAAAAAAATAATAGCAGCAGCAGTTATATGTTTAATTGGTACTGGAACTGAAAGAGCGGTCAAATTAGTGACAACTGTTTCTAGCGCCGCAATGTCATTTGTAATCTGTATGCTTACTTCAATAAATTTTTATCAGATAAACGCTATTTTATGCTTGTATAACTATAGGCCTTATTGGTGTGTAAAATGGTGCTATACCACGAGATATTTACCTGTTTAATTGGAGGGTAAGTATGGCCTGTACGACTTTGAAAAAAGAAGCTTTAAAAAGTATTATATTATTTTTCTTCTTTCTCATCATTCTTTTATTTATTGTTCCAGTTGAACGTTCAATTTTATATGGATATTCTTGGAGCACAGCATTTCATAAAAGTGTAAAAATCGTATTAACCTTAATTGGTGCGTTTATAGTAACACATATCGCAGCATTATGCTTTTCAAAATCCGAATACGCCGCCAAAAAGAAACGCAGCGAGAGAAACCAAAAACTACCTCACCATAATTATTTTAGGTATTTTGAACTTATTTTGCTCTATCTTATAGTTTCTTTGTGTTTCACGCAGGTTGTTGTTATGGATGAAGATAGGACACCACGTTGGTCCAGTTTTTTCATCGCATTCTTTTTTTCCTATGTCTTTCTATTTGTTGTATTTGAAAAACTTGTCAAACCAACATTGAACAAACTGGATCAAATAGAAAAAAGAAGATTGACATGAGCTCCACAAGCAACGAGAAAATCAGGAGAGAACAACTCCATTGAAGTGGGGTGGGAAAAAATGGTCAAACCCGGCACAATCAAAGGGTGGAAGAGAACGGTAGCACTAATCCTATTTTTTGTTGCCGGCTTTTTATTTCTGCTCATGTTTTTCTTTTCATTAAATGGCGGTCAAAGTCACATAGAAGGATATGTGTTAAACGGTTTTGGGCTTTTATTTCTTGGACTTGCACTGGGGCTTCTTAACTACGGAAAAAACACTCTTTTCTGCCATAAGTTTCCTTATCTCCATACTCGTTGGAGCACTTCTTTTACTTTCAATTTTATTCTACTAAAGATCTACGGCCCCTCAAAATCACCACCCTCTGTGCCTAATCAAACACCTCTGGCGCTCTCATAGAGCCGCCTACACCCACGGCCCCGGCGTAGACAACCCACTTATAATGTACAGGGGCGGAGAGGCATACTATTACATCCAGGATCGGCTGGGCAGTGTTGTTGGACCGGTATCTCTGAGAATTACAAAGTAATTAGAATAAAGTACATCTTTCTTCTTATAAGTGGGATTGTATTGCTCTTTAAATTAGTAGTCATCGGTGATCATTTTGATGTGGTAAAGCGGATAATATGCCATACACGTGTAAGGTTCGATAGGATATCAAATATGTTTGCTATCACCGGTCGTATGCGTGGTGTAGTGTTTCCTTCCTGTGAAATTTTGCGCTGAGGTGTTAAATTATGCAAAATTCACTAAGTGGCCTGAAGGGAAATGTTTAAAATACTTTTATACAAAGTGTGCCCCAGAGGCGGTGGTCATGTAATTACTGACAGAAACCCTGTGAGACAACTTGGCCTACTTGCCTATTTTCCGGGTCTGTGCCTGGTGGCAATGGCGGTTAGTGGCTTGTATAAGAACATGGGCTGGGTTTATTTTGTGGTTTTCTTTTCCGCTGGTATCCTGTGGATACTGGGAATGAAAAAGCTCCAAACCATTGGTGGCTCGGACGAAAATAGAACATAAAAAACCGTGTGAGTAGGAGGAATGCGCATGAATAACGTTAAAAGATTTTGCGGGTTCTCTCTTTTGATTTTGATTCTGGCCGTGTGTTCTTCTGGTTGTCTGCACGAGGAGATACATTATTTTTTGGTGGGCAGGGCGTATTATGAGCATGATCTGCCATGGGAAAACATAACGGAGATGTTTGACAGGAATAACATCTCATGGAGAGTATACCGGAATGAAGTGGGGAGAACGAGACATTATCTTTTGTTTTTGGCGGAGACTCTGGTTCTGTGGCCAGAACACATGGGTGGTTGATGAGAGAATATGATACGGAGTCCGCCTTAAATGCTTCTGGCCCGGAGGAACTTGAGTCCAATGGGCGTCAGGACCTGGAAATCTACCTGATGGACAGGAACAAGTATCCTCTGGGGCTGAAAAAAGAGACGACGCCTGGTATGAAAAGCCCGTTCTGGAGAAGTCTATGGAGTACATAGTCTCTCTAATTTATAACGCTACAGGAGAAAAACCCTCCTCAGAAGAATGGGAGACCCAGAGGGTTTATGGCCCTCCTGAGAGGATGTTTGGCCAGGACCCCTAAAACGGCGATAAACTATTTATCCGCCACCGTTTTTCCGAACACCATGGACTGGGCCTTCGTCATCTCGGCGTTTGCGGCTATATTCTCCATAGTAAACCCTCTGAGCAAGATAATCATCTTTCCCATAGTCACGGAGGGGTACAGCAGGGAGGAGCAGATGGGAACGATAGCCCTGGCCATATACTCGTCTTTCCTCATCTTCGTCGGCTTTGGCCTGTTTGGCAGGTTTCTTTTCAGGGCTCTGGGAGTGGACTACAACGCCCTGCGTCTCACGGGTGCCCTTGTGATGATAAAGATAGGGTTTGACATGATCCAGGGCATCATTCCCCGCACAAAGCCCACGCCAGAGGAGGCCAAAGAGGTCGTGGAGAAGAGGATGGTGGGTGTTTTTCCACTGGCCATACCCTTTATCTCGGGCCCTGCTGCCATAATAACCGTGATGCTCTACATGGCGGAAGCGCCTGGACTATTGGAAGGTGTGATGGTCATAGTGGACACCGCAATCGTGTGCATAATAACCCTGTTTGTTCTGCTGCAGTCAAGGTCTCTTTACAAAAAACTGGGCAGGGTGGGAGTGCTGGCATCGGTGCGTATAATGGGCATGATAATCCTGGCCATCGGCTTCCAGCTCCTGCTCAACGCACTTGACATATTTTTGTCCTCGTATGGGTTTTAACGAGAGTGCTGAACATCTCAGGAAAAGAGTTTTTTAAACACCTCGCTTCCTGCTCCGATGAAAATAAAATGAGATGGAGCGTGTAAAGAGATGAGCGAGCTTCTTGGAGAAAAAGGCGTCCCTTCCGCTGGTAAAGGCGGCGGTGAGCTGAAGGAGAGGATAAAAGAGGCGATAAAGCGGATTCACAGTGGAGAGGATTTTGATAGGGTAAAAGAGGATTTCAAAGATGTCCTCAGAAAAGCGACGCCTTTTGAGATAGCCAGAGCCGAGGAGGAACTTATAAAAGAGGGCATGGACCCCAGAGAGATACACGCACTCTGTGACGTGCACCTGGACCTTTTCAGGGAGGGCGTTGAAGAGGCACGTTTGAGCGTGCCAGAGTGGCATCCTCTCTGGGTTCTCATGGAAGAGCACAACTTTTTCCTGAACAGAATGTCAGATCTCAGGAAGACACTCTCAGAGGCAAAGAACAGGGGCAGTGCGACGGACGGAGAGAGGGAGTTTTTGGCGGAGATCAAAAAGATGCTGGAAAACGGCGAATCTCACTATGTGCGGGAAGAAAACGTCCTGTTCCCTCTCCTGGAAAAGCACGGTATAACCCAGCCCCCGGCCATTATGTGGATGGAGCATGACAAAATACGCATGCTGAAAAAAGCGGCGCTACAGATCCTATCTGAGATTCTATCAGGCGACAAAGAGGGCGGGAGAAATGAAATGGGACCCATCACAAAACTTGAGGGCCAGACCAGGATGCTCTCAGATATTCTGTCCAACCATTTCATGAAAGAGAACAAAATCCTCTTTCCGACAGCCATGAATGTCCTGGACCCGGGGGAGTGGGTGGAGGCGAGAAAGGAGTTTGACGAACTCGGCTATTTCTCCATAACACCGGTGCCCATGCCGGAGGATGTATCACAGCACATGACGCCCATGGGAACGTCCTCGGGGGCGGGGTCAGCGGCGGCGCCAGCAGGTGGGGCGCAAAAAAACGATAAGCCGGAAAAAAGAATAGACCTGGACACCGGCGCCCTGCTCCCTGAGGAGATACGGGCCGTGCTTGACGCTCTGCCCCTGGACATATCTTTTGTGGACAGAAACGACGAGGTGAGATATTTCAACACACCCAGGGACGGCAGGATATTCCCCAGGACCAGGGCGGTGCTGGGCAGGAAGGTGCAGAACTGTCACCCACAGAAAAGCGTCCACGTGGTTGAGCAGATACTCAGGGAGTTCAAAGAGGGCACCAGGGATGTGGCGGAGTTCTGGATAAACATGCGGGGGAGGATGATACACATAAGATATTTCCCCGTGAGAGACAGAGACGGCAACTATCTGGGCACGCTTGAGGTCACCCAGGACATAACGGACATAAAAAAGATTGAGGGCGAAAAACGCCTCCTTGACTGAAGCGAAGCGCGGCCAGCCGTTCTGTGTCCCATCCACGTAGAAAAAACTAAAAAACCACCACCCATTCCACCCCACGGGTGAAGAAATGGGACACACGTTTGCAGAGAAGGTCCTCGCCAGGGCGGGGGGAAAAAAAGAGGCGCACGCCGGAGAGATACTCAATGCCGAGCCGGATTTTGTTATGAGCCACGACAACGCGGCGGCGATAAGAAAACACTTTGAAAAACTCGGCCTGGAAAAGGTGTGGAACCCTGACAAAATAGTCATACCCCTGGACCACGTTGTGCCGCCGGCGACGTCCACACACGCCCAGAACCACAAAAGCATAAGAGAGTTCGTGAAACAGCAGGGAATAAAACACTTCTACGACATCAACACGGGCATATGCCACCAGGTGCTGCCAGAAAAGGGACATGTTTTCCCGGGGGCGCTCATTCTCGGATCAGACAGCCACACCACCACATATGGGGCTTTTGGCGCCTTCAGCGCCGGGATAGGGCGGACAGAGGTTGCCGCCATCTGGGCCACCGGAAAGCTCTGGCTGAGAGTGCCGGAGACGATGCGAATATACGTGGGCGGAAAACCTCCAGAGGGCGTTTTTCCAAAGGACATCATACTGTCAATAATAGGAGACCTCCGGGCGGATGGGGCCACGTATATGTCCGTGGAGTTCCACGGAGACACGATAAGCGACATGGGGATAAGCGGGAGGATGACCCTCTGCAACATGGCGGCGGAGATGGGGGCAAAAAACGGTGTGGTCATGCCTGATGAAAAAACGAAAAAATGGCTCATGCCCCGCATAAACGTCCCATACAACCCCGTTTACAGCGACGAAGACGCCGAAATAGCCAGAGAAGTGCATTACGATGCGGAAAACATGGGCCCTGTGGTCGCTTTCCCGCACACTGTTGACAACGTGCACCCCATAGAAGACGCCCTGGGGATACACATAGACCAGTTCCTCATCGGCACGTGCACGAACGGGCGGCTGGACGACCTCCACATAGCAGCCCGTATCCTGAAGGGCAAAAAGGTGGCGGATGGCTCTCGCCTCCTGATTTTCCCGGCCAGCATGGAAGTTTACATTGAGGCGCTGAAGGACGGCACGCTGGCCACCCTGGCAGAGGCGGGAGCTGTCATCATGAACCCGGGCTGTGGGCCGTGCCTGGGAGCCCACGAGGGAGTCCTCGCACCGGGAGAAAAAGCCCTCACAACAGCAAACAGGAATTTCAAAGGAAGGATGGGGTGCAAAGATGCGGAGATATACCTCGCATCCCCTGCCACAGTGGCAGCCAGCGCGATAAAGGGTGAGATCACTGATCCCAGGGAGGTGTTGTAGATGGGCAGAGTGTGGAAGTACGGAGACGACGTCAACACAGACGTCATTTTTCCGGGAAAATACACTTACACCATAACAGACCCCTCAGAGATGGCGAAACACGCACTTGAAGACCTTGACCCAGATTTTGCCTCCAGTGTGAAAGAGGGCGATGTGGTCGTGGCAGGAAAAAACTTCGGCTGTGGAAGCAGCAGGGAACAGGCCGCTGTGTGCCTGAAAGCAGCCGGGGTGCAGGCGGTGGTGGCGAAAAGCTTTGCCAGGATATTCTACCGCAACGCAATAAACGCTGGCCTTCCTGCAATAGTCACGGCGGAGGTTGACAAACTGAACCCGGGAGACGAGGTGGAGATAGATCTCAAAAAAGGTGTCATAAAGAACCTGACAACGGGAGAAACGATAAACTTCACGCCCATACCTGATTTCATGATGGAGATACTGAACGACGGCGGGCTCCTGCCCCATCTCAAAAAACATCTCGCAAAAAAATCGCCGTGACAAAAGCAGCAGGAGGACATGGAAATGAGCGGATCAGCGAAGGAGACCGATCCCACCAGCGAGGCATACAACATACACGAGGTCGAGAGAAGATGGCAGGAATACTGGAAAAAGGAGGCGATATACAGGTTTGATTTCAAAGACACGACCCGCCCACCATATGTGATAGACAACCCCCCACGGTACGCCTCAGGCGCACTCCACGCCGGCCACGCCGTCAACTACTCCCAGATAGATTTCGTTGCCAGATACAAGAGGATGCGGGGATACAACGTATATTTCCCTCTCTGTTTTGACACCAACGGCACCCCCATAGAGGTCAAAGTGGAAAAGAAACACGGCATAACCCTTGATGAGATAGACAGACACGAGTTCATCCGCCTCTGCAGAGAGTTTGCCAACAGTTACATAGAGGAGATGACACACCAGTTTGAGGTGCTGGGCGAGAGCATGGACCCATCGCTCTACTACCAGACAGACGCAGAGTATTACAGGCGGGTGACCCAGATAAGTTTCATAAAACTCTACAAAAAAGGCCTGATATACAAAGGAGAGTTCCCTGTGAACTGGTGTCCCCGCTGCGGGACGTCCATAGCGGAGGCGGAGGTTGAATACCAGGAGAGAGAAACATATCTCAACTACATCGTTTTCAAAGAAAAAGACACGGGCAGAGACGTGCTCATAGCCACGACACGCCCCGAACTCCTCTGCACCTGCCAGCTCGTCGCGGTGAATCCGGAGGACGAAGAGCACAGGTACCTGGTTGGAAAAACGCTTTTAACGCCGATATTCAACAGAGAGGTGCCCGTGGTGGCGGATGAAAAAGTGGATCCCGATTTCGGCACAGGGGTTGTGATGATATGTACCATAGGAGACAAAGACGACCTTGAGTGGGTCCACAAATACAACCTGAAGATTGAGAAGGGAATAGACGAAAAGGGGCGGATGACCTCGCTCGCAGGCCCCTACGCCGGCATGGCGATTGAAGAGGCCAGGAAAAAGATAATAGAGGACATGAAAGAAGCGGGCCTCCTTGTCAAACAGGAAAAGATAAAACAGAACGTTGGAACATGCTGGAGGTGCCACACGCCGATAGAGTTCCTTGAGGTCCCCCAGTGGTTTCTGAAAACCCTGGACTTCAAAGAAGACGTCCTCCGGAGGGCCGACGAGATAAAATGGTACCCGGAGTACATGAAAATACGCCTCCGCAACTGGGTTGAGTCCCTCGCATGGGACTGGCCCATAAGCAGAAAAAGGTACTTCGCCACCCCCCTCCCCCTCTGGGAATGCGAAAAATGCGGACACGTAGTTCTGGCAGAAGAAGAGCAGTGCTATGTTGACCCAACCCTGGACGACCCCCCCGTGGAAAAATGTCCAGAGTGCGGCGGAAAACTCGTGGGTTCAACAGACGTCTTTGACACATGGATGGACTCCAGCATATCCCCACTCTACATAGCGTTCTGGCAGCGGGACGAGGAGTTATTTAAACGCCTCTACCCAACGTCCCTCCGCCCACAGGCACAGGACATAATCCGCACATGGGCCTTTTACACCATACTCCGCTCCCATCTGCTGGTGAACATGCGCCCCTGGGACACGATAATGATAGGCGCCTACATCCTCGCCCCGGACGGCACACCAATGCACGCATCAAAAGGCAACGTGGTTGACCCACTGGACCTCCTCAAAGAGTACGGAGCAGACCCGATGCGATACTACGCCGCAACCTGTGGTCTGGGAGAAGACAGCCCCGTGCGCTACAAAGACCTCAAGCGCGGAAAAAAACTGGTCACGAAGTTCTGGAACGTCCAGAAATACATATCCCAGACGATAGACACACACTCTCCCCCGCCCCATCTCTCAGAGGTGGAAAAAGAGCTCCGAACGGTTGACAAGTGGATACTCACAAAATATTCTATGGTTATAAGAAATGTGACCGACGCCATGGAAAACTTCCTCTTTGACAGCGCGATAAAAGAGGTGGAAAACTTCCTCTGGCACGAACTCGCAGACCACTACATTGAGATGTCCAAACACAGAAAGGGCAAAAACGACCCTGCGCTCCACTACACTCTGTACACAATAGGTCTTGGAGTGGCCAAACTCATGGCCCCCATAATGCCCCACGTCACAGAAGACGTCTTCCACCGCCACTACAGGACGCCAGATGGACCAAAGAGCATACACCTCACAGAGTGGCCGGAGCCAGTGGGAGAATGGAAAGACGAAGCGGAGACGGGAGAGACGGTGAAAGAGATAATCGCCACAGCCAGAGCATGGAAATCCTCCCACGGCATACCACTCAACGCACCCCTCGGATGGATGGGAATAGTCCTCCCCGAAAACGTCCGCCTCGGAGAGGAACTGGAGGACATAAAAAACACCCTCAAAATAGAACGCCTGGAAATAGTAAAAGGCGAAAACGTGAAAGAAGAACCATCGTCCGCCCGCCCCGTTCTCTCCAGAATAGGACCAAAGTTCAGAGACCTCGCCGGCGAAGTCATAAAATACATAAAAACCACAGACCCCACCACCCTCCAGGAGAAACTCCGGAGCGGGCCCATAGAAATAGAGGTCAGGGGACAGAGAGTGACCATAGAACCAGAGGACGTTGAGATAATAACGACCAGGACGTACATGGGAGAAGAAGTTGAGTCGCTCCAGGCGGGGAAAGCACTGGTGGTGCTCAAAAAAACATGAGGGAGGCACATGGTGACAGAAAGCGAAGTGGTAGAAACCCTGAAAAAAGTCATAGACTATGAGACAGGCATAGACGTCTACACCATGGGACTGATAAGAGACCTCAAAGTGGAAGATGACACAGTTTCGCTCACGTTCGTTCCGTCAAGCCCCTTCTGCCCCCTGGGAATACAGCTGGCCGTGGCCATCAAAAAAGCCCTGTCAGAAGTGGAGGGTGTGAAAAACGTTGACATAACAGTCAGAGGCCACATCCAGGAAAAACAGATAAACGAACTCCTCAGGGCGGAGATGCCTACAGATCGCTGAAAAGGTCTTTGAGCCCTGGCTCAGCCACACGTGTTTTCATTTCCCTCAAAAGCACACGATAATATTCCATCTGCTCCCTCGCCCTCCCCATCTCCCCCTTCAAATAGGCCGCCTCCTCAAGGTCTCCCCTCATCTTCGCAACCTTCATGGCCCTTTCAAGGGCCTCCACCCGGTTCTTCCAGCGCCTGAACTCGTCCATGACCTCCACAATGGTCCTGGCGTCGCCCATAATAAAAAACCCACCACACAAATCATATAAAAAACTATCGGGAAAAAGTGAAAAGGCCCAGAACAATAGACCACTGGATGAGGGCAAAGGTTTTCCTCAGAGCAGAAAAAAACGCAGTCATACCGGTAAACTACCAGCACCACCTGTCGTCCGCCATATACTATTTTATAGAAGAAAACAACCCGGACCTCTCATCGTCTCTCCACCACAGCAGACGGTTCAAATTCTTCAACTTCTCAAACCTCAAAATAGACAGAAAAAAAGTGGAAGGAGAAAAAATACACATATACCCCGGCGCCCTTCTCTTCAACTTCTCATCCCCCAACTCGGAGATACTCAAAGCCACCATAACCGGCATGCTCCAGACAGGCGAGATCACAATAGGAAAAGAGAGGCTCGCAATAGACAGAATAGAAATACTTGAAACACCACAGTTCGGAACAACGGCACTCTTCCGCACCCTCTCGCCCGTATACATAGACAGCGGCGAAAAACCCCGCAGAGACCTCCTACCCGACGACCCCAGGTGGAAAAAAAGACTTGAAGAAAACACAGCCAGAAAATACGAAGAATACACAGGCAAAAAACCACCGGGCCCGACAAAAATAGGAGACGTGTACTGGTTCAGAAGAAAAAGGATAAAAATAAGAGAAAGCTGGTGGCACTGCGCAAACGCCGAGTTCACCGTACAGGCACCGCCAGAGATACTCCTCTTTATCTGGGAGACAGGCATCGGAAACAAAAACAGCCAGGGCTTCGGCTGCCTGGAGATGAGGGGGTGATCAGGTGTCGCCGAAAACCACTCTCTCAAGGTCAGAAAGGGACCAGTAAATCACACCCTCCTCTTCCATCCGTCTCACACATGCATCTGTGAAACCGCTCTTTGACACGACCAGGAACATCTTTTCCACGTCATTTTTGACAGGCACGAGATCAGATTTCTCTATGAGATTCTCAACGATCTTCCATCCGACCTTTCTCTTCGTCCATTTCACCTCCCCAAAAAGCACCCTTTTCTTTTTCTCGTCCAGACCGACAACATCTATCTCGTTCTCACCCCGCCACCACCTGCCTGTTCTGGGAAGAGAAAAGCGCTCTCTTACCGCATCTATCACAACGCCTTCAACCATGGGGGAAATGTAGAGATGGAAGTTCTCTTTTATCTCCCTCATGACCTCCCCTGTTTCTCCCATCTCCAGCAGATACCTGTTTGGAAAAACGAACCTGAACCAGAAACTGAAAAAGTTGTCCCTCAGAACATAGCGTGTTTTTCTTGTCCTCATTTTTTTCTCAGTGACAGGCATCTCTTTACCTGTGACACCGGTCCTCTCAAGCACAATAAGATACTTTGGGAGCTTGTTGGGAGAGAGACGGCTCCGGGTGGAGATCTCGTTAAAACGCCTGGCGCCCCGGGCCAGAGAAACGAGTATGGCAACATAAGGTGCCGGGTCCCTGAACTCCTCAAAGAGCAGGTTCATGGGCTCGTTGTAAAGAAAAGACGTTCTGTCCAGAACCCGGTTCTCTATATTCCAGAAAACATCTTTTGAGGGGTTGAACTCCTCAAGATAGCGTGGAACACCGCCCAGAACACCATAAAAAGAGAGCAGTGTGTCAAAAGAGCATCCGGGGAAAAAATCTCGCAGATGTCTGAATCTGAGGGGAGATACCTCCATCTCCATTGTCTTACGTCCATAGAGAGCGGAACCGTATCCCCGGGCTATGCGGTTAACCGTTGTGACGATGGAGCCACAGAGGATTATCTTTTTGTCCGTCTCACGAAACCGCTCCCACCACCGCTGCAAAACAGTGGGCCACGAACGCTCAACAGTGTAGAGATACTGAAACTCGTCTATGATGAGAATCTTCCTGTCGCTCCTGTAAAAATACTCAAAAAATCGTCTCATGTCCTGAAAGAAACAAACCTCTCCCCCACCTGCCTGCTGAATATGTCCAGAATAGTATCAGAGGCATCAGCCAGAAGATAAAGCGCACCACTCTTTTTCGCAAACTCCGTAAGAAGACGACTCTTCCCCACCCTCCGCCTCCCATAAACAAGCACCAGCTCAGCCTTTTTTCGATTGAGCGGCCTTCATGAGCGCCTTCATTTCCTCGTTTCTGTCTATAAACATGAACATGATAAACTACTACTGAATCAGTCTCTCAAGATCCCTTAAGTCCCAGTGCATTATGCCTTCATCCTCCATCCTTTCTAAGCATTTCTTTGTGAAACCGGCCTTGGAAACTATCAGGAACTTCTCCTTCCTGTCCTCGTTGTACCATTTTACGAGGTCTTTCTTTTCTATGAGTTCCTCGACAACATTCCAGCCAACCGACCTGTTCCTCCATTTGACCTCTCCGAACAGTATCTCTTTCTTCCTTTCATTTAGAGCTACGATATCTATCTCATCTCCTCTGCGGTTCCACCAAGAGCCGACCTTATCGAAGTTCATGTCCTTTTTTACAATCTCTCTCATCAGATCTTCGAATACTCTTGCGGTGTGATCTTCATATGTTTCCTTAACCCTCTCAAGAAATTCTCTCTCTTTTCCGCTTTCTATCAGGAAAATGTTCGGGCGGACATATCTGAACCAGAAGGAGATAAGCCTGTCTTTCAGGAAATATCTCCCTTTTTTGCTCCTCTCCCCTTCAGTCACAGGAGTCTTCCTTTCCAGTATCCTGTAATACTCTGTGAGTTCTTCCAGATATTTTCCCATGCTTTTCGCACGTATACCCGTATAATCTGAGATCTTGGTCATTGTGGATTTTCCACGGGCAACAGCCTCTAGTATCGACATATATGGCTTATGCTCCTTTCCGAACTCACCTATAAGGATTATTTCAGGTTCATCCACAAGCGGTCTGAGACCGGATACAAACAGTTTCCTGACAGCGGTTTCCCAGCGTTTTATACCATAGTTCTCAAGGATCTCATAGTATTTTGGAACTCCTCCGAGCATGGAATATACATGAAGCATCTCTTCAAGACCTGAGAAACCCAGATCTCTCATTATCTCTGAACATGCCCGAAAATCCATGGGTTTGAGATCGATCTTTCCGGAAATCCTGCCGTAAAGCGGTGATTTATAGTCCTCAAACAACCTTTTCATAAGACCGACATAGGAGCCCAGAAAGAGCACCATGGCATCCCCTTCGTACCGGTCCCACACCTTCTGAAACGTTGTATACACCCCGGGATTAACGTGATAAAGGTTCTGAACCTCATCGAATATCACTATCTCCGTGTTCTCAAGCAGCACCCTGAAAAATTCTTCCCACGAAAGTGTACCTATGCTCTTTTCAGGCATCATACGTGAAAGCTCCTGTGAAAAATCCCTGAGAAGAAGTTCCTCGGACTTCCTTTCCACGAAGAAATAAACTGATTTCTTACCGGATGAAAATTCCATCACCAGCCTTGTCTTCCCTATTCTCCTTCTCCCTGATATGACTATCAGCTTTTTACCCTTTATTCTGGAGGAATTCTCGAGAATTCTCATTTCTTCTTCTCTGTCGTAGAATTTCATACATCAGCATATAAAAGCACCTATTTAGTTTTTTCGAAATACTACGATTTCGTATAATTCTGTTCTGTAGTATAAGATTAGATATCCAGATAAAGGAGTCCTTATCCCTCCTCACTTTCTGCCTTATACTCAAGACACCCGAAACCCTGGGAATTTCTTGAACCCAGACCGTGTCCCAGAGGAACCTCAGCATCTCCGGATCCGCAGATATGGTGAACTCCATGTTGGCGGTCCTCCACCACTGCCCCCTATGTTTATTCTCTTCATCTTGTGCCATTTTATCTCGTTTATATCGAAGCGCCCTCTGTACTCCTTTCCGAAGTAGTGAGCGTATTTTTTCTTCAGTTTTTTACCATCTATGGTTTTTTCAAATGTTTCGTTAATCATGTTTTTCTCATCAGCATATTCTAAGGTCCTGTCCTGATTATTATCTATAACATCTATTGTAGCCTCCATGAGATCCGAATCTGTAGTATCCCGAAATATTTTAACAGTTGTTCCTGTTAGGGGTATGCGTAAGTTGAACGATAGGAAGGTTCGTTGGATTAGTAAAATTAATTCAGGATACTACATGTACTGGTTCAGGAGAAAGAGAACAAAAATAAGAGAAAGCTGGTGGCACTGCGCAAACGCCGAGTTCACCGTACAGGCACCGCCAGAGATACTCCTCTTTATCTGGGAGACAGGCATCGGAAACAAAAACAGCCAGGGCTTCGGCTGCTTGGAACTGAGGGGGTGAGGTCGCACATCAAAAACATACTCATAATAATCATTATCGTAGGTATGTTTTATAAAGGTTTCGGGGAATTACCACACCCGGTTTTGTTTTTCTAACCATTCATCTATTTGGTCTGCATCCTCTTTGACGTTTTTTAAGAGTCCAAATTCCGATGAGTATTCAAGTTTTCCAAAGAGAAGATGGTGGTTTTTGTAAACAATGTGGGAAATTATCTCATAGCCGTATTTACTTTTAAGTGCCTGATAAGTAGAATTATGAATAGGAACCAATAATTTATGAATCTCAATACTTCTATGCGTATCTATCAGTTTTTTTGCTTCTTCAATAAAGTCTATTGGTATTATTTCCATGCCCTCAAATAAAGAGTTAAAATATTCATCAGTCATTGCTCTTTGAAGTGGCTCTTGGTATTCAAATATTTTTAATGCATTCAGTTTGTGATTCTCAATTTCTTTTATTTTCTCCGGCTCAAAAGGGGAATACACATAATTAATCATCTGTTTTGTTTTTGATTCTTCCATGGACAAACCGTTGTATTCGTTAAGAATGTTCAATGTTCTTGCAATCACTTTTTCATCTTTATAAACGTATTTATCATTTTCTGAACCATTAGTGAGCACATATACGTCTTGTATGACGCCTTCTTTCCAGCCAGTCCTGTTTACTCTTCCGAATCTCTGAATTAAAGCATCTAATGGTGCGGGTTCTGTAACGATTGAATTAAGGCTTATATCTAATGACACTTCAATAACTTGGGTTGACACTACAAAATCTAAATTAGAAAGATTTTTCATGATAATACTTTCTTTTTCTATCCTGTCGCCATGAGTAAATCTGCCATGAATGAGTAATCCTTTTAAACCATTCTCTTTCAACAATTTGTATACATCAATTGCGCGATCTACGGTATTACACGCAAATAATACAGGTTTTTTAAGATGTAACGTGCTAGATGTAAGATATTCACCGTTATATTTTATTTCTCTTGCGATATCTATAATGTTACCATCAATAATGTTTACTCTATGTCTTGTATATCTATTGATTTCTTTTTCGTCACTTTCAATTTTTTCTGGTCTCAGTAGGTCCTCTAATAATTTTTCAATAAATTCAGGCAGGGTAGCGCTCATTATCAAAACTTTTGCGTTATATTCTTTTTTCGTTAAAACGTCCAGCATAGCCAGAATTATTCCGGTAATATTCGATTCATAAGCATGTATCTCATCAATTATTAACAACGAATTTTTCATTTCCGTCAATCCCATTTCAAAAAAGCCCACGCTGAAAAAGTTTTTCATGATTTGATATGGCGTAGTTACTTTAATTGGAGAGTATATCTTCCCATACAAACTAGAGAGCTTTTTGTACTCTCTTTGCTTTTCATATAAATAGTAAGATGAAGTGCTATGGATAACACCTATCATCTTTTGATCCCTAAAATAGTTTAACAATCGCTCATACATTGCATTTATACTCGCCCTATAAGGCAGGATATAAAAAATTCTGTTTGGATGGATCTCTCGTTTGTTTTTCTTAATAGTGTTAAAATTGGTGGATGCCCATAACAGCGCAGCCTCTGTTTTTCCGTATCCAGTGGGTGCTCTTAAAATCGCATGGTCTTTTGTATTTAACGCTTTTATCTGTAAAGGTCTGAGCGTTGGAATTTTTCCATTAACTATGGTCTTGGGGTTTGGTGCGTATAAAATAGTTTGCTCTCCTGCTGAGGCTAAATGGTCACAGGCATTTAATAAACCCTTTATAAAAATCAACTTTTGTTTACAGTTTTCCCAATTTCTATTTTCGTACCACGCATATAGTTTTTCAAATTCAAAATTTTTTATTTTTGTTTTCCAATCGTTTGGAAGCTCAAAAAGATTTAGTTCATTACCAAATACCATCTTTTCCCAATATGGGATTTTTGGAAAAAAGATGTTTTCCAGATAGTCCGAGTTCTTAAGTATCTCTTCTGTCTTTTCAAGGTATGGTTTTTCTGCGTATGGTCGTATTATTCTTGGCAAACCGTTTAGATCATCAAGGTATCTATGATGGGTATATATCACCAATCCAATAATTTTTTTATCATCCTCTGTAATTTTATCATTTGTTTTTAAAAAATCTACAAAAGGAGTGGATAAAATCTCATGTCGGAACCCCCATTCTCTCGGGTTCTTCTGAAAGCCAGTAGCACACTTTCCAACATCATGAAGCAAAACGGCATAAAATGTTGGAATCCAAACATCATCTCCAAACCAATGGAAACCTGCTCTCATACTTTTAAGTACGTTTAAAGAACTAGTAATGTGACATTCCAGTAGCTCATCAGGATGGAATTTAGCTAAACATGTCTGGCCTATACAAAAACACCCCCGTTTCTAACTCTGCATCATACGGCAAATGTTTGTTATAAATAGGGTGAGAACGCCCCCCTGTATAAGGTATTATCACAAAAGGACGAACGATTTTTGGAACTCTTGGAATAACGCTGTAATCAAACTCTACAGGTAAAGCATGCACAATCCCGGGTAGCTCTGCATCAAGTGGCACAACAGTCCCTCTTATGGGTACTCCCTCTTTTTTTTCTAGTTCTATGTCTTCTATTTTTTCAACACTGGCTATATCACATGATCTTCCCAACAAAAGTTGGTACTTTGGTGCTCTTAAAAATTTTTCCCAAGATTTGGGTATATAAAGATAAAGGATGTTATTAAACAGTATTTCTCTCTTTATTATATCTTTTTCTGCTTTTCCTAACGCGTAAATTCTTTCTAAATCATTACCTTTTCCCTCACTTTTAAATATAAAACCAAGATAATCTAAATCATTGATTGAAACAATTTCTCCTTTCGCTGCTGATAAAATGCCGAGAATGGTAGAAATAGGGGGAACAGGTAGACTCGGCTGTGTCCCGGATTGGAATGTTGGATATCGGAAGGATGCTGTCCAACTTTTAATAGTTACTCGTATCATTTTCGAATCACTGTTTGTTGTAATATTTTTCAATTTCATCAGCAAATCCATCTATAGCCCCACCAATAGTATTGATATCCACAGATATTTTCTCTTCAGCCAAGGTGTCTTTTATTCTTTGAATTTTATCGGCCCACCCTTTCATAAACCCAGCGTCTTTCCCTATGAATACTTTCTTTGGCTCAAGTATATTTTCATATTCCTTTAATCTTTCAATTATAGCTTCTTCGTCCAACACGATTTCGCCGTTTTCTTCGTAAATGATATTACTAATAAACGGATTTATGCCTCCCTCAAACATCGCAAGGATGATGAATTTTGGAGTTACATCTGTAAGATACTCAGTAAGCTTTGCACCACCAAACATGTATTTTATGGCTCTGACAGTCTGACAGGCTCTTTCCTTTCTTGTGTTTGTGGGTAATAACCAAATATTTTCCCCGATTCTTGCATCTTTCATGGCGGATATTTCATTTTTCATATTTTCGTATTCTTCTTTTATTTCATTAGGTATCTCTTCTTCTCTAAGTATATTTTTATAACCTGCTTTATCAACAATTATAAATTTGCCTATTGAATCTAAATCTAACGAGAACGCGCCTTTCAAAATTGTGGAGTAAAACTCACTGCTATACGGAACTGGGTCGCCTTCTTGTCTTGATGCATAACCGTCATCTTGTGTAACTGATGATCTGTCTGGGTATACTGATATTAGCGGGCTATTCTTAAGGGGAGATATCCTCGTTACAGTAATGTTTTTATTTCCTTTTTTGAAAGCGCGCATATACCCAAATACATCATCATCTGGGTACTTTACTGGGTTTGCTGCAGTAAATACCTGCTTCTCTTCTCTAAAAAGAGGTGATAGAGCCCAACCAAATCTTTCTTTTAGTGTGCCTCTCCACCAATATCTCCATGCCTGCGGAGACACATATACGTACTGATATCTCCCTCGTCTAAATTTTTTAACTCGCATTACGTTTCTATCTGGCAGTCTTTCATCGGTTCCCAGCATATTTAATGCTGAGTGCGGTGCATCTATCAGTAACATACCTACTCCAAACCTCATTCTTCATCACCTCCATCTTCATTTTCTTCTTTTTCAGATATTTTAGACAGCCTATCATGCAATTTCTCATAAACTCTGAAGAGAAGCAAATTTTTTACCGTTCTCCAAGAAACATCCAAATTTTCTCCATAATTAACTAAGAGAGCTGCAAACTCATCAAATTTCATTAATGGTTTTTCTATTCCTTTCCGCTGTCTAAGTTTCTCAAGATTTACAAAAAACTCCTCGAACTGATATAGTTTTGTCGCGTTTTCTAGTTCTCTTAGCCGCCTATATAATTTGTTATCTTCTAAGTTATCAAGAGTTTCGACTACTCTATCACCCACATCCTTTATTAATTTTAATGCCTCTTCATTCATAAGCAACACCTCTTTACAGTAAAATTCTAAAAGATCCCATTTCGCGTTCGTTTGCCGTTTTTTTACATCTATAAAATAAGGTAAAATATTTTCATTATTAATCAATTTTAGGTAAACATCATTTGTTTTTTCCTTTTCTGAGTTTGAAAATTCTTCGTCTGTAGCAGGTTTATTTCTCCAGCCGGCAGATATTAATCTTCGCCAACCAAGAGGATCATAAGAAGAGGCGAATGCGACAAAAATCAATGAAACAGTAGGAACATTAGTGATATCTATTACCTGATTCTGGTTATTACTTATAAAATAAATTAGAGAAATAGAAGCATTTTTCCAATAATTATAGCCTCCGATAACTTTTTGAGTAATCTCTGCAACTTTTCTAAATAGAAAATTTTCTGGTTTTTTAAAATTTCTAGCATTAGATACCGATTTGTAGGTGCGCACATCCCGAAGTGCTTCTTTGGATAATTCTAAATTAAGCGAATATGGATACCCATGTATAACTAATACTCGTCGTAGTCTATAAGAAGCTAGGGGCATGAATTGTGTAAGAAACAAACAGTGGACGCATATATCGGCACCATTTAAATTCGCTGAATGAAAATAATTTGCTTTTTTTCCGGAACCAAGAAGAGGAAAAGAAGACATGTATATCTTATTTTGTGCGGTATTATATGGATAGTTTTTTCCACAAATTACGCAAAATGCTTTACTTTTTTCTTTGGCTACTTTTTGATTATTTATAAAATTATTATACAAATTATTAAGTTCCTTCTTAATTCTCCTTTTTATAGCGTCTTCAACAAATTTTTGATTAAGTAATTGTGCTATAATTTTTTTAATTTCCTTTTCTTCCAATGTTTTATCCTCTTTATAGAGATGTTGTAGGTGTTTTGCCATGTCTTCTGCCAATTCATCATCAAAATTTTTACTTATCTTATATTTTAGTTCTTCTAATATTTTATTGGATAATGGTAACTTATTCTCTTTTTTTAGAGCATCTTTTATCGCTTTACTTACGGTGCCTGTTATTCCTGGGTTCGCCATTAATATTCCACTATTTGGAAAAATCATCCCATGAAGATAATTTGAACTCCACTCTTTTGTCGCGTAGAGTTCTGACGCGAAGTCTATCGCTTTTTGTATGTCCTCTTCATTGAGTTCTTCCGGTTCATTTTTTCCATTAATTAAGAGAATAGCAGCCAATCCGGCGTCTACAAATGGATGGCCCGTCCAGTAAAAATTTATCTTATCCTGATTACTTTCGGAATTTGTCTCATTCCAGGGCGCGTCAATCCTCCTCTGCTCCCCTGTGTAAACATCCAGTATGGCGCTTTGCCTTCTTTTTTGTTGGGTTTTGGTCAATTTTTCCCCTCGGCGGGGGTATCTGTTTGTGCATATTTAAGGGTATTGGTTGGTGCTTTTTTTGGGTCGTTGGATGGTGTGTTCAGCAACCCTTTTATACCGCCCACGTCTTTTTGGTTTGTGGGTTTAGAATGGTTGTTGATGGTCTGCCTGAGAACGTCCACATCACCGGTGTCATGGTCTCTTATTATTTTGTGTGTCATACGAAGCTGTGGCTTTTTGCGCATAATATTACGATGGAGCGTGAGCATGGGGCTGTTGAGATGGGGAGGAGTTTGCATGAGACGTCTTACAGGCGGGACAGGCGGGAGATGTCTTTTCCTGGCGCCAAGATGGATTTTGTGAGGCGGGGGCGTGTTGTGGAGGTGCATGAGGTCAAGAAGTCCAGGCGTATGGAGCGGGCTGATCGTTTCCAGTTGCTGTATTATCTCTATGTTTTGAGGGGGGTGGGCGTGGATGCGGTGGGGGTGTTGAATTATCCTGTGACCCGGGAGGTGGTGCGTGTTGTTCCTTCGGATGAGGATTTCAGGGAGATGGAGCGTGTCCTTGGCGAGGTGGAGAGGATTGTCAGGGGCCCTTTTGTTCGGCCTGAGAAAAAGCGTATATGCCGGAAATGTGCTTATTTTGAGTTCTGCTGGGGAGATTAGAAGGTGGTGTGTATGAAAAACGCTTACTATCTCACGAGACATGGAAAGCTTGAGAGGCGGGAGAACACGGTCTATTTCTTTGATGACGAGGGAAACAGGCGTGCGATTCCTATAGAAAAGGTGCACACGATCTATGCCTATGGGAAGGTGTCTTTTACTTCGGGTGTTGTGTCTCTTCTGGCCAAACACCATGTGGCGATACACTTTTTCAACATGTATGGTTTTTATGAGGGCAGTTTTTATCCAAGGGAGTATCTGCTGTCCGGCGACGTGCTCGTGAAACAGGTTGAACACCACCTGGATTCGGAGAAACGACTTTTTCTGGCGAGGGCTTTTGTCAGGGGCTGTGGGGAGAACATGCTGAAAAATCTCCGCTACTATGAGAGGAACGAGAGGGACCTGGGAAGGTACATCCGGCGCATTGAGAACGCTCTGGAGTCGCTTGAAAAACAGGACACGGTGCCGAATGTTATGCAGAAAGAGGGGGAGATGTGGGAGGCGTACTACGAGTCGTTTGGAGAGATCTTTCCCGAAGACTGGGCGTTTGAAAAGAGGAGCCGCAGGCCCCCTGAGAACGAGATCAACGCTCTGATAAGCTTTGGCAACTCTCTCTTGTACACAACCGTTCTGTCAGAAATATACAACACCCAGTTGAACCCAACGGTTTCTTTTCTGCACGAGCCGTCTGAAAGACGATACTCTCTTTCGCTGGACATAAGCGAAATCTTCAAACCTGTTTTGGTGGACAGGACGATATTCAAGCTGGTCAATAAGCAGATGCTCACAAAAGATGATTTTGACAAGACCCTCAACTCCTGTCTCCTGAAAGAGGATGGGAAGAGAAAGTTTTTGAAAGAATGGGAGTCCCGCTTGGAGTCCACCATCAAACATCGTGGGCTGGGCAGGAGTGTTTCTCAGCGCCGCCTTATACGTCTTGAGTGCTATAAGCTAATAAAACATTTCATGGGAATAAAAGAGTACAAGCCGTTTGTAATCTGGTGGTAGCCATGTACGTTGTCATTGTCTATGATGTCTCTGTTGAACGTGTGAACAGGCTCAGGAAATATCTGAAGCAGTACATGAACTGGGTGCAGAACTCGGTTTTTGAGGGCGAGCTGACTCCGGCGGAGTTTCATCTCATAAAAAGAGGAATAAAGGACATAGTGGATGAAGACGTGGACTCGGTCCTAATCTACCATGCCAGAAACCAGGACCTGATGAAAAAAGAACACATCGGCATAGAGAAAAACGAGATAACGAACATCATTTAGCCTATAAACTATGTCGGAGATTTGAGGTTCTGCATCTCCACGCATGTCATCCCCGACATTTTTTAGAAAACCTATAAATATCCTGCTGTGGGTTATTGTTCAAAAGAACGCCACCTATTCCCCTGCCAAAACCTGCTGGCCGGGGTGGTTAAAATCAGACCTTTGAGGGATTGAAAGAAGACTACACAACACAATAGAAGACACAATAACACGTTAAAATCAGACCTTTGAGGGATTGAAAGACGCCCTGGCTTGGGAGGACACTGGCTCTGCGTTGTCCAGTTAAAATCAGACCTTTGAGGGATTGAAAGTTTGAGTTCAAGAAAACGGCGACAGACCAGCACCTGGGTTAAAATCAGACCTTTGAGGGATTGAAAGCGGTGGGGAGAGTATATTAAAATACTGATGAGGGAGGGTTAAAATCAGACCTTTGAGGGATTGAAAGGGATTTTTCTACAACCGGGACACAACTCATATCTGAAGTTAAAATCAGACCTTTGAGGGATTGAAAGTCGTTTTGAGCAACGGGACACAATCAGAAGTGTATAAGTTAAAATCAGACCTTTGAGGGATTGAAAGTTCGTATTGGGTTAGTGTTTCTTTTCTATTTCTTTACGTTAAAATCAGACCTTTGAGGGATTGAAAGGGAATTCAGAAGGTAGGTCACGGTCTAACTGGAATTTGTTAAAATCAGACCTTTGAGGGATTGAAAGGATACAGCGGGCTTTACAGGAAGTGGGATTGGGGTATGGTTAAAATCAGACCTTTGAGGGATTGAAAGCCTTTTCTTCATCATATCCCAGGTCCATGTATGCCCGGTTAAAATCAGACCTTTGAGGGATTGAAAGCGTTTAAAAGTGCTGGGTTAATGGACGATATGAGCGTGTTAAAATCAGACCTTTGAGGGATTGAAAGTGGTTTGGGCGGGTGGTTGGCGTATGTTGATGATGTCGTTAAAATCAGACCTTTGAGGGATTGAAAGGTATGTTGATGTGGGATACTTCGGCGGTGCACAGGACGTTAAAATCAGACCTTTGAGGGATTGAAAGGGGGTTGGCGATAGCGGGGGCGTTAGCCACCGCATACGTTAAAATCAGACCTTTGAGGGATTGAAAGTTTCTTTAAGAAAATGTTTATGAAGCGATTTTTCACGGTTAAAATCAGACCTTTGAGGGATTGAAAGTCCTGGTGCGTCAGCAACGCTACAATTTCAAGTGCCGTGTTAAAATCAGACCTTTGAGGGATTGAAAGGCATAATTCTCCCAACTACCATGTCGTCTGACCTGGCGTTAAAATCAGACCTTTGAGGGATTGAAAGCCTGCCCGTCCGAGTGAACGAAGATTTCTCCACTCACCGTTAAAATCAGACCTTTGAGGGATTGAAAGGTATGATAAAGGGTTTCGTGGAGAAATTTGGTATAAGGTTAAAATCAGACCTTTGAGGGATTGAAAGGACCCACGGGTGGGATATTCCCGCACCGTCACGTGCTGGGTTAAAATCAGACCTTTGAGGGATTGAAAGTTTGAGGTTGTTTGATGACCGTGTGTTGCTCATGGCTGTTAAAATCAGACCTTTGAGGGATTGAAAGAGAATGGTGTTGGCGTAGTGCCACGCCTTGTGTTGTGCGTTAAAATCAGACCTTTGAGGGATTGAAAGGTGTGTCAGGGGATTGTTCCGCCTCCCCGCTACTATTGTTAAAATCAGACCTTTGAGGGATTGAAAGGTGTCCAAATCCTGCGAAACATCACCCGGGCCATCAAGTTAAAATCAGACCTTTGAGGGATTGAAAGTTTGGTTTTGCCTTTTAGGAGTGTGAAGGGGTGGGAGTTAAAATCAGACCTTTGAGGGATTGAAAGTCAAGGAGCTGCTGCAACGCCATGGCCTCTTCAACAGGGTTAAAATCAGACCTTTGAGGGATTGAAAGCAGCTTTCACCTTCAAAACATCAGATATGAGACTGTAAGTTAAAATCAGACCTTTGAGGGATTGAAAGGTGGCCGCTGGGATGGTGGTTCACAAAGTCGCTAACGTTAAAATCAGACCTTTGAGGGATTGAAAGACGAGGAGGGGGTCGTCGTCTCTCTCCTCCCAGACCTCGTTAAAATCAGACCTTTGAGGGATTGAAAGCTTCTTCATGTTTATTGGACTATTACTATTTAATCATTGTTAGAATCAGACCTTTGAGGGATTGAAAGAGGCCGTGTGCACCAACTACGAGTACTACTATTCTACTGTTAGAATCAGACCTTTGAGGGATTGAAAGTGCACATGAAACAAAGGTAGAGATATAAAAAGTTTTTGGTTAGAATCAGACCTTTGAGGGATTGAAAGAATAAACAGTCCCAACCAGACCGTGCGTTTTTGGGCGTTAGAATCAGACCTTTGAGGGATTGAAAGCACCACGGACACCACAAATACGTCATGCGATCTACCAAGTTAGAATCAGACCTTTGAGGGATTGAAAGCGCAGAAGATTTAACCATGTAGTCGCCGCAACAGATGGTTAGAATCAGACCTTTGAGGGATTGAAAGTGAACCCAAGCCCGCCAGTCCATTTCCGCCAAGACGGTTAGAATCAGACCTTTGAGGGATTGAAAGGCTCAAGCGCTTGTCGCAGATTGTTCATGCTCATGGTGTTAGAATCAGACCTTTGAGGGATTGAAAGGTTTTTGCTATTGATATTTTCCTTGTACGACTTTCAAGTTAAAATCAGACCTTTGAGGGATTGAAAGACGAAACATTGGAGGACAACATAAACAGGATGGTGAGTTAAAATCAGACCTTTGAGGGATTGAAAGACGTCTTTTTATATAGTCCGCTACTCTCAACATATCAGTTAAAATCAGACCTTTGAGGGATTGAAAGCTGCGAACTCTGAAAACGGAGAAGAGCTCACTTTGTAGTTAAAATCAGACCTTTGAGGGATTGAAAGAAGAGTATAATTTGCGTAATAAAATGTCTATAGAATCAGACACATTCAGGGGTGAAAGCCCGGCGCCTATGCCTTTTTTCTGGTGGTTTGTTGGGGATGTTTTTTGTTTTTAGTGTTTGTTTTCCCAATCTCTTTTATAGTCGTGCCCTGTTTTCTCCCCGGGTGATGGAAATGTATGTGTCGCATGTTGATGATGTGGAGAAAGAGCGGGTTGAGATGGACGGAGCAAGGGGTGTGTGGATCCAGTGGCTTATCGCCGGCCGTGAGGGTGCTAAAAACTATGCTCTGCGCTTGTTCACCATTGAAGAAGGCGGCGTCATACCTTCGCACAGCCACCCATGGGAGCACGAGGTTTTTGTTCTTGAGGGCGAGGGCGTAATAGGCGCTGGCAGCGAAGAAAAGCACGTCAGAGCGGGGAGTTTTGCGTACATAGAGCCGGACATCCCGCACTGGTATAAGAACACGGGCCGTGGTGCGTGGCGTTTCCTCTGCATAATCCCGATGAGGGGGGCGGGCGGCAGGTAGTCTATTTCACTTTGAGGGTTCTCAGCCGGTTTATGGCCATGGCCAGGTCTATGGCTCTAACCTCTGCGTATTGTCCTGTCCCGAGAGCGCCGAATCCTCTTGTCCGTATCATCCCGGCGAGGGTCTCTGTTATCTGGCGTATGGTGTTTTCTCCGTCGGCGTATTTTTCTGCCATGTGCAGCGCCGCCGCTATGGTTCGTGTCTGGCTTTCGTCTACCAGCTGCTCTACCGCCGATAAATCAAGTGTGTTTCTGTCAAAGGTTATGGTTTTGAGCCCCCTTGTCTTTGTTTTTCCCTGTGTTCCCAGGCGGATCGGTGTGCGGTGTTTTATGGGACCAAACGTGGGGGTTGCCTCTGTTTTGCGGGGGTAGCGTGTGGCTATTTCTTTCGCTTTCCTGGTGTGGTCGTGGGGCTCGTAGTTTATCATGCATATAACCCTGTCAGCCACGTGGAAGTAGTCCCCGGAGCCGCCCACAACTATTATGGTTGATATGCCGTGTTCTTCGTATATCTGGCGCACCCGGTCTATGAAGGGTGTTATGGGTTCCAGTTCTTTTGGGAGAAACTCCTGCATTTTCTGGTCTCTTATCATGAAGTTTGTGGCTGAGGTGTCTTCGTCTATTAGCAGAAGTTCCGCTCCCGCTTCTATTGCTTCCATTATGTTGGCCGCCTGGCTTGTGCTCCCGCTGGCGTTTTCTGTTGAGAACTCTGTGGTGTCTTTTCCCATTGGCAGGTTTGTTATGAAGGGGGATATGTCCACTTTTTCCACCCGCCGCCCGTCTTCTGCTCTTATTTTCACGGCGTTTTTCACGGTCACGGCGTATTCTCTACCATCTCCGGGTACGTGGTTGTAGATTCCCAGCGATATGGCGTTAAGCAGCGTTGATTTTCCGTGGTAACCTCCGCCGGTTATCAGCACCACTCCCTCCGGTATCCCCATGCCTTCTATTTCTCCCCTGTTCGGTGTTTCAATGGTGGTTTTGAGTTCTGGGGGCGGGCGGAATTTTATGCCCGTGGTGAGCGGGCGGGGGTCTATCCCGCTGGCCCGTGGGAGAAGTGAGCCGGTGGCTATGAAGGCGACCAGTCCTTTTTCTCTGAGAACTTTTCTTATGTGGTCTGCGTCCTCCGCCACCTCTATGTGCCTTTTTATTTCGCCAGCGTCCATGTTATGGTAGACGAGCGCTTTTTCAACGATATGTGGGATGTCGGAGGAGAACATCTCCCACGCAACACGTCCGAGGACACGTCTCCCCTGTGCGGGGAGTCCCATGTGGAAGCGAACCTCCACCCTGTCAGGTTTTACGCTGGTGCACGAGCGGGAAAGTATCTCCTGGCCCGGCGTGTCTATCTTTATCAGCCCGCTGTTTCCGTTCCCCCGGGGACGGGACACCTTTCTGGCCGCTTTTGCGAACGAGCGGGTTATGTAGTCTTCCAGGGCTATTCTCCGGCTCTCTGTCCTGAATGTTTCGGGCGGAAAACCTGCTTTTTTCTGGGGCACACTTATTTTTATGCGGCTGGGGGTGGCAAAGGGGTCTCCCTGGGCGTGTTCAACGGTCAGCTTGTAGCCGGGGAAATCGTATGTTCCCTCTATGTCCCTGTATGCCTTGTATCCACGTCCGTCTATTCGCAGCAGGATATTTTTGAGCCGGTCCACATCACATCCCTCCGGCTGTATTCTTTCCATGGATGGGCGGCGCTGCCAGGGCGCTCTCTATCATCGCACCCAGGAGGCCGGCGATAGCGGTCCCGCCCATAAAACCTGTTATGTATCTGACCGGGTTGGTGCTCTCATACGATGTGAGCGCCTGTGTGAAACCGTCCACTGCCATGGGAGCCAGGAGGAGTGCGAACAGCACCAGGGCCCCCTTTCTGGCCCCCAGGTGTTTTTTCACCCACAGGTACCCGCTCCCTGGCAGCGCCCTTATGCCTGTCTCAAAAAGGTCCGGGGTCGCTCTCACCTTTGAGAGTGCCAGGAAACCGAGTGCTATGCCGCTGAACATGCCCGTGTCCCTGGCACAAACGGGCATCTGGTTGCCGTGTATGTAAAAGCTTCTGTACCATTTCTGGTGACAGTTCAGGTCGCCGAACCAGTAGACCTGGGCGACCACAGGTGGCAGCTGGCCCCATTTATCGGGATAGTCCAGGTGGTTGGCCATTCCGTCCAGTCCTGTCACGGTTCCGGGCGGAAGAAGCGTCGGAGACAGAAAAAGGAGTGCGAGCCACACCACGTCCAGCGTTAGAAGGGCCAGGGATGCCCTGTTGTACCCCCTGCGCCAGCTGGTTTTTTCGGCGGCTACGGTTTTTTCCATGTTCCCACTCTTTTTCGGGTTTTGTAGTTCTTTTATTGCCCTCGCTCGGCCCCTCTCACGATGGTCTCTCCTATGTACTGTATCTGTTCCGGCGTGACCATGGGATGGATTGGTATTTCAATCACACGCGGTATGATTTCTTCACAGACAGGGCAGTTTCCGCCGCCGAAGGGCACCTTTTTGAAAACCTCCTGTCTGTACAGGGGTTTTGGATAGGAGGGCCTTGCCCCTATGCCGTTTTCCCGCAAGAACGAGACGAGTTCGTCTCTGGTCATGGGATAACTGTCCTCAACCACGAGCCCGTACTGGTGGAAAACGTGTTTTCTGTCCTCCGGGATGGGCGGGAGGGAGACCATGTCTCCGAGCTGTTCAAGTACCCTGTTGAGGGCACGGGCGTTTTCAAGGCGGATCCTGTTGAACTCGTCCAGGCGTCTCAGCTGGACCAGTGCTATGGCGGCGGCGATGTCTGTCATGCGGTAGTTGTATCCGAGTGTCACGTGCTCGTATCGCCTTGGGCTACCGTGGTCTCTAAGCAACCTGGCCTTTTCCAGGACCTCCGGGTGCTTGCTCACTATCAGACCTCCCTCTCCGGCCATCATGTTTTTGGTTGGATACAGGCTGAATGTGCCCGCGTCCCCTATGAGACCGACTTTTGTGCCGTGATATTCTGCTCCGTGTGCCTGGCAGGCGTCTTCAATCACATACAGGTTGTGGTCCTCTGCGATTCTCATTATTTCGTCCATGTCACATGGCAACCCGAAGAGGTGTACAGGGAGGATGGCCTTTGTTCGGGGGGTTATGTTCTCCTCTATTGAGGCCGGGTCTATGTTGAAAGTGTCCCTCTGGATGTCTGCGAAAACCGGTTTTGCACCCACCATGGCTATTGTTGACGCGCTGGCAAAAAAGGTGAAAGGAGTGGTTATAACCTCGTCTCCGGGCCCAATCCCCAGGGCGAGCAGGGCTGTGTGGAGGGCCGTTGTCCCGCTGCTGGTTGCTACCGTCCCCCCGCCCCCCATGTACTCTGTGAACATTTCTTCCAGCTCTTTCACCCGGGGGCCCTGGGCGAGCATCCCGCTCTCAAGCACTTCCAGGACGGCTTTTTTTTCCTCTTCTCCGATGTAGGGTTTTGCTATGGGTATCAAATCCTCCACCTCTTCCATCTCATTCCATTCATTTTCTGTTTATCTCCTTTATCTCCGGGACCCCAACGAACTTTTTGCACCTGGGACACCACCATTTGAAATCTTTCTGAACGAGCTTCTGTCCACACTCACAGACCCACCCCTTCCACGTGGCCGGGTTTCCGTAGACCAGAGCATGGGGGGGCACGTCTTTTGTGACCACACTTCCCGCCCCAACCATCGCGTTTTTTCCTATCCTCACACCGCATATTATCGTGGCGTTGGCGCCTATGCTGGCCCCGTCCTCAACAACTGTCTCATATACCTCCCAGTCCTCGCTCGTGGCCCGGGGGTAGAGGTCGTTTGTGAAAACACAGTGCGGCCCCAGAAAAACCCCGTTTCCGATCTTGACACCGTGGTATACGCTGACATAGTTCTGTATCTTGCAGTTGTCCCCTATCACCACGTCAAAATCAACGTAGACCCCCTTTCCGATGTTGCAGTTTTTGCCGATGACAGCGTTTTCCCTTATCTGTGCCTGGTGCCAGATCCTAGTCCCCTCTCCAATGGTGGCCTTCTCTGAGACCTCCGCAGTCGGGTGTATCTTCACTTTTTGCGGGTCGGGTGACACGTTTCTCACCACCCCCGCATATCATCGCTGGTTATAAACTTTAACTCTTCTCAACTCTTCTCCATGGAAAAACTACTTAAAAAAGCGCTGCGTTGGACGAACACCCTGGCGGAGGAAAAGGAATGAAAAAGGTCGTGATGCTTCTCACGAATCCCTACAGGCCGGATCCGAGGGTTGAAAAAGAGGCGAAAACACTCGTGGGAGCGGGATATGAGGTCACCGTGTTCGCATGGGACAGAACCCGGGAGTACCCCCCTGTTGAAGAAAGGGGGGGCGTGCATATAATAAGAGCGGGCCCAAGGTCTGCTTTTTCAAATTTCATGGTCTTCGCCGTTACCCTCCCCTTTTTCTGGTTGAAGGCGCTTTTTTTTCTTCTAAAAAACAGGTGGGACATAGTGCACTGCAACGACCTGGACACCCTCCTGCCCGGTGTTCTGGCAGCCCGTCTCCTCGGAAGGAAAGTGGTCTATGATGCCCACGAGATATATTCGGCCATGATAGAAGAGGATGTGCCCCGCCCTGTTTTCCGCCTTGTTTACATGTTTGAGCGGTGGATGGTCAAAAAACCTGACAGGGTTATATGTGTGAACGAGCGGTTCGCTGAGATTCTGTCTGGCTGGGGTGCCCTGGACCCCGTGCCCGTTATGGGCTGCAACCCGGTCCAGGAAGTGCCACACGAAAAGGTTGAGGAACTGAGGTCCCGTCTCGGCTTAAAAAACAAAAAAGTGGTCCTCTACATAGGCGTGCTTGAGCCGACAAGGAAACTGGTGGAATTTGTGGAGGGTTTCAGCCAGCGGGGGTGGGACGACGTCGTCTTTGTCATAGGAGGCTTCGGGTCTCTCGCCGGGAGGATAAAAAAGGCCGCCGAAAAATCCAGTGGAACTGTGATTTTTGTGGGCGAAGTCCACCCCGACGAGGTGCCGGTGTACACGCACATGGCCGACGTCCTGGTGGCGGTCTATGACCCCCGATATGGAAACAACAGGGACAGTGTCCCGAACAAGCTGTTTGAGGCCATGAGCGCCGGCAAACCGATAGTGGTGGCAAAGGGCACGTGGACGGGCAAAACCGTTGAAAAAATCGGATGTGGCATGGCCGTTGACTACTACGGCGATGAGGTTTTTGATGCCATCCGACGTCTCTTGGACGACCCATCACTTTATAAACAGTTGTCTGAAAGAGCCAGAAAGGCGTTTTTGGAGAAGTACAACTGGGATGTCATGGCAAAAAGACTGCTGGGCGTCTATGAGTCGTGTCTATGAGTCGTTTGGGTCTGGTGGGTGGTTCTTGGGATTTTTCATGTAGCGTATTTCTCTCCGTCTCCCAGGTATACAACATCCCACCCCGCTCCAGCCCATTCTTCTCCGTTAACTATGTGGCGTGTGTCAAAGAGGATCTTCTCCGCCACCAGGGATCCTATGTGGCCGGGGTCAATGTCTCTGAAAACACCGTGGTCGGTGGTTATGATGACCATGTCGGCGTTTTCAACGGCCTCTTCCAGAGACACCAGTTTTTCTGGCGAGTTCTCCGGGTCAACATATGGGTCGTGGACCCTGCAGATGACCCCCTCTTTTTTCAGTCTTTTTATAACTTCAAGAGAGGGGCTTTCCCGTGTGTCTCCAACGTTTCCCTTGTATGCTATGCCCAGGACGGCTATCTTTTTTCCTCTCAGGCTGCCAAGGATTTTTTTTGCTTTTTTCAGAACGAAGTCTGGCATGGAATTGTTTATGTCCCGGGCCGTCTGCATCAGCCTGGTCCGTTCTTCTGAGACAGCTATCAAAAAGTACGGGTCAACGGCTATGCAGTGGCCTCCAACGCCGGGGCCGGGCCTGTGGATCGTGACCCGCGGATGTCTGTTCGCTATTTCTATGGCATGCCACACGTCTATTCCGAGTTTCTCCGCCAGGACCGCCAGTTCATTTGCAAAAGCTATGTTGACGTCCCGGTAGGCGTTTTCTGCGAGTTTAACAAACTCGGCGGTGGTAGCGTCCGCCAGGAATATGTTGCCCTTTACATAGGAGGTGTACAGGTCCCGGGCTCGCTCTGCGGCCTCCAGTGTCAGACCCCCTATGACCCTGTCTAGGTTGACCATTTCATCAAGTATCTTTCCTGGCAGAACCCTCTCTGGAGCGTGGGCCACATACACGTCTTTTTCAGGGTCCAGCCCTTTTTTTTTCAGCATGCCGCCCACGATGTCACGGGTCGTCCCGGGCGGCACGGTGGACTCCAGGACAACGATGTCCCCTTTTTTCACGTGGGGAATTATGGAGGCCATGCCCTTTTCCACATAAGAGAGGTTGGGGGTGTGGTCTTCTTTTATCGGTGTGGGCAGGCAGAGAATAAAGGCGTCGCAGGGCTCTGGCTCGGGTGAGAGGATCAGTTTTTTTTCTCGTATCATCTCCAGCACCAGGTCCCTTAGCCCGGGCTCTTCGGGCGGGCCCCCTGTTTTTCTTATGTTTTCCAGAACCGACGGGTTTTTGTCCACGCCTATGACTGTGTTGCCCCCCCTGGCCAGGAGAGCCGCTGTCGGGAGACCAATATATCCCAGACCGATGACACACACTTTCATATCTCATTCCCCACAGACATCATATTTCTGCGGCCCTTTGCTGATATACGCAAGTGCTATTTTTACTATTCTCTCCCCCGCTTTCCCATCTCCAAAAGGAGACGGGTTCTGCGGAACAAAGGGTTTTTCCACCTCTTCCCCGAGTGCCTCCAGAACTTTTTCAGCGTCCGTTCCGACGACCCGGGCATACCCCGCCCTGACAGCCTCCGGTCTCTCTGTGTTCTCTCTGAAAACCAGCACCCGTTTCCTTATTGATGGGGCGGTGGCTTCTTCCTGTATCCCCCCGGAGTCGGTGAGGATGAGGAACGCCTTTTTCTGGAGTGCGAGAAAGTCAAAATATCCAACAGGCGGAAGCACCAGCACATCCGGGGAGGACTCCAGGACGTGGTACAGGTCGTGTTCTTCCAGCCGCTTTTTTGTTCGGGGATGCATGGGGTAAACCACTGGCAGGGGGCTCTCAACGAGTACTTTTACGAGGTTCTCCAAAACCAGGGGGTCGTCCACGTTTTCCGCCCGGTGTGCTGTTACGAGGATGAACCTTTCAAAGGGAATCCTCTCAACGACCTGGCTTCTCTCTTCTGCTATGGGAGCGTATATCTCGCAGGCGTCTATGACCGTGTTCCCGGTGACATGGACCTCCCCCCACACCTTCTCATCTCTCAGGTTTTGTGCGGCGTCCTCTGTGGGAGCGAAGAGCACATGAGATATGTGGTCTGTTACCCGCCTGTTGTACTCTTCTGGCATTCTTCTGTCATAGCTCCTGAGACCGGCTTCAACGTGTCCAACGGGTATTCCCATCTTTGCGGCGGCCAGCGCCCCGGCCAGCACGGTGTTGGTGTCTCCCTCAACGAGCACCATGTCTATCTTTTCTTTTTCAAAAACCTCTTCCAGGCGGAGCATCGCCTCGGCGGTCTGTCTCGCCTGGGTGCCCGAGCCCACCCCAAGATAATAGTCCGGTTCCCGGAGCCCCAGGTCTTTTATAAAGCTCCCGGACATGCTTTCGTCGTAGTGCTGTCCCGTGTGTATGAAAACGTATTCGGCATTGTTTTTTTCAAGTGCGAAAACCACCGGCGCCATCTTTATCAGTTCGGGCCTTGTCCCAACGACCACAGCGACAGCCATTTTTCTCCCTTCTCTTTCTTTTTTTCCTTTTTTTCTACATTTTGAGGTCACTATGTAGGTCACAACACGTGTGGGTTTATATACCATTCTGCCGGACGCTGACGGGGAGGGCGTGTTCACTCAGAGGTCCAATCAGAGCATTGTATGTCTCAAAAACTCTTCCACCTCGGGTATCCCCCCCTGCATTATGAGATAGCCGTTCGGTGGCTCTCTCTCCGTTATTTCCCCGGCTATGGGCGTGAGCATCATCCTGTGCACCTCTTCCCGGTTCTGTGTGTGCCCGAGCACCCACGCCAGTTTCACATAGGCCACCTCTGGCAACATGTTCTCCGCCGGCTGCACGCCTATCTGCAGGAGGTCTCTTCCCGTGTCGTAGACGTACATCTGGGTGAAACCCCAGAGCGTCTGGACGGTCATATAAACGTGAATCCCCTCTTCTATGGCTCTTCGCAGGGGTTCGTACAGGGGCTTGTTCACGTGTCCCAGGCCGGTGCCCGCGATCACTATCCCGTGGTATCCCCTGTCTATCAAACTCTCTATTATGTCGGGGTGCATGTTCGGATAATAATAGACGAGTGCCACGCGCTCATCAAAGGCGGTGTCTATGATGACGTCTTGGTCTCTGCGTCGGGGCCTGTAGTCTTTTTTCAGAAAAACGAATGGGTTGGGCGACTTTGGGTACACCATTGCGAGGGGTATGTCCCCTATGGTTCTGAAGGTGCTTCTGGTGCTTGAGTGCATCTTTCGCACCCGTGTCCCCCGGTGGAGGAGTGTGTACCTGTCCGATGTGGGTCCGAACATGCAGACAACCACTTCGCCTATGGGCGCCTTTGCGGCTGTTGTGACCGCAGCCATGAGGTTAAAAGCGGCGTCGCTGCTGGGTCTGTCGCTGCTTCTCTGGCTGCCCACAAGCACTATCGGCACCGGCGGGTTCTGGACCATGAACGAAAGGACGGCGGCGGTGTGGTGCATGGTGTCCGTCCCGTGGCCTATGACTATCCCGTCCACTCCACTCTCTATCTCTTTTCCTATGGCCTCTGCCGTGGTTTTCCACTGGTGCGGCCCCATGTTTTCGCTGAAAACACCGAAGAGCTTTTCGGTCTTCAGATTTGCTATGTCTGCCAGCTCTGGCACGGCGCCGTAGAGCTCGCCGGGGCTGAATGCTGGTATGACCGCTCCCGTGCGGTAGTCAAGCCGGGAGGCGATGGTCCCACCGGTCCCCAGGAGTGTGACGTTTGGTTTTGATGGGTCTGTGGGGAACTCTTTTTCAGGTATCTTGTACCGGGCCCGACGGTATCCTATCTCTTCCATGCTTTCTATGTTATCCACCGCCAGCCCCACGTTGTAGCCGTTGTCCAGTTTCAAAACGATGTGATGGTCGTCGGCTGTCTCGGACCGCGGGAGTATAATACCCCTGAAGTCCCCTTTTTTTGTGTGGGCTATGACCTCGCTCCACACCCGAACGCCCTCTTCTTTGAGCTTAGCCAGGGCTGGGCCGCGATAGCCCTTGTAATTTTCTTCGTCGCCATTGTTTTTTCTCTCTTTTTCGTCATTTGACAGAGCCATAGGGGGGGATATGCTGTTGTTTATAAAAATTGGCGGTTGGGGATAGGGTGGAAAATAGGGGATTTATTATCCCCGCATCCCATCGGGAAAAGAATTAAATACCCACCAACAATATATTGTGGTTGCCCGCCAGAAGGAACACAACATCTTGGGGTGCACTGGTTTGAAATGTCCGTACTGTGGAAACATGGAGAGCCGTGTCGTGGACTCCCGCTATGTGGAAGAGAGCAACGCCATAAGGAGACGGCGGGAATGCACCATCTGCGGCAAACGATTCACAACCTACGAAAAGATAGAGGTTGCCCCCATAATTGTGATAAAAAAAGATGGGAGGAGAGAGGAGTTTGACCCCGCAAAGCTGAAGCGGGGGATATCCCGGGCCTGCGAAAAAAGACCGGTGTCGGAGGCGGAGATATCTCACATGGTCAACGACATAGAGCGTGAGCTGCGCAACATGGACACGATAGAGGTGCCCAGCAGCGTCATAGGTGAGATGGTCATGGACCGTCTCAGAGACCTGGACCACGTGGCCTACATCCGTTTCGCCTCGGTGTACAGGGAGTTCGCCGACGTGGAGATGTTTGAGGAAGAGATAAGGAAAATACTCCGCGAAACAGCCAGAGGCAAAAGGGGGCGGATTGGAGCCGGGAAAAGAGGACCGGGGAGGAGAGAGACGGAGAAGATGAGAGAAAAAGAAACAGAGGAGGAATACGAAGATGAATGAAAAAGGGACAGGTATACTGGCCGATATGAAATCTGAGATAAGGTATGTGAGAAAGAGGGATGGAACAGTCGTGCCCTTTGAGGGCGAGAGAATAAAAAACGCCATACAAAAAGCGTTTCTGGCTAAGGGCTACAATCCGGACATGAGCGAACTCCTCTCCCGGAACCTCGCAGAAAAAGTCGTTGAGAAACTGGAAAAGAGATACGCCGGCGAGATACCGGGGATAGAAGACATCCAGGATCTCGTGGAGGCCACTCTGATAGAGGAGAACTTCACAAAGGTTGCCAAGGCGTACATCCTCTACAGAAAACAGCGGGAAGACGCCAGAAAGATCAAAGAAACCCTGCTGGAAGTGGACAAAATCATGGACGGGTACCTGGGGCGCACAGACTGGCGGGTGAAGGAGAACAGCAACTCCGACTACTCCCTCTCAGGTTTGCTCATGCACGCCGCCGGGTCCGTGGTGGCGAACTACGTGCTCACGAAGATATACCCGAAAGAGATCGCAGACGCGCACAGAAACGGCGATTTTCACATCCACGACCTCTCCCTGGGCATAGCCGGCTACTGTGCGGGGTGGAGTCTGAAACAGCTCCTAATGGAGGGTTTCAACGGGGTGCCCGGAAAGGTGGCCTCAACTCCACCAAGACACCTTGAAACAGCACTGGGCCAGATGGTAAACTTTCTGGGGACCCTCCAGAACGAGTGGGCGGGCGCTATGGCTTTTTCGTCCTTTGACACATACCTCGCCCCATTCGTCAGAGTGGACAATCTCTCCTACAGAGAGGTCAAACAGGCCATCCAGCAGTTCGTTTTCAGCCTCAACGTGGCGAGCAGATGGGGCGGACAGACACCCTTCACCAACATAACACTTGACTGGGTCCCCCCCGAAGACCTGCGGGACGAACCCGCCATAGTGGGCGGCGAACTCATGGATTTCACATACGGAGAACTCCAGGAAGAAATGGACATGATAAACAGGGCGTTCCTTGAGGTCATGATGGAAGGAGACGCCAACGGGCGGCCCTTCACGTTCCCCATACCAACATACAACATAACAAAGGATTTCAACTGGGACACGGAGAACGCCAACCTTCTCTTCAAAATGACCGCCAAATACGGGCTGCCTTATTTCCAGAATTTCATAAACAGCGACCTCAAGCCAGGCGATGTCAGGTCAATGTGCTGCCGCCTCCAGCTAGACCTCCGCGAGTTAAAGAAAAAAACCGGCGGCCTCTTCGGCTCCGGGGAGAGCACGGGCTCAATAGGTGTTGTGACGATAAACATGCCAAGAATAGGATACCTTTCCAAAACGAAAGAGGAGTTTTTTGAGCGGCTAAGCCGTCTCATGGACCTGGCTAAAGAGTCCCTGGAGATAAAAAGAAAGGTCGTCCAGAAAAACATGGAAAACGGGCTGCTGCCGTACACAAAGCGGTACCTGGGGACGCTGGAAAACCACTTCTCAACCATAGGACTGGTGGGGATGAACGAGGCCCTGCTCAACTTCATGGGTGTGGACATAGGATCTGAGGAGGGAAGGAAATTCGCCCTTGAAGTCCTGGACTTCATGAGAGAGAGAATAAAACAGTACCAGGAGGAAACAGGCCACATATACAACCTTGAAGCGACCCCCGCCGAGGGCACCTCCTACCGCCTGGCAAGAATAGACAAAGAAAAATATCCGGACATAATCACGGCGGGAGACGAAGAGCCATATTACACCAACTCCACCCTGCTACCAGTGAACTACACCGAGGACATATTTGAGGCCCTTGACCTCCAGGACGAACTACAGACAAAATACACCGGCGGGACCGTCTTCCACGGGTTCCTCGGAGAGGAACTCCAGGACGTTGAAACCTGCAAACTCCTGGTACGCCGGATAGCGGAAAACTACCGCCTCCCATATTTCACCATAACGCCCACGTTCTCAATATGTCCAGAGCACGGATACATAGCAGGGGAACACTTTGAGTGCCCCAAGTGTGGCCAGGAAACAGAGGTCTACTCAAGGGTTGTTGGATACTTCCGCCCGGTGAAGAACTGGAACAACGGCAAACGTGAGGAGTTCAAACAGCGTCTGGAATACCGTGTGGAACAGATACCACCGCAGAAATCGCCGGGTGAAAAGAGCGGGGAAGAAAGGGAAGAGGAGATACCCCCCGAAAACTTGGTATCCGTGGCGGGAGGGAACGGCGGAGACGGAAACGGCATGGCCGTAGCCGTAGCCGGGGCCACCACCACACCCCTCCCGGGCATGGAAAAAGAAGGTGTGGCCAGATACCTGTTCTTCTACAGCAACCACTGCCCCCACTGTCCCGCCGTCAAACTCTACCTGCAAAAAGTGGACATACCCGGGGAGCACATAAACGTGGAAGAAAAGGCGGGATACGATCTGGCCCTGAAATACAACGTGATGGGAACTCCCACGGTCATACTCCTGGACGCAGGCGGGAACATAATCGGAACAGAACACAGCGTTGGAGGGCTGAAAAAATGGCTGTGACCCCGAGCGATGCAGAGACAACTCCGCCCATAACCCCCCTGCCCCTCTTTCCCCCGGAGGAGATATATATCAACGGTCTCCAGAAGGTCTCTTTCATAGACTACCCCGGGCACATAGTGGCAACCATTTTCTTCGGGGGATGCAACTTCCGCTGTCCATACTGCCACAACAGCGGTCTCGTGCACAACATAGGCCTCCCCAGGATACCCGTGGAGGAACTCTACGAACACCTGGAAAACCGCCGTGGAAAACTGGATGGTATATGCATAACCGGCGGAGAGCCAACGCTCAACCCCCACCTGCCCACGATAATAGAGGGAGTGAAAGAGAGAGGGTTCAAAGTTAAACTGGACACGAACGGCACGAACCCGCGCATGCTCGGAGATCTGCTCAGCAGGGGAATGGTTGACTACGTAGCCATGGACATAAAAGCGCCCCCTGAGAGATACGGGGAAGTCGTCCGCAGACCAGTAAGAATAGACGCCATACAGAGGAGCATAGACCTGATAAGGACCACGGCGCCCGACTACGAGTTCAGAACAACCATAGTGAGAGACCTCATAACAGCCAGAGACCTCCAGAAAATAGGCGAATGGCTCCACGGCTCAAAAAGATACGCCCTCCAGCAGTTCCGCCCGACAAACACCCTGGATCCCTCATACAGACACAAAAAAGCATACACACTTGAAGAGATGGAAGAGTTCGCAGAAATGCTCCGACCACACTTTGAAGAGGTGGTGGTGAGAGGGAAGTGAGGTTTTAGTGGATCGGAAAAAGTGTGGACCCATGCGGGCTTTTTATGTGCACCATCCGGTACACAGCCGTCGCATGGCCTTACCCACACGTACAAATACATACACATATCTCTATTTAAAAGTTTTGACCTTTTTTACTCTATTAAACGTGGGATTAAATGTGAGATTTTTACCGAATTCTGAATAAACTATTTACACCCCTCCCGCTTTCGGTTGGCCGATGCGAGACGATGCCGGTGTTGATGGCGGAGACGACTTTGACCCACGTGCGCTGGGTTTTCGCTGCGGGCTGGAGATCCATCAGCAGCTGGACACGGAGAAAAAGCTGTTCTGCAGATGTCCGGTCGGGTACAAAAAGGGCGAGGCGGATATTGTGATTTTGAGGCACATGCGTCCCACTCTGTCGGAGATGGGGACCTATGATGGCACTGCTCTTATGGAGTTTAAGACCAGGAAGGAGATCTTGTACGAGGTTTTTGAGGACTCCGTCTGTACCTATGAGATGGACGACACGCCCCCTTTTCCCATAAACAGGGAAGCGCTTGAGATAGCGCTTGAGATAACCATGTTGTTCGGGTGCAGCGTTGTTGACGAACTCCACGTCTCCCGCAAACAGTATCTTGATGGCAGCATTCCCACCGGTTTTCAGAGGACCGCCATAACCGGCATAAATGGGCGTGTTCCCTACAAAGACAGGTTTATACGGATACGACAGGTGAGCGTTGAAGAGGACGCGTGTCGGGAGATGTGGGACAGGGGCCACACGATAGCGTTCAGGACGGACCGCCTGGGCACTCCCCTGGTTGAGGTTGTCACGGAGCCGGATATTCTCTCTCCGGAAGAGGTGGCGGAGGTTGCGGGCCTGCTGGGGCGGGCCATGAGGGGGACCGGAAAAGTCCGCCGTGGGATGGGTGCCACACGCCAGGACATAAATGTGAGCATTGAGGGCGGTACACGGGTGGAGATAAAGGGGGTTCCGAAGCTCCAGTGGATGGAGGCGCTGACGCGCAACGAGGCGAGGCGTCAGAAGGCGCTGCTGGACATACGGGACGAACTCCTGGGGAGGGGTTTGAGCCCGGAGAAGGTGGTGGGAGAGAGGGCGTTTATAACGGATCTTTTCCGGGACAGAGAGGGGTTTTTTGCTCCCATAAGAGAGGCGGTTGAGATGGGCGGTGTTGTGGGCGGCGTGTGTCTCAAAGGGTTCGGGGGGATTTTGAGGTGGGAGACCCAGCGCTCTCCGGATGGAAGTGTGCCTTTTCTGCGGGAGTTTGAAGGACGTGTCCGGGTGATAGCGTGTCTGGATGGGGAGCCGAACCTCCTTGACCTCAGAGGCATGGAGGAGAACGGTTTTCCACGCGACCTGTTAAACGGGATCAAAAAGCGGCTGGGCTTTGAGGACGGGGACGATGTGATCGTTGTCTGGGGGCCCGAGAAAGACGTGAAGACGGCCCTGGAAGAGGTGGCGACGAGGGCAAAAGAGGCCCTAATGGGTGTCCCAAACGAGACTCGCCAGCCGTTTCCTGATGGGACGACGGGTTTTGAGAGGATTCTCCCGGGGCCGGACAGGATGTACCCTGACACAGACCATCCCCCTGTCCCGCTCACGGAGGAATTTTTGGAAAATGTGGCCAGGAAGCTGTCAACGCCTGCGTGGGAGAGGGAGAATAGGATGATCGCCGAGGGTGTCCCCTCTGTGTGGGCAAAGCACATCTCCGCCGACCCTGTTCTCTGGGAGTTTTATGGTCTGGGCGTTGATGCAGGCCTCCCACCCCCCAGGGTGGCGTGGGTGCTCTATGATGTTTTCAGGTATCTGAGACGCCGGGGGGTGGACATCCGGGAGATGGACAGGGGCAGGGTGAAGAGGGCGTTTGAGGTCCTGGCAGGGGGTGTTCCGGCGTGGCGGTGGATTCGCTGGCTGGGGGATGAAGCGGAGGAGCCCCATGTCCCGTCCTATGAAGAAGTGGCGGGGGCTGTTGAGGAGTTTTGCCTTGAAAAGGGCGGCTGCGACTTCCGTTCTCTGTTTTCTTTTCTCTTGGAGCGGTTTGATGGGTGGGTCCCGGTAGGTGTTGTGAGAGAGGTCGCCGAAAAGTATGGGATTGGCCCCGGGGCGGGGGCGGGCGACGAAAGCGCACTTCAGAGGGGGTGAACGTGTGGGACGTGTGATTGACGGTAGAAAGATCGCCGCCGGCTTGAAAGATCGGCTGAGGGCTTTTGTTGAAGAAAATGGGCTGGACCTCACTGTTGTGGGGGTGGTGGCTGGCGGCAGGGATGCGGACAGGGTCTATGTTCGCATGCGTGAGAGGGCGGCTGCCGAGGTCGGCGCATCGTCCAGGAACGTTTTTTTGCCCCCGGATGTCTCCCAGGGAGAGCTCCTGGATGTCATAAAAGGCCTGAACGAGGACGACGGGGTGGACGGGATAATAGTACATTTTCCTCTCCCCCCGCCTATTGACAGAGCGGCTGTGGCCCATGCCCTCTCCCCTGTCAAAGATGTGGATGGGATAACCCCTTTTAACAGGGGACGCCTTTTTTCGGGGGACGAGGTTCTTCCCCCCGCCACCCCCGCTGCTGTTGTTTATATGCTGAACGCTGTTGGGGCGGTTTTTGAGGGACGTGAGGTTGTGGTTGTGAACCACAGCGAGGTTGTGGGAAAGCCCCTGGCTGTCATGCTTTTGAACAGGAACGCCACGGTCCACGTTTGCCACGTTTATACCAGGGACCTTGCCAGGTGGACAAAAGAGGCGGAGGTTCTTGTGACGGGTGCCGGCGTGCCCGACCTTATAAAACCAGGCATGATAAGGGAGGGCGCTGTTGTCGTGGACGTCGCCATGAACCGCCTGGCCGATGGCTCCCTGCGCGGGGACGTGGAGTTTGATGGGGTTCTGGCAAGGGCGTCCTATGTTACCCCTGTCCCGGGGGGTGTGGGGCCGGTGACCAACGCCATGTTGTTGAGAAACCTGGTCCGGTGTGCTCTTTTGAGACGTGGAGAGGATCCTCTGGCTGTTTGATGATGCCCTGGTTATTGTTACCATTATCTTGTCACCGTTATCTTTTTTACTCACCAAAACATGCTGTGATTTGAGAGCACAGGTTGACCTGCCAGACTGGAGGAGAGCATAATGATTCCGGGCATGAGGGGCATGAACCCGCGCCAGATGAAACATGCGATGAAGCGGATGGGAATAAAGATGGACGAGGTCCAGGGTGTCACGGAGGTCCTGATAAAGACGCCGGATGAGGTCTATGTTATCAAAAAACCGGAGGTGCTTATTATAGAGGCGCAGGGGCAGAAGATGTTCCAGGTCGTTGGAGAATATGAGGTGGTGTCTCCATCGGAGGTTGAAACCACCGGAGCTGGGCCTGGTGGAGAAGGCGAAGACGGCGTCAGGATCCCCGAGGAGGACATAAAACTGGTCGCCCAGCAGGCGGGGGTGAGCGAGGAAGAGGCGCTGGAAGCCCTCAGAGAGGCTAACGGCGAGCCAGCAGAGGCCATAATACGGCTGATGTCCCGTAAAAAGTAGAAAAAGTAGTAAAACGCTGAAATGTGAGGAGGTGTAGATGTGGCCGGTGAGAGCGCAAACAGATCTGATGTGATACGTCTACATGTGTGGTTTTCGGGGCTCGTCCAGGGGGTGTTTTTCCGCCATCACACGCACAAAAAGGCCACAGAGCTGGGGGTTAATGGGTGGGTGATGAACCTCCCCGACGGCCGGGTGGAGGCAGTCTTTGAGGGTCCAAAAAGTGCTGTTGAGATGCTTCTGGATTACTGCGAACACCACCAGCCATATGCCCGCGTTGAGGACGTTGAGGTCGTGGAGGAGCAACCGATTGGGGAGCGGGGATTCAGGATAAAGCGCTGATCTCAACCGGGCGTACCAGCTGAGCATACATGTATGCCTCAATTCTTTAGGCCACCTTTTACTATGTTCGGTGCTGTTATGGTGTTCGGAAAAAAGCCCGGCAGGCGGAAATACGAGAGGCGAAAAAACGGCGGCGGAGGGGAGCACAGCGTCCTTTTTGTCCAGCCCGCAAACCCGGAAGAAAAGAGCCATTTCCTCTGTCCCCCATACTGGGTCGCCATTCTCAAGGCGCTGACACCGCCCAACTGGGAAACAGGCTACATAAACATGGGCTTTGAAACTTTGACTGAGAAGGATGTAGCTGATTTTGATGTGGTAGCCATAGGGATAGTTTCCACGTCAACGGCGTACGAAGCCTACAGGGTGGGCGACATGGCTATGGAATCCGGGGCTCATGTCGTCATGGGCGGCCTGCACACCTTCATCTTCCCGGACGAAGCGCGCCCGCACTGTCACACGATAATAGTCGGAGAGGGAGAGGGGGCGTGGAGGGAGTTCCTGGCCGATTTTGAGCGGGGAAGACCCAGTCCCCTCTATGTTGGAGGCGTTGTTCCGCCGGAAAGGTTTGTCGTACCGGACTTTTCAATAACAAAAAAGTATTTCCATCACCACCCGGTGGTTCTTGAGACCATGCGTGGCTGCCCGTTCAACTGTGCTTTTTGCACAGCTACCCCATATTCCGGAAACACCTATCGTTATTTTCCGGCGGAGATCATCCACGGGACGATAGAACGGTGGTGTGAAGGTAGAAAGATGCCTGTCCGTCTGGCGAACACGAACATACTGGGAAACGTTGAAAAAACCCGTGAGGTTCTCAAAATTTTCTCAGACCACGATTTTTACTGGTGGGGGCCCTGTAGCACAAACCTCGTCCGTCACGACGACCTTTTTCCGCTGCTGGCAGAATCAGGTTGTACCAACCTGCGTTTTGGGTTTGAGAGTGTTTCTCCGAAAACGTTGCGTTATTTGAATAAAAAACAGAACGTCGTCTCGGAGTACAAACGGCTGGTGAAAAAGGTGCACGACCACGGGATAACAGTTGGGGGCAATTTCATGTTTGGACTGGACACAGACACGCCGGAAGTTTTCAGGGCCACAGAGGAATTTATAAACGACGCCGACATAGACGTCCCCCTGATTGGCGTGCTCATCCCTTTTCCGGGCACCAGAATATTTGACGAGTTCCACGCGCAGGGGAGAATCCTGACATATGACTGGTCAAAATACAACGGCCAGCACCTCGTTTACAGGCCTAAAAACATGACGAAGGAACAGTTACTCCGTGGCGTACTTGAGTTATACGAAAACGTCCACACACCAGCCAGGATACTCAGCCGTTTGACCAACAGCCGGCCGGGCATACACGCTGTGATGGGCGGAATCATGGCAGGGGTCCTTGTGGTGGGAAAGCGTGTTCTCCAGGGCTTTTTTGAAAAAGCAATAGAGGAAGAGTTTGAGAACCCGGGAAAATTACTGTACCCTCCAAACAGGTCTTTTGCTCGTTTCGTTGCCGAAACCCGGCACGCCTAGCTGTCTGTTTGCCGGCTAACAGCGAAACATTTATCTATTATTATAGGGTGGGGTGCTCACCCATAACGTATATCTACTTGACGGAGGTTGCAAAATGGGGAAAGTGGAAGCGAAAAAGGCAGAGAAGGAGTTTGTGAAAAGACGGAATCTGAGAAGGGACAGGAGGGGGGCCCTGGAAGGGTTGCCCCTGTACATGGTCATCCTGGTGGTTATAGCCGCCGTGGCCATGGTGATACTCCTGAACTGGACGAAGAGTGTGCAGCACACCGACCTGAAGCGGATTGTGGTTGAGCCAGACACCATAGATGACGGGGAAAAGACATCGGTCACCATAAGGGCCTACGACACCAAGGGAAACCCCCTTGAGGGTGTGACTATCATACTGGACGGGTGCGGCGTATCAAAGGTTGGAAAGACTTCGTCCACGGGAAAATACACCACGTCCATAACACCAGACCTCGCCGGCGAGAGCTACGGCACCATTGATGTGACGGCGAAATACACGGGCACCACTCTCGTGGAGCTACACGACGAAATCATTGTCAGTTGACGTGGTGTTACAGGAGACAGGGATGTGCGGTCTCTTCCGGCTGCTCCCTTCTCTCTCCGTCGGCTTTGAGTCCACGCCTCGTATTTTTCCACGCAGTGTGTTTCGTGCCCGGACTGAAAAGTGGTGGTGTGATTGGAAGGAGTCCCGTTGAAATTGCTCGTCAGCGCCGTCTTGCTGGCCGCTGTCTTGCCTCCCGCCATGACAGCTTTTTCTTCCATCAGAGAGCAGCATCAGGTGGCCATGTTTGAGTCTGAGTTAGAAAATCTCATAAAAACGGCCCAGTGGGTTTCTATGGGGGGCGCCGGGACCACAGGGGAGGCTGTTGTGGAAGTCCCTTCTTTTGTGGAAAAGGTGGTTTTTGGTTCAAAAGAGGGCCCGTCCTGTTTGGTAAAGGTGGTTTTTAGCGGTGGAACAGAGAAGAGATATCTGATATCGGACCCCATGGTCTACATGGAAGGGGGGACGGGCGGCGTTTTTGTGGTCGTTGGCGGAACAGCAGCCCACGTCGTTTTGAGAAACACCGGGTTTGTTGACGTGGACGGAGATGGTTTCATGGACTCGGTGATATGCATCAGCCGCCCCGCGTCCGGGGGATGAAAAGGGGGTGGTGGTTTGTCTGACCTGTTTTTCACAAAGATGATGTGGTTTTTCGTTGCCGCTTCTCTGCTTGTCACCTCTATAGGGGCGGCGAATTTTTTTGTGTCTCTATCAGAGGACGATGGTACTTCAACGGCTGTATTCTATGCGTCCTGGATAGAGTCGTGTGCTCTGGACCCCACGGAAGAGTTTGTGAAAGAGGTTCCCCCGCCGCAACGTGGAAACTCGGTTGTTTTTTTCCGGAATACAGTCGTTGTGAGGTCCCACGGCGGCTCTGTGTCCAGAGGTTTTTCTGTCACCCTCCACATCTGGGACCCCGCGGAGTTGAACGCCACTTCTTTGAACGGCTCCACATGCTTGTCCTCCGGGACTATTGAGACCATGGACGGTCTCCACAGGTCTCTGTCGTTTTCTCCCAGCGACAGCGTGTTTTTTGAAAAGAAAAATGTGGTTGTGGACGGTGTTTCCTCGCCCATGTTGTTTCTCTACAAGCTCCCCAAAGAATAGTTCCGCAGATTTTAAATATAACCTCCCACCCTCTTACTGTGTGGACGCCAGAGGGCATGAGACGGCGTTGAAAACAAATGTCTGCGGGTTGTGTCTATGAAAAAGCTGATATTGTGTGTGGACAGGGACGACGACCTGGGGGTTAAAGGGGGCCTGAACACACCCCTCCTGGGAGAAGAAGAGGTCAGAAGCGCCGTTTTTTCTCTTGGTCTCAGGGACCCGGAGGATTCGGACACAAACTGTCTACTGGCTGGTTTAAAGCTTTACAAAGAGATGAGGGAAGAAGGGGAGGATGTTGAGATAGGAGTGATAGCCGGCGACGCCTCTCTTGGAAGAAAGGCGGATGAAGCCCTGGCAACACAGCTTGAAAATCTCCTCTCCGCAACAGGAGCGAGTTCTGTCATACTGGTGAGCGATGGGGCCGAGGACGAGAGCTTTTATCCAGTGGTTGCGTCCAGGGTGAAAGTGGACTCTGTTAAAAGGGTCTATGTTAAACAGGCCCCCGGAATTGAGAGCATAATACACGTTTTTATGAAAACGATGAAAGAGGAAAAGATACAGAGAAAGGTCCTCGTCCCACTGGGTCTCGCACTGGTTGTCTACGGCATCTGTGCTGTGAGCGGCGTCGCATACGCCGGGGTTGGTGCGATAGCGATAACCCTGGGGGCATATTTTTTCGTCCAGGCATACCGCCTTGAGGGGAACGTGCTGGCGTTTTACAGAAATGTCCGCGTGGGTGTGGAAACGGGCCACGTGTCTCTGCCCTTTTCCATCCTATCTCTGATACTGATCTCTGGCGGTGTGCTCCTTGGCTGGGGTGCTGTGCTCGCCATGAGAGAGTCTCCCCTGGCTATTCTGGTCATAACGTTTTTCAGGGTGTCTCTCTGGTGGTTTGTGGTGGCGGCCGTGGTGTATGGCCTCGGGAAAACAATTGACGTCTACCTCAGAAAGGGTGTTCTGATGTGGAACTTTTTCACGGTCGTTGTGAGCCTGGTCGCCATGGGATTTTTGATGTCCGGTGCCCTGGGCCTCATTGATTTCATAGTTAATTTCACACTGGAACAGCCGCAGTCGCCTGAGGTTTTGAAAGACGTCTTTTTCAATATGGTTGTTGGGATCTCCCTGGCAATGGTGGGAGGATACCTGCACCATTACATGAGTGAGAGATCACGCTCCGAGGACTTGGGGGAGGCACAGGCAGAAAAGAGTTTTTCTGAACAGGAACAGTCCGGCGCGGGTGTGGAGAAAGTTGATTTGGTTGAGGCGGGCGCTGACAGGTGACGTGGACATGGTGACAGGCGGCGTGGACGGGGTTTATCTGAGCGTGTCGGGGGCGGTGTTTTGAACCTGTCTGAGTGGATGTTTTTCTATGAAAGGATATGCCGTGACATGGGACACAGCCCGGTTGACGACCTGCGGGGTGCAGCTGTTCTGGCAGGGATGATAAAACCGTCCCGCCAGTTTGAGGGAGTTGAGCTTTTCAAAAAAAAGGTGTCCATGCAGGAAGTGGTGCTGGTGGCTCCCTCTCTGGGAGAAAAAGAACTGTCTTTTATAGAGGGGTTTGATGGCGTGGTTGTGGCCACAGACAGCTCTCTACATGTTCTGAGAGAAAAAGGCATTGGCGTTGACCTGTTTTTCACGGACCTTGACGGGAAAGAAGCGATCCTTGTGGATACGAACAGAGATGGGGTGCTCGCTGTCGTGCACGCCCATGGAGACAACATCAACCGTTTGATGAGTGTTTTTCCAGAGATGTCTGGCCCGGTTTTTGGCACCTGCCAGGTTGTTCCCCCTCCGCCGCTGGTGAATTTTGGGGGCTACACCGATGGCGACAGGGCGCTGTCTGCCATACTTGAGAGCGGCGCCAGGCGGGTCTATCTCGTGGGGTTTGATTTTGAAAACCCTGTTGAAAAACCATGGCTTTATAAAAGAGGAGATAATTATGGGGGGCGACAGGATGGCGGGGAGAGAGGAACTCCAGAAACGGAAAGGGTGGAGATGGAGAGGGGTGAGATGGGAGGTGCAGATGTGGGAACAGCAGAGATGGAGATAAAGGCGGGGATGGGGGGGTTAAACGCCGAAATGTCTCGCTTCCTTCTTGAGAGAAAAAGGAAAAAGCTGGCGTGGGCAAGGGAGATAATATTCTATCTCATGGAAAAACACCCTGGCCGAATTTTTTTCCCGGCTCTGGAAAAAAACCAGGGTAGCGAATAACGCACAAATACGCGCGAAATCGTTGTCCAGTCTCACGAGGCCCATGTGCTCTCCACCGGCGGGTTCAAGGGTCACAACGCCAACCTTTGGACCATATCTCGCCGTGTAGTTGAAAAGGCCCAAGGTTGGAACGCCCATCCCGGTCGGTATCGGTATGAAGGGAAACATTATCTTTTTGCCCAGTATACCAACAGCCCCGCACACTGCTATCAGCCCGCCGCCGTTTTCCACATATGACAGAAGCGGGCCCCTTATCTCGGTGCCTATGGTTTTCAGGGTTCTGAAAAAAAGCCCCCGGCCCGCCCTTTCCATGGTGCCTGAAAGGAAAGATTCCCGGAAGAAAAAAGACGTCCAGATCCTCCAGCCCGCCGCCCAGTATATCCTCTCTGGTGTATTTTTTGTATGGTATGTCGTTCTTTTTCAGCGCTTTTTCTTCGTATCGTTCCGCGATTGCTTCGTCGGTGTATATGCCAATCCGGTAATCTGAAAAAGCGTTCCCATTTTTCATCGCTGTCACCGGCGTGTTCTATCTTCCATCGGCTCCCGCCCACCCCGTGTGTTAAGAGAGGTTTCTCAAATATTTTTTCTCTCGTCCACTATCCTTTTCGCCTTTATTGATCCGCCCATCTGGTTGAAAAGGGCGTCGGTGCTGCCCCACACGACGACACTCGGGGTTATCTCAAGCCTGTCAGAAACCAGACGCTGTATGTCCCAACCCTGTCTTTTTCGCCTTTTTTCTCACAGAAACGTTTATCGTCAGCACATCAACCTCGTAGGGGTGTTGTCCTTTTTCCCTACGACCACCTGCCACTCTTCAACATCGGGTATTGTGGGCAGTATCTCATAAAAAGCGTGGAGGTTCACAGGGGTCCCTTTATGTTCGTGAGATGGATGGTCTCCTCATAGTAGTGGCTCCGCCTTATCGGGCCGATTAGACGTGGGACCGGCGAACTGCATCTGGGACAGCGGTCGTACACTATACCCCCCTCAAATATGTCCCCTATCAGATACCTCATTACCGTGCTCCCTCGCCCATCTATGCTGGTTATGGCCAGAGCCCCCCTTTCTCCGGGGCCAAGCTGTTCCCCTGTTTTCGGATCCACAATCTCGGTTATCAAAAGATCAGGGTGTGTGTGGAACTCCTGTGTCAGTGGCCGGCACTCGGTGAAAGCGGTTCGCATCTCCGTAGCACCGTAGACGTCTATTATGTCCACCCCCGGGCTCCCCATGTCCACCAGCATGCGCTCTATCTTTTTCTTGGACCCCTCGGGGAATCTCTCACCGGCCCCCATTATGCGGGTTATCGTGGACAGGGGCTTGTGGAGTTCAACGCTCTTTCTGACCATGTGATAGAGATAGCTGGGGATGCCTATCAGGGTGTCAACCTGGAGTTTGCGGGCGAGGTCTATGGCCTTTTCAGTGCTGGTGACATCCCCTCCCCCGGTGTGGTACACAAACCACCCGCCCCTCAGAGCGGCTATCAGTGTATGGTAGAAGGCGAGGTGGGGTGCAAACGGGAACAGGTTGAGGGCTTTTGACTCCGGGGTTATTCCGCCGACAAGAGCGTTTCTTATGAAAGAACGTCCGAATATTTCAAGGTCGTACTGTGTGTAAACAAACGGCACGTTGTTTCCCGTGGTGCCCGATGTGGCTATTATGAGACTGGGAGCGTATTCTTCTCTGAACTCCTCGGCTACGTCCACGCCAAAACTCTTTTTCATTCCCATGACCAGCAGGCGGTTCATTGGCCACGCGGATAGTATCGTTTTTTCATCCGGCTGCAGAATGAAATCCTTGTACACCTCCGGGTTTTTCTCTGTCGGGAGGATGTCCTTTTTTGTTGTGAGAGGCAGCTTTTCCAGGTCTTCTATGCGTTTTATGGAGGATGGGTCTATTCCCAGTTTTTTGAATACCCTCCTGTAAAAAGGGTGGAAGGGAATCTGGTATCTTATAAAAGCCCTGAGTTTTTTGTTCTGCATGCGGCGTATCTGTCCAGGAGACATTCGCAGCAGAGGGTCTTTGAACAGCAATATATCACTCCTTCACTTCTATCTAAACTCCTGTGTACGTCTGGAATTTGAACTCCCACATAATTTTTTTGTCACATATACCGGGTTTTCTGGTGCATATTCACATTTCTAGTTGGCGGTGGTTTATATACTTTGACAGGAGTCCACTTTTTGCTGAACAGGGAAATCCGAATACCCGATATATAATTTTGCCACGTTAACACCCACCGGCGCCCCTATGTGCCTCGCAATGGGCCAGCACTTCGTTCTCAGCAGAAAAAGAACGGGTGGGAGCCGCCGCAGAACCTCATTCTCGGACAGCGACTCAAAGTTCGCCATCCCCTTGGATATTATGAGGCCAGCAGAGTAGAGAACGTCCTCCGTGTCCGAGGGCAGGCGGCTCAGGTCAATTCCCACGCTCCCCGTGCCGGTGGTATAAAAACCATCCGCCATATCAGAGAGGCCGAGATTTTTCACGTCTTCCATGGTGGCATCAGTCAGGATGGGCCTGCCCTTGACCACGACATAAACCCCGAAGCCCATGTCCCGGAGGACACCCCAAACGATGGAATCAAAGACTATCTCCCCACAGTTGTCGGTGAGATAAACCACACCGTTCCCGCCGTCTTTCCCACCACTTTTGTCCCCGGTGAGCAGTTCCAGTGCACGCCTCACATCGTTTATATAAAAGCCCTCGTCCACTATGCCGTGGAACAGATTCCCGAACTCGCCGGGGTCTCCCAGCGCCCCCCTTATGCCGAAGTCCAGAACGTTCCCGGCCACGCTGGCAAGGGCGGCTCGCTCAAACACATCTACACCACCCTTTTTTCCCTCGCCGAACACATATCTCTTTGCCTGCCCAAGCATGTCTATTGCTGAGCGGTTACTCTTTTCTTTCAACCCGGCATAGGGGTCGTCTGTTTTGAGCATTCTGTAAGCGAGACGGTGCACCTCTGTGGCCACATCTGTGGAAACAGCCGGCTCTTCCGGGTTGTAAAGGTCATACAAACGCTTCGCACACGCACGCACAACGTCACCAACGGTGGAGTCCACTTCTCTCACGTCACGCCCAAAAACAAGCCGGCTCTCATACAAAACACGGTTGAGAAGACAGGGAACACACTCAGGAGCCAGTCTCATCCACACCACCCATGTTTTTTCGGCCACACTTTACACGTTGAACTTCTCCGGCTTTCCGGTTTTCCCGAACCGCTTTTTGAAGAGGAAAAAAAGGTTGTTCAGTCCGTCCCGCCACGTGTTCAACTTGACCTCTCCCTTCCTGGAACTGTACCTTATCGGCACCTCTTTGCACCTGAACCCTTTTTTCCAGGCTTCAATTTTTATCTCTTCGCTGAAAGCCATCTCATCGCTGGTCAGTTCCAGGTCTTCCAGGATGCTCCGCCTGAAAACCCACATACCGCTCTGGCTGTCTTTTAGAGGTATGCGGAAAAGGAGGCGGGTGGTGGCGGCGAGTACCCAGTTGCCGAACCGGTGGCCAAAGCTCATGGCACCGGGTTCCATCATGCTCAACCTGTCCGTGGTTATGAAATCCAGGTCCTCGTCGTAGAGCGTCTTCACAAGGTCCGGTATAACCTCCGGTGGATATGTGGTGTCTCCGTCCAGTGTGACGATCACATCCCCCCTGGCATGGGCAAAACCGGTCTTGTAGGCCCTCCCGTATCCACGCCGTGGCTCATCAACAACAATGGCCCCCTTGGACCGGGCTATTTCCCTGGTGCGGTCCTTGCTGTTCGTGTCAACGATCATAACCTCAACGTCCGCAAAATCCCTGGGAATCCTGTCCAGCACCTCCCCTATGGACTCCTCCTCGTTCATCGTCGGGATTATCACAGTGACCCGGGGCTTTTTTTCCTCCTCGCTGCCGGCCATTTTCTCCACCTGCAACCCCCACAAAAAAGAGAGATATAAAAAATGTGCGTGAAAATCACACAACTTATTTATTTCTCTTTTCCTTTCCTCTTTTTGATGAAAAAGATAAAAAGCGGTGTTTACGGCCTCAACGCTCTGATGGACGGGGGGATAAATCAGGGCTCTACCACGGTTGTGATAGGGTGTGCCGGTGCTGGCAAGACCACCTTTGCCACCCAGTTCATAAGGCGGGGTCTGGAGGATGGCCAGGAGGGGATATTTGTCAGCCTGGACGAGAACAAGGAACAGATTGTGAAAGAGGCCGTTGAGATGGGTTGGAGGGACATACTGGATTACATTGACGACGGCCTGCTGGTTTTCATTGACGCCTCCGGGAAAGAGTTTTCCAGGTTTATCAAAGAGGAGCTGCCGGGCTTCGTTGAGGAGTGGCGGGGTGCTGACGCCAGAATAGTCGTTGACCCCCTGACACCTGTTATCTGGGCGGTCCAGGACAGGTACACCCAGAGAGACCTTCTGTCTTTCATGTTTAAGCAGCTGCGCCGGGTGGGAACCGTTGTGTGCACCCTTGAAGAGCACGGGTCCGCGGGAGACCTTTCGGGGAACGAAGTGGTCATTCCGATGTACCTCGCTGACACGGTCATACACCTCCGCTATCGTTTGACGGATGAGGGCGTTAACCGGATGCTTAAGGTGGCGAAGTGCAGAAGCAGCAGGCACAGCGAGTTCTACCACCCCTATCACATTATACGGGGTTTTGGCATAATCGTTGAGACGGGCAGGTTCCGGGACGTGAAAACCCGGAAGGCCCCTGAACGGCTCAGGGAACTCCTGCGTGATAACGCCAGAAAACTACCGCCGAGGGTAGTCCAGCGTCTCATACGGGCCATAAATGATCTGACAGATGCGGATTTTGAAAAGATCCCGCCCGAAGAGGTGATGGAGAAGATAATAAGAGAGTACTCCGATTGAGATGAGTGGCTGTAAAAAAGTGTGTGTAAAGCGGATTCCGGGAACCGGGATTACTATGAAAAAAAGGATGGGAAAGGCCCTTGAAAAAGCTATAAAGGGGGGGGATATGAGAGAGGAGCGTTTGCCGGTGGAAAACCCCCTCCTGAACAGGCAGAGGAGCAGGATATATTCTTTTCTCACGTTCCGGCCCCTGTCTTCTTTTTCCAGCGCCGCGAGACACCTGGGTGTCAACGTGACAACGATCCGCTGGCATGTTGAAAAACTGTGGGGCCACGGTTTTGTGTCCTTTTATGAGTCGCTCCCATACCCATCCGGTCTTGTGGACGCCAGGGACCTCCCCCTGTTAAGGGCTCTGGGCTCTTCTGCCGGCACAATCTTTTTCTACGTGGTCAAAAACCCCGGTCTGACGCTCGGAGAAATCCATAAACAGGTGGGCTTTTCATATTCCCGCACGTCAGCGCTTGTGTCGGAGCTTGAAAACCTGGGCCTGGTGGCCAGGGTAAAAGACGGCCATAGGACGCGGGTTTATCCCACCGAACTTTATAGGGAGAGAATGGAAAACCAGCACACTGTCGGGCGGAAACACGTTGAAAATCTCATCTCACGGCTCAGGGCGGGCGGAATTGATGTTGAGGTTGTTAAGAGGGGGGATCTCACCGTGCTGGTTCTCAGAAAGGGCCGTGTGGCAACTGGGCTGAACATCTGGACAAACCCTTTTCTATCTCTGTTGGAGGAGTTCAACAAACAGCTTTTTGAAAGAGACTACCAGGACCCCTCCGAGTAGGACGCCGGCGATGTTTGCGCCCATGTCCGGAAAAGAAAAAGACCTCGCCGGCACAGACAGCTGATACGCCTCACAGAAGACGCCGTAAATGGCAGCCAGAGAGATAGGTAGAACAGGTTTTTTCCACCGGCTCATAGCTGCCAGCGCTCCGAGTACGAAGAACATGCCCCCGTGGATGATCTTGTCCAGGTTGGGTATGGCCTGTTCTCCCGGAGGAGACGGGGGCGAGGGCGTGGCGATGATGTAAAAAATGAGCACGGCATATGCCACGGCGGCGACGATGTACACACGTCGGTCCACGGAGAAAAAGAAGCCCACCACACGGCCGATCAGACGTCTCAAGTTTTTGTCCCCTGGCCGTTTTCCATCGCCGCTTTCTGCGTCATCCTTCATTTTAGCGCCTCCATGCTCATTTTAATATCTTTATCCTACCTATGACTTTCCCCGTTCTGGCTCAGTCCCAGAAACGTCTGGTCCGGGCGTATTCCACCTCCGCCCTTAAAATATCTTTCAACAGCTCGTCTTCGTTTCTGTAAAAGGCCAAAATTCTCGCCGCCCTGTCTGGCCCGACACCCCTGGCCCTCAGCACCATGGCCGCGGTTTTCCCATGGGTCACGTACAGGTCTGCCGCCGTCCTGGCACGCCTGTATTCTGCGAGTTGCTGTTTTGAGAGTTTTTCGTCTTTTTTCCCGCCCTTTTTCCCACCTTTTTTCATCGCCCGGACCACATCTACAACGTCTTTCGCTCTGGCGGGATGTACGGGGGCGAGGAGAGAGCTGCCACAGACGAGACATCTGCCATGGTCAGGGACATCCCGCACACGCATTGTCCTCGTGGACCCGCAGCTCATGCACACCAGGGACACCTTTTCTTCTTCAAGCCGTTTCTTGAGCGTTGCCAGAACCCCGGCTGTCGGTTCTCTGCTTATGACAACCTCGCTGGCTCTCTCAAAACCCGCCATGCCAATGGGGGAAAAGCCGCTGGCCACGACCACTTTTATTTCTCCAGAGAGAATTTTTTCAAGCACATTTTTCGTCCTGGACACATCAAGCTTTTCAAAGACGACCTTTTCCATCGCCGCCCTGAAAACAGGCGTGTCCGTGTACTCTTCCATCACCCTGTCCATGTTCACCCGTGTGTAGTCAAAATCCCGCCGTAGAACCCCGAACTTTCTGGCCACGTGGATGAACTGCCATCTCATATAGCCGGTGTTTCTTAGAGACATCCTCAACAGGTCTTCAACGACGTCCGGTTTTATGCTCAGGAGAGTTTCGCGCACCTTTTCAGGTGTCAACGAGAAAGGCCCGTGGAACAACACCCTGTATGGGTCGCTTTTGACGTTTACACTCTGACCAAACCTCGCAGCCAGGAGGGGGCCAAGAAGTTTCGCCAGGGTCTCGTTAACCCGGCTGCCAAAACAGGCGTTGACTATAACATCACCGTTCTTTCCCTCCACCAGTACTGTTTCGTTGTCAGGGACAGGGAAACCCCCTTTTTTGTGTTCTACCACGTGGTCTCTGAAAACTTCTATGGCGTGCTCGGAAACGATCCACCCCCCACTGCTCTGTTTGTCAGCAGGCGTCTCCGGGAGAGTGCCTTTTTTCCTGTACCATCCCACCTCCTGTGCTATCTCGTATGGGACTGGCAGGTCTTCTCCAACCCAGTGTGGAACCTCCCCTATGTCCCCCGCCTCTTCAACCAGCACCTCGTCTTCTCCGGTACCAACGACCTCCCATGTTTTTCCGGCGACGATTAAAAGCGCCCCCTCTTCCACGTATGAGGCGAAAAAATGCTCGTCCAGATGACCTATCACTCTTCTGGTGGCGGCATCAACGAGTTTGAAAACCCTCTCGTCGGGTATCATGGATATGTTTTCATAGAAATACTTCAGCCCACGCCGCGACACAGAATGCGGGACTATGTTGACAAGACTACCGCCCGTGTTGTTCTCCTGTCCCTCGCCAACCTCTATGCCCACCTCGTCCCATCTCCCATGTTCTTTCCACTTTGGGCGTATGAGATAGTTGTTTTCAAGGAACTCCAGAACCTCCCTGTATTCCTTTTCCGTCAGGTCCCAGAAGGGATACGCTCTCTTTATTATGAAAAAGAACTCTAGGGGACTCTTTCCCTTCCCCTCGGCACCAAAATATGATATCAACTGGTTGGCCAGCACCTCCAGCGGTTTTTTTCTTATCCGCAGCTCTTCCACATCGCCGCCGACACTTTTTATCGCTATCGCCGTCGCCTCCGCAAGCTCGTCAGGGTGTGTGGCCAGCACTTTCCCCAGGGACACCCGGCCCACGCCATGGCCAGAACGGCCCACCCGCTGTATCATCCTGGACTGGGAGCGAGGGGAATTGTAGTGTATGACCAGGTCTGCTGTGCCTACGTCTATTCCAAGCTCCAGCGAGCTGGTACAGATGAGACACTTCACCTCTCCCCTCTTGAACATCTCCTCCGCCTCTATCCTCATGTCCCGCGAGAGAGAGCCGTGGTGCACCCGGATCATGTCCCCGTATCCCAGGAGGGCAAACCGCCCGCCCAGAGCTTCTGCCGTGTCCCGTGTGTTGACAAAAAAAAGCGTTGAACGGTGCTTTTTTATCAGTTCCACAGCTCTAAGGATCACGCTGGCCAGTTTTTCATCGCCCCTTATGATCTCAGCCGCTTTTTTCTCTCGCTCGCCGATGGGGGGACATTCTATGTCTATCCTCATTTGCTTGGTCCCGAAGGTTTTGATCACTTTCACGTCTCTTTTTTTTCCTTCGCTGTTTTTGCCTCCGAGATAAGCCGCCACCCCCTCTATGTTCCCCACTGTGGCGGAGAGCCCTATCCGCTGGAATTCCCCCGCCAGTTCAACGAGCCGCTCGAGGGCAACGCTCATCTGCCCTCCTCTGTCGCTGGATGCGAGTTCGTGGATTTCATCCACCACGACCCATTTCACATTTGATATGTGTCTCCGGAGGTGCTTTCCGGTGAAAAGAACCTGCAACGTCTCAGGTGTTGTTATGAGCATGTCAGGCGGTTTTTTCTTCTGTTTCTTTCTCTCAGAGGGGGTGGTGTCCCCATGTCTGACTGCTATGGTTATCCCGAGATATTCTCCAAGGGACCTGAGGCGCTGTAAAAGGTCTCTGTTGAGGGCGCGCAGGGGTGTTATGTATATTATTGAAGTGGGGGGAGCCTTTTGCTCAAGTATTCTATGAAACAGGGGGAGTATCGCCGCCTCTGTCTTGCCGAGACCCGTTGGAGCTATCACGAGCACGTGTCTGCCGGATAGGATGTGCGGTATCGCTTCTGCCTGTGGTCCGGTGGCTTCTCTCCAACCTTTTTCACGCAGAAAAGAGGTTATGCGGGGGTGGAGGCCCAGGGCTGTGAAATCGTCTCGCCTTTCTTTTTTCCGTTCACCGTGATTTCCACGGCCATTTTCTTTGTTCATCCTATGCCACCTCACACGATATCGGCGGCTTTTCCCAGATACACGCCGTTCAGCAGGTATATGTCCATTTTTTCCGGGACAACCAGCCTGTTTTTGAACAGGGGGCCAACGCCTTCACCCATGTTGACTGCGCACCCGGTGTGGAGGTCTGATATTGGGGGTACGATTATCACTTCTCGCGGGTATGTCTCGTATCTCTCCGCCATTTTTTCAGACACAACCGCTCTCACCCAGCACGGGACTCTCCTCCGTGTTCCTATCTCTTCTCTGAACTCAACGTGCGGGTGGACGTGTCCCATTATCAGGAGTTTTCTGGCTGCTATTGAAGGTGAGGGCCAGGCGTGGCCATGTACGAGGCCCACATTTTCTATGCTTATGCCCCTGACAGGGTGCAGGGCAACGTTTTCTGGCAGCATGTGGTATATCATGCCGTCGTGGTTTCCGGGGATTATTTCAACGGAGGACACTTTTTCTGTGAGACAGGCGAAGAAGTTTTTCACCCATTTCGCTTCTCTTTCACTGTCTGGTGCGATCCTGTGTTTCACATCCCCCAGAAAAATAAGACGGTCCGGCCTGTTTTTCTCTGCTGCGTTGAGAATCATGGAGCAGATCTTTTTCCATCGAGGAGGGATGTACACGCCCTTTTTCCGGTATTCCTCTTCAATTCCTATGTGCGGGTCAGATCCCACGAGAGCTTTTTCGCCGTTTTCTCCCTCTATCATCAGGAGTGGCGTCCCGTGGATCGGGTTTATGTCCATGTTAACGGAACCCGTTTTATGCATAGATAAAGATGACGGTCAAAAAATAGTGTTTATTGTTATCATGTATCACTCTTCCTTTGAAAAAAAAAAGTGCGTGGGGGGAAAATCCCCCACGCACTGGTGGTTTGGGGGGTCTTTGGAGGGGTTTAGGAGGGTTCAGCGTCACAGGTATGTGGGAGGGGCATTCCGGAGAACGTCCCTCCCTGTTGGGGTTGCTTTGGGGAAAGTGGTCAGCGCCATTCTCTGAAGGACCCATATTGATGTTAACATTTTGTTAACATTAACCCATATAAGCGGATGTAGTATTTATACCTTTCGCCAGATTGTCTATTTTGTTCCATTCAACACCCCTTTTTTAGACCACATGGTTCAGCTGTTACCATCTAGACGTAGATGTGTAACTTATTCTTATAATTTTCTTTGGACGAATGGGATTATCCCATGCTGCTTTCCGGAAATAAACCACAGCAACGTTTAAAAATACCACGTGTATCTCTCCGCTGAGGTAATGGAAATGGTGAACTGCATATCATGTGGAGCGCCGGTGACGGAAAAGGGAGGAACTGTGTTCCTGTGCCCTAACTGCGGAAAGGTAGAAATAGGCAGATGTGTCCACTGCCGGGACCAAGCAGTGCCATATGAGTGTCCGGAATGCGGTTTCAGGGGGCCGTGAAATGGGAGACGTTCTGGTCGTTTACAGGGTGATGCCGGAGTCGCCTGAGGTCCCGCTTGAGCGTCTCAGGGGAGACATAGAAAAAGTGCTGGGCCCTGTGGCAAAGCGAGTTTCCACAGAAGAAGAGCCTATAGGGTTTGGCCTGGTGGCTCTCAAAGTGAGCGTTGTTATGCCGGACCAGGGCGACGTGTCAGGACAGGTGGAAGAGTCTTTGCGCTCAATAGAGGGTGTGAGCAGCGCTGAGACGATAGAGGTTGGCCTCCTGTGACCTCAATGCTGACGGGGGCGCGGGCGGTTTTTCCGCCAATACCCCATGATGCGGTATGAACACACGGGAAGTGAGAGAGGAGATTGAAGAACTGAACCGCATATTCGCCTCCATTTCCGAAGACGGAAACCCTGTGGTTGTGGAGGGGAAAAAGGACGCTGAGGCCCTCCGTGCGCTGGGGGTGGAGGTGGAGATACTGGTCTTCAACAGGGGCGAAAGTGTGACTGTTTTCTGTGAGAGAGTCGCTGCAGAGTACAGGCGGGTGGTGATTTTAACCGACTGGGACAGGACCGGGAGACATCTGGCACATCTGCTTGTGGATGGGTTCCGGTCTGTGGGAGTTGAGTGCAACATGGAGTACCGTGCCAGGATAGCGGGCCTGTGTCGCAGGGAGACGAAGGACGTGGAAGGCTTGTACAGGCACTACAGGCGTCTCAAGATGGTTGTGTCTGAGTAGCGGAAAGGGTTGAGAGAAGAGGTTTCGGCGGAACAGCAAGTGTTTTAACTGTTCATTCCCTCCACCCGTCAATGATGAAAAATTCTGTTGATGAAAGAGAGGGCGGAGAAGAAGGCGGAAAGGAAGCGGGCGAAAAAGAGAGCACATTTAAGATGGATGAAGATTCAGAGGACAGGGAATCGGAGGCAGAGGCGGACAGAGGGGGAGTTTCCCGCCCTCCACGGGTCAAGGACGTTTTTTCTGTTGCTGCCAGGATTTACAGCAAGAACGCTCATATTTTCCTCCTGCTCTGGGCTATACCATCCGTTCTGTCTTTTATTCTTCTCACAACGTTCGTACTCAGTGCCGGGGAAATCTCAGATTCTGGTGGACAGGTTTCTTCCAGCGCGTACTTCTTTTTCTCCCTGACCCTGGTGGCATCTGCCACCATATACACTTTTTTCAGCGCTCCTATCATTGTCATGGTCTCGGACGAGCTTTCTGGCAGAGAGGTCTCGTTTGACAGAGCTTTTTCCGCTCTGGGAAGTCGCCCGCTGGTCATGCTGCTCGCATCCGCATTGCTGGCGTCCCTTGTGGTCCTTGGAGGCAGGTACCTCTGCTATCTCCCGGGCATACTTTTCTGTTACTGGTGGCTTTTTGCAGTGATCATACTAGTGCTTGAAGAGAGGGGTATAAGGGAATCGTTTGCTATGAGCCGTTCTATTTCCATGCAGAAGGGCGGTTTTCCTCTGGCCATAGTATTTTTCACAGCTGTGTTTCTCGCCATGTTCCTCGTCCAGTTTTTTGTGCTGTTTTTCTTCAATTCGCCGTCAAGTGTTTTTTATGACATAGCGGTTTTCACTATTATGACGATATTCTTCTGGTTTTTTTTCCCGTTCTTTATAACGGCGATCGTGGTAGCGTACTTTGGGCCTGAAACAATGGACCAGGGATAGTAAGAGGTGTGGGAGATACGGGTGGAAATGTTGTAGGTGAAAAATGTGTGGAAAAACGGTTAAGTCCTTATATGAGAAAGTAGATTTGGGACGGTTGGGACTGAAAAAGAATCTGCGGGAGATGGATGGTTAGTGTTGCATATGGGTGAGTCTTATGACCGGCTCGGGAGAAGAACAGGGGAGCAGAGGCGGGAGCAGTGGTGATTTCCCTGAGTATGGGGGGGGTGTGAGCGGAGAGTTTTCTGTGGTAACAGATGTTGCCAGAAAAATAAGGGACATGGAGATAAGGGGCGCTGGTAAGATAGGTCTCTCAGCCTCGGAGGCTCTGGTGGCGTTTTCAAAAAAATGGCTGGAAGCCCGTAGAGGTGAGTGTGGACCGGGCAGCGAGAACAAAGAGCGCTTCGTCAGTGACCTCGGCCGGGCTGTTGAGATTCTCGCATCTTCCAGGCCCACCGCTGTGTCGCTCAAAAACGCTCTGCTGTTCACAGTCTCAGGCGTTGAAGAAATGGGATCGGCGGAGGAAATGGCAGGGTTTATAGAATCCCGCCACAGATGGTTCAGGGGGGTTTTTGACACGGCGAGGAAGAAAATAGCAGAGTACGGTTCCTCTCTGATACCTGAAGACGCCACTGTGATGACTCACTGCAACAGCACCGCCGCTGTGAAGACAATAATAGAGGGATATAAAAAAGGCTGTGTGAAGAGAGTGTTTTTGACAGAGACCCGTCCCCGTTTCCAGGGGCGCATAACGGCCAGACAGCTCCGGGAGGCAGGTGTCCCCGCCACGATGGTAGTTGATAGTGGGATGAGATATTTTGTCAGAGACGCTGACATCGTCATAGTGGGCGCTGACACGGTGACCTCCACGGGGGTGCTGGTGAACAAGATAGGCACGGGGTTGCTGGCTCTGGCGGCGGAAGAGAGCCGCGTCCCGTTTTATTCCTGCGCCGAGTGTTTCAAGTTCTCTCCTTTCACCCTGGGAGGCGGGCGTGTGGTGATAGAAGAGAGGTCCCCCTCCGAGATATGGCCAGATGAAAAAAGCGGTGGGAAGGAGGGTCTCTCTCCACCCGAGGGACTGGAATTCCGCAACCCCGCTTTTGAGACAGTGGCCCCCGACCTGATAGACGGTTATATAACCGACATGGGAGTCCTGTCCCCGCACACAGCTCCGATGGTCATCTTTGACAGGTTTTTCGGAAAAATCCTGGAAGATAACATCTGGTTTGAAAGGCTTAAAAAGATAGGATGAGAATATTATAAAAGGAAAGGTGCGACAGGAAAAGTGCAACAGGAAAGGTGCGACAGGAGGTGAATACTATGGAAAACGGGTTCAACAGGTTGAAAGTGAAAATGCTGGACATCGTGTCAGAGAGATGTGTTGCCATTTTGAACGTAAAAGACGCCAGCGAGCTGGGCGTTCGCCAGCAGGATCGTGTCCGCATAATGGGAAAAAGAGGGGAGATCGTTGCACTGGTTGAGACCACATCTTCCCTTGTGCCCCCCGGGGAGGTTGGCCTTGTTCAGAACGCCTACGAGAAGATGGAACTGGCGGACCCCGAGGAAGAGGTTGTTGTAGTACCGGCCGAGAAACCCACGTCTGTTGATTATATCAAAAAGAAGCTTGATGGTCAGCCCCTGTCTTCTGAGGAGATATTTGCAATCGTGAATGACATTGTTAAGAGAAACCTGAGCGATATAGAGCTGACCGCCTATGTTTCCGGGGTTTACATAAACGGTATGAACATGGACGAGACAGTTGCGCTGACCAGGGCGATGGTTGAGACCGGCGAGACGATTTCTTTTGACCGGGGTCCGATATATGATTTTCACAGCATAGGTGGAGTTCCGGGTAACAAGATAACCCTTCTGGTTGTTCCGATAGTGGCCGCGGCTGGTCTGATGATACCCAAGACATGCAGCAGAGCCATAAGCAGTGCCTGTGGCACGGCGGACATTTTTGAGGTTCTAGCCCCTGTCTCGCTCACCATACACCAGATAAAGCAGATAACGGAGACAGTGGGAGGCGTGATAGCATGGGGCGGTGCGGTCAACATGGCACCGGCCGATGACCTGATAATCCGCGTGGAATACCCGCTTGGCATAGACCCGCACGCGCAGCTCCTGGCCTCAGTTATGGCTAAGAAAAAGGCTGTTGGCTCCGAGCGTCTGGCCATAGACATCCCCATGGGACCGGGGACCAAGGTCCCGGATTATGCCACCGCCAGGACTTTTGCGAGGGACTTCATCACGCTGGGAGAGCACCTGGGTATGAAGGTTGAATGTGCAATAACCTACGGCGGCCAGCCTGTTGGACGGGCGATAGGTCCGGCTGCGGAGGCGCGGGAGGCCCTCGCGGCCCTTGAAGGCAAACCATCCCCAAACAGTCTAATTGAAAAAGCAGTGGGTATGGCGTCAATACTCCTGTCCATGGATGGGAGAAGCAACTCCAGGGGGCTGGCCATGGAGATTCTAAAATCTGGAAAGGCCCTGGCGAAGATGAAAGAGATCATAGAAGCGCAGGGCGGGAACCCTGATGTAACATCCGACGATGTGCCCATAGGAAAATACACCTATGAATACACGGCGAAAAGAGATGGCTATGTAAAGGGTATAAGCAACAGAGCCATGGTGAAAATAACCAGAGCCGCCGGTGCTCCCAAGGACAAAGGAGCGGCTGTAATCCTGCGGGTGAAAGAGGGAGATGCCATAGACCCCGGAGACGTGCTTTTCACCATCCACGCCGACAACAGGAAAAAACTGCAGGACGCTGTGGACATAGCCAGGAAAACAGACCCCATAAAAGTGGAGGGCATGATAATAGAAAAAGTGCCGGCCATACATGAGATGTGATGTGTATTTGGTCAGTGAATATTTTATATCCTTTACCTAAACCTCTTTCCGAACATCAGAAAATCTTAGAAAATGTTAATATCGTAAGCATCATAACGGTGGGTTGATGAATAACTGGGCTAAGATAATAATCGGTGATAGCCGAAAAATGATAGAAGTTGGAGATAATAGTGTAGATCTGGTTGTTACGTCTCCCCCTTATTGGCATATTAAAGATTACGAAGTTGAAGGACAAATCGGATATGGGCAGAGTCTCCATGAATATTTGAAAGATTTATACAGAGTGTGGAAAGAATGCTACAGAATTCTTAAACCGGGACGGAGAATGGCTATAAATATAGGCGATCAATTCGCTCGTTCTGTAATTTATGGTAGATATAAAGTCATACCATTGCATGCTGAGTTCATAGCTCAGTGCGAGGATATAGGCTTTGATTATATGGGAGCAATAATCTGGCAGAAGAAAACCACAATGAATACGACCGGTGGAGCAAATGTGATGGGTTCTTATCCCTATCCTCCTAACGGAATGATTGAGATTGACTATGAGTTTATACTTATTTTTAAAAAACCCGGAAAAAGTGGAAAGATTCCAAAGGAAATTAAGGAAATGTCTAAGCTAAGCAAGGAAGAGTGGAAAGAATACTTCTACGGGCACTGGTATTTTGGTGGTGCAAGGCAGATAGAACATGAGGCCATGTTTCCAGAAGAACTACCAAAAAGGTTGATAAAGATGTATACGTTCGTAGGCGATACTGTTCTTGACCCTTTCCTTGGAAGCGGAACTACTGTAAAAGCAGCTTTGAATCTGAATAGAAATTCAATAGGTTATGAAATAAATGAAATGTTTTTAGATGTGATAAAAGAAAAACTGGGATTGAAACAAAGTTTACTTCAATTTAGTGGGGATATACAAATAATAAAACGACGTACTGCGATAGAGGTTGATGAGATTAATTATGTCCCGAGAATCAAAGATGCCAGACCAAAAATAGATCCCAAAAAATTCAATTTTAAAAACGACAGACTTTATAAAGTTGTTGACATCATAGATGAACAAACTATTAAATTAAATACAGGTCTATTCGTTAGGTTCCTTGGTGTAAAAATAGATAAAAAGGAAGAAGCATTGGAATATCTTCAAAATCGTGTTTTGAAAAAAGAGGTCTATCTTAAATTTGACAATGGCGTTGAGTTGAACGGAAATATTGTTAGTGCTTATGTTTATTTAAAAAATAGAATCTTCTTGAATGCGTATCTCATAAAATCTGGAATAGCGGTTCCGGACTTTTCAAAAGATTTTAAATTAAAGAACAAGTTCATCCAACTATGGAGGAATAGTAATGGGTAATGGCCTGGTTGTTATATATAGTATGAAGAGTTTTAATTCAACAAACGCTACCGGTTTACTCTTTTAAGGTAAGGAAGTGATAAAATGGCAAAAGAATGGATATTGAACATGGCGACAAACAGATGGGGACTTAATAAGAAAAATAGTGTTGGGCCAGTATCTCAATGGATAAGGGAGTGTAGTCCAAGAACTATTAAAGATTGGGAACAATTTTATTATAAAAAGCTTGCTGATTTTCTCAAAGTAAAGGGTGTTTCTTTATCTCCTAAGGAGTATATTGAAGATTTGGGAAGAAAATTGTATGTGAAAATTACAGAAGTTATACAGGCAGAAATAGAGGAAGTGACAGAAGAAGATTGTATTCGGTACATTTACAACCTTGTAATTAACAGGACCTACGATGGCTATTTAACGGAGATAAAAACAATATATGGCAAGTTGCAAAGGGATTTGGGTGTTGATATAAAACCTGCACCGGATGAGTGGGATAGACTTTACAATGTGGATTTTTATATACAAATTGGTAAAAATTATATTGGTTTGCAAATAAAACCGATAACTTATGAACAAACACCAGAAATTTACAGATGGAAAGAGTGGCTTGGTAAAACCCATAAGAAGTTTGAAGAAAATTTTGGTGGAAGAGTGTTTATTGTGTTTTCAATTAAAAAAGACAACAAAAAGGAAATTTACAACCCGGAGATTATTGAAGAAATAAAAAAAGAAATTGAGAGGCTTAGAGAGAGGAGTTGGTCGTAAACCTATCTAATCTTCTTCACACGCGTATAGCCTTCCACCGCCCTGAGCGGTAGCGGATGAATATAACAGTGCTCCGGGCGTAGTACTCTATGACCATGGCCAGCCAGACTCCATATAGGCCGAGGGATGTGTGGAAGCCCAAAACCATTGCCAGTGGGATCCTGAACCCGTATAAGCCGAAAAGCGAAGCGTAGAGGGGATATTTTGTGTCTCCTGCCCCTCTGAGGGCGCCGGCGAGGGTGAAATGGGTCGCTATGGCGATTTCCCCTATTGCGAGTATCCGTATGAAAACCACGGATAGAGTCACAACGGTTTCGTCCCGTATGAAAACCTCTGCTACCGGCCTGGCAAAAACGAAGAGCAGGAGACCCAGGGAGCCCATGGTCAGAATGGCGAGTTTGAGAGAGAGCCAGCCGCTCTTTTCTGCCGTCTCGGGGGCTCTCTCCCCGAGGTAGCGGCCGGACAGGGCGGTCGCGGCGGTGGCGAACCCCAGACCAGGCATGAATGAAAGGCTCTGGACCCGCATACCTATGCTGTGCGCCGCGACAGCGGCGTCTCCGAACCTGACCACCATTATCATGTATATCAGAAAACCTATCTGGATGGCCACTTGCTCCGTTGCGGCAGGGAGCCCTATGCGGACTATCCTCGTCATCATCTCTCCATCGGGGACCAGGGCGCCTGGCACTATTTGCACATCTCTTTTCTTGGAAATGAGTATGGAAGCATATATCATCGCTCCCACTAAAAAAGAGAGGAGAGTCCCCAGGCCAGCACCTTTCACTCCCATGGCCGGCATGCCGAGTTTTCCGAAGATGAAGATGTAGTTGAAAAACACGTTGAAGGCGTTCGTTGTTCCGTTTATACACATGGGCGTTTTTGCGTCTCCGGTGGCTATAAAAGAGGCTGCTGACACGGCCATGACAGCGAAGAGGGGAGAGCCAGCAAAAACAAAACGGGTATATTCCGCTGCCAGAGCTGATACGTCTAGGCTCGCCCCGTATATTCCCACGACGATGTCCGGTCGGAGTGTTCCGAGGAAGAAAAAAGGGATGCTTATCACGGCAGCGAGCAGGTAGGATTGTCCCACGGCCATGTCTCTATTCTTTGTCTCACCGGAACCTGTGAAGCGGGAGACGAGAGCCACGGTCCCCGCGGTCACAGCGGCCAGAACGGTCATAAGGATGAAAAAGACCTGGCCGCCTATGGTTACGCCGCCGACCGCTTTTCGTCCGAGGGTGCCCACCATTATTATGTCCGCTGTGACAGCCAGTGTCTGGAAAAGATTGTTGAGTATGGATGGCCAGGCGAGATGAAAAACCTGTTTTATTAAATTATCACCTTCTGACACAAACGGGCTTAACATTATCGTGATATATTAGTTTTTGTCCGTCGCACTCATTTTTCTTCTGCAATATGTTCTTTTTTCGCAGGTCTTGTGCCTATTTTTTCTTCCCGCCCATAGAAAACAAAACCATAATAGGAGATGTAGGAGGACAGGAGCATGCCCACGAGAATTACCGGGTGGAAAGGGTGTGTGAAGGGGTTGTCACACCTCGAGGCAGCGTTGAGCCCAAAGCCCACTGCGTAGAGAGAGACGGTTATTATAAATCCGTATACGGTCATATAAAGACGTGTTTTTTCAATTTTCTTTATTCTTCTGGCAGCGTTCTGAAGGAAAACGGCAGGTACGAGTGTGAAAAAAGCGGCGTACGTCGTTCCCAGAAAAACCATGAGTGGTTCAAGGTCCTGGTGGAAGGTTTCGTTTATGTCGCTCCTGGGAGGATGCATGTAAAATACGAGCCCGCAGACGAATATGGCCAGAAAAAGGTTGACGCCTATGAAAACCCTCCGCCACCCCCGGAAATCCCCATACAGGAGCTTTAGAGCGAACCCGGAGAAGAAAAACGGTGTGAACGTCAGGAAGACCCTTGAGACCAGGAACGTGTTTATTCCTCCCGCTCCCACGACCATAAACGGTCCCAGCAGGAGAAGGGTTCCCTGTAATATCAGGGCAGAAGAGAACCAGAGGGCGCTTCCCTCTTCTTTTTTCATGGACAACACGGCCAGGCCCATTAAGAAGAGTATGAGACCGGTTATTGAATACAGTGACAGGGATAGATATAGAGAGATGGTGTTCAACCGCACCACCACCCCACCGGTTTAAAACCGCTGTTTTCAAGGCTCTCGGTGAACGATGGAAGGATGAGCGGGATCAGAACCAGACAGGCCACAATGTTGCCGGCAACCCACACAAGCCAGACATGGGGAATTTCAGAGAGCGGGGTGTACCCCCATAGATGCGAAAGAAAAACGCCCCATGTTGCCCCCACGATGTGCGGGACGGTGAAAACCCAGAGAGCATTTCGCTTTGTGAAAATGTCCCTGAGACTCCTGGGCGTCGGGGTGTGTATGTACGCTGCCAGTGGGATAAGCACCTGGACAAAATCTGAGGACATGACCAGGGCGCTATAAACGGGCGGAAAACCATAGACGTATGCGGCCATGGAAGACCCGGCCCACACTCCGAGAGCGCCCCACATCCTGAACCAGAGGGCAAAAGAGATCATGAACGCTATGGCCGGATAAAAAAAAGTTACACCGCCAGATATGTCGTTTGTTATCAGCGCGTGGTAAGCGAGAAAAAAAGAGGCGACCATTGAGACGCTGAAGCCAACTCCGCGCCTCTGCCACCGCCCGTTAAAACCCTTTTTGTAAGCACCTTCCCCTTCCATCTCCTTTCACCGGGTCAATGTTTGAGCCGTCCCTTTTAACCACGGCGCCAGTGCATGTATCAAATTACCCATATTTATGGTTTTTCTATTTCTCAGCCTTTTTGACTCAGTCTTTCAATTTTTCAAAATGGACGAATAGAGACCAGAAAACAGCCACCCATACGACGAACAGAAAATCTCCAAGGTGTGTGTGCACCCACATCATCGTAGCACTGTCCCGGTAGTACATTATGAGGACAAGCATGACCATGCGCAACAGGTTTATGAGAAAAGCGCCGGACACCCCTATTGCCATCCAGAGGGCTTTGCGCCTTCCGGGAATGGGGAGCGGGATGATCAGGGCAGAGAGTATGAAAGCGAACATGAGCAGACTTCTCAGACCGGTGCACCCCCATGCGATGACCAGCGTGCTGTTTTCGTTCAGGCCGAAAACCGTGAGCGCGCCCGCCTCTTCCACCAGACCAGAAGGTGAAACGTATTGGGGGGGAATCCCATAGGGCAGGGCTCCCTTGTAAACGGGATATCCCATCCCCCCCGGCCCCGTTATCCAGACCACAACATCAACGAACCAGTCCGCGACGGTCTCAAAAAAATGCTCGTAGACCAGCTGCAGACCTTTAAGGGCCCCGGCCAGTCCCACCACCAGGACGATTGGAACCGCCACCTCTCTGATATGTCTGTAGCCAAAGAAGAAAAGTATCACCCCGAGGACGAATATGACATAGTCCGTCTGGCCATATCCGCCGCCGAAGATCCCCCGCGTGGCCAGGTCAAAAACAAAGCTGCCCGCACAGACCAGCAGGCCTACGGCCATCTCATCAATTTCCGGGATAGGAATTTTCCTATACCTGTCTTCGTCCTGGTAGACTATCACAAAGACGAGGAGAGAGTAAAAGAAGAGGTTGAAAAACCCCTGTGTTGATATTACACTGAGGAGTGGGCTTATAAAAAGCGCGGAATAAAAGAGAATCATCCTGTTGTTCGAAAACCACACACGCATTTTAACGGTTTTTTCCGGGGATATGAGTCGGGAGGGGGGGACGACTGAGATTTTTTCTCTCCCACCATCCCGCACCACGGGCAGTTCTTTTTCTCTCATTTTTCCTCTCCGTCCAGAAGGAGCTCTTCAAGCCCTTTTCTCAGAGAGACCCGGGGATAAAACCCGAGGACCTCCCTGGCCAGGGTTATGTCACCCCTGCTGTGCATGATCTCTCCGGGTATCGGGTCAGCGTATTCAATTCCCAGGGCGTCCGCGCCTGTTATCTCAAGCATGATCTCTGCGAGCTCTTTTATTGATGTTGACTCGCCGGTGGCGCAGTTGAAAACGGTCCCGACAGCGGCGGGGTTTTTCAGGAGCAGATCCACCATCTCCACAACATCTTTCACATGGATGAAGTCCCTGGTCTGTTCCCCTGTGCCATATATCAACGGCGGCTTTTTTTCCCTGATTCTCTGTCTGAAACGCGTTATGACACCGGAATACGGGTTGTTCGGGTCCTGGCGGGGGCTGTATATGTTGAACGGGCGGAGTGCTGTTGCTTTCAGCCCGTGAGTGGCATAAAATGCCATGGTGTATTTTTCGCCTGCCAGTTTGCTGACGCCATATGGCGACAGGGGGGCGAGGCTGTGGCTTTCGGAGATGGGGAGTGCGGTGGGGTTCCCGTATACGGCGGCGCTTGAGAAATAAACGAATCTCTCAACGTCCACCGCGGCGGCTTCTTCAAGAAGCACTAACGTCCCTGTTATGTTGTGGCTCTCGTCTTCCAAGGGGTCTTTTATAGAAGCGACAACGCTCACCTGTGCCGCACAGTGGACAACGGCGTCCACGTCTGCTATGACCTTTTTAACGTCCTCTCTTTTTCTTATGTCTCCTATCGCTGTGACCTCGTCCACGTCTCTTATTGGCGAATGACGCAGGTCGATGCCCACGACGTCGTGAAAGTCTCTAAGATGTTCTACCAGATATGAACCCACCTGTCCGGCGCTTCCTGTGACCAGGATTTTCACGGCATCACCTCTGTGTTCAGATACTTTGTTTTACAGATAAAGGAGGTGTTGGTGTTAAAAAACATTTTCTCTAATCTGCCAGATGCGAGGTGCCAGATGTGAAACCGAGATGCGAAGACCGAAGACCGAAAAAACTTTTAATCCCGAGATACATAGATACAATAGTGAGGAGAGAGAATGCTGGCTTTTTCGGATAGAAACCCCGTGTTTTTTCGCCAAAAAGGAAAAAAAGGCCCCTTTTTCTCCGGCCTCTCAGTATTTTTTCTGTTTTTACTTTTGTCTTCATCGCTCCTTCTTCCAGCGCTTTTAGCCGGCGAGGCGTTTTTTGTGGGCGATGCACACGCCTCTGGTGAAAGAGAGGGTGGATGGTGGAACAGGGACTGGGAATACCGGATACCTGTAACCGTCAGGGATGCAGCGGACCACGACCACACGCCTTTTCTGGTGGACCTCTGGCTTGATCTGTCAAAGTACGATGTGGCCAATTTCACGGCTGAGTGCAGAATAACGGAACTGTTTCCCTCGGGCGAGAAGGAAATACCCTTTCAGGTGGTGAACGACAGGAACATAAACGGCCGCTCTTATGAAGCGAGGGTGGTATTCCCCGTGGAAAACCTGCGTGCTGGCGAGACCATAGCATTTTACATTTACTTCGGGAACCCCGGGGTCCAGCCTTCCACACTGCAGAGAGATTTCCACCCGGAGACGATAAAGAACACGCTCTACAATCCCACGCCGGAAAACAACAATTACCGCCTGTCCGGGCCGACGGATGTTTTTGTTGATGAAACCGGGAAAATGTACGTGGCTGATAGAGGCAATCAGAGGGTCCAGATATATGACTCAGATGGGAGATATGTTATGTCTCTGGGCGTGTTTGAGCGGGCAGGCAGCGACACCGCACACCTGAACCATCCATCGGGCGTATGGGTCTCTGAGACCACGGGGTACATTTATGTTGCTGACGAGGGAAATAACCGTGTGCAGGTCTTTTCTTCCTCGGGCGCCTACGTGGACACTTTTTCGGCGAATCTCTCATCTCCGTATGATGTGGCTGTGGACGAAAACGGCAGGGTTTTTGTCTCCGACACCGATAACAACCGTGTCGTCGTTTTTGCTCAAAACGGCAGCGTTGCTGGAGAGATAAAAGACGCGTATGGGGTCCCGCTCAGGTACCCGGGCGGTCTATGGTTTGACTCCGGTGTTCTGTTTGTTGTGGACACGGGGAACCACCGTGTGGTGCTTTTCAATGCCACCTTCCAGCCCATAGATATGATAGGAAAGGGTACACTTGGCACAGGTCACGGGGAGTTTTCTTTTCCCTCCAACGTGGTGGTCCATGGCAGGCGAGTATTTGTCTCAGACACAGGCAACAAGCGCATAGAGGTGTTTGATAAGAACTCCCTTTCCTATCTATACAGTGTGGAATCCTCTTCCACAGGAGAAGAGACCTTCATGGAGACCCCCCGCGGGATTTTTGTTAGCGACGGCACTGTGCTGGTGGCCGATCAGGGGACAAACCGTGTGCTCTCTTTTTCAAGCTCTGGTGCCCTCATATCCTCTTTTGGTTTTGGTGCATCGCCCCTGAGCCCCTTCTCTCTTAAAAACCCACGTGCCGTGGACGTCTCTCCCAATGGAACCGTCTATGTGGCGGACTGGGGAAACCACCGTGTGGTTGCTTATTCTTCAACAGGAGGACACCTGTTTACGATAGGCGTGCCCGGCGAGATAGGCTCTGATGTGTTCCATCTGGCAAATCCAAACGATGTGGTGTTCCATGATGGTGATCTTTTTGTGGCGGACAGGTATAACAACAGAGTCCAGGTTTTCAATGCCACAAATGGAATGTTTGAACAAACACTCGGCGGCGTGGACGGTGGCACGGAGAGCTATGGCGGGTTTAACCAGCCGTGCGGTCTCGCGGTTGACGAAGAGGGCAGAATTTACGTCGCTGACACATATAACAACAGGGTTCTTCTTTTCAACTCTGCGGGGGAGTTCGTGTCAGAGATTGGAAACGGGCAGGGGACTGGTCCAGGCGAGTTCAGACACCCCTATGACATTGAGATATACGGAAACATGATATATATACTGGACACGGACAACTTCAGAGTTGAGGTGTTTTACAAACAAAACCTGACGTATGCGGGGACGTTGCTGTCCGGCTCTCCGGGACTGGGCCCATACGATGTGAGATGGCCCTGCGGCTTTGACATAAGAGATGGGAAAATGGCGATAGCAGACACGTACAACCAGCGTGTACAGGTATATATTATAACGGCGCCTCTCAACGTGACATATCTTTTCACTATTGGGACAAACGGAACGGTTGGGGTGGACAACCAGCATTTCATGCGTCCCAGGAAAGTTGACATAGGACCCGATGGAAAAATATACGTGGCGGACGCGGACAACAACAGGATACAGGTTTACAGTGAAAACGGCGAGCACCTCTCAACTATAGGGGCAGAGATGCAACCCGTTTATGACGATTTCTCCCTGGCTTCACCCACAGACGTGAGTGTTGACAGAGAAGGGAATATATACGTGGCGGACAAGAACAACCACCGGGTTCAGGTGTTCTCTCCGATGGGAGAGCATGTTATGACTTTTGGCTCACGTGAAAAGAGAGAGGCTGGTAGCGATAACAACCACCTTTTTGTACCGGGGGGTGTGAGTGTCAGCGGAGACATCGTTTACATCGCCGACACCGGGAACGCCAGAGTGCAGGTTTTCAACACCACTGGAGAATATCTGAAAACGATAGACGTTGATTGTTATTCCGTTGAGGTGGACTCTGGTAGAATTTACTACGCTGAGGCCCCGTTCCACGCAATACTCATAACATCAGAGGAAGGTGAGACGATCCAGCTTTTTGGAACCCCCGGGGAGAGCGGGACGGACATGGAGCACCTCAATTTTCCTCTCGCAGTTGACGCCGACTCAGATGGGAACGTATACGTCGCTGACACCGGCAACCACCGGGTGGTGATATACAGAGGGGTGGAGGACAGGGTAGGAGACGAAGTCTGGGGGGAGACAGGGGTTAAAGGCACAGATATCACACACTTCTCTTCCCCAGAAGGGATAGCTGTCTGGAACAACATGGTTTTCGTATCGGACACAGGGAATTCCAGAATACAGGTCTTTACCACTGAGGGAGAATATCTTTTCACACTCGGCGTTTCGGGAGAGTCTGGTGTTGATAACAGCCATTTCTCAATGCCAGACGGGATTTTTGTGGCTGATGATGGGACAGTATATGTCGCTGACACAGGAAACAACAGGATAGTGAGGATAGTAAACGCAGAGGTGGAAACCGGGACCATGGAAAAAAAGCCCGTACAGGTGCCATGGTATGTGAGGGGATTTGGTCCCTTCCCCATCCCGCTATGGATCCTGTTTTCTCTTTTCCTGATCTCCACATTAATATTTTTGACAGCATTCAAAAGCAGACATAAAAAAGAAATGGGCGTTTTTCCCTTTAAGAAAGGAGTTTTTTACAGAACAGAAAGCCCAGAAGCGCTATATGGGATCTATAAACAGGCGGTGGCGGGAAACATGCCCGGGCTGATAATATCACGCACTCCCCCCGACGTTCTTGTGGAAAAATACAATCTTTCGCCTGCACTCCTTGGAGGGTCATCTGCCAGAGAGTCGCCTACCAGAGAAACAGGGAAGGCAGAGGAAGGGGCCGAAAAAAAGGAGAAAAAACGCAGAGAAGAATTGTACTGGCTCACAAACACGCCGGGTAAAAACACGGTCTCCCCGGGGGACATCAACCGCCTGCTCTTCCTCGTGAACCGTTTCGCGAAAGAAAACCCCGGCGGCATCGTTGTACTGGACGGTATGGATGCGATATCTACACGTCTTCCAGAAGAAAAATTTGTTGATGTCGTAGGCCGTTTGAAAGAGATAGCAGCGTTGGGGGGCATTTACTTATTTGGGCGGTTCAACATGCGCGCATACGACGAAAAGACACTTGCACTGATAGAAGAGGAGACGGAAAAAGCGCCTGAATTAGAAAAAACATGACCCGGTACATGAAATATGGTCCACTTGGATATATGAGAAGTCTGTTTTGTGGTGCGGGGGTCGAGATTTGAACTCGAGAACTCCTACGAGACCAGACCCTCAATCTGGCGCCTTTGACCTGGCTTGGCTACCCCCGCACAGAGGTGCCATTTCAATATTTGAAGTGTGTGTTTATAAATCTTGCGCATCGGTGGTTGTTGGGACATGTGCTTACACTATGTCTCCGAGAGACGCCCTGAAGTCCTCGTAGAGGTCCTCCAGCACTTCAAGAGCTTTTATGAAAGCCTCTTTTGCGGAGAGCGATCCGTCCGTCTCAAACCTCAAAACAACCCTGCTCTCGTCACCCTCAACAGATATCCCATCTCTGGGGCAGATCTCAACACAGGTGTTGCACAGAGTGCAGGCCTCTGGTTCGCTCACCTCCACTTTTTTGCCTTTGACAGAGAGTATTTTGACCGGGCACATGTCAACGCAATCGCCGCAGCCGTCGCATGTCTCTTTTACAGTTATGACCGGATAGTATTTGTATCCCACAGCCTGGCACACCTGCCACTTTGCATGCTGCCTCCCCGTTCCGAGTTCGGCTGTGGCATAGATAAGAAGCGCCTGGTCTTCCCGGAGCTTCACAATGGGTATCAGGGGGTCTTTGACCTGCAGACTCTTGTCGCCTAGCGGCTCCAGGTCTCCGCTGTAGACGGTGCATGGTCCTTTTTTGTTCAAACTGTAAATGATCGTACAGTTAGGGCAGCCCTCTCCGCCACAGGTGCACTCTTTTCTGAAGTTGAACCGCTTGAGGTCTGTTGGTAGAGGAATCATACCCAGGCGGTGGGCTATTATCTCATCAAAAAGAGGGGCAGCGGATTCATACTCTTTCCCGCTCTCGTCCAGAATTGTGCCCATGTGAAACTCCACGTCCTCAATAGCCATTTTTGGTATGTCCACCATCAGCGCTCTCCTTATGGCGTTAGCCACAGGCGGTGTTATGTCCGTCAGGACCAGTCTGGCGGTTTTTTCAGAGAGCTCACGAACTTCAACGCCCATCTTACACTCTCCTTCCTCTTCTGCCGCCCTTGGGTTTCGTGCCGTCGTGCGGTATCGGCGTCACGTCTTCTATGCGCCCCAGGCGAATCCCCGCTCTGGTCAGCGCTCTCAGAGCTGCCTGTGCCCCTGGACCTGGGGTTTTTGATTTGTTTCCACCGGGAGCCCTGATTCGCACATGAAGTGTGTCAAAACCCTTCTCCTTGGCTATCTCAGCCACACGCTCAGCAGCGCGCATGGCGGCGTATGGGGAACTCTCATCTTTGGCGGCCTTCACCACCATACCACCGGTGCATTTTGCTATCGTCTCTGCGCCGGTTATGTCCGTAACCAGGATGAGTATGTTGTTGTATGACGCATATATGTGGACTATGCCCGTTCTTCCCATCAGCTCTCACCCCTCTCTTCGCCGCTTTTTGCGGGGGCTTTCTCTGGAGTCTCAGTTTTTTCTTCTTCTATTATACCCTCTTCGCTCTCGTCTCCCTCTTCACTCATCTTTTTTGCCTCTTCAATGACCTTCTTCGCTTTCTGAGATATCTTTATTTTCTCCTTCTTCTCCTGTTCGCCACCCTTTTCAGATTCACTGGGTGATGTCGGAGCAAAATCCTCCTCTTTTGGTCTGGCAGGGTGGAGCTCGTCGCTCAGGGGAGAAAACTCGCTGTATTTTATTTCCTCTTCCTCCTTTTTGGTTATGAGACGCCCAGGAGTGTTCACAACCCGATCCCCAATCGCTATGTGTCCGTGGACGATGAACTGTCTGGCCTGGCGTGGGGTCCGTGCCATCCCTTTCATATAAACCACGGTCTGGAGCCGTCTGTTCAGTATGTCCTCAATGCTCAGAGCGAGGATGTCGTCAAGGTCGCCCTCCGCCGGAAGCAGACCCAGCCGGAAAAGCTTTTTCTTTAACTGGTCCACCTCTTTGAGGGCCTGTTCGTCGTGGACTCTGATACGTGCCATGAGATCTCTGGCCTGTTTCCTGAAATTCCTCAAAACCGACTGGGCCTTCCATATCTCCCGTTTGTTTTTGAGCCCATATTTTTTGACAAGATCTTTTTCTCGCTCAATTCTGTCCTTTTCCCACGGGTGCGAAGGTGTGTAATACTTTTTTCTGCTGAACTTTGGATCACCCATACTACCACCATCACTTCCTCTTCCTGCTCACACCCAGGGTCAGACCCGTACGGCCGTTGGACCTGGTTCTCTGTCCTCTCACCTTCTGCCCCGTCTCGTGTCTTATACCGCGGTAACAGCGTATCTTTTTCAGCCTGTTTATGTCATCGTTTCTATAAACATCCACATCGGCAGAGATCAGGTGGATGTTTTTTCCCGTCTCATAGTCCCTCTGCCTGTTCATGTGCCACCCGGGGAGGCGGTTTGAGAGCTCTGAGAGCACCTCTGCGAGCTTTTCCACCTCCTCGTCGCTCAGGTCACCTATCCTCCTTTTAGGGTCAAAACCGACCATCCGCACAATGGACAGAGCAGTCCTCCGTCCCACACCTTTGATGTCTGTCAGAGCATAGGCTAGCGGTCTGTGTCCGTCCAGGTCGGTGTTCGCAAGCCGGACGATGTACTTAAACGTGGCACTCTCTTCTTCTGCCAAGGCACTTCACCCTTAAACTGTTCTGGGAGACACCCTTTAACTGACACTCTCATATAAATGTTTCTCCACCTTTTCCTTTTTTGCCATTGCAGACTGCCATCTCCCGGGTGTTTAAGAAGACAACCTTTTTCTATCCAGTCTTGTTGTCTTTCGGTGTATGTGTGTGTCCTGTGGTCTCTGGGGTTCTCCGAGGTGTCCTCTGGACAGGCGGTTTTTTAGGTGTTGGTACGAAGGCACTGAGTGTCCCATATACTTGGGCGGCGGCGACAAGACAGCGGTGGGCAGGTCTTTTACGCTCGCAACCGGTCTCTGGGACGTAATCAAAAAAGGATGGGACAGCAAAGACGTCTACATAAACGCCAGCGACATATCCGGAAACACTGTGGAGGTAAAAGGACACGCCAGGGGGATGAAGCAGCCATAGACTACATAATATCAGCACTCCAAACCGTCTGGAACACCATAAAACACGTGGGAGAAGCCATAGCAAACGCTCTGGAGAAGATGGTGGACTGGGTGATTGTGATTGATAAGATAAAGTGTGCCGTGTGTGCTGCTCTGTTTCCGATTTTGAGTTTTGTTTATTCCCAGATGGGCTGATGGCTTTCTTTATTTTCTCGGAGAATTTTTACCTCTAGGTATTGGCACGCGGCCGTTCTGGTCTGGAGATTACCCGTAGTGGAAGCGGGTTAAATGAACAGCGGACAGCACACCCTCAAAGTATCCGAGGAAGTACTGGTCAACGGGGGTTTTCGCCTGCGCTCCCTGGAGTTTGAACTGTTGTCCTATGGGAAACCCGGTGTCGCTTACGACCTTTATTTCGTGTGCGTTCTCTTCAATCCTTGTCTCCCCCAACCGGTGGCCAGGGTGTTTTTCTGAGGGCGTCCCAGACCCACCCTCTCTACCGTTTTTGTCCATCTTTTACACCGATGGACAGAGGTCCGGTGGGTTAACTTTTTTATCCCGCCCACCTTTCCGTTCCCGGTGACGGATTTGACGGCCATCCGGGATGTGGACAAGAAAGCGATGTCAGGGTCAGGCCCTCTGTTGTCTGAAAAAGAAAAAGAGGCCCTCATATCGGACCTCCTGAGGTGTGGGGCGGTGAAGTTCGGGGATTTCGTCCTGACGTCTGGGAAACGGAGCACTTATTACGTGGACATAAAACAGGCAAGCACCGACCCGGCTGTTTTGAAAAAGATTGCGTTTTACATGGCCCGTTTTATCCGCAAACAATTCGGAGAGGCGAGAAAAAGCGTTGAGCACATAGCCGGAATGGAACTCGGTGCAGTGCCGCTGGCAACTGCTGTATCCCTCGAAACCGGCATCCATATGCTCATAATAAGAAAAAGAAAAAAAGAGTATGGTGTGGGAGAGAGGGTCATCGGGTCTTTTAGGGGGGGCGAAAATGTGGTCGTGGTGGAAGACGTCGTTACCACAGGCGGCTCGTCTCTGGACGCTGTGAGAGTTTTACGTGAGAGCGGGCTGGATGTGCTCGTGGTCATCTGTGTGGTGGACAGAGAAGAGGGGGGACCGGAGGCGCTTCAAAAAGAGGGAGTTCCCCTATTTTCGCTTGTAACAGCCGGAGACCTGCTCTCACATAGCGATGTATCGAGTGGGAGTTGATAAAATGGAAAGCGCAGATAGCAGGAAAAGAAAGAAGAAAGAGCTTCTTTCCACCCCAGTTAACCAGATCGCCATAGAAGAAGACATGCGTGTTGACGACCTCGTTGAACAGATGGCGGGCATGTCCATACAGGCTAGAAACCTCGGCCTCTGCGCTCTCATTTATGAAAAGATGCTGACGGATGAAAAGCGCCCAACGGTATTCCTCGGTCTGAGCGGGCCTCTCATAGCCGCCGGCCTCAGGAGGGTTATACGGGATATGATAGAGAAAAATCTCGTGGACGTGGTGGTCTCAACGGGGGCCATCCTGTACCAGGACTTCTACCAGGCCCTGGGGGGGGACCATTACACTGGCTCGCCGGACATGGATGATGTGCTGTTGAGGGACCTTTACATTGACAGAATCTACGACACGCTTGTGGACGAAGAGAAGTTTGGTGAGACGGATAGATACATAGGAGAACTGGCTCTGTCTCTTGAGCCGAGGGGATATTCAAGCAGGGAGTTCCTTGATTTCCTGGGTTCTCAGGTAGATGATCCGGACAGCATACTCGCAACGGCCCACCGCCACGGGATACCCGTGTTTTCGCCTGCTCTGAACGATTCAAGCATAGGGATAGGTCTCACGTATGCGTATGCCAGACAAAAGAAAAACAGATCTGAGAAAAATATCTCTGGCGGCGGTGGAAGCGGTGGAGAAAAGTTTTACATAGACCCGATAAGGGACAACTATGAGCTGACACAGATAATAATTAATTCGCGCTCCACGGGGGCTGTTTATATAGGGGGCGGGACTCCGAAGAACTACATAAACGACGCTGTTGTGATGGCAAACTACGGCCTTGAGAGAGAGGTTGAGGGACACGAATATGCGATACAGATAACCACTGCCACCCCCCTGGACGGCGGGCTGAGCGGTTCTACCCTGGGGGAGGCGCAGAGCTGGGGAAAGATTTACAGGGAGGCAAAAAAGGCCATGGCATTCGTTGAGGCCAGCATAGGGCTGCCCCTCATAGCTGGCTATCTTTTTGGCAGAAGAGTCGGAGAGAACAGGACCCGGCTGCGCTTTGTGTGGGACGGAGACGCGCTGGTTTCAATGGAACCGTACCGCTGAGCGTGTGCCATGTTTTCAAAGTTTTTCTTCAACGGACCTGACCTTTTTTTCCATGGTGGCTTCCCGGTCTATCCGGTGGTCTATTTTTATTGAGACCACCACCCTCTTTGCGCCCTTCTGGAACACCCGCTTTTCTGCTTCTTCCACCGCCTTCCAGAGGGTTCCAAGGTTTTCTACTTCCAACACTGTGGCCATGGGAGTAAGGGTGTGCTTTACACCCATTTCTCTGAACGCTTTTACTGCTTCCGCCACGTATTCGCTCACGCTTTCCCCCTTGCCCAGCGGAGTTATGCTGACCTCTGCGATTATCACCTTTTCACCCCCGGAGTTTCACCCTGTGTTCTGTCCAGTTGTTTCTGCCGGCCGGTCACACTCTTCCTATGTCATGGATGTATATCATATATGTCTGACCTTTAAGAACATTATTTCAGATATATCTTATACACACATGCGTCGTCTCCTTTGAAAACACATTTTTCTTCAACGACATCCGCTTTCGTGTGCGTTAGCTCTGTCAGACCTATGTACGCTCCGAGCCAGGCAGCACAGTCCTCTTTTATTCTGTTGGGCGTGTCTCTCATCTCTATGATTATCTGGTCTTCTTCATACTGTGCGCGCACGGATCCGTATTTGTAAAGCTCTTTGTATATTGTCATAGCTCTTGCGATTATGCGCTCCAGGGACGACCACATAAGGAGGTATTTGAAGAGGCCCAGGTCTTTTACGGTGTACCGCCCTCCTTCTTTAACGGCGTCCATGCCTTTCTTCTCAGATATCCAGCGCAGAACGCTGCTGAGCAACTCCCTGTCATAGAACTCCCCGTCTTTTATCTGGGAGTGGTTGAACCCGACGTCTTTTTCAAGTTCTGCCACCCCATCTTTGCCCCATTTCTTTTTGACGTATTTGAAAAAACCGTTTATGACGGAGCCACGCACTTTTTCTACGGCATTCACATCTTTTTTCATCATTTAAGCACCTCTTATTCTATTGGCGTTTTATCAGCGTATGATATATATGTCCTGGTGCTTACTTAAATTTTTCAACAAAACCAGGGGCTAATTTATGAAACAGTCTAATTTATTCGCCGTGTCTCTGACATTTTCGCATACACTTTTGCACACAACTTGTCAGATGTTGACTGTCAGAGCGCGGTGGCGTCCATGCCTGTGTGAAGAGACAAGCGTGGTCTTATCATACAGTACTCCAGTTTTCGGGTTCGGTCGTCAAAGATTATAGCAAGTCCCCTCCTGGAATCCATTGTGCTGACGAGAGAGGCAAGGTCTCTTCCTTTTCCCATAAAACTCTGCCTGGCCTTTGACAGACTCGTTATGTCCGGCTCTGCGGTTATCTGGTGAGAAATCACCATATCCGCTTGGCGTATGGCCGTGTCGTGGATGGCAGAGGGCTCCTGTGTGGCCAGCACGATGCTGAGCCCCGGGTGTCTCCCCAGTTTTATCCAGTCAATAAGCGGTTGCGAAGAAATCGTGGTCCCATCTGATGGGAGAAAAAGATGCGCCTCGTCTATGACGAGATATACCAGCGGGATGCGTTTCTTTTTTCCGCCGCCCCCTTCCAGGTCCCATTCTTCTTTGCTCTCCCCGCTGTTTCCCAGCAGTCCCGCCAGTTTCTGCATCTCCACGGTCATTTCAACGGTTTTTTCATGCAACAACCTCTCAGCAATAAGCGCGACCACAAAAGACCGCATGTCAAGGGTGCCCATTCTCCTAAGCCCGCTTATGTCAAGTATGGTTATCCTGCCTCCCTCCACCAGAGATTGTCCGCTCCCGTCTTTGTCCTCTGAAAAAAGCCCGGTGTTTTTCGCCATTCTGAGAAGGGCAACAAGTGCTTTTCTGGTCTGCTCGTCCGAGCCCATCTTTTCCGCTGTTTGTATCATATCACTCAGGGTGTACCCGGCGTGTCCGTGTCTTGCATATCCGTGTTCCGCGCCGTCCGGGTATCCATCCATCTCTGCCCTTTTTCTGTCTCTGAGGCTTTCCAGAACGTCCAGCAGGAGAGTGCCCACAGGGTCTGTTGGGGAGAGGTGGAAAAGCGAGAGCCACATGTGCTGGCTGACCTCGTCGGCCCGGAACTCCAGGAGCCGGTCCATGTACGGTTTCTGCCCGGTGGATTCAAGCTTTTCCACGGTCTTTCTGGGCATGGCTATCAAAACGTTGTCCAGCCCCCTTGGAGCCAGCTCTCTGAAATCCTTCATCCGCTCCACTTCAGCCGCATTTGTGTTCGGGGACTTCAGGCTGTGAAAAACGCTCATGGTGTCCACGACGAGAACCGCTATCTTGTTTCTCATCTCCGCCGGCAGAAGAGAGAAATTTTCAAGGAAGACACCGAGGGTGTAAGACTTTCCCGTTCCACGTTTGCCCAAGACAAGGATACAGTGGGGCGTGGCGAGGTCAACGTAGAGTGCGCCCCCCTCTTCATAGACCCCGCCTGGGTAAGACACCACTTTTCCCATATAACCGCACCCTTCCGAGCCGTACTTTTTAACATCGCTCTCTCTTCTGCCCAGTATTTCAGTTCTCACACATCTCCCTCCACATGTCACGCCAGTATGTTCATACCACTGGCCGCCGCAAAGACGAAAAGCGTCATGGCAGCCGGTAGAGAGTGCCCAAGAGATCTTTTAAAGGCGACACGGTCGTCGCCGCCGAGTATGCCCGTGGTGAAATAGGATGTTGTCACAACAGAGAAAAAAAGAAAAACAGCGAGCACCCCCATGAAGGCGTCTGTTGAAAGAGATGGCCTTGCTCCGAGCGTTGAGAACTCTCTTGTGAGAAGAGAGTAGAGAGATACAGTGACCCCCATCACAAGCGGGGCGAAAATGATGCTCGTGCTCTTCATCATATCAACTACACTCTTCAACTTTGTTTTTATGTCATGGTCAACCTTTTGCATCTCACGCAGATAACTGGAAACGGATATTATCGTCTCGCCAGCAGAAACAGGGTCTTTTTTAACACATTCAACCAGCGTTTTCATAGCAGCACGTACGCCTCTGCTGTCCATGTTCTCCATCAACCCTCCACGGCCAAAAAGGATGTGGTCAAGCGGTTTTCTGCTTATTCTCAGGCGGTTTGAAATGTCCACCATGAGGTTGCCCAGGGGTGTGTCGCCCAGGGCCCGGCCAGACTTGTGCACTGCGGTCTCAAGAGGGTCCCCCTCCAGCAACCTGCTCCCGATGTGAAACAGGGCGTCTGGGAGCTCTTTTTCCATTTTCAGGAGGCGTTTTCGTTCCCTCTCGCTTTTCTCCGTGGAAACCACAAAAAACACTCCCAGACCATAGCTCACGGAGAGCAAAAAAACAACCACGCCCGGCAGAGCGGAGAAAACAGGGACATCCATGCCGACATCTCTGAGCGTCAACATGAGAACGGGAAAAAACCCGGCCACGGCACCAGCCAGCACGCCCTTCTTTTTCTCCCGACTCCACCCAACTTTTTCCACCTGTGGCGGAGCGGAAGTGCCCGGTCTCTTTCCGAGTATGTAATATGCATAGGCAAAGGTCGAGAAAGGAAAAACGACGTCCATGAGAGCCACAACAGCCAGGCCGAAATCCCCGCTGCCTTTCTCCACGCTTTCGCCCACGGAGCCGGAGACGTCCTCCAGCTCGTCCACGCCCGTGACACTGTTAGAAGCGCCCGCTCCACCAGCGGTGACAGATATGTCCATTCCCTGGAGGGGTATAACTGCGCCCATCAGCATGGGGAGGACCACCCCCAGGGCGAAAAGCACGGTTGTTGGGCCGCTCAGAGAAGAGGCGAACTCTTCCACCTTTTCCTTTGAGCCGTTTATGACTATCATGTGTGCCTTTTCAAGTGCCCGTTCACGCATCTCAGGGGACGCCTCGGAAACAGCGCTTTTTATGGTGTAAAGGGCGCGCTTGAACTCCTCACTCCACGCACCCCATCTCTGGGCAAAAACACTCAACGCCTCATCAACCGTTTGATGCCTGCGCAGAGCTACCTCGCGCAAAACCCTCCTGAAATGTGACGCCAGGGGCTCCTCGCTGTTCTCGGCAGCGAACTCAACCGCTCTCTCAAGAGAAGGCGAAGTCCTCAGGCTCATGGTCATGTAATTTATTGGCTCCGGTGTCCGACCGATTGAAAGCGCCTGGACCCTTTTTGCGAGAATCTCAGGATACGATGAGAGGAGCAAGAAAACAATCGCCGGCCCGAAAAGAACAACAGGAAGCAGATATGATCTGTAAAAATCGTAATGGGCGGGAAAGAGGGAGACCAGAGCGTAAAAACCCATCAGAAGAGCGGTGAAAAAACAGACAGATACAACAGCAGAGAAACGGACGGCCTCCTGCGGGTAAACGTCCATGCCAAGAAAATATGTCGCCTCTGTAAAAGATGGCTGAAGAACCTGTCTGCGGGTCTTATCCCACTTCTTTTTTTCCCGTTCATATAGATCCCGGGCGTCCCGCACCTCTGGCGAACCTGGCGGGAAGTTCATCTCAACACCCAGAAGGTTTCTCTTAGCTGCCAGGAGGCGTTTTTCAGCACTGTACAGTTTTTTTCTGTCCACTCCGCCTCCGCCACCAACGGCTTTGCAGCCGATATAATACCACCTGCCGTACCGGGGAAAATATGACCGCCGCCGGTCATCGCCGTGCTTGTCCCTCATTTGACCACCCCACCCCCACCCTGTTCAAACCCCTTCTTCCACTCCTCAAAAAACTCCGCGGCGTCATCTTCCCCGCCCGTTTTCCACCCCTCGTCAACCATGGACCAGAAAAGCGAATACGCCCTGCTGACACTCTCCGGCCTGACAGCGCCCGTAAAACCGCTGTTCCCCGCCACCTCCACCAGATACCCGTGTATTTTTCCCCGGACATCAATGTTGTAAATCGCTTCTTCAACACGCATGCCCCAGTCCCTTGCTATGCGGGCGACTACCTCGGACCTGTAATAAAAATCGTCTGTTGGGACAAGAGAGTCTTTTACATCCGAGTATTCCATCAGAGCCCTGAACTCTCCCTCAACGTCTTTGTCTACCTCAGCCACAGAGAGAACCCGCCTCCGAACCCGGTGGCCGCCTCCGGGGCGCACCAGACCGGCGACAACCACAACATCTGTGGCAGAAAAAGACGGGAACGGGATGCCGATGTCATGGACCACTCTCTCATAAACCGCCCTGGGGCTGTCGGCGTGAAAAGTTCCCATGACAGAGGAACCAGCAGTCCCGGTCCTCATGGCCTCATACAGCACCTTTGCTTCTTCGCTCCGTACCTCTCCGAGAACAAGGGCGCTCTCACCCAGACGCAGCGAAACCCGGAGCGCGTCTCTGCTATCAGAACCGTTTCCCACGAGCATGCTCTGGACCTTATATCCCAGTTTCTGCATCTCACGGACAGGCAGCTCGGGGGTGTCCTCTATTGTCAGAACACGCTGGCTCTTCGGGAAAGCAAAAAGCATCCCGCCAAGAAGAGACGACTTGCCAGCACCCCTGCTACCCGCAATTATTATGGTCGCCCGCCCATCAACCAGAAACCACAGGAGACCACAGGCCATCGGGGAAAGAGACCCGGCCATCAAAAGGCGGGGGAGTGTCCACGGATCAAGCGAATGTCGCCTCAGAGCAAGTGCCACACCGCCGGGACTCAGAGGGGGCCCTATCAACGTCGCACGGGCGTTGAACTCCGGCATATCCGTCTCCAGAACTGGGTTCGCTTCGGAAAAACCCCTGCCGCTCACGTGCCTGAGACGTGAGACCATGCTCTGAAGGTCCCTCTCGCTCAACGTTATGTTCGTGACCATTTTGGAGGGTATGTCCACGCCGGCGGAGCCAACGACCACGTGTACAGGGTTTTCCTCGCACGGAGCGTTAACATAGATGTCCTGGACATAAGGGTGTTGTAGGAGGAACTCCAGCACACCAACGCCTGTCGTGTACCTTCCGAGAATTAGAGCCAGTTTCCGCGCCTTCTCGGCATCTTCCATTATCGCGCCCCGCCTCGTCCTTTTTCTCCTGCGCTGCAGTTTTCTCAGGATGATCCTCTCAGCCAGTCTCTCAACAAAGGCCCTCGCAACATCCGGTTCTCCCATATTTATCTCAGAGAGGTCCCTGGAAAGAATCTCCTCAATGGTCTCGTAAACCAGCACGACATCTGATTTTTTCATAGAATACTCGTCCGGTATCATATGGAGAAAGCCTTCTGTGGAACCTGGCAACCGGTACATCCGTGTCCAGACACCCCCCTCCCTCTTTCCACCCAGCAACGTACCATCTGGCGTCTTCTTCTCTATCCACGTCGTTGAAAAACACGGGCGAATCTGTCTGGTGCTTTCAAGAAAGGTGTCTATGTCTTCATAAAAGCCGCTCACGTCCACCCCCCTTATTTTGCGTATAACATCTCCCAGCAGCGGATGGTTTTTTACTCGTATAGGCCCTCTCTTTTTTCCGTTGTCATCTCCTCCCCCGTCACCCACCCTTTTTATGTGCATATTGATCCCGGTGCCCTCGGAGATTCCCGCCCCCCCATCCAGGTGTTTTACCACGTGCTCCCTCATGGACTCCGCCATGGAGAGCAGCATAACCACACGATCCCTGGTCAAAGAAGAACACGAAAAACACCCCCTGTTTTCCCTCACCTGGCTGAAAGAACCGCTCAACAGCAGATCTCTGAGGTACATATAAAAATCTCCGGGGTCCAGAAAAAGCCGTTTCCTTGCCTCAGTGAAAACGTTTTTGGGGTTAACGGAGCACCTTTCACACCGGAGGCCAAGCAACCCACTCTTCGGTCCCTGGGACCGGACAAAACTGTCAAGCTCAGCCACGATCGCGCCAATCTTTTTTAACAGATCGACCCCGGGGCCAGGATACATCTCCTCATTATAGTCTTCCAGGACAATCCTGTCCACAACAGTTTCCTGCGATACAACCCTTATGGCGCCAGCCCTGCACCGGAGGTTCAAAAGTGTCCCTGCACCAGGGCACGAACGGCACTGTAGAAAAACTGTGTTTTTGCCCCCATCCTTTTTCACCTCATAGCGGCAGATGGAACTTGAGAGATCAACATCCTCTCGCTCGCCACGGGCACAAACTCTCTCTTCATCTGAGCCCGAAACGGGATTCACAACACCGTCTTTCCCCATAAGCAACCGCCAACGTGGTCCCTCATGGAGAAGTGGTTTAAAAGGTTTTGCTTTCTTAAAACGAGTGCAGTATCCCGAAATATTTTAACAGTTGTTCCTGTTAGGGGTATGCGGAAGTTGAATGATAGGAAGGTTCGTTGGATTATCAGGGAGATTGAGAAGGGTTCCAGTATGTCCAGGGTAGTTCGTATTCAGGGGGTTTCCCGTGTGCGTGTTTGGCAGTTGTGGCGGGAATACGTGGCCACTGGAGAGGTTCCACGGTTACGGAAGCCTGGTAGGAAGCCTGTCCCTATACCTCGGCATGAGAGAGAGCTGGTTTTTGAGATGTATGAGAGATACAAACTCGGCCCCCTGGCTTTGGAAAGAAAGATCAGGCGGGAGACCGGACAGCATATCCCACACAACAAGATATACCGGATCATGTTGGAAGGAGGGCTGATTGTGGAAAACCCAAGAAAGAAAAGACAACGCAGATATGTGAGATTTGAAAGAACACACTCGATGAGCATGTGGCAAGGCGACTGGAAACAAGTCCAAATAGACGGCGAAAAGAAATGTCTCATTGCCTTTATGGATGATGCCAGCAGACGAATAATGTGCTATGGAATCTACGATCATGCGACCACAGAAAACACCATACGGACACTAAGAGAGGGTTTCCGCAGACACGGGTGTCCTAGGGAGATTCTCACAGACCACGGACCACAATTCACAGCCAACAAAAAAAGAGACAAGAAAGGACGCGGTAAACATCCTTTCCCAGAGTTCCTGAGACAACACGGCATAAAACATATTCTAGCAAGGGTCCAACACCCACAAACAAATGGCAAAATAGAACGCTTCTTCGGCACCCTCGAACAAAAACTCCCACTGTTCAACAACAACATACACGAACTCATACACCGGTACAACTATGACAAACCACACATGAGTTTGGATTTTGAGAACGCAGAAACACCAGAAGAAGCATTCTGGAGAAAACTCCCACCAGAAAAAATCCTTGAATACGCGGGGTGGTTACTTGAAGCGTAAAATCAATTCAGGATACTACACTTTCTTAAAACGAGCGATTGGTTTATATCCTCTGCTTTTTTTATGAGTGAGGAGAGAGTATGAAAGTAATGATGTGTCCGCCAACTGGAACTCCATATTTAGATCTGTTGAAACAAGCGTTGGAGGAAGAAGGAATTAGGGTGGTCCCGGTTTCTTGGTTTGGCAAACAGACGGTGTATTCGCTATCTCAGCTTTTTAAAGGAAAAATAGGTGGGGCGAACATATTACATTTGCATTGGATGCCTTTTAACTGGTTTTACATGATGAGAATGGTGAGAAAGATATCTGGTTTTATTAAGGCAGAAATGGTATGGACCATTCACAACCTAATACCACATGAACCCAGATATGGAAGCACTGAAAAAGATATAGAGGCAATGAAATATATGGCTAATTGGGCGGTTGCGGGTATAGCACATTGCGAAAAAACGAAAGAAGAGTTTCATCAAATATATAGAAAAGATATGCCTATTTTTGTAATACCTCATGGTAATTTTAATAAATATACCACTCCTTTTATCAAAGATCCAGAGGAATCACGAAAAAAATTGAATATACCGCCTGATAAAATAGTTCTTTTGCTGTTTCCTGCTAATCGTTGGAACAAGGGTATAAAAATGTTTATTGATGTAGTAAAGAAGCTTCCGGAAGAATATATGGGAATCCTTGCTGGAAAATGCAAAAATACAGAAATAAAAAATTATATTAAACGAGAGACACAAAAAAATAGAGATAAATTTATAGTCAACCTTGGGTATCTAACTGATGAGGAAGCTGGATATTATTTTAGCGCCTCAGACATATTTTTTATGCCATACACATACATAACTACTTCCGGTAGTGTGATGTATGCATTAGGGTTCAAAAAACCGGTCATTTCTACGCCAAAGGGTAACTTATATCAACTTGTGAAAAACGGTATTAATGGCTTTTTATGTGAAAATGAAGAAGAAATGATAGAAAAAATACTTAGTATAGATCGGGAAACAGCTAGAAAAATGGGAGAAGAAAGTTATAGAATAGCATCTCAACCTCAATTTAATTGGAGAGAAATTGCTAAAAAAACAATATCTGTTTATGAATATATAACAAAATAAAAGAACAAAATAATATAAAATAAAAAATAATATTAAGAGATATAAAAAACTGGCGGATGGATTTTTATACTGTAGGGACTATTTACCGTTGATGTTAGAAAACGGAAAGCCAGACATCCTCTTTATAGTCTTGGACACTATGCGAAAAGATTATACTTTAATGCTTGAAAAAGAATTATCAAAATACAATTTTATATCTTACGATAGGGCCATTTCTCCGGCTCCTTGGACCACACCATCTCACGCATCTATTTTTTCTGGGATGTATCCTGCTTTCCATGGGGTTCATGAGTCCAAAAGAAGAAAGCTGACAGATGTGTTTTTTAAAAAAGGGTTAAATAATCTTATTATTTCATTAAAAAATCATAAATATAAAACATGTCTGTTCAGTAGTAATAACTTTGTAACTCCAATCTATGGGTTTAAACCATTTGACCATTTTTTCTATGTTCACGCGTTCCCTCCCTCCTGGAACTTTTTATCAGATCAGGAGAGAAAAATAATCTCTAAAATGAAATTTAATATCGACAATCCATTCCAAATGATAAATTTATTACATAATTCTGATGTTAAAATCACAGCTCTTAAATATATCTCCGAAACGACGGCAAATATGTTAATTAGATTTAACGCAAAATTATTTTTTAATTGGCCAAAAAATAAAGGTAATCGCTTATTAACAAATAAAGTAAAAGATGTTCTTTTAAAAGAAAATAGTTCTTCATCTGATAGATATCCTCGTTTTATTTTTGTAAATTTTATGGAAGTTCATGAGCCATACACCATCAATGAACCAGTTAGTTTTTTGGATAATCTAAAAGAGAATGGGGCGTCTGAGAGGAATCTCTACGTCTGGAAAAAGAAATATAAGGAATTTTCTGAATATCTAAATAAAAATATAATAACATTAATAAAAAACCTTGAAGATAAACTTGATAACATGCTAATCATAATTACCAGCGACCATGGACAGCTTTTAGGAGAGCATGGAAATAAAGTGGGTCATGGAACATATCTCTATGATGAACTTTTACGGGTTCCATTTTTAATTAGGTATCCGGATTCTTGGAAAAATAAAAATTCTCTTGAAAGATGGGAAACAACAGACACCGAATCATGGCTTAGTTTGATAAAAGTAAAAGACATCATTGAAAAAGTTATCCTGTCCGATTCCTCCACTGTCTCAAAGAAGAAAATTCTATCGGATATTGTATTCAGTGAAAGTTACGGGATACATCGTCGTGTAAGCTGGCTAAACGATTCTAAATCTCTGGCATCCAACGGAAAAACAGAAGAAATGGAGATAATCAAAAAAATCACACATTTAGAAAAGTACAGGATCGCAATATATTATAAAAATTCCAAAGTGATATTTAATGTTTCTGACTGGAAAATAGAAAGCATTTCTTCTTTTAGTGATAAGATAATTGACGAAAAAGCTCTCATATATGAAGTGAAGAAACACGTCATGAATTTTATAAAAACTTCTACCGTACGCTCTTTAGTGCGTTAAAAGTATGCCTTTTGTCCTTTTCGTACTTCCGGCGAGGATGTCAAGTTATTGCCTCCTTAGGTTGTATATTGTGATGAATGATAGGCACCATGATAGTGCGGTTTCTGGTTTGGCGTTGTGTGGCCATCTTTTGTAGAATTGTTTGATTCTGTGTTTGAATATGTGGTACCATTGCTCTATTGGGTTTCTTGGTCCGAAGGTTTTGTGTTCCCATGTTAGTCCCATTCGTTGTAGGGCCCATGGGTTTGTTGGGAATTGCTTAGGGCAATTCCCCAAATCGTGCGGAATTTTAACAGAGTTAAAATTCCGTAGATACCATGGGCCCCCGTCTACGTAGATGTGTGGTTTGTTTGTACAGGTTTTTAGGATCTTTCTTAGAAAGATGTATGTGTCTAGTCCTGAGCGGGTTGTTGTTATTTGTATTGCTAGTATTTCCCATGTTTGTGTGTCTATGGCTGTCCACATGTAGTGCCATTTTCCCTGGATTTTTATCTTTGTCTCGTCTATTGCTATTGTTGGTCTATGTTTTTTCTCGGGTGTTGATAGTAGGTGTTTTGCTCTGTGGTACCATTGTCTGGCTGCCTCATAGCTGCCTCCCCCCGAACAGTCTCAGGACTTCCTCTGTTTTCCTATAGGATAGTCCCAGGTAGACTAATAGTATTTCCAGCGCTCTTATTTCCATGGGGGTTCTTTCTCTCACGAAAACCTTTTTAGCCCTTAACAATTCTACTATCCTCGTGAGCATATCCCATCCCTTCTGGCCCAACAAACCGGACCAAAACAGGGATATGCTCACACCAAACTTAACACTTATCTTGACATCCTCTTCCGGCTTTATGGTATGCTTTTTATATAAGAGAGTATATAAGAGATTCTTGAGGGAATGCGATGCCAAAACTTATAATCCTAGGTCTTGACGGCGCTACATGGGATATATTAATGCCTCTATTAAACGAAGGCAGGCTTAAAAACTTAAAACGTATGGTTGAAAATGGTAGTTATGGAAATTTAATTTCTACAATCCCCCCAATAACTTCTCCCGCATGGGTATCCATGGCTACTGGGAAAAATCCGGGGCAGCTGGGAGTCTTTGATCTGTTGTATAGAGAAAACGAAGAAGAATTAACTTTGAAGCCTGTTTATTTCTATATGTTTAAAGGAAGTTTTTATTGGGATTTTTTGTCTAACATGGGTTACAGAGTAGGACTCATTTTTTATCCTTTTCTGTACCCTCCATACAGAATCAATGGAATTATGGTTCCGGGATATGGCGCACCGTCTGAAGAAAAGATGTATCCATCCACCCTTTCGGATGAAATAAAGAAACGATTTGGAGAAATTAAATTTATGAAAGGTAGCCCAGCAGGTCTAAGCGATGAAAAGGCCTTTAAAGAGATTGTTTCAATAACGAAACAGCATTTTGAGATAGGAAAATACATCATTGAAAATAATGACTTGGATGTAATAACGTTTGTCATTTCTGGTACGGATTGGATTCAGCATTTTTTCTGGAAATTTCTTGATCCAACACACGCGCTTTATGATGAAAAAATCGCTACTGTTTATAGAGAAAAAATATTTAAATTTTATGAATATATAGATGAACAAATAGGAGATATTATTGGAATGTTTCCAGATAGCAACTTTATTATAGTTTCTGACCATGGTTTTGGTTCCTTAGATCAATATTTCAATTTAGTTAAATGGTTGATTGATAATGGTTATATGGTATTTAAAAGAAAAATATCTGGATATTCAAAATTTAAAAATTCTATATTACAGTTCATGAGTAAGATAAACAGGCGAATTCCAATAGTAAAGATAATTCCCCGTTCTATATCAAAAAAAGCATGGGCAACCCTCAAAATTGATATCTCAGAAGTTCTTGATTTAGAAAGGACAAAAGCATTCTGTTTAGGACATCATACGTCTATGGGAAGCATATATGTAAATAAGACGCTTATTTCAAATAAAAAAGATGTTGAAAAAATAAAAAACGATATAAAAAACGGTTTAATAGAAACACTAAAACGTTTTGGCGTGGAGAATGTTAAATTTTATTCAAAAGAGGACATCTACCATGGGAAAAAAGCTCATCTGGCTCCGGATATGTGGTTCTCTGTGAACGATGGAAGATGTGCAATTATGCAACAGAGGATTGATCATCCAGTTCTGTTTGAAAATGTCCCACTGGAAAAACGGATAAATGGAAGTCACCGCTTTGAGGGAATTTTTTTAGCATATGGACCTGATCTGGCGGCGAAAGGAAACATGGGAGATCTGTCCATATATGATATTGCACCTACTGTTCTATCGTTTTTCGGTATACCCCCCCCATCTGATATGGACGGCAAAGTAATAGAGGAAATATTACCCCGAGGCAGGGTTAGAAATATAAAAAGTGTTTCAGCGAGAGACCTCGAAAAGATGCGCATAAAAGAAAAACTCCGCCAGATGAAACAGTTAAAGAACGTATAACTTCTCAGTTCCCCGCCGCCTCCAGTATCACCCTTGCGAAATCTGTTATTTTTGGTGTGCCAAGGTCTGTGAAGTTGGTGCTCCAGAATCCGTAGTCGGAGTGGTCTCCATATGCTCCTACGGGTTTCATTCCGTGGTCGGACAGGACTATTTTTTTGCCCGGTGCTTTTGCTTCCGCTGTTTTCACTATGTCTTCTATGTCCCGGTATATCATTTTCATGAGCAGTCTGTTTCCAAAGTTGAGGTGGCCTATCACGTCTGCCACGGAGAAATAGCCGAGGACGAGGTCGTGGTCTTCTCCAAGTGCTTTGAAAAACTCCTCTTTTATTTTTCTGTGGTGGGCGAAAGAGAGGTCGTTGTACTCTTTTTTTATCTCTTTTTTCTTTTCCTCGTCCTCCGCCGAGAAATAGGCTTTGAGAAGTTCTCTTTCTCTGCTGTGCTGGTTGAGGTCGTAGTTGTATCCGGGGAGATCTATTATTTTTGGGTTGTCAAAACGGGAAAAAAAGGTTTCTTCCAGGGGAATGCGGGTGTTCCACATCTCTCTGTCTCCTTTTGCGAGTATCTCTGCCTCTTTGTTCTGCCCGGTCATGAATGAGCTCCACAGCACCATCGTCCTTGGCTGGGAGAACTCTGTTATGTCTGTTTTTCCGTAAAACTTCTGTTTGATTCCTCTGAGGTTAAATTCCTCCACCAGGCTGTACTCCAGCGCGTCAACGGCTATTATGGTTATCATCTTTTCTTCCTCCCTGTGTCTGGCGTCTCTATTTTGGCCTATCCGAGGTGGGTTATTATTCCTCCGCCGGATATGTCGTATCCTTTTTCTATTACGAAGCGCCCTAGTTCGGGTGTGCGGTTGAAGTCGTCAACCACGACCTCTTTTGTGAAAGAGAGCACGACCTCTCCTACTTCCCTGTTCTGAAGCGCCTCGGCGTTTTCTTCCAGGGTCTCCAGCGTGGAGGAGTCTATCCGGCGTGTGATTTCCTCAACTATGCATGGCACTTCCTGGGTGGCAACTTTGAAGGTCACCGTTTCTCCCTTTTTGAGGGGCTCTTTGCTCATCCAGAACAGGTTCCCACGTATCTTTTTGGTCACGGAGGGCTGTTTTTCCTCTTCACACAAAACGTCGCCTCTGTCTATGAATATCTTATCCGTGACTGTTATTCCCGTGCTTTTTCCCGCCTCCGCTTTTTCAACGTTTTTTTTCATGAACTCCTCTATCGTGGCAATGGTGGTTTTCTCTCCAGATGGAAGCACCAGCACTCTGTCTCCCACGTGTATTGTGCCCGCTTCCACTCGTCCCACGATTATGCGCTTGTTGTCGATGTTGTAAACGTCCTGAACGGAGAACCGGAGCGGGTTTTTCTCCCTGTTTTCCATTTTTTTGAATGTGTCCAGTGCCTCCAGTATCGTCGGCCCATCATACCATGGCATTCTGTCGGATTTTTTTGCCACGTTGTCTCCCTCTTTGGCGGAGATTGGGATTATGTAAGACGGCTCTATGTCTATCTTTGCCAGGAACTCTTTTATGTCCTTGCTGACATTCTCAAAAACATCCCTGGCGTAACCGACCAGGTCCATTTTGTTTATGGCCACTATCACCTGTTTGAGCGCCAGCATTCCGAGGATGTACGCATGGCGGCGCGTCTGCTCCTGCACCCCCTCCTGTGCGTCCACAATAAGGATCGCCGCCTCCGCCTGAGACGCCCCCGTTATCATGTTCTTTGTGAACTCTCTGTGCCCGGGCGCGTCAATAATGACATAGTTTCTTTTTTCTGTTTTGAAAAATGTCTGGGCGGTGTCTATGGTTATGCCCTGGCTACGCTCTTCTTCCAGGTGGTCCATGACATAGGCAAATTCCAGGTCTTTGCCCAATGCCTCGCAAATCTTTTTCACCTCTTCTATTTTCTCTCTGGGAAGGCTGTCTGTGTCAAAAAACAAGCGCCCTATCAGGGTAGATTTTCCGTGGTCAACATGTCCGACTATGACCAGTTTCAGATCCTCCTTCTCCTCAACTGTTTTTTTATCCACATCACTCATGCGGCTCGCCTCCATGGTCATAAATCACCTGTCCACGTAAATGTACATATCACACATATCACTTACTTCAGTCACTTCAGTCGCTTCCTTCAAAGAGCACCTTACATGTATCCAAGCGCTCTCAGTTTTTGCATCATATACGCCCGCTCTTTGTCCTGTGCTCTCCCCGCTCTCTCGGCTGTTGTGGTGGTCTTCAACTCTTCTATTATCTTGTCTATAGTGTCTGCGTCCGATGGCACAGGGCTGCAGCACGGTTCGCATCCTATGCTCCGGTATCTCTTCCCGTTTTTGGCAAAGTAGAGTTCCACGACTGGTATCCCCTCACGTTTTATGTAGTTCCATATGTCAAGCTCTGTCCAGTGGAGGAGCGGGTGTACCCTTATGTGCTGTTCTCCCTCCTGTTTTGTTTTGTACTGGTCCCAGAGCTCGGGCGGCTGGTCTTTGTAGTTCCACTGGAACGCCTGGTCTCTCGGAGAAAAGTATCTCTCTTTTGCTCGTATGCCATGCTCATCCCTGCGTATTCCCAGGAGGAGGGCTTTGAACCCGTATTTTTTAATAGTCATCTTCAGAGCCTCCGTTTTGAGAGCCGTACAGCAGGCTAGTTTTCCCTTATCCGGCCCCATACCAGCCGCTATGGCCTCTTCGTTTCGCCCCACGATGAGATTGAGGTTCCACTCTTTCGCCCATTTGTCCCTGAATTCGTATATCTCTTTGAATTTATAGGACGTGTCTATGTGGACGACGGGAAAAGGAACTTTTCCGTAGAAGGCTTTCCTTATAAGCCAGACGAGTGTGGTTGAGTCCTTCCCTATACTCCAGAGGGCGGCTATGTCTTTGAACTGCCTGTACGCCTCTCTTATAATGTATATGCTCCTGCTTTCCAGCTCGTCAAGGTGGTCCAATTATCTCACCTCTCTTTTCTCACGTTTTTCAATCGAGGTATCCCAGGCTTCTCAGCCTCTCCTTTATCTTTTTTTCGTCTTCTTCAGACAGTTCAGGTTCTTCCTCGCCAGCGTCTTCCACAACTTCGTTCAAAACAAAGAGCACGTATTCTTCCACGCTGCCAAACCCGACGTCTTCAACTCTTTTTTTGAGCTTGTTGTAGAGGTCCATTGGTATTTCCAGCTGATATGTGTCCTCCTTTTTTTCATCCACCATGTTTTCACCACCCGGATTTCTGTCAAATCCACATCACGTTAGAGTCATGTTGGCGATACACGGTTAGACCCATCTCCTATTTAATGTTAACCACTAAAGCCGAATGAAAACACAGAGAGGCGAGCGATGATGGTGGGAAAAAACTATTAAAGAAAAACGGTTTTAGTGTGCCGACTACCGGGTGGGCCCGTGGCTTAGCCTGGTGGCCCAGAGGAAGCTGTGTTTCCTCTTTGCCTCGGCTATCGCCCGGCCCAGAGGAAGCTGTGTTTCCTCTTTGCCTCGGCTATCGCCTCGGAGCGCCTGCCTATCCCACGAAAAGGGCCCGTAGCTTAGCCTGGTTGGAGCGCCCGGCTGATAACCGGGAGGTCCGGAGTTCAAATCTCCGCGGGCCCACCACCCTGGTTAACATCTGGATGGTTGTGTGGCGCTTTCGTAGAAACATGGACAGGACGGCTTACCATGAACGTATTACTCGTGGGCTGTGGCGTCATCGGAAATTTGATCGCGGAGGCTAGCGAGTCCATTGAGAAGATAGAGACCGTTTTTTTGTTTGACATTGACAGGGAGAGGGTCCGGTCGCTCGCTGGAAGGTATGAGAAGGCGGTGGCCGTTGACACTCTGGACGAGGTGTTTTTTCACGTTGACTTTGTGGTTGAAGCAGCATCCCAGCAGGCCGCCAGGGAACTCGCCATGAAAAGTGTTGACCTGGGACTGCCCGTTCTTGTCATGAGCGTGGGGGCTCTGGTTGATGACGACTTCCGTGAGACGCTGGTTGAGAAGGGGCGCGTTACGGGGGGAAAAGTTTTGATTCCATCGGGGGCGATAGCGGGACTTGACGGTATACTGGCCGCCCGAGAGGCGGGCCTGGAATCTGTGCGTCTTACCAGCCGGAAACCCGTGTCAACGATGGCCAGGACCAGGTACGTCCAGGAGAATGGGATACGTCTGGCGGAGGACAGGGAGACGGTTGTTTTCAGGGGGAGCGCCCGGGAGGCAGTCCGGCTTTTCCCGAGAAGCATCAATGTTGCGGCGGCGGTCAGTCTGGCCGGCATCGGGTTTGACAATACCGAGGTTGTTTTCATCGCGGACCCACGGCTGAGGGAGAACGTTCACAGAATTGATGTCGTCGGCAAGGCAGGAGAAATCCACATAGAGTGCAGGAATGTGCCGTCGCCGGACAACCCGCGGACCAGTTATCTCGCCGCTCTCTCTGGTGTGGCGGCTATGAAGCGCCTTGGCTCTGTTTTTGAGTTTGTATAGACCTCTAGGATAGAATTAGTTACCGTCCCCTTTCTTCTCCCCATATGATTTTGTGTAGCTGTGGGAGCACCCGGACGCCGCCCAGACGGTCTTCCACGGCCTTTTCCGCGAGCCATCTGAGGTCAACGCCGCCTACGGGCGTGAATATTACTGGGCACGGGGGCGGGTGTTCGTCCAGGACGTTTATTGCGTACTCATAGTCCTCTTCGTCCGCTATAATGAACTTCACCTGGTCTTTTGGGCCCAGGTCTTCTATGTACTCTGGATGGCTCATGTGTGCCATTCCAGAGGAAGGGGTTTTTATGTCCATGCTGGTCGTGAGTAGCTCTTCGCATGGGAGTTCTCGTACCGGGATGCTGCCGTTGGTTTCCAGTACGACGTGCATGTTCCTGTCCAGGAGGGCGTAGAGGAGTTTGTATATGTCTTTCTGGATGAGAGGCTCTCCGCCGGTCACGCATACGTGTCCCAGCACTGCCCCATCAAGCGCCCATATCCTCTCCAGCACCTCCTCAACGCTCATCTCTTCACCGCTTTCGGGATCAAGGGCGTATGGCGTGTCACACCATTTACATCGGAGATTGCACCCTGCTGTGCGGACAAAGACCATGGGCTGTCCCATCCAGACCCCTTCTCCCTGGATTGAGACGAATATCTCGCTTATTCTCATATATTCAACTCTCCTATGATTCTATAGCCACCTCTGATGCCACATTTGATGCCGTCCATCTGCTTTTTATCCCCATCCTTTTACTAACAGCGGGTCAGGTATCCCCGCTTCTCTGAACCCTTTTGCTCTTAGAAGACAGGAATCGCATTTCCCACAGGGTTTCTCTCCTCCGAGGTAACATGACCATGTTTTTTCGTATGGCACCCCGATCTCTGTGCCGAGCTTTATTATCTCCGCCTTGGTCAGGTTTATCAGGGGGGCCACTATTTTTATCGGCCTGCCTTCTACGCCCCGCTTTGTTCCCAGATCCGCCACCCTCTGGAACGCTTCTATGTACTCAGGCCTGCAGTCCGGATATCCACTGTAGTCCACAGCGTTTGCGCCGATGTAGATGTAATCCGCCCCCCTCGCTTCTGCCAGCGCCAGTGCATAGGAGAGGAATATGGTGTTCCTGCCCGGAACATACGTGACCGGTATCTCACCCTGGCCGATTTCTTTCTCGCTGTGAGATGGGACGTCTATGCTTTTGTCGGTCAGTGCTGACCCGCCTATCACCGACAGGTCTATCTCGACTATCAGATGCTCTACTGCGCCGTAGTGTTCAGATATCTTTTTTGCGCTCTCTATCTCTTTTTCATGTCTCTGTCCATAGCGAAATGTGAGGGCGATTATTTCGTGGCCATTTTTTTTCGCTATTCCGCACGCCGTTGAAGAATCAAGCCCTCCAGAGAGCAGCACAACAGCTTTCTGGGCCAACCGTTCATCCTCCCCTTACTGTCTTAATCTCCATTGAGACCCATCCCCCCTGGCCCCGTCCCTCGTCAACGCCAACCTCTATCTTTTTCACCCCCGGCGGAAAGGAAGTTTCCGCTGTTATTCGTCGGAGGAGATACTCTGCCAGCTTCTCGGCGGACACCTGGGGTATCTCAACGAAGCAGACGTCTTCCAGGGGAAAAACATACCTCTTTGGCTCCGGCGTTTTTACAAGCACCTCAACACACCCTTCTTTTTCTTTTTTTGTGATTTCCATCTCGCTTGACAGGGTGGGAATCAATACGTGGTGGTCCATCTCCTCGGCTATCCTTTTGAGGAATTTTTTGAGTTCTATGAAATCCATGACCATGTGGTTCTCGCCCAGGTCGCCGTATATCCTGACCCGTACCCCGTACACGTGTCCGTGTAACCTACCGCACTTGGTGTGCCCGGGTATGAAATGGCTGGCGGCGAATTTTATGCCCGTATCCCAGCCATTTAGTTCTATCCAGGCGACCACCACATCCACCTCTTTTGCCATTGTTCATGCCACATGTGCCCGGTCACCTTGTGGACAGGGCGTTTATTATCCTCTCAAACACCTCTTCTATTGTTCCGTCTCCATCAACGTTTATGAGTATCCCTTTTTCTTTGTAGTGTCCTATGAGAGGGGCGGTCTGTTTGAGATATGTCTCCAGTCGGTTTTTCACGGTCTCTTCCCTGTCATCGTCTCTCTGTACAAGCGGTGTGCCACATATGTCGCATATTCCCTCTTTTTTGGGAGGGTTTGTTTTTATGTGGTAGACAGCCCCGCATTTTGGGCAGCTTCTGCGTCCTGTCAGCCGTTCAACGAGTTTTTCAAACGGTACGTCAATGTTCACAACAGCGTCCAAGGCAGTTATCCTGTCCAGCTCCACCGCCTGATGGACTGTCCGGGGGAATCCGTCAAGTATGAACCCCATGGCACAGTCCTCTTCTTTCAAACGCTCTCTCACTATGCCGATTACGATTTCGTCTGGCACCAGTGCCCCGGCGTCCATGTACTCTCTGGCCTTTTTTCCGAGATCTGTGCCCTTTCTGACGGCGTCTCTGAGTATGTCCCCCGTTGAGATGTGCGGTATCCCATAGTGTTCAGCCAGCTTTTTTGCTTGCGTACCCTTCCCCGCTCCTGGAGGTCCTAGTAGTACCATCCTCATTTACATCACCTCATGCAACGTCTTGTCCCGCCACTTTTTTGGTTCTGGGCCTGATGCCACATGACAGCCTTTTCTATAGATAAATGTTCTGGGCAACGGTGTTGAGTAGCGGTGTTCTGATCTGGGGTGGTTAAATGGATGGGGAATCCCATATGTAATCCCATACCATGTGTAATCCCATTGCAAAAGTTAAAAAACCATGTCGGCCATATTACTTTTTTGCAAAGACCGGGTGAAAGTTTATTTACCCCCTATCTTTGAGGTGGTGTTGATGGAAGAAAAGGACCGCTCATGGCTCTCAGATTACGCCCGTGTGGCCAGGTTTGAGTATCTCCCCGCGGAGGGCCCGGCTCTTCTTGCACCGGTGATCCTGGCCCTGCTCTCATCTGGCGGTGTTAACTTCCTGCTTTTCACAGAGGCAGTGGCTGTGTTTGCCCTACTCTACTTTGCGGGCTTCGTCATAAACGCTCTGACCGATTATGATGTGGACGTGAAGTACAAAACATATGTGGCCGAAGCGGGGAAGCGAATTGGTCCCACAGGGCTGAAAGCGCTTGTTGCACTTCAGACAGGTCTGGCTTTTTTCCTCATACTTCACATATCACTCGCGATGGACGCCCTGTGGTTGATCCCCTTCACTGCGGCTGGGGTATTCTTTGGTCTGGGCTATTCGATACCTCCGTTTCATTTCAAAGTCAGAGGCGTGTGGCATGCCATAGCGCTCAGCACCTCGGCTTTCTTTGTTCCTGTGACATTCCTCTACTATGTGGCCGCCGGCTCTTTAAACGTGTGGGTCCTCGTAGCGATAGGGGGTCTGACCCTCGTGCACTACGGGATGGCCCTTACAAACCAGTGCGGGGATTACCTGGAGGACAGGGCCGCTGGCATGCTCACACCGGGTGTTAGGTGGGGGCTCAGGCGCACCCTCTTTCTGGCGCTGGCTTTGATGTTCGTGGGAATCCCGATAGTGATAGTGAGCGTCTCAATGCTCGTTTCGTTCTCCGTTGGAGTTGGCACGGGCGGAGTCGGCACCGGCGCCGTGATGGTTCTGGGCTACGCTCTCCCTCTCAGGTTTATTGTCCCGCTTCTTATATCAATTCCCATGTTCGCTGGATATGGCGTGGCCATCCGGGGAATACAGGACCTCCGCATTTTTGTTCCTGAAAAAGACCCGGACAGGAGGGTCATGTACCTTTTCAAAAAAAGAATGCGATATCCCATATGGCAGGCCAGCGGCGTGTGGGGGACCGTGGCTTCTCTCGGCGTTGCTTTCCTCCTGGTGAGCATCCTGATGCCGCCGTCTGAACACCTCCCGCACACTTTCTCCGAGACGTTTTCCGTATCTGCAAACGGCGTCTTTTATTTCACAGAGGACAACGCGACCATAGCATCGCTTACTTTTGTGGTGACATCCGGAAATCCGGTTGAAAAGAACTCACTAGCCCTGAGAGTACAGTCGTGGTATGCCGGTGTGCTGCTGGATGAGAACACGGCCATACTGGACCGCTACCTGGTGGGCGGCGATGAATGGCGGATAAACATCTCTGTGCGATGTCACACGGAGCGTGACACAGATTTCCACTACTATCTCATCCGCACAAGTGTAACCGAGGAGCGGACCCTCGTTGAAAACACGATATGGAGCGAAAAACCCATATACCTGACTGATGTCAAGAGTGCTGAGTATGTTGCTGAGTCGCTCTCAGGCGTGGACAAGAGGGCCAACGTTACGGTGACATTCTATGTGGACAGAAACATTTATCCCGCCGGCTCCATAAAAGTCGTGGTCAATAGCATCACAAAATGGGGCGGCATATACGACTCAGAAACGCTTGAGATGAACAGGTCCCTCCAGCCGGGGGACAAGGTCACGCTCATCTTTGACCTAGACATACCGGAAGTATCTCTGGAAGACGTGCTTTACAACGTCTATGTTGAAGAAGTAAACACAGGCCACATACTGGACCAACAAACCGTCCAGTAGGCCTTTGTACACCGCATTTGTCCCGTTTACGCTGCCCACCTTTTACATTCGCACTTTTCCCCAGGCATCCGAAAAGTATTTTTATAAACACAATCGGCATTAGAGATGGTGACAGCATTAAAGATATGGTGACCCGGAGCCGCTCATAAGACGGCGGCGTTAGTTATGCCAGATTGAGGGATAAAACATGGCCAATAACACACGTGCCGGTGGACACATGTCCGTTGCGGACATCGCTGTTGAGCTCGGGAAAAAGCAGCGTGAAATATCCGTGGCAGAGTTTTTTGAGCGAAACAAGCACATCCTGGGCTTTGACAGCCTGACAAAGGCGGTTATAACGAGCGTTAAAGAGGCGGTGGACAACGCCCTTGACGCCTGCGAGGAGGCGGGTATCCTGCCCGACGTCTATGTTGAACTCTACCCACTGGGCGGGAACGAGTACCGCCTTGTGGTTGAGGACAACGGCCCTGGCATAGTGAGAAAACAGGTCCCCCACGTTTTCGGCCGTTTGCTTTATGGCTCACGTTTCCATAGCATACGGCAGAGCAGGGGCCAGCAGGGTATAGGAATCTCGGCTGTGGTGATGTACGGCCAGCTCACAACGGGCAAGCCCGCCCTGGTGCGCTCCAAGGTGGCGGGGGAGGATGTGGCACACGAGTTTGAGATAATGGTTGACACAAAGCGCAACATGCCGGAAAAAATAAGGGAAGAGCCGGTCATCTGGCCGGTCAAAGAACACGGCACCCGTGTGGAAGTTCATCTCCTGGGACGGGTCGTGAGAGGAAAACAGTCCGTGCTGGAATACCTCAGGGGAACGGCGATAGTCAATCCACATGCCAGAATAGTTTACAAAGACCCCTTTGGTGAGACCCATGTTTTTGAGAGAAGTTCCACCGAGCCGCCTAAAAAAACCGTTGAGATAAAACCCCACCCCCGGGGAATAGAACTCGGCATACTGCTCAAGATGCTCAAGAGCACCAGAGCCAGGACTCTCTCCGGTTTTCTCAGCACGGAATTTTCTAGTGTGAGTCATTCCAAAGCCAGAGAGATATGCAACACCGCCGGCGTGCCGCCGGATACTCGCCCATCTCAGGTTTCTCTTGATGAAGCGAAGGCCCTTTTAAAAGCGTTCAACACGGTTAAACTGCGGGCTCCGGACACGAACTGTCTGAGCCCGATAGGTGCCAGGTTGATAAAAAAGAGTTTGAAAAACGTTCTCGGCGAACTGCGGCCCGAGTTTTACGCTCCCCCGGTTACAAGAGCTCCCAAGGTGTACCGGGGGCACCCGTTCCAGGTTGAGGCCGGCATCGTCTACGGCGGGCAGCTGCCCCGGGACCAGCAGGTCACCATTCTCAGGTTTGCGAACAGGGTACCGCTGCTCTACCAGCAGGGCGCGTGTGTTATAACCAGGGCGATAGAGGAAATTGACTGGAGGCAGTACGGGCTTGAGCAGAAAGGGGGGAAGGGGATACCATATGGGCCCGCGATAATAATGGTCCATGTGGCTTCCACAAAGATCCCCTTCACCAGCGAGGCAAAGGAGGCAATAGCGAATGTTGACGAGGTGCGCGAGGAGATAAAACTCGCCCTCAAGGAGTGCGCCCGCCGCCTTCGCCTCCACCTTTCAAAGTCAAAGAAAAAAACAAAGGTCAAGGAAAAGTTTGACATCGTCCAGGAAATCCTTCCAGAGATAGCCAGAAAATCCGCTGAGATTCTGGAGAGGCCCGTGCCAGACATAACGCCCATAATAACAAAGGTTATGGACATAGTCCATGTCACAGAGGACATAGAGTACGACAAAAATACCGCCACCACCAGAGTGACGATACACATCAAAAACTACAGGCCAAAAAACCAGTCCCTCCGCCTCTACGCCGTGCTGCCTGTGGAATATCTGGACGAGCGCAGCGTCTCTCCAAAACCAAAAGAGAGGGGGCGCGGGGGGCGTTTCATGTGGGAGATTCGTTCCATAAAACCAAACACGGAGGCGACCATAACATTCCGGTTCAGAGGGATGGACAAGGGGGACTATGATGAAACAGAGATGTACGTTGAGGGGATAGACCCGACACATGTGCTGGGCGTGGACCCGTTGCCTGGCGACTGGGACCTTTATGAGGGAAAAATGATGACAATAGACGCATACATACAGAGCCAGCAGAAAGAAAAAACAGGTTGAGATGATGGGGAGATAGAGATGGCTGACAGAGAACTATTCCAGAAAAACATGGACTACTACCGCGGAGATAAAACGGGCGAAATGCTGAAAGATGAGACCATAAAACGCCTTGAAGAGATAGCGGAGGAGATCTACAAACAGATAGAAAAGGGACAGATACCCCGCCTCGGAGTCCCTTCCAGAACCAAGAACAACATAAGATTTGACCGCCGTACAGGGGTGTGGAAATACGGCCGGGCGGTGTCAAAGCGCTCCGCCAAAAAACTTGATGGCGCAGTTATGATCCTCCGCACACTCTACATGGTTGATTTCATAAAAGAGATGCTCTCACAGAACAAGTCGTCTACCCTCAGAGAGATGTACTACATATCCGAGGGCTGGAAGCACGCCAAGTTCAACAGCCAGGATGAGAGCAACCGACTGGCAGAGGACCTGGAAATAGTGACGGGGATGCTCAGAGAGGACTTCCACCTCCGCCCGGAAGAGGACGGCGCCAGAGTAATAGGAAACCTCACCATAGAGGAGGTCAACCGCAAAGGCCAGATCAAGCGTTTCAACTGCCGGGATGACGTGGGAGACAGCGGCTATGGGATACCATACAACGTGGAAAAGGAAAAGATAAGGTTCGTAGACGTTGACGCCGACTTCGTCATAGCGATAGAAACGGGTGGTATGTTTGACCGTCTCGCAGAAAATGGGTTTGATGAGAAGGCCAGGGCCATACTCGTGCATCTGAAGGGCCAGCCGGCCAGGAGCACGAGGCGTTTTCTCAAACGCCTCAACGAGGAACTGAACCTGCCGGTGGTGGTCTTCACAGATGGAGACCCATGGAGCTTCCGCATATTCGCAAGCGTTGCCTATGGGGCGATAAAGACCGCTCACATCAGCGAGTACCTGGCCACACCGACAGCGGAGTTCATAGGGATAACAGCCAGCGACATAGTGAACTACGACCTCCCGACGGACAAACTCACAGACCAGGACATCCAGGCGCTCAAAGCGGAGCTCACAGACCCGAGGTTCAGGGGACAGTTCTGGAAAAACGAGATAGAACTGATGCTCTCAATAAAGAAAAAGGCGGAACAGCAGGCTCTTGCGAAATATGGCCTGGACTATGTGACGGACACATATCTCCCCGAAAAGCTGTCGGAGCTGGGATTGATGCGCTGAGCGAGAGAGCGCTTTCGGCCGGGCGTTTGAGCGGGCGGTGTTTTTCAGCGGAAGGCGGCGATGTATAAGTCGCACACGTTTGTCATCGTTGGGCCGGTTCTTATAAGGACACTCCTCCGGGCGCTCTCCTGCTGGGCCCACTCTTTTTCCATGGTCTCAAAAAACCGGTGAGAATCAAAACCCGCCAGGTATTGGTCTATCTTTTCTGCCGACAGGCGTCCATCTGCCACCTCGTGTTTGCAGAACCAGATGAAGTCCGATGAAAGAACCACCCCAGCCACGTCCGTGTTTCCGTCAACGCCGTCCGTGGAAGCGAAAAGGAAGCCAGCATTCTTATTAGGGCGGCCTGTGTCGTGTACACCGGTGGTATGAGTGCCGCTGGCGTGGGATCCGAAAAGAAGCTCCCTCAGGGCCACGAGTGCCATGTGCTGGTTTCTCCCTCCCAGACCGCTGTTTTTCGGGACTCTTACTGTGGTCTCTCCGCCCCAGACAACGGCCACACTGCCCGCCGCCACTTTTTCAGAACTTTTTTGTGTCCCCCCGCCCCTTTTTCTGATTTGTTCAATCAGTCGCTGTGTTACTCCCCCGGCGTCTCCCACGACACCGCTCGTTTCTTCCACATGGTATCTCCTTTTTCTCAGAAAATCCCCTGCGGCCCTGACGGCGGTTGAGTTGTCCCCCACAAGGTGCCACTCAACGTTTTTCCAGATGGGTGAATCGGGTTTGACGGTCTCACCTCTCCCACGTCTTAGAACACCCAGGACGTTCTCTCCCACTTTTTCGGCCAGACCATACCTCTCCAGGACCTCAACGGCATCTCTGCACGTCGTTGGGTCGGGGGACATAGGACCGGATGCTATGTCCGGGGGGTTGTTGTCCGGCACATCAGACAGAACAAGGCACAGCGACTCGGCGGGAAAAAACGCTCTGGCCAGTTTTCCGCCTTTGATGAGCGAAACATGTCTCCTGACAGTATTAATTTCACCTATCGTAGCCCCGGAAGTCCAGAGTTTTTCAACCAGTCCTCTTTTTTTGGATGGAGATATGGGAGGCACAGGCAGGGCACAGACAGCGCTGCCGCCGCCGCTGAGCAGAACAACAGCGCCATCCCCCTCTCCAGCCCTTTTCGCCAGGTCCAGGACCTTTTTCCCGCACTTAAAACTCTCCTCGTCCGGCATTGGGTGACCGCAGCCGGTTATCTCTATTCCATATCTCTCAAGCACGTTTTCAGCACCTCTTTCTCCACAGTCACGCTTCGACCTGCCCCCGAGCGCATAATGGGGGGCTGCCACAATTCCACCCTGTATTCCCCGTATTTTATGACCCCCTGAACAGGAATTCTCCACCGTGTCCAGAAACCCGGCTGCCATGGACACGGCAGCCTTTCCGAGCGCCACCAGATAGATACTGTCCCTGTCTCTCAGAAACTCTGCGACCTTTTCAGCGTGTTTTTCCACCCACCGCCTGACAAGGGTTCTTCCATCCACGCTCTCTACGGCCTGATGAAACGCCCCCACGAGGTCAGACCACACCTGGACCCCCGCCCCGCCCTCTCTGCCGTCCCTGTTTTCACTCGTCTCCAAACACCTCCGGGTTGACCACGTAGCGGGGGCGCTCGCCTCTCAGCGCGGCGACGAGGTTCTCAGCGGACATCGTGGCCATCTTTTCACGGGTCTCAACGGAAGCACTCCCGATGTGGGGCAGCAGGACAACGTTGTCCATCTCCAGGAGCTCGGGGTGGACTTCCGGCTCGTTCTCATACACGTCAAGTCCCGCCCCCTTTATCCGCCCCTCCCTGAGTGCTTTCACAAGTGCTTCTTCGTCATGGCACTTTCCTCTGGCGGTGTTGATGAAAAAGGCGTTTTTCTTCATGGTCCTGAACTCCTTTTCACCTATCATGTGGTATGTCTCAGGGGTCAAAGGGGTGTGGAGGGACACGAAATCTGACTCGCGCAACAGTTCTTCCAGGGACACGAATCTGGCTCCGGTTTCTTTCTCAAAGTCCTCTTTTCTCGTCCGTGAGTGGTAGAGTATCTTCATGCCGAAGCCCACCGCCCGCCGGCCAACGGCCTGTCCAATTCTCCCGGCGCCTATTATTCCGAGGGTTTTGCCATGCACGTCCGTGCCCAGCAACAGCGAGGGGAGCCAGGCCCTGAAGCGTCCCTCCCGCACAAAACGGTCCCCCTCAACGACACGCCTCGCCACGCTCAGGATGAGAGCCCATGTGATGTCAGCAGTGGTCTCGGTCAAAACGTCCGGTGTGTTGGTGACAATCACACCCCGCCTGGTTGCTTCCTCAACATCTATGTTGTCATATCCAGCAGCATAGTTTGAGACAACCCTCAAACGGGGGGCGTGTTCAAAAACCTCTCTGTCAATCCTGTCCCCAAGGAGGCACAGGATGCCGTCCACGTTTCTTATTTTCTCCAGCAAAACCTCGCGTGGAATCGGCCTGTCCTCGGTCCACTGTAATACCTCGCACTCTTTCTCAAGGATTTCAATCCCCACACGTGGGATGTTGGATGTGACCAGCACCTTTCCCGGCATAGTTTTCACCCATGGAGAAAAAGGTGTTGTGGTTAAAAAACGTTGACACTGGTCGCTTTGAAATGGACGTACACCCCGTCTCCCTCTCTCAGACCCATCTCTTCCATGGAGCCGTGGGTTATGTTGGCGACCAGCAGGAGTTTTCCGGGGGTCTCAACGCCCACTTCAACAAGGTCTCTTTTCTGGCGGACAAACCTTATCGTGCCATAAAAACTGTTCCTGGCACTGGTCTTAACAGGTTCTTTTGAGACAAAGATATAAGAGGGGTGCACTGAGACCTTTACCTCTCCTTTTCTTTCCAGCAGCGTCTTTTCCCCTACCGTGGCACGTATCTCCTCTTCTCCGACTTTTATGACCGCTGTTTTCCCCTCTTTCTCCTTTATTACACCGGAAAAGACGTTTCTCACGCCGACGAAGTTTGCAAGGAACTCTGTTGTCGGGCTTTTGAAAAGCCTTTCAGGGCTACCCTCAAAAACCACCCGCCCCCCTTCCATGAACACCACCCGGTCAGCGACAAAAAGCGCCTCTTCCTGGTTGTGTGTCACATGCACAAAGGGTATGTCCATTTCCCTCTGCACACGGGAGAGCATGCGGAGCACTTCCTCGTGGAGGAGCGGGTCAAGGGCGCTCAGAGGCTCGTCAAGCAACATCAGCCTCGGCTCAACCATCAGCGCCCTGGCGAGGGCGACCCGCTGCTGTTCTCCGCCGCTCAACGTCAGGGGTTTTCTGTCCAGCAGATTTTTTATGCCCAGAAATTCCACGATCTCGTCAAACAGTCTTTTTCTGCCCTTTTTTCTACTGGAAAACCTGGTGGGATAGAGCACGTTCTCTTTTACGGTCATGTGGGGGAAAAGCTGGTAGTCCTGGTAGACGAACCCAAAACGGCGTTTTTCTGGGGGAAGATATGTTATGTCCTCTCCGTCAACGATTATCCGCCCCTCCGTGGGGGTGTGCAAACCGGCGAGCGTCTCAAGCAAGACAGTCTTTCCGACACCGCTCGGACCGAAGATGACACAGTACTCTCTTCCGACAGAAAAGCTCACGTCTTCCATAACGAAATCGCCCTTTTCAACCCGGAGGCCCTCAACCACCATCATATACCTTTATCCTCCTTGAAAGATATCTGGCCGCGACGAAAACCCCCAGACAGAACAGCAGGAGCACGGCGGAAGAGGACAGGGCGGGAGACAGCCCTCCGGTGGTGTAAAGGTTGTAGATATAAACTGGGGCGGTCATGGGATAATAGGCCAGCACCACCACAGCTCCGAACTCGCTCAGCCCCCGTGCCCACGTCATTATCCCGCCGACGACCACGTTTCTCAGAGACATGGGGAGGGTGACGGTGAAAAACGCCTCAGTGCTGCTGGCTCCCAGGGTCCGGGCAACTTTTTCCATCCTCGGATCAACCATCTGGAACCCCTCCCGCATGTAGTTTATCGCAAACGGTACGCCGACAAAGAGCATGGCCACAACTATGCCCGGAAAAGCGTCCACGAACCGCACCCCGACCTCGCTCAGAGGCCGGCCCAGGAGCCCGTTTCTTCCAAAAACAGTCAAAAGCGCTATCCCGGCTACGGTGTGCGGCACAACAACAGGGACATCCACGATGCTTTCCACGATGCTTTTGCCGAAAAAATCCCTGCGAGCCAGGAGATAGGCCAGGGGCATCCCCACGGCTATGGACAGAACCGAGGCGACAAAGGAGGCGGCGGCGCTCAGCCATATTGCCGTCAAAATCCCTCCCTCCCTGAGACCCGATGGCGTCCCATACTTGGAGGTGTAGACAAAGATGTTGACTATGGGGAGCGCTATGAAAAAAAGAACCACCAGAGACCCGGCGGCCAGACCAACGCCTCTAATGGCATGTTTCCTGTCATACCCTTTTTTCAAGCAGAAAAACCAGACGCCCAGCACGGCACCCGCTCCGATGAGAAACCCGGGTATGGGATATCCCAGAGCCGCCGCCAGGAGGGCAAAAAGTCCCGGGACGAGCACGAGGAACGTTTCATCTTCCCATGGTTTCCTTTTTTCCAGTGGCATGTCAACCTACTCCGACGAAAGCGCCTCAACGCCGCTCGCTATTTCCGGGGGCATGTTTTCCACGTTGATGCCCGTGGGCGGGTTTGTCACCCTGAAACCGGCGTTTTTTATGATCTCCCGCCCGGTGTCACCCAGCAAAAAGCCGGCGAACTCAACGGCCAGTTCATGGTGCGGCGCCCCTGTGGGTATCGTAAACCCGTAGACTATCGGGTATGCGGTGATGTTTTTGCCCGTTGAGCTGATGCTCACCGTCACCCCGGAATACGCTTCCTTTTTTTCCATAGAAGACAGGTCTATGTCTTCTGGAAAAGCGAGATGTTTTATCCCGCTGCTGCCCATGGAAACTGCTACGTTCAGATACTCAAACACGTAGTCCACTTCTCCCAGCTCCAGAGACGACATGAGGTCAACAGCCTTTGGTTTGATGAGAATCTTTCCCTCCGCCGGGTTGAGGTCTGTGCTGGGTGGGACATGGATTGTTATGTTATTCTCGCTCTCATTGCCCTCCGTCCATATGGCGGTGTTGTTGCCTATCACGTTCTCAAAAATCCAGGGGTCCCCGTAGTATTTCTCCGCCAGCTGTGTTACCATGAGCGCTCTGTAGCCACACGGGTCTGCGTTCGGGTCCGAAAAGCCGACGACCACGTCCGGGCGTGCCAGGATCTCATACCAGTTGGTGCTGTTTATCTCGTCGCTGTAAGCAGACTGCTGGGTGTATAGGAGGACCATGCTGTTGGAGGCAAAGAGAACATTCCACCCGGCAAAGTGTGGTTCTGGCTCTATCATCATGGTGTTTATGAGCCGGTAGTCAGCGCTGGCCACGATATCCGCTGCTTTTCCGAGGTCCGTCACCTTTCTTATCGCGTCAACACTCCCGCTGGCCTCACAGTGCACCTCAACGCCCGTGTGGTTCTTTTCAAAAGATTCAGCCAGAGATGCGAAAGCACCGCTGAGACTCCCCGCATGGAAAACTATCAGCGTCTCCTTTTCAGTGCACCCCGCCGACGATAAAACACCGAACACCACGACGACGGCCAGAGCGATGGAGAGACCACCCTTCGCTCTACTACTGCATCCCGCGCCGCCAGCACAATTTTCTCCAGCCATTCTTCCACCACCACAACCGTTATGCTCATATGGGCATATCACGGCAGGTCTGGAGAGTATAAAAAATTAACTCTGGCGTGGGGGAGGGCGGGCTGGCGGGTCAAAAAGTTATTAATGGGGGGAGTTTTGATATGGGCTGCGGGTGCGAGGATGAAAGCAGCAGAGTGGTTTGAGAGAGCAATAAGCTATTTGAGACCGCTTAACTGGGAAAAAGTTATGTCTGCATTCCTGGCACCTATCAGTATGGTGTTGGTGGTTATCCTTGTTCTGCCTAGCGTGTTGAACGTTGCGTCAGATAACATTTTTGTTTATATGGACCAGGAAGAATCTTTCACGGGCTAGAAAGAGGAGGTAACATTTTTCT